>OLPE01000034.1_pt1 | contig 158498 bp, 139 predicted proteins | sample 1671901 | NCBI WGS metagenome assembly OLPE01 (sample SAMEA3136624, study PRJEB25190) | human gut metagenome | biome: human gut; feature: human-associated habitat; material: faeces | place: Austria | collected 2013 | reverse complement strand
ATCTCCGGCACGTAGTGCCTTTTATTTCATAGGAAGTTCCTTCGGAATTTCCTATGAAATAAAAAGAGAGCGACTGTACGATTCGAAAAACGCACAGGCACTCCCTTTGGCTTTTATGGATTTTTCTTAAGGTCTCTGTCCCATTCCACCTTCTAAGGTGATCGTCTCTCCGTTCATATATTTGAAATCCGGTGATGCAAGCTGTACGCATGCACGTCCGATTTCTTTTTCTACATCTCCGTAATGTCCAGCCGGCGGCATCTTTACATTTGCCTTGAATGCTTCCGGATAAGCTTTCTGGAAATTCTCAAGCTGTGCTGTCCATGCGAGCGGGCATACGATATTGACATTGATTCCATCTGGTCCCCACTCTGTTGCAGCTACTCTGGAAAGTCCACGGATTCCTTCTTTTGCCGCTGCATATGCGCACTGTCCGTAATTTCCGAAAAGTCCGGCACCTGAAGCAAAGTTGATAACAGATCCCTTTGTCTCTTTCAGATACGGATAACATGCCTGCATATAATAGAATACCGCATATACGCCGGAATACATTGCCAGATTGAACTGCTCTGTTGTATGATCTGCGATCGTAACACCAGATGCGGATGCCTGTGCATTATTGATCAGGACATCAATTCTTCCGAATGTATCAATTGCCTGCTTTACTACGTTCTGTACTGTTGCTTCATTATCAGCCCCCGCGCTGACATCAGCCTGTACAGGTAATACTTTGATACCATAGAGTCTCTCCAGTTCTTCTTTGGCATCTTCGAGTTTCTTTACATTACGCCCGGTAATTACCAGATTCGCTCCTTCTTTTGCGTAAGCTGTTGCAATTCCATATCCAATAGATCCGCAGCTTCCATCACTTAATACAGCTCTTCCGCCGCCTGTGATAATTGCAGTCTTTCCTGTTAAAAATCCCATAATCAATTTCTCCTTCCTGCTGTCCTTCAACTAGCATACGATTATAATAGCAGAGTACAGGTCAGAATTCAATACTGAATTGTGTCTATTTTCTGACAATATAGTTAATTTTTTGATTATCGCAAAGACAGTTAGAATGCAAAAACCTCATTAAATAAGGGTTGTTTATTATATAGATACCAGGGGCAAAAGGTCAGAAAACCGATGCAAAACGCACGCAGCAATCTGGTATCAAAGGGGGCAAAATACCTTTTGACCCCAACATCTTATCTATCTACAACATATACAATAGTGCATTGCAGATACATGCAGCAATATTGCTGCCACCTTTTCTGCCTCTTGCCACGATATATGGTGTGTCTTTCAGTGAAAGGATTAACTCTTTAGACTGGACAACATTTACAAATCCTACAGGAACTCCGATGATGAGTTCTGGGGTTAATTTGCCATCCTGGATCAGTTCATAGAGTCTTACAAGGGCTGTCGGGGCATTTCCGATGGCAAAGATGATTTTTTTATCGAGGGTGGCTGCTTTTTCCATGCTTGCAACGGCACGCGTGGTTCCGTTCTTTTTGGCAGTTTCTGCTACATCTTCATCGGACATGAAGCAAAGAACTTCGCTTCCGTATTCTGCAAGCTTCCGTTTGTTGATACCTGCTTTTCCCATCTGGGTATCGGTTACAATGACTGCACCATTTCGGATAGCATCCAGCGCTTTTTCTACTGCACCTTCTGAAAACATCAGGTTCTTGGCATAATCAAAATCTGCGCTTGTATGGATACAGCGTTTGACGATCGGTTCTGTTCCGGGGATCAGATGCGTATCACCCAGTTCTTCTGTTATGATCTCAAAACTGCGTTTTTCTATTTCTGCAGGTTTTACATTTTCCAGTTCTATCTTCACTTGATATTTCCTCCTTTGATCGTCACACCGATCCCGCATACTACCCGGTCTACCTGATCTGAATTTGCCGCAAGTACGGTACAGATCCTTCCGGTCAGTTCCCTGTATCTGCGATCAAATGCGTCTATCGGAACCAGACCATAGCCGATCTCCTGTGTCACAATTACAATATCCGGACACTTTTTTGTTAGTTTCGATGCGAAATCAATTGCTTCTTTTTCCGACCAGTTTTCTTTTTTTATCATGCTCTGGATATATTTTTCAAAATGAAAGACTCCTTCTGCCTCAAAAATATTATCTCCTTCACATAGTTCCCCATCCGTCCAATGAATGTATGGGTTCTGCTTTTTTGCATACGCAAGCTTCCCCTGATATGCACCGCCGATTATCATTTTCATTTTTTTATATCTTTCCTTTCAACCGGAATTCCGTACACAACTTCTGTCACCAGATCTGCCCTCTCTCCCATCCGAAGATTTAGCTTTCCGAGAAGCTTCAGATATTCTTCCATCTCCGGATTATCTGTCATGCTGTCTGAAAATACTTCATTTGTAACAACTACCAGATCATCACTGACCTTCTGCAGCTTATGGATCCCCGCCAGAATGGACTCTTCTGCATTTTCACCTGCTCCTGACGGATCGTACATTTCATTTGCCACAAGATTGGACATACATTCCAGGAGAACACTTCCTGTCTCTTTTGTCTGCAGGATTTCTGCAGCTTTTTTAAGATCCGTATAGCATTCGATTGTTTCAAACCCTTTGCCCGCACGAAGTTTTCTGTGACGTGCAATTTTCTCTTCCGTTTCCTTCCCGAAAGGTATCATAGTTGCTATATAGTAGCGTTTTTTGTTTCTTTTTGAATGGCTGGCATATTCCATAAGCTTCTGCTCTGCATATTCGGATTTACCACTTCCACTGCCACCTGTGATCAGATGAAACATTCTGCTGCATTTCCCTTCTCGATAATCTCATATATTTTCTTCATATCCATATTCTCACGAACTGCATTTGCAAGAATCTGATACTGCTTCTCTTTGTAAGCATGGTAGTCCATGGAGTGCATGGCTTCCTCGCCGTATCCTTTTTCTTCCAGAAGTGCCCCGATCAGTGCATCCGCTACTTCCCGGTCATCAAAAATCCCATGTACATAGCAGCCGTACACATTCTTCTTCTGCGCTCCGTCCCACCGGCTCTCACCTGTCACCTGATCACAGATCTGTACCATCATCTTATGATCTGCAGCATCTTTATCAGAAAAAATAGTTTCCCCCATATGGATCTCATATCCATCCAGCTTTGCACCGGACATTGCTTTTAAGATTCCGTTAACTTCTCCGAACCTTCCGGTAACACGGGTTCTTCTCTTGGTATTTTCAAATACAGTAACTGCAGGAAGCAGTCCCATTGCTTTTATGGTTCCACCACGTTCTACCCCTTCCGGATCAAGGATCTCTTCTCCAAGCATCTGGTAACCGCCACAGATACCAAATACCGGTTTCCCTGATGAGGCATGGCGCAGCACTTTCCCTTCCAGTCCGCTCTGACGAAGCCACAACAGGTCTTCCATCGTATTTTTACTTCCCGGCAGAATTACCAGATCTGGATTCCCGAAATCTCCTGCCTTTGACACATACCGAAGCGAAACTTCTTCCCTGCATTCCAGTACCGCAAAATCTGTGAAATTGGAAATACGCGGCAGACGGATCACTGCAATATCCAGAAGTGCCGCCTTTTCTTTCCGCTCAAACCTTTCTGACAGACTATCCTCATCATCAATATCCGCATAAATATATGGCATCACGCCACATACCGGTATCTTTGTCCGCTCCTCCAGCATCCTGATACCTGGCTCCAGAATTTTCACATCCCCGCGGAACTTATTGATCACCGTACCTTTGATCCTTGCCCGCTCTTTTTCTTCCAACAGCATAACCGTCCCGACGATCTGCGCAAACACACCACCACGGTCAATGTCTCCGGCAAGAAGAACCGGTGCATCCACCAGCTCAGCAAGTCCCATGTTGACAATATCATTCTGCTTAAGGTTTATTTCTGCCGGACTTCCCGCGCCTTCAATGACGATCACATCATACTTTTCTTCCAGTTTATGATAAGCTTCTAAAATAGCCGGAATATATTCTTTCTTTTTACGGAAATATTCCATCGCCGGCATGACTCCCGCAACTTCTCCGTTTACAATTACCTGACTTCCTACATCGGAGGTCGGTTTTAAAAGAATCGGGTTCATATAAACTTCCGGCCGGATCATAGCAGCTTCTGCCTGCATAACCTGTGCGCGTCCCATTTCCAGACCATCTGCCGTGATAAAAGAATTGAGTGCCATGTTCTGTGACTTAAATGGTGCAACCTTGATTCCATCTTCCTTTAAAACACGACAGAGCCCTCCCGCAAGAAGGCTCTTTCCGACATTTGACATGGTTCCCTGAATCATAATCGACTTTGCCATATTAAAATTCTCCCTGACCTGCATAGAGAATTTCTCCCAGCGCATCGATCAGTTTCTGGTTGTCTCCTCTCTGCCGCATACAAACACGATAATATCCTTCTCCGAGACCTTTGTAATTGCTGCAATCCCGAACCAGGATCTTCTGTTTTTTCAGTTTCTCATATAAATTTATACCGCTTCGCATCAGAATGAAATTGGCATCTGACGGATAATGGGTAATTCCAAGCTTGTCTAATTCATTTTCCATCCAGATTCTTTCACGGTTCGTAAAATCACAGGTCCGTTTCACACGCATCCGCTCTTTTAAAGATGCCATGCCTGCCGCCTGTGCCGGTATCGATACGCTCCATGGCTGTCTGGACTGTTCCATCTTCTCCAGAAATTCCATATCCGAAGTAACGGCATACCCGATACGGATTCCCGGAATCGCGTGCATCTTAGTCAGTGAACGGAGGATAAATAACGTTCTCCATCTCTTAGTATCTGCAAGAATGGATGCCGTAGCTGCATTTTCCGCGAAATCAATAAAACATTCATCCAATACCATCCGGATTCCGTAAGTCTCGCATCTTGCAAGAATCTTCCAAAGCATACTCCGGTCGATCAGCTTTCCGGTCGGATTATCCGGTGAACACAAAAATACCATATCAATATCTTCATTCAGAAGATCCAGAAAATCTTCTTCCAGTTGAAAACCAGTCGCTTCTCTTTTCTTATAATAACAGATCTCGCACCCGGTCGCACGCAGTGCCTGTTCATATTCCGCAAATGCAGGAACCGGTATCAGCGCTTTCCTTGGGCAGTCCGCAAGTACTGCCGTAAAAATCAGATCTGCCGCCCCATTTCCACAGATAATATGCTCAGCCGGAACTTCCAGTCTTTTCGCCAGAGCACTTTTCAGTTTCCTGCAGCTGGCATCCGGATAATTTCCAATTTGGTCTATTGACTTTCTTGCCGCTTCCACTACAGCTCTTCCAGGTCCGAACGGATTCAGATTCACAGAAAAATCTGTCATTCCTTTGTGTGTATAAATATCTCCACCATGTACATATTCCATAACCTTTTATTCCCCTTACATCAGTATCATACAATATTTCAGTAATCCAAAGACAAGAAGTGTCAGAAGTGCTGTTCCGTCCATCAGATTACCGGCTCTTAAAATATCTTCCGGCTCGATAGGACGCACATCATCTCCGATTGTCTCTTTCGGATATAATTTTCCAAAATAATAGGCATCTCCCGCAAGCTGCACCTGAAGTGCACCTGCACATACCGCTTCTGTCTGCGCGGAATTCGGGCTGGCATGCTTTCGCCTGTCTCTTTTCCAGACTGCCCACGCCCTTTTATAATCCATCCGGAAGATCCATGCACTTGCGATCATCAGAAGTGCTGATATCCTGGACGGAATATAATTCCATACATCATCCATTTTAGCCGCAAACCGACCAAAATGTAAATACTTTTCATTCTTATATCCTACCATAGAATCCATTGTATTAACAGCCTTATAAAAAAAACCAAGTGGTGCCCCACCGATCAACATAAAAATGAGCGGTGCGATCACTCCGTCCGATGTATTTTCGGCTACCGTTTCTACCGCTGCCTTTGTCACTCCGGCCTCAGAAAGATTTCCGGTATCTCTCCCCACGATCATCGATACCGCATGTCTTGCCCCCTCCAGATTGTGGTTTACGAGCCGTACATAAACCTTCCTGCTTTCATCTTTCAGGCATTTTCCGGCAAGAAGCTGATAACACCAGAAAGTTTCCAGTGCAAATTGAAGCCAGAAGCTGACCTTTCCGGCAAGATACAAAAGTCCCCACGGAATTCCGACCGATGCGATCACCACACAAAACCATAAAACACATCCTGCGATTCTTTCTTTTTTCTCATCATTTTTACAAAATACGCGCAGCCACTTTTCCAGTATCGAAATCCAGTTTCCAATGATCCGTACCGGGTGGTAAAGCCATACCGGATCCCCGAAAATCGCATCCAGCGCCATTCCTGCTATACATGCCATCAAAGAACTCATATTTCCTCAATCTCCTCAAACTGTCTCTTTCCCTGCTGCCATTTTTCTTCCTCAATTTGAAAATGAAAACCTTTTCCGTTTTTCACCTGCCAGTGATAAAATTCTTTCTTTTCCGGATCAAATGCTTCCATCACCGACATGATCGTCCCCCCATGAACCACAAAGGCAATCTTCTTTCTTTTTCCCTTTATCATCTTTTCCATCATCTGTTCAAATCCGCAGACACACCGTTTCCGGAACTCCATCGGATCTTCTCCTCCCGGAAATGCCTTTGTACCTCCAGAATCAATCCAGCTCTGATACTTTGGATTCCCAGTCAGCTCCTGATAATTCTTCCCCTCAAAAAGGCCAAAATCACATTCCCGCATCTGCTCACAGACAACCTGCTCTGCTCCCGGAAAAAGAATCTCTGCCGTCTGCCTGCACCTCCTGAGCGGACTGACAATCACAAGCTCCGGCTTCCACTCCTCACGTCCATTTTCTTCTTTTTTCAGAGTATGCTCCAGAACGAACTCTGCCTTTATTTCTTCATCTGTCACCCCAATATACCGCTTCTCCAAATTCCCTTCCGTCGCAAAATGCCGAATCAGCTCGATTTCCATCTTCTATACATCTCCTCTTCCTTTCTCTGCTTTTCATTTGATTCCCTGCTTTTCATTTGATTCCCTGCACAATCAATCCCCCAACTAATAATGCCAGCTCACAAATCTGCAGAAAGTATCCCGCCAGATCCCCGGTAACACCTCCAAACTGTTTCCTGCTCATCCGGTAATAATATCCAAATACTACTCCTGCAATTATAAGAAGTACCACCATACCAACCGGCGAACAGAAATACAAATATACTGCCGCCAGGACCAGGTATACAATCATTGTGATCCTTACTGCCTTTTTCTGTGCTCCATCCTGGAAAGTCTTTACAAGACCGCTTCCTCTTGCTGCCGGAAATGTCACTACAGCAATCCCACTGAGCGCTCTTGAAATTACATATCCTGCTGCTACTACCGGAAGCATCTCCGTCCGGATTTCACTCCATACGCCAAGGCTTACGGTAAAATAACAGCAGATTCCGATGACCGCAAAAGCACCGTTATGCGAATCTTTCAGGATTTCCAGTTTCTTTTCTTTATCTCCCCAGGATCCAAGTGCATCCATCGTATCCATAAATCCATCCAGATGGATCCCTCCACTTACAAAAACCGGTATCAATGTCATAACCGCAGCAAACATCAGTCTTCCACTGTTTACTTTCGGAAAAATATTTCCATCAAGAAACATTCCTGCCAGATAAATGAGTACTCCGGTCACAACACCGATCAGCGGAAAGAAACACATCGTATATTTCATATTTTCCTTGTTCCACTCAATGCGCGGCATCGGTATTTTTGAATACATAGAAAACGCAACGATCATCGGTTCTAAAAATTTCATCTTTCGTCCTTCCCATCCAGTACTTCATACTGCTCTACGTGAATATCATCAAAAGTTCCCATTTTACGGTACACCTGAAGTCCCATCTCAAGAAGCGGCATCGCTGCCACTGCTCCTGTTCCTTCCCCCAGACACATGCCACATGTAAGAAATGGTTTTTTTTCTAAAGCATCTAAAATCTTTCTTGACGCAGGTTCATCAGACAAATGGGATGGTAAAATATATCCTGCACATTCCGGAACCATCCGTACCGCCACAAGTGCAGCCACTGCAGAAATAAAGCCATCTATCAGCACCGGAATCCGGTAGATTGCCCCACCAAGATATACACCTGCAAGTCCTGCTATGTCAAGTCCTCCAACCTTGGAAAGTACATCGATCGCATCTGTCTTATCCGGCTGCATCCGCTCAACCGCTTCCCGGATGACCTGTACCTTCTTTCGCAGACCTTTTTTCGTCAGACCTGCCCCCTTTCCTGTCATGACCTTCGGATCCTCTCCGAGCAATACAGAGGCAACCGCACTGCTGGTCGTTGTATTTCCAATCCCCATTTCACCTGTCGCAAGAATTTCGTATCCCGCTTCGGCACACTTCTTTACCATCTGAATTCCAACTTCTATCGCCTCAACTGCCTCTTCTCTTGTCATCGCCGCTTCTTTTGCAAAATTGTGTGTGCCATACATCACTTTGTATTCTTTCTTTGTCACAGACGGCACATCTGTTGCCATTCCTACATCCACCGGGAAAAGATCTACCTTTGCCTCTTCTGCCATGATGCAGACGCTTGTCTCTCCTCTTGTAAAGTTATCCGCCACGATTGCCGTTACTTCCTGTCCGGTCTGTGTCACGCCTTCTTCTACCACACCGTTGTCCGCGCACATAATGATCAGCCCGCGCTTTCGCAGTTCAAAATCTGAAGTCCCCTTAATCCCGGCAATCTGGATCACCGCATCCTCCAGACTTCCCAGACTAAACAGCGGCTTCCCTACCGTCATCCAGTGAGCCCGCGCCTCTTCCATTGCATTTTCATCAAGTGGTTTTATTTTCTCTTTCCATCTGGTCTCTTCCATCTGTAAGTCTAATCTCCTGTCTTTTCGATTTGTCTTTGTCAGCTTTTTACTTGCTTCTGTAGGTTCTACACGCTTCTACAAAGCGTTTGGCCACTTTGGGGTTGGAATAAAAGTATAAATGCGGAAATCCCGCAAACAGATTCCCCTTCATATGAACAGCCTGCCATTTTCTCACACCATCCGGCTTTACGGCAAGTGTATCCTTTCCGTTTTCCGTAGAATCCCAATAATGGAACTCATGCGCCCGGATCTTCTCTCCCTTTTTCATATACACTCCGTTCATTTCCGCAGTCAGCTCAATGTATCCGAATCTGGTAAGTCGCCCTTTTTTGATCCCTTTTCCCGGAAGTGCCCCCACCATCGGATAGTGCTTTCCATCTTCCCCTTCCAGCTCTTCTGTCAAATATAAAAATCCTCCACATTCCGCAATACATGGAATTCCATTTTCAATCTGCTTTCTTACATCTTTTCGCATAGCTCTGTTTTCTGCCAGATGTTTCGCACAAAGTTCCGGATATCCACCACCAAATAAAAGTCCGTCTAAATGTTCCGGAAGCCTTGTATCCTCCAAAGGACTAAACGGAATGATCTCACATCCAAGCTCTTTTAAAAGCTCCATATTATCCTTATAATAGAAACAAAAGGCCAAGTCACGCGCTACGCCGATACGCACTTTTCGTCCGGCTGCTTCCTGTTTTGCCTTCACCGGATGATACTCCATTTCTTTTGCTTCCCAGGCAATTTTCAGCACCGATTCCATATCAAGTGTCTCTGTCAGAATCTCTGCTGCCCGGTCAATCTGTTTTTTCAGGTTCCCTATTTCCTCCGGAAGCATCAGTCCCAGATGCCGACTCTCCAGATGAAAAGCATCCTCCTCCGGCACATAACCAACCACCTGAACCTGGAATCCCATTGTCTGCAATCCCTCTTCGATCATCTTCTTCATCTTCGGATACAGCATCGGGGAAATCCGGTTCAGAATGATTCCCCGGATATTACTGTCATTCCGGTATTCAATCATTCCCTTCAATACTGCCAGGATTGTCGATGCCATACCTCTTGCCGGAACAACCAGGATTACCGGAAGTCCCAGGGTTCTCGCAACGTCATAAGTACTTGCCTGATCCGAATCCAGACTGATCCCGTCATAGTACCCCATCACACCTTCTGTCACCACAAGCTCCGCACCTTCCGCATGATGCATAAACCGCTCTTTCAAGCGCTCCCGGTCACAAAAATACAGATCCAGGTTCTCGGAATCAATTCCCAGCACCTCCCGGTGAAACATAGGATCAATATAATCCGGTCCGCATTTGCAGGCGCGTACCTTCTTTCCGGCATTTTTAAATGCTTTCATCATTGCTATTGTCACCGCTGTCTTTCCACTCCCACTGGCAGATGCCGCGATTACAATTCCGGGAATTTTCATTCTGTATCTCCTCCGTCTGAAATAATATAAATCGGATTTAACCCGGTCATCATGTGATATCTTCCAAGTTTCTTTGACTTTGCCACATTCAGTTGTATGATTTCCGGATCTGCAAGCAGTCCTTCCTCCATCGCCTCCATCGCTTCCTTCACGGTTTCCAGCGAAATTGCATTGATCACGATACGGACGTCCGGATTTTTTTTCTTTATGCACTGAATAATTTCTTTTAACTGTCCTGTACTGCCTCCGATAAAAGCATGGGTCGGCATTTCCAGTGCTTCCAGTGCTTCCGGTGCAACTCCTTCTATAACCTGAATCTGGTCTGCCCGGAATTTCTGCATATTCTTCCTGATCAGTTCTGCACCCTCCGGATTCTTCTCTATTGCATAAACGCGGAGATTCTCTCCCTGAAGAGCAGCCTCTATAGACACTGAACCGGTTCCGGCCCCCACATCATATATTACTGCATTCTTTGTAAGCTTCAATTTTGCAATGCTGACTGTCCGCACTTCCTCCTTCGTCATCGGAACACTTCCACGGATCAGCTCCTCATCTGCAAGATGAATTCCTGTTCTCTTTTCCGGCTTTGGATTCTCGATCAGAATAGTGGTAAGATCACCAAAATCTTCTGCCTGAAGCTCGTTTCCTTTTTTGATTACAATCTCTTCATCCGGATAAGACAAATGATTTCCAACCGAAACGGTTACTTGTTCCAGATGATAATATTTCAGTTTTTCGCAGATCTCTTTTCCCGCACTTTTCCCAAGGATCAGAAATGTCTTTTCATGGTTTGCAACTACATGGATAAAATTCTGACTTCTTCCATGCATGCTGAGAATCTTCGCATCCTCCCAGCTTTTTCCAAGCTTTGCCGCAAGATAGATTACAGATGAAATCCCCGGAAAAATCTGTACTTCATATCCGTCTTTTTTCAGAATATCCGCCAGCTTTTTTGCCCCGCTGTAAAATCCGGTATCCCCGGAAAACAGCACCGTACATCTGGTCTTTTCCTCCTGCTCATCCAGGATTGCTCTGATTTTTTCCGGCAGATACTCTGCATAGCAGCATTTCTTTTTTTCCCGGAATCCTTCCAGCATCCGCGTAGCTCCGATCAGCACATCACTTTCCTCAATGATCTTTCTGACCTCTTCCGTAAGCGTTCCTTTGCTTCCCATCCCGATCCCGGCAAGATTTACCTGGCATTTTCGGTTTTCCACAGTTATTCCTCCAATCGATAGCCTCTCGGTGTCACCATTTTCCCATCCACATTTCTCGTCTGGCTGTTGCCGATATAAACGGTTGTAAACATATCGACCTCCGTATCCTTCAGCTCAGAAAGTGTCAGAATATGTGCATCTTCGCCTTCACGTCCGATGTTCCGCACATAACCGCAGACTGTATCCGGGCTCTGGTACTCCAGGATATACTCGCATGCCTTTTTCAGGTAATCTGCCCGTTTCCGGCTGGACGGATTATACAGACAGATCACAAAATCCGCCATCGCAGCTCCGCGGATCCTCTTTTCAATCTTCTCCCACGGTGTCAGAAGATCACTCAGACTGATCACTGCAAAATCATGCATTAGAGGTGCACCAAGAACTGCCGCACCGCCATTTGCCGCCGTGATCCCCGGCACGACCTCCAGCTCCACCTCCGGGTAGCCCTGTCCCATCTCATAGAGCAGACCTGCCATTCCGTAAATTCCGGCATCCCCACTGCATACCATAGCTACCGTTCTTCCTTTCATCGCCTCATCCATTGCCATCTCACAGCGGATCACTTCCTGCCGCATTGGTGTGGAAAGGTACTTTTTATCCGGAAACCTTTCCCGTATCAGTCCCGTATATACGGTATACCCGATAATAACCTCACTTTTTTCCAGTGCCGTGGACGCCTGGTATGTCATTTCTTTCTCAGCACCCGGTCCAAGACCGATTACATAGACTTTTCCAATTTTACACATTTCCTGCACCTTCTTTTCCTTTGCCCTGCCTGAACTCTGTTGTAAACTCCGGATGATATAAAAGTGACCGTTCATACTCTCCGCCAAGCACCTCACCAACCACGATCAGTGCCGTCTTTGTAATTCCATTCTCCTTTGCTGTCACCGCAAGATCTTTCACTTTACATCTGCACACCTTTTCATCCTCCCAGGTTGCCTTGTAGACGATCGCTGCCGGAGTCTCCGGCTGATAACCGCCTTCGATCAGACGCTTCGACAGTTCTTCCAGCATCCCGGTACTTAAAAAGATTACCATCGTTGCCTGGTGCGCAGCGAAGCTTTCAATGGATTCTTTTTCCGGAACCGGTGTTCTTCCTGCCATCCGTGTGATCACCACAGACTGTGAAATCCCAGGAAGAGTATATTCTGCATTCAGTGCAGATGCCGCTCCGCAAAAGGAGCTGACTCCCGGGCACACTTTATAAGAAATATTCTCCTTTTCCAGCAGATCCATCTGCTCTTTGATCGCACCATACAGACACGGATCACCCGTATGCAGCCGGACAACTTTTTTCTCCTGCTTCTCTCCGGAAATCATCACTTCCATCACTTCTTCCAGCGTCATCTTCGCACTGTTGTATATCTGACAGTCCTTCTGACAATTCTTAAGAAGCTCCGGATTTACCAGTGAACCGGCATACACCACTATATCTGCTTCCTTCAAAAGCTTCTGCCCCCGTACTGTGATCAGATCCACAGCACCGCTTCCTGCTCCAACAAAATGAATCATTTTTCTTTCTCCTTTGCTATTACAATCGAAAAATATCCTGCATCTTCCGGTATTTCTTCTGTGCATTTGTAAATTTTTTCTCCATCCATTCCGCAGTTCATGACCATTTTCGCCTGCTGTCCTTCCTCTTTCAGAACAGCTTTGACCTGCGCCATCTTTTTCCCGGTCTTCATAAGAACCTTCGTTCCCGGAAGCTTCAACTTTTCTTCAATTCCATAGGACACCGGAAGAACATGCAGCTCCTGTCGGTTCTCCACAAGCGAGATCTCCAGCCTTGCTGCCGCAGCACAAAAAGACGGAATCCCGGAAAAGATCTCCCCCTGATATCCCATCTTTTTCAGTCTTTTATAAATATAAATTCCTGTCGAATACACGGTCGGATCTCCAATCGTCAGAAAAACCAGATTCTTTCCTTTCTCCAGAAGCTCTGACGCCTTTCTTGCACCTGCATCGTGTATCTCTTTCAGCAGCTTTTTTCCCTTGATCATTGGCATGGGAAGATACAGCCGCAGCTTCTTTTTCGTCTCCGGCTCTGCCTCACACGCAATCCGATATGCCAGACATTCTTTTTCAAATGTCTCTTCTTCCCCCTCTTCCAGTTCCGGTTTCTTTAACTCCGGACTGCCAATTGGAAGTACCAATACCTGACACGCCTTAATCGCACGAATTGTCTTTATCGTCATCAGTTCCGGATCTCCCGGACCTACACCCGCAAGGTCAAATCTTCCTGCCATTTTTTGTCATACCTTTCTACCTATCCGATCTTTTCCCTCAGTTTGTCCACAAGAGATGTCTTCCCAAGAACCCCGAGTTCATCCGAAAACATCAGCGCCCCGACCTTCATCTTCTCGCCGGCACGCTTCGCCAAATGATACTCGATCTTCTCCATCACGGTCCGCATCGTCTCTTCTAAAAGTCCTTTTGCTTCCAGAATGTCCAATGCTTCCTTCGTCGTAAAACACTTCATCAGAGCACAGACTGTCTCACGGTCTGCCCCTGCCATTGCCGCATGGACGGCAAGCACTTCCATTCTTGCATCTGCCTGTCTGGAATGGGTATTCATTACACCTGCAGCGATCTTGACCAGCTTTCCGATATGTCCTACAAGCAGCAGTCCGTCCATCTTCAGCCGCACGCCGTCATCAATCGCATCCCCGATATAATTGCTGCATTTCACCGCAAGCTCCTGGTCGTACCCAAGTGTCTGCCTTAAAAAATCATTTCCATAATTTCCCGGTGTCAAATAACAATACCGGTGACCTTCATCACGAAGCATCTTCATTTCCAGGAAAATAGTCTGCGTCAGTGCCTGTTCACTCATCGGTTCTACGATTCCTGAGGTTCCGAGTACCGAAATCCCACCTTCGATCCCAAGTCTTGGATTAAACGTTTTCTTCGCGATCTCCACGCCCTGCGGAACATAGATCAGAACGTCCGCGCCACCATCCCAGTCATATTTCTCAATCTGGCTTTGCACCGCTTCCCGGATCATCTGCCGCGGAACCTTATTGATCGCCGCTTCCCCGGCTTCCTGCTCCAGCACCTTCCGGGTGAACCGCCCTACTCCGATCCCACCATCTAAGGTCATTCCTTTTTCCCTTTTTTTCGTGACCTTGGCGTAAACGAAGATCCCGTTCGTCACATCCGGGTCATCTCCGCTGTCCTTCTGAATGGCACAGCTGACAGATTCATTTTCTCTTTGGATCTTTTCTACTTCCAGATACAGTTCGATCCCTTTCGGCGTCATAAGAGATACCTGGCGGATTTCCTCCCCGGAAAAGAGCATTGCCGCTGCCGCCTTTGCTGCTGCCGCAGCACAGCTTCCTGTTGTGTATCCACACCGCAGTTCTTTTTGATTTTTCCACACGACCTGCATCTTGTCCATTTCCATTTCGTCTCCTTAGTATTCGATGCCTTTCCTTGCCCGGATTCCTTTTTCAAAAGGATGCCGTACCATCTTTACTTCCGAAATATAATCTGCCAGCTCCAGAAGCTCATCTGACGGATCCCGTCCGGTCAGAACCACTTCCAGATTGTCCGGTCTGTCTTTTAAGAACTGCACCGCCTCTTTATTCGGGATCAGTCCATACCGGTATGCCGCCATAAATTCATCAATCACAAGCATATCATAATCCCCTGTACTGATTTTCCCCCGGATCGTATTCCACAGCCTGCCATACATCTCTCGGACTTCTTCCTGTTCCTTTTCGGAAAGTGTCTTAAAAAATCCATAGCTTTTTTCCAGATGAAGTACCTCGATCTCCGGGATCCGATCCAGGATCTTCAATTCTCCCGAAAATTCATTTTTTAAAAAACGGGCAAACAGAACCCGCATACCACTTCCAGCTGCGCGAACTGCAAGCCCCGTTGCCGCCGTCGTCTTTCCTTTTCCATCTCCACAGTAAATGTGCAAAAGTCTATTTTTCATATGATTCCAGCTTTCCCATTTCTTCTGCAAATACAAGCAGTTCTTTTATCTTCCGGTTGGTTGTCCCAATCACAATTCCTGCATTTATCACCTTTTTACACTGCCTGATCATCTGCTTTGCCCGTTCAAATGCACGGTCGCTTACCGGTTCAAATGGCTCTTCTTCGATTACACTGACTGCCAGATGTTCTGCCAGATGATAGTCAATATCATTAGTATACAGGATTCCTGCCGAAAATGGAATCTTTGCTTTCTGAAGGTTCCGGTAAACAGGGATTCCACTGCCTCCGGAAGAGATCACAAATACTTCTGCCTCTCCCTCTGCCTTTGCAAGCTCCACACTTCCGAACACAGGATCAAAATGCCCGTTGTCGATCTCATAAAGTTTCTGGATAAAATCTTCTTTAAAAATCGCCTCCGGCTCTCCATAACCGAAAATTGTATCTCCTTTAACGCACAGGATCTTATCCGAGATCTTCTGCGCCAGATCGATCTCATGAAGTGACATAATGACCGTGATCTGCTTTTCTTTCGCCATATTTTTCAAAATAGTAAGCAACTCCAGCTTATAACGGATATCCAGAAAAGAAGTGGGTTCATCCAGGATCAGTACCTCCGGTTCCTGGCAGATCGCTCTTGCCAGAAGGATCCGCTGTCTCTGCCCGTCACTGATCGCCTCAAAACTTTTTTCTGCGTATTCTGTTGCATGGACAATTTCCAGTGCTTCCTGTGTCTTTTTCTCATCTTCTCGCGTTAATATCCCGAGCCGTCCTGTATAAGGATACCGCCCTGCTGCTACGACCTCATAGCAGGTCATCAGCTCCGGCTTTGCCCGCTGTGTCAGCACCACTGCCATCTTCGTTGCAAGCTCTTTGTAAGATAAGTCTTTCAGATTCTTTTCACCGATCGTCACCTTACCTCCAATGAGCGTAAGCTGTTTGGTAATACTTTTTAAAATCGTAGATTTCCCGGAACCGTTTGGTCCAATCAGTGTCAATATCTCACCTTTTTTAATCTCTGTACAGATATCATGGATCAGTACATTTCCATGATATCCGACAGAAAGATCTTTCATCTGAAAATAGTTCTCACTCATATTTATTTCCCTTTTCTTCCTTTTATCATCATGAAAATTACGATCGGTGCACCAAAGATCGAAGTCACAGTACTGATATTCAGCTCCAGTGGTGCAAATGCCATACGCGCGATCAGATCACATCCCATACAGAACACCGCCCCGCCAAGGAATGTTGCCGGTATCACAACCAGCGGTTTTGCCGTCCCGAGAAGATGCTTGATCAAGTACGGAACTGCGATTCCAACGAATGAAATCGGTCCTGCAAATGCGGTCACACATGCGGAAAATACACTGGAAAGCAGAATCAGAAGCACCCGGAACACACGGATATTGACCCCCATACTCTGCGCATACATTTCTCCCAGCTGATACGCTCCGATCGGCTTTGACAGGAAAAAGGTAAGGATCAGTGTGATTCCTACCATAAGCGCTGCTACCTTTACATTGCTCCAGCTCATACCGGAAAAGCTTCCCTGTGACCAGCCATGCAGATTCACGATATCTGAATCCTCCGCAAAAGTCACTACAAAATCAGTTACTGCCGAGCAGATATAACCGATCATGATTCCGCCAACCAGAAGAGTTGCCATATTCCGGATTTTTCTTGCAAGAAGCAGGATAAATCCAATTGAAAGCATAGATCCGATAAATGCTGCAATGATCAGTATATAAGATGATACCAAAGTGTAATATTTTAAAAAGATGATCATCGCCAGAGCGACCATCATCTTTGCACCCGAAGAAATCCCCAGTACATACGGTCCTGCGATCGGGTTGGAAAAAAATGTCTGCAATAAAAATCCGGAAAGGGCAAGTGCCCCTCCCAGAATCCCTGCCATCAGGACACGCGGAAGACGGATTTTCCAGATAATATTCATCTGCACCTGTGTTCCTTTTTTCAGAAACAGGATCCGTAAAATCTCAGGAACCGAGATCTGTACATTTCCGGTATTGATGTTCAGCACTACGATCATGCAAAAAACTGCTGCCAGCACCGCAAAGACTCCCATATATCTTGTATTCCTTTTCCAGTTATTTTTCATTCCTGCCTGTCCCATTTTCTTCTCCGTTTTCTATTTTACATGGTATAAAAATGTCATCTTGCTTTCATCGCCGCCTGTCAGCATCAGATTCATATCCGTGATCAGTTCCCCAACGATATCGGTTGCCTGATACAGATATTTACCGGTACACCATACATTTCCTTCTTTGACTGCTTTGAAATCAGAAAAAAGTGCATCTTTTTCTTCCAGATCTTTTACACTGTTGATTGGATTATCGATACTTGAATTATAAATCAGATAATCTGCATCCGCCGCCTGTGCGTAAAATTCTTCCATTGTAAGTTTTACTGCTGAAGTATTACTGTCATCGCCAGTCAGATCATCGAATACATATCTTCCACCGGAAAGTTCGATCATTTTCGGAATATAATCATCACTTCTTCTTACTACCACCGTTCCGTCACTGCTTACATAGAAAAATGCAACTGTCTTCTCGGTATTCTTAAAATCTTTGAGCGCATCGACATTTTCCACCTGCTTTTCAAAAAATGCATCCGCTGCATCTTCTTTATTCAGCATTGCTGCATAAAGTTTGATCCATTCAGTTCTTCCTAGAGGATGCGATTCATAGCTGGACCGGTCGATCATCACCGGGATATCCAGAGATTCAATCATCTCCTGTACCTTCGGTGTGTGAAGGATCATGGTCGATTCGATGGCAAGATCACAGTCTTCGTCCACCAGTATCTCATAATCCGGTTCACTGTATTTCCCTGCAAATTTTATTTTCCCGTCATCCATCGCTTTGACTGCATTTTCAATATACCATCCGGAAGCCTGGGTACCTGTCATTGTGATATTATCCAGAGAATCGATCGCATTAAAAAGTGCCATTGCAGATGTCGCCGCAAGATAAATATGATCCAGCGGCTGCTGAAGGATCACGTAATCCTCCTCGGCTCCATCCGGCACATCCTGATTTTCCGGGACGACCAGAAATTTTGCATCGTCTTTGATATCGATCATCTTATAGCCGTCTTTGTAGTAATATACCTGAAAACCTTCGGCATATTCCAGATCCATCGCGGATTCATAAGTGAGTCCGTCAATCTCCGGACCTTTTTTTTCTTTGGCACTTTCTTTCGTACTGCTGCTTTCTGTTTTTTTTGTATCTGTTGTATTCTTTTTCGTCTGCCCGCATCCGGTCAGTGCTGCCGTCCCAAGCAGCACTGTACTCAAAAGAATGCACCCCAGACGCATCGTTCTCTTTTTCATTTTCTACCTCTGTATCCAAAAAAGAATCTACCTAGTTTTTTGCAGAAGAATCTGTACTGTCTGTCTGCGCGAAAATTGCCTCGTAAACCTTGCTCCACTCTGCTTTTGCATCATCCTTTTCCTCATCTGCTGACCGGTCAACGATCATCGGAACATCCAGAAGAACAAATTTTTCTGCCAGCTCTTCGTATCTCTTCTGCTGATCTTCTACCGACATTTTCTTCTCATTCTTTTCATCCGGAAGAATTTTATTGGAAAGGATTGCAAGATCACACTTACTCTTCATCAGTTTTTTATTTTCCGGTTTCTTATAGGTTCCTGCATAAATGATCTTCTTAGCTTTCATTGCTTTTGCAATGCCTTCTACCTTACAGTTCTTCTGTTTTACCCCTACTGATGTAATCTGGTCTGTTGCATTCAGCTTATCCAGGATTTCCAGTACTTCCTCTGAACCTACATATGCAGACTTCTTTGGCTTCTGGATCACGATCATTTCTTTATCCAGACCTGCCGGAATTTCTGCGTCTTCCGGAACGATCAGATAACGGACGATCTTTGCTTTGTAAAGCGCAAGCTTTTCTTCCTGTGCCGGTGTCAGTCCGGAATCTGTATCTTCTTTTGTATCCTTTGTCTTGGTCTCTTTTGTATCCTCATCTTTTCTCTGATCGATTTCTAAAAGAGTGATTCCCTGATCATAATGATAGATCTTGAAGTACTTAGCATGCTCTACCTTTGTCTCAGACTGATAAGAAAGTCCCATGATTTCCGGCGCTTTCTCATCCAGTGTATCTGCACTTAAATTGGTCTCCCCACTTACTGTAGTTCCGTCTGCTTTTGCTGCAGCACTTAGGTAAATGAAAATCGAATAGCTGATTTCATGCGCTGTTGACATCTTGGTTGTCATACCAATGATCGTATTGTTCTTGTTCAGTTCTACCGGAATGACAAATGTAGACGTACTTCCGGTTGCTGTCGGATAATAGGTATTTCCATTCGCCTTTACATAGCCATAAGAACCACTGCTAAATACAATGGTAGCATATGCCTGACCGCCTGTCACGGTAATCTTGGTACAACTGATGCTGACCTTTCCGGTTCCACCTGACCAGGAAAATTTATCCGGTGTATAGACACCATCTGCAAGTGTTGTTGCACTGTTTACACGGGCAGTTCCACCATTTAAATCTGCCTCATATTTGGATTCTTTGTCCGGGGTCTGGTTTGTGCCTGTGTTGCCGGAAGTGGTGCCAGTTCCAAAGTTGGTGTTCTGGCTGGTGTTATTTCCCTGGTTGGTGTTGCCATTATTTCCAGTAGTTCCATTTGTGGAATTGCTATTGTTCAGATTCTTCATGCCTGCTGAGGCGAATGTCAAGGTACGGTCATACCATACTTGCTTTTTATGAGAAAATGCTGCCACTGAAATTCCTGTGTCTAATAAAGAAACCGGAATCGTATAGGTATACATACCATTTTTGTCCACAACATAAGGAATCCACTTGGACTTATCTGCAAGTGCTGCTTCTGCACTTGTTCCTACATACAGATAATCATATCCTGTACCACTGAGTGTAATTTTTGCAGTCATCTCCCCATTTTTTGATGTTAAGATGCAATCCGTAACTTTAAACATGGATGAACTTGAAGTTACGTTTGCTTTATAAGAGCCATCACTTACCTGAACATATTTGGTCATTCCTTCTGTCTTGAATATTAATGTACGATCATACCAGTTACCACTATTGAATCCATGTGCTGCAATCTGGACTCCGGTATCCATACTTTCTACTGGCACTGTAAATACATATTTTCCTTCTGCATTTACAGAATACCCAATCAGTTGATCTTCCGAAGCACTTGCCGCAGCTTCCTTACTTCCCATATATAACTTATCGTATCCCGTTCCACTAAGTGTAATATCTGCCTGCATCTTGCCACCAACAGATGTCAGCACGCAATTTACTACACGAAACATTCCACTAGCTGAAGCTGCATCAACATCTACTACATACTTTCCAGTATCCAGTACGTTCTTGTCCTCATTTTCCGGTTTCTGGTTTTCGCCACTTCCGGTACCCGGTTTGCTCTCTCCTGAATTGCCTCCCTGTTCAGGATTTTCTGTGTCGTCTTTTTTATTTTCTGCTGACGATGAGATATGAAGCGTGTAATCTCCGTCTGCTTTCCTACTCTCCCAGCCGTTCTCTTGGCTATGTGGTACAAAGGCAACATCCGTTCCATCGGCTGACAGTGGAAGTTCAAACGTAAATAAATACCCTTTGCTTGTTCCCGTTCCAACTATCGCCTTTTCTTCTTTCCGTTCAACTGTATCAGCTTTACTTCCAATATAAATTTTATTGTAAGTTTTACTCTCTGTTTTTATCGAAACTTTCAGGTGATCATTTTCTTTTACAACAGAAGACGATCCAACCTTAAACATTGCAAAATCACTGGTAACATTTTTCGCTTCCTGCGTCTTCACTTCCCCGGCATTTTCCGCCGTTTCTTCCGACTTAACCTTCTGCTCCTCTGCAGCCTTCTCTTCGCTCTTTCCGTCTTCGCCCGCTTCTTTTTTCTCTGCCTCAGTTACATTCCCTGTTACCGCATTTTCTTCTGCTTTCGGCTCTTCCTGACTCTTCTGATTCTCGTCCGTTCCCTGTCCGGCAGTCGTTTCTTCTTCCTGTCCAGTCACTTCTTCAGCCGGCTGACCTGCTGCGTCTGCCGCACCGATTTTTCCGTCTGTTACTTCTACGGTCTGCTGACCTGATTCTGTATTTTCTACTCCTGCCACTGCACTGTCCTCAGCGTAAGCATAAGAAACCGGTGTAACCGACATTGCAACTGCCATGAAAAGTGCAAGAAACTGTTTTGAATTCCTCTTCATAATCCAACTCTTCCTCCTGATGTCCTGATCTTTTGTCGCTTGACAGCTCGATGATGTACATTCGCCAAATTCAATTCCTCGTGCAAGCATAAATCTGCACTTGGCTCATCGTATGCAAAAAAAATCTGCTTCCTTTTTCCTGAAAGCAGACTTCACCTACATCCTCTGCCACAGGAACTCTTTTCCGTATATATGGCAGCACAAAAATCTTGCTTTCATACTCAGTATGAAGCAAGATATCATTTCTTTGTGTATGTAAACGCGCTTTCATCGGAAGCAATTTACTCTCTTTCAGCAGGTCTCCTGGCTTATGGATCTTAACAAAGCTGCACCTTCTCACATTTTTATGCAATGGCTTGCCGCCGCTTTGCTCCTCATTTACAGTGACCGGATCGCTCAGGACTTTCACCTGATTCCCTTTTAAGCCGACCAGAAATTCTTCTGCCTAGCACTGAAAAAGTTTCTTTATTTATTCTTACTCACTATAACAGATATGTTTCTTCTTGACAAGAGTCATCTTTCCTGGTTTATTTCCCTATTTTTTCCAAACTCTCCATTAAAAATCCCGGAAGTTTTTGTTTCAAAATCGACACCTTAATGACTATATGTTTATCATAATTTCATGACCTACTTCATTTATATATAGAAAGCGAAGGGGATCGAAATGAGAAAAAAGTGCCAGTGAATGTATGGAAATACTCTGAAATAAGACAATGCAGCCGCCAGATCGACGACTGCATTGTCTTATACTCTTTTTCGTACAATTTTATTTTTTCGCTGCCTCAAAATTACGATGAAGTAATTCGTGGGTCTTTCCTTTCAGAAGTTCATCATATAATGACAGGATCAGCGGATTCTCATTCGACTTCTTAATCTGCGTATTGATATCGGTATCATACAGGCCTTTGCTTCTGGCTATCCTGCTTCTCGGACCTGCCGGGACTGGCTGTCCGCCACCCATGATACATCCGCGCCTGCATGCCATAACCTCAACAAAGTCGTAATGTACCTCGCCCTTCTGGATCTTCTTCATCAGCGCATCTGCATTTCCAAGTCCACTGACAACAGCTGCATGGATAGTACGTCCGTTGTAATCAAACTCTACTTCTTTCAGTCCTTCTTCTCCACGAACTCCACTGAATTTGATCTTATCCATTTCCACACGGTTATGTCCTTCACGAAGGCGCCTGAGTACGGCTTCTGTCACACCACCGGTTACTCCGAAGATCACACCTGCACCAGATCCGATACCAAACGGCATATCGGATGCTTCGATCTCCAGATTTTCAAAGCGGATACCGGATTTCCGGATCATTGTAATCAGCTCTGTTGTAGTCAGTACATAATCAATATCCTGTCTTCCATTCGTGGAAGATTCCGGTCTTAAAATCTCTTCTTTCTTTGCAGTACACGGCATGATCGATACAGAAACGATTCTCTTTCCACCATTCTTTTCCGGATCCTTATAGTATTCACGGATCACAGCACCAAACATCTGCTGCGGTGAACGGCAGGTTGACAGATTTTTTGCCAGATCCGGATAACGGTTCTCACAGAATTTTACCCATGCCGGACAGCAGGATGTAAATAATGGGAGATTTTCTCCGGATGCAAGTCGTTCAAGAAGCTCTTCAGATTCCTCGATCACCGTAAGGTCTGCACCATAAGAAGTATCATAAACTTCATCAAATCCAAGGCGGTGCAACACATTGACGAGTTTTCCCATCACATTTTCCCCTCTTGGAAGGCCGAACTGATCGCCGACTGCGACCCGGACTGCCGGTGCGATCTGTGCGATCACCTTTGTATTCTTATCTGCAAGAAAATCCCAGATCACTTCGATATTGGTATTGATACTGATCGCACCTGTAGGACAGACAACCCTGCACTGTCCACAGTTTACGCAGTCTGTCTCTGCAATCTTTTTGTTAAATGCCGGTGTTACCAGAGCCTTTGTTCCCCGGTATGCAAAATCAATCGCATTAACAGACTGTACATTGTCGCACATACGGACACAGTCACCACAGAGAATACATTTATTCGGGTCACGCACGATTGACGGTGAACTGAAATCCAGTGGATACTGTTCTTTTGTATTTTCAAATCGGACGGTTGTGACGCCCATACGGTGTGCCAGCGCCTGAAGCTGACATTCTCCACTCTTGATACAGGTTGTACAGTCTCTGCAATGTGCAGCAAGTAAAAGCTCCAGAATCATCTTACGATATTTCATAAGACGCGGAGTATTCGTGTAAATGACCATCCCATCTCTTGGCGGTTCTGAACAGGATGCAAACGTCTTTCCTCTCTCATCTTCTACGGTACACAAACGACAGGCTCCATACACAGACAGTTCTGAATGGTAGCAGAGTGTCGGTATATCTATATCTGCATTACGGATGACAGAAAGTACATTCGGCTCATCTGTAAACTCTACCTTCCTTCCATCTATTGTCATATATCCCATGACTCATTCCTCCTATTTCTCGATATGAATTGCTTTAAACGGACACTGTTCCATGCAGGCTCCGCACTTGATACATTTCTCCTGATTGATATGATAAGGAGATTTCAGCACGCCTTCAATTGCACCTGCCGGACAGTTTCTTGCACACTTCGAGCAGCCCTTGCATATCTCCGGATCGATCTGGAATTTACGCAGATTTGAACAGACACCTGTCCGGCAGCGTTTCTCGTTGATATGTTCCAGATATTCCTCTTCAAATGCATTCATGGTACTGATAACCGGTTTCGGTGCGCTCTTTCCAAGTCCGCAAAGCGCCGTACTCTCAATCATATCTGCCAGTTCACGAAGCTCGTCCATATCGGACGGTTTTCCGTTTCCTGCTACAATACGCTCCAGGATTTCAAGCATTCTCTTTGTACCTTCACGGCAAGGAACACATTTTCCACAGCTTTCTCTCTGTGTAAAACTCATGAAGAATCTGGCAACCTCTACCATACAGGTATCCTCGTCCATGATAACCAGACCGCCCGAACCGATCATTGCCCCGATCTTCGCCAGTGAATCAAAGTCCATCTTACTGTCCAGCTGATCCTCGGTCAGACATCCACCGGACGGACCACCGATCTGTACTGCTTTGAATTTCTTGTCATTCTGGATTCCACCGCCGATGTCATAAATAACTTCGCGCAATGTAATTCCCATTGGTACTTCGATCAGTCCTGTATTTCTTACATTACCGGTCAGTGCAAATGCTTTCGTTCCGGGACTCTCTGGTGTACCGATTCCTTTGAACCAGTCTGCACCATTTGTTACGATCATCGGAACATTGGCATAGGTTTCTACGTTATTAAGAACAGTTGGTCTTGCCCATAATCCCTGCTCTACTGTACGTGGCGGTTTTACTCTCGGCATTCCACGTTTTCCTTCAATGGATGCCGTCAGTGCGCTGCCTTCTCCACAGACGAATGCACCTGCACCACGGTTGATATGTAAATGGAAACTGAAATTGGTTCCAAGAATGTTGTCTCCTAAAAGTCCGATTGCCTCTGCCTGGCTGATCGCTGTCTTCAGTCTTTCAATCGCAAGCGGATATTCTGCACGTACATAGATATAGCCTTCCTGTGCCTGTACTGCATATGCTGCGATCATCATGCCCTCGATCATACGGTGCGGATCACCTTCCATGATACTTCGATCCATAAATGCACCCGGATCACCTTCATCACCATTGCAGACCACATAGCGGATCTTTTCTTTCTGGGAAGCAACCTGCTGCCACTTTCTGCCGGTGCGGAATCCAGCACCTCCACGTCCACGCAGATTCGAATCATAGATTGTCTGGATCACTGCTTCCGGTGTCATCTCAAAGAGTGCCTTTTCGATTCCGGCATAAGCACCGACTGCAAGTGCACCCCCAATATGCTCTGCGTCGATATGTCCGCAATTCTTCAGTACCAGTCTGGTCTGCTTTGCGTAGAACGGAATCTCTTCCTGTGACGGATAGGTCACTCCATCCATCTTGTAGAGAAGTCGCTCTACCGGTCTGCCGCCCAGGATTGTTTCGTTATAAATCTCTTCGCAGTCTTCCAGTTTTACTTTAATATATAAATAATTATATGGCTCAATTCTTACCAGAGGTCCCATCTCGCAGAAGCCATGACATCCACTCTTCATAACCTTTGTATGTGCGATTTCTTCCCCGATCTTTACTTCTACCCCTGTATGATCTTTTGTCAGTTCTTTTAACTTTTCATAAATCTTGCCTGATCCACTTGCCAGACATCCGGTTCCCCCGCAAACCAGTACTCTGCAGTCAGCCGATTGTTTTTTCTGACATTCAATACGATATTCCTTCAGTTCCGTTCTGTTTTCAATTTTCATTTTCTTCACCTCTCAGTTCTTCAAGAAGTTTGATTACCTTCTCCGGTGACATCTTCGGATGTACTTCATCATTAACTGTGATCGCAGGTGCAAGTCCACAGGCTCCAAGACAGGATACAGTCTCTACTGTAAAAAGCATATCGTCTGATGTATGCTTGTGCTCATTTAACCCCAGCTCTTTATACAGCGCTTCCAGGATAGGAATGGATTTACGCACATGACAGGCTGTTCCGTCACAGACCTTGATCACATACTTTCCTTTCGGTTCAAATGAAAAATTCTCATAAAAGCTTGCCACACTGTACGCTTTTGCCTCTGTAATCCCGATCTGTTTTGCTACATAGGTAAGCAGTTCCGGTGGAAGATAACGGTATTCCTCCTGAATATCCTGAATGATCGGTATCAATGAGCGTTCCTCCCTTGTATGCATGGCAATGATCTCATCCGTTTTCTGATAATAAGATGCATCTAACATTCCATTTCCTCCTTCGTCATATTGTACATTTCCTTCTTATTATTCTATTATTTTTATGACATTATAACATATATCTATAGTTTTCGTTTATACATTTCATATATGATAGCTATATATTTTCCAATATATAATAATACAAGAATCAAAAGTATTAGTATTTATGAATAGACGGATAAATGTGTACCCAGCTCATCAAATACACAAAAAGAGCAGAATGGATATATCTTGGTCCGATATATCATTCTGCTCTCATTTACATCATTTCACGGATTGTTTCTTTTAAATGCCCAATAAATTCTCTTTCGTACAATTTTTTCTGATAACCCTTTTTGTAGATCAGCACATCCCGGATCATCTGTCTGGAAAATCCGGCATGCTTCTGCACCAGATTGTAGTTTTTCCTTAATTTTTCCGGTACCGGCGATACCCACATATAACTGTTTTTTACTTCCCGCAAAATATCAAACTGGCTTCCCCTTTCAAAAATATAAATTTTATTATGTGGATGAAGCGACTCTCCATTCTCACTCAGCTCGGTGTATTCTCCGGTCGGAAGTTTCCAGTCCCCATGCAGGATTTCCACACCATCTTCCAGTTCTTCTCTTGTCTTTAACTCCCTCTTTGCAAGATCTCCATCCGCAGAAGTTAAGATCACATACGGAAGCTCTGCCAGAAGTTCTGCATCCAGCCCTTTCAGATCAAGAAGCGACTGAAAATAAGGTTCATTCTCGCACAGATACCGGATGATTCCCATGGAATACCCGTTCTGCAACACATTTTCAATGGCATGCATAGAACTGTTTTCCTGAAATTCTGCTTTGATCGCCGTTTCCTTGCTCTGCATTCCGATAAACTCTGCAAATGCACTGGTAATGTAACTTGCCCTCGGAACAGTAATCTTAAATGAGAGATTTTCTTTCCCCAGATCACTGCAGTCCCTTTTCATTTCCTCTATTTCGTAAATGATCCTTTTGGCATACTCCAGAAATTTCTGTCCTTCTCTTGTCGCCTTAACTCCCTTTGACGACCGCTCAAAGATAGAAATTCCAAATTCCCGCTCCAGATGCTTGATCGCTTTACTAAGATTTGGCTGCGCCACATAAAGTTCCTTCGCCGCCTTTGAGATTGATCCACTCTTATCGATTTCAACTACATAATGCAAATCTGTCAGATTCATCTTCCCCATCTGCCTTTCTGATCTCTGACTTTATCTCTCCATAACTATTTTCTGAACTTTTATTACAGATTCTTTTCCAGCCATTTACAGACTTCTGAAAATGTTCTCCCTGTTTCTTTTGGTCTTCCTACCGCAACAAGAACTGCCCCTGTTTCCTTTGCCGCCTGTACCTTTTCTCCAAAGCCTCCGGCTTTTCCCGATTCTTTGGTCACAAAATATTTCGCGCCTGTCTGATGGATCGTAGCCACGTTCATCTCCTTTGAAAATGGTCCCTGCATTGCAATGAGATGCTTTCCTTCAAAGCCAAGCGCGACCGACTCCATAACCGCCTGCTCCGTAGAGAGGACTCGCGCAAAGCAGCGCTCTTTATACTCCGTAAGCTTTGTATATTTTATCAGTTCCTTGCTTCCGGTGGTAATCAGGATCTTTCCTTCTGTATTTTGCAGATATTCCACCGCATCTTCAACCGACTGCGCCCAGATCACCCTATCCGCTTCATCCGGCACTGCTTCCATCTTCTCCCGCAGGCAACGCAGATACTGCACACCGGAGATTTCGCAGGCTCTCCTTATCTCCCCAGTCACAAGCTGTGCGAATGGATGGGTTGCATCTATCACCAGATCGATCTGCTTTTCCTTTATCATCTCTGTCATCTGCTTCTGATCCATACGCCCAAAAAAGACTTCCGCATTCTCATGCTCTCCGGTACATTCTTTTCCATATTCGGTTGCGGCACTGACATAAACTTTTACATTTCTTCCATCCAGAAATTCCGTAATCCGCCTTCCCTCTGTTGTCCCTGAAAATATTAAAATCCGCTTCATATTCTGATCCTTACCTTCTTTTCTGCCACTGCTATTGTCACCCGATTCATGCACTGCTTCGGCATCAGAAGCCTGCCATCCTCTCCGGCTGCAAGGATCGCCGCCCGCTCACATACATTGTCCACACCCGTGACCTTCCTGACAAACTCCGAATGGGAGCTGACACATTTAACCTTTCCCAACTCTTCTGCTGAAAACGTGTAAAATGGAAGCTTCCACTTTGCCGCATAAGAAAGTAATCCCTCCTCTTCTTTTTTCAGATCAATACTGTCGATCTCAATGACTTCCTTTTCTGTAAATCCAAGGATCTTTTTTGCCTCATTGACCGCGCTTTGGATTTCTTCTTCGGAAATCCCTTTGCGACATCCGATTCCCAGCACCAGGTTCTTCGGCGGAAGCTCCAGAATCGTCTCTTCTTCCCGCCTTTCACCACTTCTTCCTGCAATCCGGATTCCATATGGATAGTTTCTGAGAAACTCTTCTGTTTCACATAGCTTTAATTCCTCCGGAAACTTTCCTTCTACTGGAAATACACTGTAAAGTCCAATCTTATTCCCATCCAGAACCACAGCTGAGATCTCCTTTGCTTTTTTCCGGTCTGTCAGTACCAGACCATTGCTTTTTGCAAATACATCTACTGCAAACTTTTGTTCTACATCCGTTGCTGTAGTAAGTACTGCCTGCGCATTTATTTTCTCCGCAATTTCCTTGGCAAGCTCTACAGCTCCGCCCACATGTCCCGACAGGAGCGGAATCACATAGCTTCCTTTTTCATCCATCACCAGAACCGGCGAATCGGTAAATTTGTCCTTCACGTGAGGGGCGATCATCCGCACTGCGATTCCTGCCGCCCCGATAAAAAACAAAGCCTTCTCTCCCCAGAGGCTGCCTATCCAGCTTTTCTTATCTTCCGGAAAAGCATGAAATCCGTATAATCTGCAAAACCGTGTCAAAGTATACACTTTGACACGGTATCCGCTTTGTATGAAATTCTCTCTGACTTTACAGGCCATCTGACAACCTGCATCTGTAAAACTCAAGATTACAATTTCCATAAACTTTAGTATTTCTCCATCTGCTCCACGTTCAGTACAAAAATCGTACTTCCGCCTACCTGCACATTGATCGGAACGGACGGTGCTGCGCTCATGCTGCTCTGTCCTGAGATCAATGCCGGGTTTGCATAAGTGATCGTCTTTCTTTCGCCAGAATTCTTCTTGATGATCTTCAGTGCCTCTGCTACCTTCTCATCATCCACTACAACCATGATCGTGGTACTCTTTTTCTTCAGAAATCCACCAGTTGTAGCCAGCTTTGTTACCATGTATCCGGCAATATTCAGTTCCTCTATCGTCTCCAGTTCATCATCCTTATGCAGGATCGCCATAATCATCTTCATACAAAAACCCTCCTGTCTTATCTGGCTTTTGATGCCAGATTCCTTTTTCTTTTATTTTACCGCATTTACCTGGAAAGGTAAACGAAAATGTTGCATTTTAAAAGATTTTAAAAGATTAGTTGAAATCCAAAACGAACTTTAACTTTGTGCATTACCTATTACAATAATCTTCTTCAATCCTGCCATCCAGTATCCGGATCACCCGGTGTGCCTGACTGGCAATCTCTTCATCATGTGTGATGATAATAACCGTTCTGCCTGACCTGTGCAGTTCTTTCAGGATTTCCATGATCTCCTGTGTTGATTTTGTATCCAGATTGCCGGTCGGTTCATCGGCAAGAATGATCGGCGGTTTTGCGGCAACCGCTCTTGCCACCGCAACTCTCTGCTGCTGTCCTCCGGACATTTCATTCGGCTTATGCTTCATCCGGTCTTCCAGACCGACACTTTTCAGGGCTTCCATCGCAAGTTGCTTTCTCTCATTTTTTGACACCCCGCGGTATACCAGCGGAAGCTCTACGTTTCCAACTGCATCCAGATTACTGATCAGGTTGAATCCCTGGAAAATGAAACCGATCTCTTTATTCCGCACATCTGCAAGCTGATTATCTGTCATACTCGCCACATCCTGCCCGTCCAGAACATACTTGCCTGAAGTCGGTGTATCCAGACAGCCGAGCATATTCATCAGCGTTGATTTTCCCGAGCCCGAATGTCCCACAATCGCAACCAGGTCTCCTTTTTCGATATCCAGATCGATCCCGTCAAGTGCACGGACTTCATTCTCACCCGGATTGTAGATTTTCTTCATATTTTCTATATGAATCAATGCCCCCATAAATGTTCTCCTTTTCTTTTCGCTCTACTTTACGTTCCTGTTTTCAATATACCTTATTTTGAATCCAATCACAATGCTATCCTCCTGGCATCATGAATTCTTAAGAATTTCTATTGAAAACATCTTTAAATTTCCTTCTTTATAAAAAATATCAATTATACATCTCGTTTAAAAACACTTATGATAAAACTATCATTTATAAAAAAGGAGATCTGAAAATGACCAATTTAAAATTACCGGAAGATTTTGAAACCTATCCGGAAGCAAGAAAGAATGCTTTTCTGAAAATGAAAGAGCTGAAGGAGTCCGGGCGCAGAATTGTCGGAGTTTTCTGTACCTACACCCCATGGGAACTGATTGAAGCTGCAGACGCAGCTGCAGTTGTACTTTGCGGGATCGGAGATGACAATATCCCGATCGCAGAGACCAGACTGCCACAGAACCTTTGTCCTCTGATCAAGGCAAGCTACGGTGCCGCCCTCGCTGACCGCTGTCCATTCTTCTATTTTTCGGACATGGTACTCGCAGAGACAACCTGCGATGGAAAAAAGAAAATGTATGAACTGATGTCCGAGCTTAAGCACTGCCATATTATGCAGCTTCCGCCAGGAAAAACAGGCCGCGGTGCGCTGGAATTCTGGAAACAGGAGGTAATCAGCGTCAAAGAAGATCTGGAGGATTTCTATCACATAAGGATCACAGATGAGCAGATCCGCAAAGCAATCCATCTTCGCAACCGGGAACGCAAGGCCGTCCTTGACTTCTTTGAGATTGGACGCTTAAAACCGACTCCGATTACCGGTTATGAGATCAACACGGTTATTTCCTCGAACGAATTCACGGTTGATCTGGAAGAAAAAATCAAATACCTGGAACACCGTACCGCTGAGCTTAAAGAGCTTTATGAAAAGGAATATAAAGGCAAACCATCCCGTCCGAGAGTTCTCATTACCGGATGTCCGACCACCGGCGTGATCGACAAAATTGTACGCCAGATTGAAGAACTCGGAGCAGATGTTGTCGGCTTTGAGAACTGTTGCGGTCCACGTGAGAAAAAAGATCCGATTGATGAGACAAAGGATCCAATCACTGCAATCGCCGAAAAATATCTTCGTGTAAACTGTTCGGTCATGAGTCCGAACCCGGGACGTCTCGAGGCGCTTGATGCCCAGATTGATGAATATCAGGTAGATGGTGTCGTTGAGGTCCTTCTGCAGGCATGTCATACCTTTGCCATTGAGTCCGATGCGATCCGCACCTTTGTCACCAAAGAAAAAGGACTTCCGTATATTGCAATCAATACAGACTATTCTTCTGGTGACCAGGCACAGATCAATACAAGACTCGGGGCATTTATCGAAATGCTCGGTTAAAAGAAAATCCGGTGATCTTTCCTTCGATCACCGGACTTCTTTTTTCTCTTTTTGGCAGAATCATTTAAGCTTCTTCTTTCCCTTCAACAAGGCTGTTCAGCTTCTTGTTAGCCAAGAAGATAAGTGCTGTAAATACTAACATAATGACTGTGATTCCAACAAATACAGGGAACACATCAAATTTTTCAATAAATGCCTGTACAAACGGGCTTAACTTGTTTGCGCCAAATGTAGAAATTGCGATAACCCCCATCAAAAGTGAGAGATATTTCTTCGGCGCATACTTACTTACAAATGCATTACGCAGCGGTGAGAAACACATCTCTCCGATTGTAATAACCGTTACAAACAGGAATGGCCAGAAAACGCTTGCTTTTACAGAAGCATCTACGCCAACTCCGCGAACCAGTTCACAAACAACCATTACTCCAAACGCAAGTCCTACAAAAAGGAAGCCAAGTGCTACTTTCTTAAACATATTCATATCGCCCTGCGGACGCTCGGCAAGTTTCTTCCAGATGGCTGCCATCACACCACCAAGAACGACACACAAAAGTCCGTTCCATGTAGTAGTAACCCATGACGGCGGAATGTCAAAAGAGCCAATACTCATCTTCACATAATCGGTCATATAAATGACAAGCGCAAGATCCTGCTGATAGTAGAACAGCCAGAAGATAACAGAGAGTGCCGATACAAGAATGATCGCTATCATACGGTTTCTTTCCAATTTTGTAAGCGGCTGCTTGTCGTTCTTCCCATCTTCTTTCTTTTCATTAGACCCGATCACATTTCCATTCTCATCCGTAAGATACTTGAATGGTTTCACACCCTGTCCCTGAAGGTTTTTCCAGTTCAGCACAAACCATGCCAGACCAACGATGCACCAGATCGATGCCACAAAGAAGCACTGACGGAATCCAAGCACATCGCCTTTTTTAAATAAGTGGAGATACAAAAATCCGGTAAGCAGTGAACCTACGAAAGCCCCAACATTTACATAAGAATACTGAATGGAAAATGCAGCATCCAGAAGCTCTTTGTTCTGATATTGTCTTCCGATCAGAGCGTTTAAGTTTCCTTTGAAAAGACCGGTTCCAATCGATACAAGAATGATCATCAGATTGACCATTCCCGGACCTGTTGCCTTCCAGCCTACCAGATATCCGATTGCCATGATAATATATCCCAGAGAGATCGCATATCTCGCTCCCAGCCATCTGTCAGAGATAATTCCTCCGATCAGCGGTGCCATATAGGTGTACGCTGTCAGATTCGCTGCCATGACTGCCGCATCTGTTCGCTCAATACCAAGACCACCCTGTAAAGTTGCAGTGATCAGGAATAGAAGCAAGATTGGCTTTGCTCCGTAAAATGCCAGGCGTTCAAACATAAATGTGATACAACAGGCATAAAAGCCTTTTGGATGTTTTTCATTAGTCTGTGCTTTTCCCATTACTTTTTATTTCCTTTCTGTTTTGGCGACTGTCGACAATCGTCATCCTTTATAAGTAATATAGCATAACTTCACCACTTTTTCAATACAGCTCATGTCTTACACTCTTTTTTTGTTATAATTCAACAAAACACAGCAAAAAAAGATGTGGAATATTACTATCCACATCTCTTCATTATTAATATTTATCCATTTACTACTATCTAAAGACTGTAACCTCTCTCTGTATCCTAGACAAGAAAATCAAATGAAAATCCGGAATCCTCTTCCGACAATCCCTGCTCTTTCAAAAGCCTTCGGATCGTTCTCATGTAATGTTCGGAAAGAACGTGACAGATTTTCTCCTTGTTCTTTTCCCTGCAGGCATCCACCAGTTCTTTATGAATCGGATACTGTCTTTCTAACACACGCTTTTTATCCGTGCTCAGGCTGAAGCCCGTAACAATATTTCCATAATTCAGCTCTTTCCATGCTTTATAGAGCCTTGTCATACCAGTCATCTCTACAAGCAGTCCATGCATCTGGTTATCATAGACAAAAACCTGGTCAAACTGCTCTTCATCCAGTTTTTTCATTTTTTCCAGCACTTCTTCCATCCGGCAAATGGTATCCTCTGGAACGTTTCCTCCCATCAGCTTCACTGCCATGGTTTCGTAATTCGCCCGCATAAGGTAAATTTCAAATGATTCTTCCAGTGTAATTTCTTTTACAGAGCATCCTGCATTTCTTACATATTCTATAAGTCCTTCATTTTCCAGCTGTCTAAGTGCCTCACGAATCGGAGCCCTGCTTGTCTTAAATTCCTTTGCCAGATCCTGTTCCACAATCTTCTGTCCCGGCTCCAGCTCCTGGTAAATGATCCTCTTCCGGATAATATCTGCAATATTTTCTCTTAGTGTTCGATATATTAATTCTGCCATTCCTTTTACCCAACCTTGTTACTCATTCTCTGCCATTTCGGTGATCTGACACCATAATTATTATAACAGGACAGTTTCTTTCCTGTCTATAAAAAAATTAGAATGCACTCTGAATTTTATTTTTCTATCGTTCCTCGAAATACGCCTTCTTCCAGATTCGGAAAAACTTGCAGAGAGTTCTTCCGGAACTCTCTGCAAATACTTCTTTATGCAATTTCAAACAAACCATCGCCTGCTGCCTTGATATGACAGCTGTAAAATTCTTTGGATGCCTCGATCAGATAACCGGTATCCTTTACACCGGAAGTCTCATAAGCCGAATGCATTGCGAGCTGCGGAAGTCCGATATCCACGGTATTCATGGATACCTGCGCCATTGCAATATTTCCCAGTGTACTTCCACCTGCCGCATCCGAACGGTTGGCAAAAAACTGCACCGGTACACCTGCCTTTTCACAGATTGCCTTGAAAATTGCAATACTTACTGCATCACTGGTATATTTCTGACCGGCATGAGATTTGATCACGATTCCTTCGTTCATATAGTTACAGTTATTTACATCTGTCTTCTGCTGATAATTCGGGTGTACTGCATGTGCATTATCACAGCTCAGCATAAAACTTCCGGCAACTGCACGATAGAAATCTTCCTCATCCTTTCCCAGTGCCTTGTTGATCCGCCAAAGCACATCCGACAACAGTGTCGATGCTGCTCCCTGCTTGGTTCCTGATCCAACCTCTTCATTGTCAAAGCAGGCAAAAACATTGATATTCTTTGCATTTTCTCCTGCAAGGAAACCATTCAGCGACGCAAACGCACACTGCAGATCATCCAGCTGTGGACAGGATAAGAATTCATTCTCTCTTCCCCATACAGATGGCTCCATTCGGTTATACAGGAACAGATCCATACCATAAATCTTCTCTTCTTCTACGCCAATCTCTTCTGCGATCAGTTTTTTCATCTCACCCGGTTCTTTTGCCGATCCAGCAAAAACCGGAAGCATGTCTACCTGTTTGTTGATCGCACGGCCTTCATTGACTGCGCGGTCCATATGGATTGCAAGACTTGGAATCATCAGAAGATCTCTTTCTACCTTGACCAGTCTGGTCTCCATTCCACTGTCCGTCTTTACAATTACGCGCCCTGCTACCGATAACGGACGGTCAAACCAGGTAGAGCAGATCATTCCGCCATAACCTTCTGTATTCAGAACCGTGTATTTTTTCTTCACCTCAATCTCTGCATTCTCTTTGATCTTAAAGGTCGGTGAGTCACTGTGGGACGCAGTTACATGAAAGCTGTACTCATCCAGTTGGTTTCCGACTTTAAATGCAAGAATGCTGGAATGGTTGCGGGTCACATAATATTTTCCGCCTTTTTCTATTTTCCATTTTTCCGATTCTTTCAGCTCCTGAAATCCTTCTTTTGTAAGAATATCCCGGATTGATTTTACTGCATGAAAAGCAGTCGGCGAGTTCTTTATAAATGATGTGAGTTCTTTAATTGTCTGGTTCTCCATAATGTTCCTCCTGGCATTTCAGCCCCTTTATTTTCCAGATTCTTTTGCACGTTCACACTCGGCAAGCTTCAGCATGATAATTCCAAGTGCAGTCAGCACTACCGGTGTGATCACATTCATTGCAAAGGTAAATGGATTTTTGTTATACATTCCCATTATACAACAGATCAGTGTCACAAAAAACACCATCCTCCAAAAAAGTATGCGATCTTCTGATTTTTCACAAAACGGTATTCTGCCGGAATCCGGTCAATACATTTCCTTTAATTCTACTAAATTCCCCTTTATTCTGCAAACTGTCTAATGATGTCTTTTACAATAAGGACTGCTTTATCCATTCCTTCTACCGTGATATGCTCAAATACGCCATGGAATGCATGTCCGCCCGTTCCAAGATTCGGACACGGAAGTCCTTTGAAGCTGAGTCTTGCACCGTCTGTTCCCCCACGGACCGGTGACACGATTGGTGTAATACCTGCATGCTCAATCGCTGCTTTTGCGTAATCGATCAGCTGCATGCACGGTTCAATCTTTTCGCGCATGTTGTAATAAGATTCTACAATTTCAACTTCCACTTTTCCTTCGCCGTACTTTTTATTCATCTCTTCTGCGATATCACGAAGTTTCTGTGCTCTTGCGTCAAAAGATCTGCGATCAAAATCACGGATAAAGTATTTCATCTTAGTCGTTGTCACATTTCCCTGCACGCTGACCAGATGATAGAATCCTTCATATCCTTCGGTTGTCTCCGGTCTTTCATTTACCGGAAGCATCTGGTGGATCTCGGTTGCAATGGTCTGTGAATTAACCATCACGTCTTTTGCTGATCCCGTATGTACGCTGACACCGTGAATGGTGATAAATGCAGTCGATGCATTGAAATTCTCGAACTGAATCTCGCCTTCCTCATCACCGTCCAAAGTGTAAGCATAGTCAGCACCAAAACCTTCCACATCAAAATGCTTTGCTCCTCTTGCAATCTCTTCATCCGGTGTAAATCCGATGCAGATCTTTCCATGCGGAAGTCCTTCTTTGATGATCTCTTCTGCCACGGTAAGAATCTCTGCGATTCCCGCCTTGTCATCTGCCCCAAGAAGTGTGGTTCCGTCAGTTGTGATCAGAGTTCTGCCCTTTAATTCTGCAAGGTACGGGAACTCATCTACTTTCAGAATATCTCCGGAACCTTTCAGGACAACGTCCTTCCCGTCATAATTCTCAATGATCTGTGGCTTTATATTTTCCCCTGATGCATCTGCCACAGTGTCCATATGCGCAACCAGACCAAGCGACGGCTTGTCTTCGCATCCAGGAGTTGCAGGGATGTGTCCATATACATATCCCTTGTCGTCCACTCTTGCATCTGCGATTCCAAGACCTTTCATCTCTTCTACAAGCATTCTTGCCAGTACCAGCTCTCTGTCTGCTGACGGGACAGTATCGCTTGTCTCATCACTGGTTGTCCATACCGGAACGTAGTTTAAAAATCTTTCGTAAGCTCTCATATTGTTAGGTTCTCCTTTGCTTTTCTTAGTTTCATTTTATTACATAAATTGTCGGATGTACATTGGCGAATGTCGACAATTTATGGGGTTCTATTTTGTTTAATATTTTCGCCAAAATAAAAGTTTTTCACTTTTTCAGGTGTTGTATGTTTCCATTTGTGATAGTTTTTCGGTTCTACTTTTTCTTAATATTGTAGATTTTTCTACAGCATAAGTTCGTGGTAAACTTCGCCGTATAGGTTTTTCCATTTGGCGAGACCGTCTTCCAGGATCATGTAGCTGTGGGCGCTGTTTTCTTTTGGGATGGAAACGGAGCCTGGATTTAAGTAGAGGTTCTCGTTTCCGAATGGTTCCCAGGCCGGTACGTGGGTGTGACCGTGTAGGAGAATATCGCCTGGCTGCATTGGGATTGGGGTCATGACGTTATGATGGTGTCCATGGGTGGCGTAAATGATCCTGTTGCCGCACGGGATCACTGCATAATCTGCCATGATCGGAAAATCCAGTACCATCTGGTCTACCTCTGTGTCACAGTTTCCGCGTACACAGAATAATTTCTCTTTGACTTCATTTAACATTTTGATTACCTTTTTGGGTTCGTATTCCAGCGGAAGATCATTTCTTGGTCCATGATACAGGATGTCGCCCAGAAGTAACAGTCTGTCCGGACATTCTTTTTTCATCGCATCCAGCATTTCCAGACAATAATATGCGGATCCGTGAATATCTGATGCAATCATTAGTTTCATAACGTTCGTCTCCTTTTCTTCTATCTTTTTGGTAAATATTTCTGTTTCTGTAAATCTTTCATAATTATAAATAGGGGGATTGCGTAGCAATGGAAATGGAGCAATCTGGTATCATCATAAATATTCTGCCGTAACAGATTTTTCACTCATTTTCATCTCAGACGGTGTACCGGCAAACAGCAGTCTTCCTCCGGCATCTCCTCCTTCTGGTCCTAATTCTACCACATAATCAGCGGATTTGATAAATTCTATGTTATGTTCGATAACAAAAATGGAATTTCCTTCATCCACCATCTGGTTCAGAAGCTTTAACAGACTCCGGACATTCTTGATATGCAATCCGTTTGTCGGCTCATCAAGAATGAAAATACGGTCTTTACTTCCGAGATAGGAAGCAAACTTCATTCGCTGCAACTCTCCGCCGGATAAAGTAGAAAGTGCCTGATTCAGGTGCAGATAAGAAAGTCCTACTTTTTCCAGAGGCTCCAGCGCTTCGCTGATCTTTGTTCCCCTGAAGAATTCCCCTGCCTGTGCAACAGTCAGATCCATCACTTCCGCAATATTCTTTCCATCTACTTCGTATTGCAAAACTTCTTTTGAATACCGAAGTCCTTTACACACATCACAGGTCGTCTCGATGTCATCCATAAATGCCATATCCGATACGATCACTCCTTTTCCCTTACATGCCGGACACTTTCCTGCGCCGTTAAAAGAAAACAAAGATGCCTTCTGACCGCACCGCTTTGCAAATATTTTCCGGATTTCATCTGCGACTCCCAGATAGGTCGCCGGAGTGGATCTGAGACTTGCACCTGCAGCGCGCTGGCTTACAAACACCACATCCTCTCCCATACTGCGGTAAAAGCTTTCCATCAGAGAACTTTTTCCGGATCCGGCAACACCAGCGATCACAACCAGATTTCCTATTGGAAATTCGATGGTAATGTCCTTCAGATTGTGAAGATGGATATGCTCCATCCGCCATATTCCTTTCGCTTCCCTTGCCTTTGCTTTTAGAGAAGTAGTAAGCCGCATCTCTTCTCCAGTCGGCGTATCACTCTCTAAAAGTTCCTTATAACTGCCTTCAAATAAAACTCTTCCACCGGCCATTCCCGGTTCCGGACCCATTTCCACAATGTGATCGGCCATCTCGATCATTTTCCGGTGATGCTCCACCAGAACAACCGTATTTCCACCATCTCTCAATTTTTCCAGTGCACGGCGCATCCGCTCAATATCATGATTATGAAGCCCTGCACTCGGTTCATCCAGAATATACAACAAATCAGAAAGCGAGGAATTCAGACATTTTGCAATCTTGCATCTCTGGATCTCTCCACCAGATAAAGTAGATAACCCTCTGTCCAGAGACAGATATCCCAGTCCGATATCTATAAGTGCAGACAGTTTGGTATGCAGTGTATCCTGAATATCTTTTGCAAGCGGATCTTCTATTTGATCAATCCACGCACGCAGCTCGGATAATGGAAGTTTTATTACATCAGCAATATTTTTCCCGTCAATTTTGCAGGACAACACCTTCTGATTCAATCTTGCCCCATTACACTCCGGACAAACTCCATGACTGGTGATCGGATCCAATAACTCCCTGTGAAGTTTTCCTTCTTCCGAATTTAGGACACTGCGATACATCCGATGCACAAGACCTTCGTATTTCGCAGTTTTCGGCCATCCTTCCGGTGGATTCTTAAGACGTATCTGCGGTGAATACAAAAACAGTTCCAATTCTTCTTCGGAATAGTCTTTAATCTTCTTATTCAGATCAAACAATCCACTGTTTGCATAGCGGATCCATCTCCACTGCCCCGGCTCAAATGCCACATAATGGATCACCCCGTCATCATTCAGACATTTATCAAAATCCACCAGCTTATGCACATCCAGATCTGTCACTTCTCCAAGTCCGTTACACCGCAGGCAACATCCCTGTGGATGATTGAATGAAAAGCTGTCCGAATAACCGACAAAAGGCTGTCCCACTCTGGAAAATAAAAGCCTCAGAAGGGTATAGGTATCCGTATAAGTTCCAACCGTCGACCGCTGATTCGGCGACGGCTTTTTCTGATTGATTACAATTGCTGCCGGTAGATTCTCAATCCGTTCTACATGCGGTCTTCCGTATTTGGGAAGATATTGCTGCACAAAACTCGGGAAAGTATCATTTAATTCCCTGCGTGACTGCGCCGCAAGAGTATCCAGAACCAGCGAAGATTTCCCAGAACCTGATACTCCGGTAAATACTGTGATCTGATGCTTTGGTATCCGGATGGATACATTTTTCAGGTTATTCTCCGTCGCATGGTGAACAATAATCTCATTTGTTTCCATATATTTATATTCCTCTGTTTTACTCTTTCTACAGTAATTTCTGTATTTCTTATTGTATCTTTATCAAAAAAGAAAGTAAATAGCAAGTTTTGGTTGACTTTAGTATGGTAGATTGATAATATAGTGACGTGACATTTTTTGAAATTATATGAGGAGAGATTATTATGAAAAAAATAACAGCACTTGCACTTACTTCATCAATGGTATTATCCCTTGCAGCATGCGGAGGTTCTTCCTCTGACACCAAGAAATCCGACAGCTCAAAAAGTTCATCCAAAAGTGATATAGAATATGTTCAGGACAAAGGAACTCTTGTAGTCGGAATCACCGATTTTGAGCCAATGGATTACAAAAATGATAAGGATGAATGGATTGGTTTTGATGCCGACATGGCAAAAGCATTTGCAAAAAGCCTTGGCGTAGATGCCGAATTTGTCGAGATCGACTGGGACAATAAAGTCATGGAGCTGGATGGAAAAACCATCGACTGCGTATGGAATGGTATGACACTTACTGATGAAGTAACCAGCGCAATGGCATGCACCTCCGCTTACTGTAACAATGCGCAGGTAGTGGTTGTTCCTTCTGATAAAGCAGACAAATATCAGGACAAAGACAGTCTGAAGGATCTTTCTTTTGCAGTTGAATCCGGAAGTGCCGGAGAAGAAGCTGTAAGCGGAGAAGGATATGACTACACTGCGGTTTCTTCACAGTCTGATGCCCTGATGGAAGTTGCAGCCGGAACCTCTGATGCAGCAGTCATCGACCTTCTGATGGCCGGTGCTATGGTCGGAAAAGGTACCGGATACGAAAATCTGACTCATACCGTTGAGCTTACTACCGAAAAATATGGTGTTGGATTCCGCAAAGGTTCCGACCTTGCAGACAAACTGAACGAATTCTTCAAGACAAGCTACAATGATGGTTCTATGAAGAAATGCGCTGAAACCTATGGGGTTCAGGATGCCATTATTGAGCAGAAATAATATTTAAGGCAGGAACTTTTTATGAATCTGATTATGAAACAAATGCCGGTCGTAGTGTCCGCACTGAATATCGGCTTTTTACAAACTTTAAAATTATTTATTGTGACGCTGGTCGGCGCCCTTCCTCTCGGACTGGTCATTGCCTTTGGCTCCATGTCTCATTTTAAGCCTCTTAGCTGGCTTGCGAGACTGATCGTCTGGGTGATCCGTGGTACCCCGCTGATGATCCAGCTTCTGATTATCTACTATTTCCCCGGGCTAGTCTTACATAACCCGATCTGGGGTGGTGGTGAAGCAGGGCGCTTCCTTGCAGCAGCCGTATCTTTTATCATCAATTACGCCTGCTATTTTTCAGAAATCTACCGCGGTGGAATCCAGGGTGTTCCGGAAGGTCAGAAAGAAGCCGGTCTTGTACTTGGCATGACAAAGCATCAGATCTTTTTCAAGATCACACTCCTTCAGATGATCAAACGCATCGTACCACCGATGTCAAATGAGATCATCACCTTGGTAAAAGATACTTCTCTTGCACGTATTATCGCGCTGCAGGAGATCATCTGGGCAGGACAGGCATTTATGAAAGGCTCACATGGCATCTCCGGTGCCATCTGGCCGCTGTTCTTTACCGCTGTTTATTATCTTATTTTCAATGGTATCCTGACCGTTCTTCTCGGACGCCTTGAAAAGAAACTGGAATATTTCAGATAAGGAGAATTCATATTTATGCCAATCTTAGAAGTAGAACATATCAGTAAATCTTTTAATAAGACCCCTGTCTTAAAAGATGTTGGATTTAACCTGGAAAAAGGACAGGCTGTTTCCATCATCGGATCTTCCGGAAGTGGAAAGACAACGCTTCTCCGCTGCCTGAACTTTCTGGAACATCCGGATAACGGAATTATCCGGGTAAATGGCGAAACACTTTTTGATGCCTCTGTCCCGGCAACCACTCAGGAATCCGTGATCCGTAAAAAACGACTGCATTTTGGTCTGGTATTCCAGAACTTTAATCTGTTTCCGCAGTATACCGCTCTGGAAAATGTAATGCTTGCCAAAAAGCTTCTCGCCGCAGAGCAGCCGGATTTTAAAGAAAGAAAACGTGAAATTCTGACCGCCATCGAGGTACAGGCAAAGGTTCTTCTGACACAGATGGGGTTGGATAACCGGATGGACAATTATCCGCATCAGCTTTCCGGTGGACAATGCCAGCGAGTTGCTATTGCAAGGGCACTTGCCCTGCAACCGGACATCCTCTGTTTTGATGAGCCGACTTCTGCACTGGATCCGGAACTGACCGGAGAAGTATTAAAAGTTATCCGCGAGCTTGCCGACCAGAATACGACGATGATCATTGTAACCCATGAGATGGCATTTGCACGCGACGTTGCCGATCATGTGATCTTTATGGACGACGGACGCATCGTTGAACAGGGTGATCCGCGTCAGGTGTTTGAAAATCCAAGTAAAGAGAGAACAAAACAGTTTCTTTCGCGGTTTCATGAAGGATAAGCTGTTAGATGAAGAAGAGGACTTGTAAGGTTTTAGTCTTACAAGTCCTCTTGAAATTTTATCTATTACATTTTTCCATTTGTGGATAGCATTCTTTCGCAAACTTTTTGTTATCCCAATAGCATGGTTTTTGAGGTGTCTTATAAAGATCGCATTCACTACATCTGTTTATTGTCTTTTTGTCCTTTTCCTAACTTCACCTGCTTTCCCATTTTCATTGACTTTCCCTCTGCCGCACCTTATACTTAAAAGTAATGACTTAAGAAACGGGGGAAATATTCTATGTCAAAATCTTCTGCAAAACTGATGACAGAAGGCTCCATCTGGAAGCGTATCGTTGCTTTTGCGATCCCGCTTTTCTGGGGAAACCTTTTTCAGCAGCTATATAACACCGCCGACTCTCTGATCGTTGGAAATTTTCTTGGAAGCTCTGCACTTGCCGCTGTCAGCTCTTCCGGTAATCTGATCTTTCTTATGGTCGGTCTTTTTAATGGAATCGCCATCGGATCCGGTGTCATCGTCGCCAAATATTACGGTGCCAGAGACATTCCGAATCTGCAGAAGTCCATCCATACAACCGTTGGCTTCGGACTGATCTGCGGCGTGATCCTTACCATTGTCGGTATCATTGCCGCACCACAGATCCTGGTGCTTATGGGAACACCGGAGGCGGTACTTCCAAACTCGATTACTTATTTCCGGATCTACTTTACCGGCTCACTTGCCTTTGTCATGTACAACTTCTTTGTCGGCATTCTGCAGTCCGTCGGTGACAGTACCCATCCTCTGATCTACTTAATCGTTTCTTCGGTAACGAATATCATTCTTGACCTTGTACTGATCGCAGGTCTTGGATTTGGAGTAGGTGCTGCCGCTTTTGCAACTGTCATTTCACAGTTTTTAAGTGCTATCCTCTGTATGGTGCAGCTGCTTCACAGTCCGGAGGAGTTTCGGCTTCATCTGAACCGGATCAATCTGGATTCCTATATGCTCCGCCAGATCATTTCTTATGGTCTGCCCGCAGGACTCCAGAACTCGATCATTTCTCTGGCAAATGTATTCGTCCAGGCAAATATCAACCAGTTTGGGGAAATGGCGGTTGCCGGATGTGGTTCTTATATGAAGATCCAGGGATTTGGATTCCTTCCGATCACCTGTTTTGCACTGGCACTTACTACTTTTATCAGTCAGAATCTGGGAGCAAAAGAATATGAGCGTGCTAAAAAGGGCGCTGTATTCGGTGTGATCTGTTCCCTTACGATCTCTGAGCTGCTCGGTATCTGCGTGCATTTTACCGCTCCACAGCTTCTATCTGCTTTCAGTTCCACCGCAGAGGTTATCCGCTACGGAGCCATGCAGGCTCATACGGATACCTTTTTCTACTTCCTGCTTGCTTTTTCACACTGTATGGCAGGAATCATGCGCGGAGCCGGTAAATCCACAGTCCCGATGTATGTTATGCTGGTATGCTGGTGTCTGATCCGCGTTTCTTATATCGTGATCATTTTAAAATTCATCCCGTCCATTCAGATGATCTTCTGGGCTTACCCGATGACCTGGGCGCTCAGTTCCATTGCTTTTCTGATTTATTTTCTAAAGTCAGACTGGATACACGGACTGGAAAGATAAATTCCACAAATTTATACTTGACTCATCGTATACAAAAAACCATTACAGGATCTGATGAAATCACATCTCTCCTGCAATGGTTTTCTTTTATCCTAACCCACATACAGTTTCTCACTGCTGTATCCGTTTTATTTCCATTATTTATCCATTCATATTTCCGTTTCGTCAAGAATACGGAAATGTTTCCTGTCTACTTCGATCAGCCTGTCTTTCTGCATCTTCCCAAGCTCATTTGACATCGCGGACCTGTCTACATTCAGATAATCTGCAAGCTGCTGCCGGTTGAACGGGATGTCAAATTCTTTCTTTCCGTTTTCCATAGCCTGATAAGACAGATACGACAGCAGTCTTCCCCGGATTGATTTTGATGAAATATGAAAAATCCGTTTCGACAGACGGAGATTCTTCTCTGCGGAAAGCTTCAGCAGATTTTCAATTAACGTATGATGAAACACACACGAATTGGAACAGACTTTCAGTATCCTTCCCACATCAAGAAACAAAATTCTTGCCTCTTCTGCCGCAACTACATTGACCATCAGCTTCTGCCCCGGAATCGCTGCATATGTTTCTGCAAAAATCTCACCTCTTCCAGCCCGATCCAGAATGCTGTGATTCCCCCAGATATCATCATTCTCAATGAACACGCTGCCGGCAAGAACCACGCCCATCGAAGTAACCTCATCCCCGGCATGGTAAATGATTTCATCTTTTTTATAAGTCTTTTCTACCGGATTCAGACAGTTCAGCATCTGTCTGGCGTCCTCCTTCGTGACGCCCCGGAAAATTGCTGCCTCCTCAAATATGCCCATTTTCTGCTACTCCTCAATTCTCAATGCATTTCTGTCCGCTTTTTAACCAAATCAAACAGCAAAACAAATTACGAATATCCACCTGACTTTATTTCCCAAAGTTATTTTTTTCGTTTCTTTCTCTGATATATTCTGCTTAGTCCATCCTCTGTCTCCTTTTGCAATCTTGTTTTTATAGCCTTTTTCGTCTTAGTATGTGCCCGGATTGCTCCATTATTATATAATTCATACTTTTGATGCTTACATCATTTTACTATATTTTTGCAAAATCGACAAATCTGTACTGTTTATCTTTGCCAGATAAAACAACATTCTCTATAGACATTCATTCAATAAGATTTTTAAACTCAATCGTTTCCAACCTATACAAAAAACGGAGAACAAGATTTTTCAAAGTTGTACATGACTTGAACAATCCCGTTCTCCGGTTAATATCTTATGATTTCCTGTTCCCTGACATAACCTCACATTTGTCAGATTCTGCGTCTATTCTATAAACATCGCATCCCCAAAGCTGAAGAATCGATATCTCTCTTTAACTGCTTCTTCATATGCCGCAAGCACATGCTCTCTTCCGGCAAGCGCACTTACCAGCATGATCAGCGTTGACTCCGGTAAATGGAAGTTCGTGATCAGGCAGTCCAGTACCTTGAATTTATAGCCCGGATATATGAAAATCTCTGTCCATCCACTGCACTCTTTTAACTTTCCGTTTTCATCAGCCGCAGATTCTACGGTCCGGCAGCTTGTCGTTCCGACGCAGATCACTCGGTGTCCGCTCTCTTTTGCACGGTTGATCTTTTCTGCCTCAGATGCCTCGATCCGGTAGAATTCCGAATGCATATGGTGATCCAGAATATCATCCGCTTTTACCGGACGGAAAGTTCCAAGTCCGACATGAAGCGTTACATGCGCAATCTCCACACCTTCTGCTTTGATTTCTTCCAGAAGCTCCGGTGTAAAATGCAGTCCTGCCGTCGGAGCAGCCGCAGATCCGGAATGCTTTGCATACACAGTCTGGTAACGATTCTTGTCCTCCAGCTGGTGGGTGATGTAAGGCGGAAGCGGCATCTGTCCAAGCTGATCCAGAATCTCTTCAAAAATTCCTTCGTATTCAAAATGGATCAGACGGTTTCCTTCCTCTACAACCTCCAGAACTTCCCCTTTCAGAAGACCGTCCCCGAAGCTGACTCTTGCTCCGGGTTTCATCTTCTTTCCTGGTTTTACAAGTGTTTCCCAGACATCATTTCCTTTTCGTTTTAAAAGAAGAACTTCGACTTTTCCGCCGGTTCCTTCTTTTTCACCGATCAGTCTTGCCGGGATAACCTTGGTATCATTGATCACAAGGCAGTCTCCCGGTTTGAGATAATCTTTGATCTCACGGAAAATGTGATGACTGGTTGCACCGGTTTTTTTATCAAGAACAAGCAGTCTGGAACTGGATCTGTCTTCAAGCGGATCCTGCGCGATCAGCTCTTCCGGTAAATCAAAATAAAAATCCTGTCGTTTCATTCTTTTGACCTCTTTTCGCCTACTTACGAAGCTCGATACCCATTTCCTCCAGTGCCTTTAAGATACGGTTCATAGCAGCTGAAATGTCAGCTTCTTCCAGAGTCTTATCTTTTGCACGGAATGTGATAGAGTAAGCAACAGACTTGAAGCCTGCCTTGATCTGAGCGCCTTCATAGATATCGAACAGCTTATAGCTTTCCAGATAAGCGCCACCCTTGTTCTCGATCACTTCTTCAACCTGTCCTACCAGGATGGATTTTGGCATTACCATACTGATATCACGGCTGACTGCCGGGTATTTTGCAATTCCTTCGTATTTTCTTTCAAATGTTGCAAGCTCTGTGATCTGTGGCATATCAATGACAGCAACGTATGCTCTTTCACCGATTCCATAGATATCAGCAACTTCCGGATGAACCTCACCCATGTATCCGACAACCTTTCCATCGTAAACGATGTTTGCCTGACGTCCCGGATGAAGGAAGTTCTTTCCTGCATTTGGATCATAAGTTTCTTTCTTATGAAGTCCGACTTTTTCAAAGAACTCTTCTACAACACCTTTCATACTGAAGAAGTCTCCATCTCCGTACATTCCAAGTGTAAACTGCATTCTTTCGTCCGGCAGTTCTGTCAGTGGAAGTGCCTTTGGAAGGTAAATATTTCCAAGCTCGTACAGACGGACATTTTTATTTCTTCTGTTGTAGTTTGTTGCAAGAGATGTCAGCATACCATTCAGGGATGTTGTACGCATGACACTGTAATCTTCTCCAAGCGGGTTCATGATCTGGATTGCCTGACGCATCGGATCATCCTTGTCGAGGAGGAGCTTGTCAAATACCTTCGGGCTTTCAAATGAATAAGTCATTCCCTGGCTGAATCCACAGAATTCTGCAATATTTCTTGCTACTTCTTCCACACGAAGCTTGAAAGAAAGCTTACCAGTTGTAGCTTCACCTGTAGGCAGTGTAGTCGGGATATTATCATATCCGTAGAATCTTGCTACTTCTTCCGCAAGATCGGCGATACGGAATAAGTCATGACGGAAGGTTGGTGCGATCACTTCTTTTGCTTCTGCATCATATTCCAGGTCGATCTTTTCAAAATATTTGATCATATCTTCTTCCGGGATGTCTGTTCCGAGAAGTGCATTGATCTTGTCGGCATCAAATGGTACATGTACAGGTTCTTTTTTCTTGCTGTATACATCAACCATTCCTCCGACAACTTCACCGGCTCCCATTTCTTCGATCAGCTGGCAGGCACGGTTGATTGCATCCTCTGCATTATTCGGATCCAGTCCCTTTTCAAATTTACCGGATGCATCGGTACGAAGTCCGACTTTCTTACTGGATTTTCGGATGTTGGTTCCATCGAAGCATGCAGCTTCAAATAACATGGTCTGTACATTGTCAGTGATCATAGAATTTTCGCCACCCATGATTCCGGCAATACCTACCGCTTTTTCGCCATCACAGATCATCAGAACAGAATCATCCATTTCTCTTTCCTGACCATCCAGTGTTACGAATTTTTCTCCTTTATGGGCATTGCGGACGATGATCTGATGACCTGCGATGGTATCCAGATCATAAGCATGCATTGGCTGTCCGTATTCTTCCATTACATAGTTTGTGATATCAACAAGGTTGTTGATCGGACGGATTCCTACGGAAGAAAGTCTTCTCTGCATCCATTTCGGTGAAGGTCCGATCTTGATATTTTTTACGACTCTTGCACAGTAACGTGGGCAAAGGTCTGTATTTTCTACTTTTACTTTGATGTAATCATTGACATCTTCATCATTTCCGGTTGATGTTACAACCGGTGGCTTGAATTCTTTGTGGAATGTAGCTGCAACTTCTCTTGCGATACCAACCACGCTGAAGCAGTCTACACGGTTGGAGGTGATCTCGTATTCAAATACGACATCATCCAGTCCGAGTGCCTTTACTGCACTTTCTCCGACAACTGCGTCATCATCAAAAATGTAGATTCCATATTCCGGTGCTTCCGGGTACATATTTCTGTCTGAACCAAGTTCTTCGATGGAACACATCATTCCGTAGCTGTCGACTCCACGAAGTTTTCCTTTTTTGATCTTGATTCCGCCTTCTACTCTCTGTCCAGGCTCATGTCCGCCCGCAACGCGTCCGCCATCCAGAACAACCGGTACCTTGTCTCCTTCTTTTACGTTCGGAGCACCTGTAACAATCTGTACGGTCTCTGTTCCTACATTTACCTGACAGATGATCAGTTTATCTGCGTCCGGATGTTTCTCAATTTTCTCAATCTGTCCTACTACGATCTTATCCAGATCAGCATCCAGCTTTGTAAAACCTTCTACCTTTGTTCCGGAAAGAGTCATTGCATCTGTATATTCCTGCGCTGTTACGTCAAGTTCCGGAACATACGCTTTAATCCATGATAATGAAGTATCCATTTTATATCTCCTTCTGATTTGTTTATAAATTTCCCTTATTCAGACTCCAAAATCCAGCAGCTCTCCGCGCTGCTCTTTGATTTTGTGCTCACTAGAATTGCTTTAAGAATCTGATATCGTTCTCGTAGAGAAGGCGCATGTCGTCGATCTCGTATTTGAGAAGGGCGATCCTTTCAAGTCCTACTCCGAATGCAAATCCAGTGTATTCTTCCGGATCGATTCCGCACATTTCGAGTACGTGTGGGTGAACCATACCACAGCCGAGGATTTCAATCCATCCTGATCCTTTACAGAAACGGCAGCCTTTTCCGCCACACTTGAAGCATGATACGTCTACTTCTGCACTTGGCTCTGTGAATGGGAAATGATGCGGACGGAATTTTGTCTTGGTATCCGGTCCGAAAAGTTCTTTTGCAAATACTTCCAGAGTTCCCTTTAAGTCAGCAAAGGAAATATTTTTATCGATTACCAGTCCTTCGATCTGATGGAAGGATGGTGAATGGGTTGCATCCACTTCGTCAGAACGGAATACTCGTCCCGGTGCGATCATACGGATCGGGAGCTTGCCCTGTTCCATCACACGTGCCTGAACCGGTGATGTCTGGGTACGAAGCACGATGTCTTTGTTGATATAGAATGTATCCTGTTCATCTTTTGCCGGATGATCTGCCGGAATATTCAGTTTTTCAAAGTTGTAAAGGTCATATTCTACTTCCGGTCCTTCCACAACTTCGTATCCCATACCGATGAAGATACGCTCTACTTCTTCCAGAGCGATCGTATTCGGATGACGATGACCTACTGTATTTTTCTTGGAAGGAAGTGTTACGTCAATAACTTCCTGTTTTAATTTTTCTTCACGGATTGCAGCATCCATTTTCTTCTTTGTCTCATCAAGAAGTTCTTCAATAGCAGCTCTTGTCTCATTCACAAGCTGTCCTACCTTCGGACGTTCTTCCGGAGCTACATCTTTCATTCCTTTTAATACGGCTGTCAGTTCTCCTTTTTTACCAAGGAATTTGACACGTACATCATTTAATTTCTCCGGTACATCAGAAGCCTGGATCTGCTTAATAGCTTCCTGTTTGATGCTCTCAAGTCTTTCTTTCATGATATCCTCCTTAAAACTTGTTTTGGCTATTCATTTGCGACTATAACAGGAAATAAAATTTCCTGTGGAAGAAAAAAGAATGTGCCTTGGCACATTCTGGCACCTGCGGCGGTCGCTTGTGACATCTTCCTTATACGCCGCAGTACACATCCTCGCGGAGCGTTTTTATACATTAAGAAAGAACACTTTCCTAATATATAAAAAAAATCGCCCCTAAAAAGGGACGAGATAAATCGCGGTACCACCCTGTTTCCTGCTATTTGAATAACAGGCACTCGGACTGCGTAACGTGCAGGGACGTCGTTTTCTACTTTATTTTCAAAAACGCAGCTCACGTGGGAAATTCGTTTCCTGCCTGAACCGGGGAGAACTTACAGCCGGGGATTCTCCTTCTCTGTCGGAAAACAGTTCACTACTTACACGGTCATTGCTTTTATGATATGTCATATACTTATTTATTGTAACATATGATTTTTTTATGTCAAGCGGTTTTATCTGATAGATTCACCGTTTATCTACGCAAAATCATATTCCGGAACCTGGATGCTGCTTTTTGCAGAACTAATCCTTTTCCAGGATATCTCGCTTTGCATCTACCCAGATACAGTTAATAAGCCCTCCCAGCAGCATCACATACATACAGAAATACAGCCACAGCATCACAAGAATGATCGCCGTCATACTTCCGTACAGACCGGAAAATCCTTTGAAGATTGTCAGATACATTGAAAAAACAAACGAGATCACCAGCCATCCCAGAGAACAGAAAATAGATCCCAGAATCAGATCCCTGAACGGAAGCTTCCGGTTCGGCAAAAAGTGATATACCAGAAGTGAAATTCCAGTCATAGCAACAAATGAAATCACCGTTCTCAAACGCATGATCATATCCGTCGTCTCCGCAAGAAACGGAATCTTGTGATATATAAAAATACTGATATTGTTACCAAACACAGAAAGTACCAGAGCCATCACGATCGCTGCAATGAAAAGGATCGTATAGATGGATGCCCGGATTCTTAAAAATACATAATTTCGTGTTTCACGAAGCTCATATGCACAGTTCAGTCCGGTACTAACTGCAAGTACTCCTTTGCCTGCTGACCACAGTGCTACGATTGCAGTGATCGGAATAACCGTCTTCGACTGGTTATATACTTCATTTACAATGCCAACCATAAAATCCTGCATATTTGTCTCCGGAAACAAATTTACCACTGCAGTCATAACATCTGCTTTTGTCACCGGAGTATATTGTATGATAGCAAGAAGCAGCAAAATAATCGGAATCATACTCAGCACAAAAAAATAAGCAGACTGGGCCGCGTATGCTCCCACATGCTTTTGTGACACCTGCCCTGTAATTTCCCGAATCTTGTTTATCGTTTTCATCATATAATAACTCCATTTATCTTATCGGCAGTTTCATTTTTCAAAATAGTTTATCACATTTTCACTTCTTTGAAAACCCAAAAAAACAGTTGCTCTCGCAACTGTCCTTTATCTTTTGTAGTCCCCCGAAATGCCGTTTTCCGTTTTTTGACTCCTAGCACTCCGCTAGGTGGGCAACCGCATCTGCTTTTCTGCCTTCCCCTGCGCAATGAGGGCCTGACATATTACAGAGATATAAGAATCCCGTTTAAAGTATTGTAGGTTCAAAAATACGGAAGTCTCGAACATTCCAGGTTTTCTAAAGCCTATTATAGACTATCAGCCGTGTTTTTTCAACTGTTAATCGTTGAAGATATTTACTTTTTTTACCAGAAATTAAAATACGTTTAACGTACCCATTTCCCGCTTTTTCCACCGGACTTTTCAAGCAGATGGATTTCTCTGATCTCCATTCCCCGGTCAACCGCCTTGCACATATCATAGATTGTAAGAAGAGCGGTATTTACCCCGGTCAGTGCTTCCATTTCCACACCGGTCCTGCCGGTACATGCCGTGTGGCAGATTGCCCGGATCCCATGCTCTTCTTCCAGATATTCAAAATCAATCTCGACTTTGGTAAGGTTTAACAGATGGCACAGCGGAATCAGTTCTGCTGTCTTTTTTGCACCCATGATCCCGGCAATTCTTGCTACGCCAAGAACATCCCCTTTTTTCATGCTGCCTTCCTTTACTTTCTGAAAGCATTCTTCCGACATGCGGATCACCCCTGATGCAAGTGCTTCTCTTTTTGTCTCAGCCTTTACCCCCACATCTACCATCACTGCATTACCATCTTCGTTAAAATGTGTAAATCCACTCATGATTTTTAACCTCTTTATTTTCTGGCACATTCGCCTTCTGTTCCCCGGAGGATTCCAAGCCCATGTCCAAGTTCAGGAAGCAGAAACTCCAGTGCTTCCTGTACTGCTTTGGGACTTCCCGGGAGATTGATGATCAGCGTTTTTTTTCGGATACCTGATACAGCTCTGCTGAACATAGCACGCTTTGTGATCGTCATCGAATAATTCCGGATTGCCTCTGCTATTCCGTTTGCCATCCGGTCACAGACATTTACCGTCGCCTCCGGTGTCCGGTCCCGCTCGGAGAATCCTGTTCCTCCGGTGGTGAAGATCACATTAAGCTGTCTCTGATCAGCCAGTCTGATCAGCTCTTTTTCCAGTTTTTTCTGCTCATCCGGTAATAAAATCGTTTCTTTAATATCATATCCGGCATCTTTCAACATTTCGACAATCATTGGTCCGCTTTTGTCTTCTCGTTCTCCGGCAGCCCCTTTATCACTTAAAGTAATAACTGCCGCTGAAAATGGACGGTCACTTTTCACCTGTTCCATGACAACTTCATCTCCTACCTTGATATGACCTCCGGTGACGACTTCTGCAAAAACGCCCTCTCTTGGCATAATGCAGTCACCCATTCTCTTATAAATCTGACAATGCCTGTGGCATTCTTTTCCAATCTGTGTCATCTCAAGTACCACATCTCCGATATGAAATCTTGTTCCAACCGGAAGCGCGCGAAAATCAAATCCCTCCACGATCAGATTTTCACCAAATGCACCATACGCAACTTCTGCCCCTTTTGCACGAAATTCCTGAATCTTTTCATCGGAAAGCAGACTGATCTGACGATGCCATTTTCCACCATGCGCATCTCCTTCAATCCCCCAGTCCATTTTGACCATGGCTTCACGAACCTCATGTTTTTCGGTTCCTCTCTTTTCACTGATGCAGATTCCCTTCAGTCTTCCCATTTTTATGTTTATCCTCCGATCTGTGACATATTTTTCTGTTCTGTAATAAAGTTCTGCTCCTCAAAATGATGCATCTTCGGTTTTCCACGGATCGCCTGTTCGAGACATTTCCGGATTTCTTCTTCCGATCCGTGTCTTGCTGCCTCAAAAACGGAGATAGTATCTGCATAGCACAGACACGCTTTTAACTTTCCGGTTGATGTCATCCGGATCCGGTTACATCTGTCACAGAATTTTCCATGCAATGCACTGATCAGACCGATTTTTCCCTGAAAACCAGGCAGTTGATAATACACAGCAGGTCCGTTCCCAAACCGTCCCTCTAACGGATAAAACTCTCCTTCTATCCCATAAGCTTCTTTCAGTTTTCCAAGCACCCAGGAACCGGAAATGCCATTCTCTGCTCTTCCTTGTCCAATCGGCATCAATTCAATAAAACGGACATCCAGCTTGTTCTTTTTCGCCAACTCTGCCAGACTTTTCCATTCCTCATCATTGACTCCTTTTTGCAGGACCGTGTTGATCTTTACCCGGATCTCGCTTTTTTCTGCCATGAAAATGGATTTTCTGACTCTTTCCAGTTCATCTGCCCCGGTAATCTCCTGATATTTTTCTGGAATCAGTGTATCCAGACTGATATTCACCGCATCCAGCCCCGCTGCAAGAAGATCTTCCAGATTCTCACCCAGAAGAACCCCATTTGTCGTCATTGTTACTTCTTCTGTGCCCGGAATCTGCCGGATCATCCGGATCAGATCTGCGCATCCTTTTCTGACCAGAGGCTCACCTCCGGTAATCTTAAACCTGGTAATCCCGATCCGGACAGCCTCCCTGCAGATTCGTTCAATCTCCTCATAAGTCAGGATTTCTGACATAGGAATCCACTTTGCGCCATCCGGCATGCAGTACCTGCATCGCAGATTACAGCGGTCTGTGATTGAAATTCTCATATATTCAATTGTTCGTCCATAAGAATCTCTCACAGCCTTTTCCATCCTTTCTTAATTCCAGAGTGGTTCCAGTAACACCTCGATCGTACCGCCGCAGACCATGCCTTCTTCCTCCGCATCATCTCCGGTCATATCCACATATTCTGTCTTTAGTCCTGTATTATTTTCATGCATCATGACTCTCGCTTTTCTTAAAACCTCTGCCTCCATACAGCCGCCTCCGATGGTTCCAACACAGCTGCCGTCTTCCAGGATCAGCATCTTGGATCCCACATTTCTTGGTGCAGAACCCTTTCTTGTAATGATCGTTGCAAGCATCTTCTTTCCCGGATGAACGATATCCAGGATTGCTTCCAGCAAGTCTTTCGGATAACCGCAGACTCTCTTGTTCTGATTCTTTACTTCGATGATTTCCGCCATGATCGCCACACCGATCTCCTCCGGTGTCTCAGCACCGATGTTCAGACCAATCGGACTTTTTATCTCGCCGATTACTTCCTGACTGCATCCTTTTTCAATCAGATTCTGCTTTACCATCGCACTTCTTCGCCGGCTTCCGATCATTCCGATATAAGCATGTTCCTTCCCAACGATCTTCTCCAGACAAACCTGATCATATCTGTGACCTCTGGTCAGTACAACAAAATACGTATCCTTGTCTCCTTCGATCTGATCCAGGGCATCTTCAAACGGCTGGCAGATCACTTCCGTTGCCCCCGCATTTCTGGCATGATCGGCAAACTGCGGACGATCTTCAAGAACCGTGACCTTCCATCCAAGCATAATCCCGATTTTGATCACCGGCACCGATACGTGACCACCGCCACAAATGACCAGATGCTCCTGCCCTCCAATTATATCACAAAACACCTGCTGCTCTCTGATTTCATAAAGTCCACATTTTTTCAAGTCACCTGCTTCTGAAAAATGTGCTGAAAAGAAACCGTTTTCTTTACTTTCCCAGATTATTTTTTTCTCTGCCAAAATTGCTTTTTCTCCGGCTGCAGATCCTTTTGCCACTGTCAAAAGAACGTAATCCCCCGGCTTTGGTAAATCTTTTAATATCTCAAATACATTTTCCATCAAATCTCATCTACCCTACTACATATTTATTCAGTCTGTCAAATGCTTCTTTTAATACGGTTCCATCCTGAAACGGATCGGAATCTTCCGGCATTTCATCTCTCGCATAACATTTTCTTTTATCCCCATCACATTTTCTCTGCCATGCAATACTTTTATTGTAACAAATTTTTCCGCCAAATGAAATAAGAAGGTGCAGCTCTTTTTGTCTGCACCTTCCCTTTTCCTTTATTTTGTGATCTGATTTTAAAAATACTTTGCATTCAGCTTTTTGACTGTCCATGCAAACCATACCAGTACTGCAAGTACCAGCACTAACATCACCCAGAATAATTTTCCTGTACTCTGCACGTAAGTATTATACAGATCTTCTGCGCCGTACAGGATCAGCACTACCGCAAGCACAAGAAGCTTCGGTCCTGCTGCTGTCCTGTATGCTTCCTTATCCTTACACTTCTTTATATTCGTATCTTTTGGTACAAGAATTGATGTATTGATGATTCCTTTGAATTTAAGCTGAAACCATGCATACAGGCTATACAATCCCGCCCCAATACCAATGATCCCAAAAATTCCTTCCATTCCGTTCATTCTTTTGCCTTCTCCTGTCTATTTTACACTAAGAATATTCTTAACGGTCTGCTCCATCTGATCCACATCACATTCCGTATTGTGACGGATCTCGGCATTCATGATCTCTTTGATGGCATTCGGAAGCTCTGTACCGGATACTTTCTGAAGCTCCTCGATCAGTTTGAAATCATCCTGTCCTTTATACTTCGGATCGATCGCTGACATAACGCTTCCTGCAAATTTGTATGGACTTGCTGTGGATGCGATTACTGTCTTTCTGTCATCTTTACTGTCTTCTCTGTAAGCTTTATACACCGTTGCAGCTACCGCCGTATGGGTATCCATTACATAACCGGTATCTTCGTATATATCATGGATTGTCTTTGCGACCTGCTCTTCTGTCGCATATCCTGCCGCAAAATCAGCCAGGTTTGCTTTCATCTCACCTGTAATCGCGTAACTTCCTTTTGTCTTCAGCTCAGTCATAAGATCCGTATCTTTTCTTGCATCTTCTCCTGAGATCTTGTAGATCAGACGCTCTAAGTTGCTGGAGATCAGAATATCCATGGACGGAGATGTTGTAAGAACAAATTCACGGTTACGGTCATAAGTTCCTGTCTGAAAGAAGTCATAGAGAACTTTGTTCTCATTGGATGCACAGATCAGCTTTGCAATCGGGATTCCCATATTCTTTGCGTAGTATGCAGCCAGAATATTTCCAAAGTTACCGGTCGGTACAACTACATTGATCTCTTCATCTTCCGCAATCTCTTCATTCTGAAGAAGCTTCGCATAAGCATATACATAATATACAACCTGCGGAACCAGACGTCCGATATTGATGGAGTTGGCAGATGAGAACTGGTAGCCTGCTTCATTTAACTCTTTTTCCAGCTCTTTGTTCTCGAACATTGCCTTCACACCGCTCTGTGCGTTGTCAAAGTTACCGTGGATCGCAACAACAGAAGTATTGTCTCCTTTCTGTGTTACCATCTGCAGCTCCTGTACGCGGCTGACTCCGTTCTTCGGATAGAATACGATGATCTTGGTTCCTTCTACATCTGCAAATCCTGCAAGTGCAGCTTTTCCTGTATCCCCGGATGTTGCAGTCAGAATGACGATCTCATTCTTCACCTGATTCTTCTTTGCAGAAGTAGTCAGAAGGTGCGGAAGAATGGAAAGTGCCATATCTTTGAATGCGATCGTTGCTCCGTGGAACAATTCCAGATAATAAGCATCCTCCACCTTCGCAAGCGGTGCAATCTCTTCGGTATCAAACTTACTGTCGTAAGCCTTTGCGATACAGCTCTTCAGCTCTTCTTCTGTAAAGTCTGTCAGGAATTCCTTCATAACTGTATATGCGATTTCCTGATAGGTCATCTCTTTGAGCTCACCAAGCGACACCGGAAGCTTCGGAATCGAAACCGGTACAAATAATCCGCCGTCATCTGCCAGCCCTTTTAAGATTGCCTGGGAAGCTGTTACTGTCTTTTCTGCATCTCTTGTACTCTTATAAAGTAAATTCATGGTTCTCCACCCTTCTTATTCTTTCTGATTCACTTCAGCAATCTGCTAAAGTATTTTCCTATTTAGCGATTATAGCATAAGAACCTTTCAAGTGCAATGCCATCCTTATCTGCGTTTCCACATTCGTCCCCACATCCGGCTCAGAAGAAAACACAGGAGCAGTGCCCCGGTCAGAATAACACCGATCAGAAATACCAGAATCTTTACATAAGATCCATCTCCTGTTGCAACCGTCTTTGCTTTCTCAGTTTCCTTTGGCTTTTCCGGACTTTCCGGTTTTTCCTCTTCTACCTGCTTTTCCTTTTTATAGGTTACACTCTGTCCTTCGTCCTCCAGATCTGCGTGCACTGCAACCAGCTTCTCTTCCAGATACACTTCCTCAAATACAACAACCTGTTCTCCGTTAAGCTTCGTTGCATCAAACGTAAATTCCATCTGAAGTTCTCCGGAATCTGTATCCGGGATCAGCTTTTTCTCTACTGTTACTTCTTTTCCATCCTGAAGAACCGGCTCTTTGGTCTCCTTATTCATTAGTGTGCCTTTAACTACATATTCTTTTCCAATCTCCAGATTTTTCCATTTTACCTGATCTATGACCGTTACCTGTTCTGTCCGTTTCCCGTTATGCGTTCCCGTTTCCCGGTCAGATGCTCTTGTCCCGATCTCCGGTACGGGATGTTCATCATTTGTCAGTGTCCCCAGATCAATTACTCGCATTTCCTTTGTTACTTCCACCTCAAACGCAGGAATCAGCATCCGGTCTTCATTATTTTTACAAGACAGTTCTTCCACCAGATACGTTCCATAAGGAAGCGCTCCTCTTGTATTATCCGGAGTTCCTTCCCCGAACCAGATCCCATCTTCACTTGTTTCCCCCTTATTCGTGTTGACCGTATGCAGATTCCAGTACGCACCGGTCGAAGCCTCCCCGTTTTTGTCTGTCCGGATCACATGGCTCTCCCCAGTTGCCTGCGATGTGATCCGAAATGGGATATCCGCCAGTCTTTTCAAGGTTTTATCTGCCGCTTTCACCAGCTTTAAATCCCCACGGATGAGCTTTTCCTTTATTTCCACTGGATTCCATATTTTCAGGGCTTTATAGCTTCCATTTTGCTCCGTTCCAGTCCTGATACAATGTGTAACGGTGTCCACCAGATACCCTTCCGGCGCATGCATCTCCCATACCGTAATCGTTCCAAGCGGAAGCTCGTTATTTTCAAAAAACGGATCTCCGCTGATCAGGTGCGCCTCATCCATACGGACCACACCATCCGCATCCGACTTCAGCTTCCAACTCCTGAGCGGCACCTTCACACCGATCTCATTTTGATTGTCAAAAATGCTATCAAAAAATGCCACATGAAATTCAGCTCCCGCAAGAGAAAGTCCTGCCTGCGCCTGCCCTTTCCCTGTTTCCGCATCCTGCTTCCGGATCAGAATTTCCACCTTTGTCTTTTCCGGTTCATCCTGACACTCATAGGTCACGGTCTGTCCGGCATTCACCGTGATCTGCCGTATCTTTGTGTCCAGTACATAGCCTTTCGGTGCTTTAGTCTCTTTGATGTCATAGGAACCCTCCGGCAGATTTTCTGCCTTCCCATATCCTTTCTTGTCTGTCCGGATTACGCAGACTGCCTCGGATGTCCCACTTTTACAGACGGTATACTCTGCCCCTTCCAGTGAGTAGAGCTGATTATCAGCCGTAATCTCTGACCTTGCAGAGCTCTTCATGATCTCCAGGCTTCCATTATGGGTTGTCTTAAAAAGATATATCGTTGATCTGGATTTTGCCACAAGCTGTGAAATCTGATTACCACTCGACGGGATAGATGCCGAATGCCAGAACCGGTTATCGTTGCTATTATCTCCCCAGAAAAATCCGATATGGCAGTCTGCATCTTCTTCCTCCCAGGAAACCGGCTCAAAATAGATCACATCTCCTTTTTGCGCTTTTCCGCCCGCAAGCAGTTCCTCAATGGTGTTGTAATGATAGGATTCCACGGCATTGTCTGTCATCCAATGAAACCAGTTGCTCGCATTGACCTTGCCGCCACGAAGACTTCCTTTGTCAATTCCTGACAGATCCGCTCCACATTTTTCCAGAACATAAGCGACAAACCCGGTACAGTTCATTGCCCCATTTCCACCGTAGGCTCCGTTCGGACGCATGCAGTTCTCTGCTGTCAGAGGATATCCGCTGTAAGGCGTTCCCAGATAATAACCGTCCTTTTCGTGTTTTTTTAACTCCTCAAGCACTTTTCCCGGCTCTGCTCCTAATTTTTCATCAAGTTTTACAATCGTTTCTTTCTTTGCGATTCTCTCTGCTGAGTTTGCAGATACGACAGGCATACTGCTGCCCGACAATGATACTACCGCCAGAATCACACTTAGTATTCCGGCAAAATGATTCTTCATATATTTCATAAAAGTTTCTCCTTCTGCCTTTTCAGGTCAGAAAAGAGAATATAAAAGACGAGTACCCTTACTATAAAGGAAGAGTACCCGCTTGTCAATAGTATTTTATTGTTGATCTGCCTCCAGAACGATCACACTTCTCGGTCCCACAAGAATTCTTTCCTCCGAAATCCGTACCGGATTCTGATAAATTTCCTGCTTTTTATCTCCAGTATTTGCCGCCACATGCCAACTATATCCGCCAGGAAGTTGTGGAAGTTCTACCCAGACATCTTCCCAGTATGGATTCATCAGAAGATACACACAGTCTTCTTTTGCCATTTTGTTATCATATCCGGCAAACATGACTGCCGCCGTCCGGATCTCCGGTCTGGAAAAATCCAGTTTCCACGGCACTTCACCGTGAAAGCTGATCTCCGGAAATCCAAGACTGCTCGCCCCTGCATCTCCTGTGATCGACGGATGCCGTTTCCGAAATGCCGTCATATAAGCACAAAAATCAAATACATCCTGAAACTTTTCTTTTCTTGTCCAGTCCAGCCAGGAAATCTCGTTATCCTGACAGTAGGCATTATTATTCCCGAACTGAGTATTGCCAAACTCATCACCTGCAAGGAACATCGGTGTCCCTCTGCTGCAAAGCAGGACCGCAAAAGCATTTTTCATCATCCGGTGGCGCAGTTCAACAACCATCACCTGATCAGTGTCCCCCTCTGCCCCACAGTTCCAGCTCCGGTTATCGTCACTTCCATCAAGATTTCCCCATCCATTAGCCTCATTATGCTTCTGGTTATACGAATAAAGATCATACAGGGTAAATCCATCATGGCAGGTCAGGAAATTCACAGAAGCATGTTTTCCGCGGATTCTGGTATCATAAATGTCCGGAGAACCGGCAATTCTCTGAAGCGCTGCTCCTGCTGCCCAAAGTCCCCCTTTTAAATATTCCCGCACGTCATCCCGGTATCTTCCGTTCCATTCTGACCATCTGCGGAATGCCGGAAAACTTCCGACCTGATAAAGTCCGCCGGCATCCCACGCCTCCGCGATCAGCTTTGTGTCTGCAAGCAGCGAATCATAGGCAAGATTCTTTACGAGTGGTGGATTTTCCATCGGTGACCCATCCTCATTTCTTCCCAGGATCGAGGCAAGATCAAACCGGAAGCCGTCCACCCGGTACTCTGCCACCCAGTATCGCAGACAATCCTGGATCATTTTGATCACCACCGGATGATTACAATTCACAGTATTTCCACAGCCACTGAAATTATAATATTTTCCATCGGGTGTCAACATATAATAAATCTGATTGTCAAATCCTTTAAACGAAATAAACGGTCCGCATTCATTTCCTTCTGCCGTATGATTAAACACCACATCCAGGATTACTTCAATCTGGTTATCATGCAATTCCCGGATCAGTTCTTTTAATTCTACTCCTTCCCGGTTGTATTCCGTTGATGCTGCATAGCTCGTATTCGGCGCAAAAAAGCTGACTGTATTATACCCCCAGTAATCAATCAGTTTCTTTCCATCAACCTCACGGCTCCCCTGCAGTTCATCAAATTCAAAGATCGGCATTAGCTCCACCGCATTAATCCCCAGTGTTTTCAGATAAGGAATTTTTTCTTTGATTCCGGCAAAGGTTCCAGGATGACGGACACTTTTGTCCATCTTCGTGAATCCCCTGACATGCATCTCATAGATGATCAGTTTTTCCATCGGGATCTTATCTGGCTTTTCACTGCCCCAGAAGAAATTATTCCGGACTACTCTGGCACGATATCCCCCTGTATTTAGTGCTTTTCCCCATACACTCTGCCCGGTAACTGCCTTTGCATACGGATCCAGTAAAATATGCTTTTTATCAAACAGCAGACCTTCCTTTGGTTTCCACGGTCCGTCCAGCCTGTACGCATATTCAAATTCTTCAATATCCAGTCCGAATACCATCATGGAAAATACATCCCCAATCCGGCAGTTTTCCGGGAATGGGATCACCGCATAAGGTTCCGGTTCCTTTCTGTGAAACAGAAGAAGTTCACATGTCACAGCCCCTTTTGAATGCACTGTAAAATTAACTGCCGACTGAAATGCAGTCGCACCCTCATCACGATACAGTCCGGGACAGATTTCAAATCCATTTACATTTTCTGTCGGAACCCATCTTGGCATCATTTCTTCCAGCATTTTACCAGCTCCTTCCATGTCATGTTTTCAGTATAGCACATTTTTCCGTTTACACATCTTTCCTTTCTGTATATAATATAAAGGATTACATATTTTTTTTGCAGCAGACTCAAGGAGGTTTTTTATGACTGCACAGCATCTATATTATTTATTTCAGTGCTTCTTTATATATGCCTTTTTAGGCTGGTGTACAGAAGTTGCGTTTGCCGCTTTTAAAGAACGTCGTTTTGTCAACCGTGGATTCTTAAATGGCCCGATCTGTCCGGTATACGGTTTCGGCGTGGTTGCAGTCATTCATTTTCTGACACCGCTTCGTTCCAACCTGCTCCTGCTATATCTCGGAAGTGCTATTCTTGTTACTGCAATCGAATGGCTGACCGGGTTCATTCTCGAAAAGGTTTTCCATAACAAATGGTGGGATTATTCTAATATGCCGCTCAATCTGAATGGATATGTGTGCCTTTTGTTTTCTCTGATCTGGGGAGTGTTCTGTGTTTTCATCGTAGATGTATTCCATCCACTGATTGACACACTGCTCTCACACATTCCTTTCCTTGTCGGTATCATTCTTGTATGTATTCTGGTGATTGCCGGACTTGCCGATCTCTATGTAACAGCATCCGGTATCCTGAAGCTCAACAAACGTCTTGAAAAAATGCAGGCCATTGCAGACGAACTTCATCAGATTTCCGACAAGCTTGGTGAATCAATCTACAAGCGTACCATTACAGCTATGGAAAAACAGGAAGAGTTCAAAGATACTGTATCTGAGAAGCAGGAAGAATTTAAATCTGCTATTTCCGAAAAACAGGAAGCAATTTCAGACACCCTTGCCGATGTTTCTGACGAAGTAAAAGAACGGATTGCTCTTCTTCGCAGAAGCTACCTGGAAAATGTCAAAGCAACTTCTCATATGCAGAAGCGTATCATGAAAGCTTTCCCGAAAATGCAGAGCCGCAATTACAAAGAATCCTTTGAAGATCTTAGAAACAAACTGAAGGAAATGTCTCTCAAAAAATAACAGGTTGTAAAAAATCCATCTGGTTTTCTTTTAAAAAAAGAAATCAGATGGATTTTTTATCTTTAAAATTATGATGTGAGTATCAAAAGTAAATTTTGCCACTCACTAATGTTTCCTCTTGATCTTGTCCAGATACGGAATCTCGATTGGATCGATTGCATCAAGTGGCTGTTCTTTATTGATCTTCTTTTTGCGTGTGTGCTTTTTCAGAAGTGCACCACCCCGGTTATAAAACCAGAAAGAAAAGATCAGAAGTTTATTGAATTTTCCAATTTTGTCTTTTGTCGTCTTCGTGTAATACTCCCCACCGGACTGGATCTCTCCTTTTTCCCTGATCTGCCGGATCAGATCCAGCTCTGTCTCAATCCGTACCGGAAATTCCGTATACCCCATGCCGACGCAGTCCAGCTTATGCGCATCACTTCCTCCGGTTCCCGGTTTTCCATATTTTTCAGCAAGATACTTCGCCCCTTCATTGGACTGTGGTGGCTCACATGCATTGAAAGTCTCTATAAAATCAAATTTTTCAATCAACTCCGGAGATTTCTGCCATCTTTTCGTATTCGTAAAACTCAGATACTTTTCCCCACACGGATGTGCCGGTCCACAGATTCCTCCATTGTGATGCACAAAATCAATCAGCAGCGAAAGCGGAAGCCCTCTCAGCTCCAGCAGGCGCATCTTTACTCCCTGTGGCATAATGATCAGAATGTGTCCCGCATCCAGTGTATCATACTCTATTCCTTTCAATACGACAAAATCTTTGTATTTTCTCCCTTTGACCGTATTCTTCCAGTGCCGATATCCATTATAGGTGTCATGATCTGTAACCAGCATTCCGCCAATGCCTTTAGACTGCAGCTTTTTAATAAATTCTTCAATCGGCACTTTGCTGTCAATTGATCCTTCTCTTACATGACAATGCATATCTATCTTCATATTTTCATCTCCAGATCTTATATCGTTGATACTATTTTTATTATACCTCTTTTTTTATAACGCTGCAAGAAATACCGGTTTCTTCCAGCCATTCCTGATCAAATGCAAAAGAGGATGTATCACATTCTGATACATCCTCTCATCCATCTTATCTATTCTTCATCCTCGTCATCATCATCATCCAGATCGATCAGCATGGTTCTTGCCATCTCTATTTCTTCTTCTTTTGATGTTTCTTTCTTGATCGCATTTGCTTTTCGAACCTGCTTCTTGTTGATCTCACTTGACTTCATAATAAACTGGATCACGATTCCGATAAATGTAATCCCAATCGAAATGATCCACATGAAAATCACATTTTTCAGACCTGCCAGATCATAGATCATCATTCCTGCTCCAAAACCGCCTGCTAATGCCGTCGCAATAATCACAAACGGTTCAAACCAGATCATCGCAAGGATTGCGAAAATCAGTCCGACTGCTCCGCAGACTGCCAGCATGATCCAGTTTCCCGCATTTGTAATCGCAAGTACTGTGCCAGCCATTCCCAGAAAGCATACCCAGAAAGCTCCGAATTTCTTAAATACACTGTTCAGTATTGCAAAAACCAAACCCGCAACACCGGCTGCGATCAGTACCGGAACAACTTCCAGTCCCATAAGATATGTCACGGCAAATCCAAGCAATGCCCCTGCAACAAATCCAATCACTGCATTCCAGACACGGATCAGCTTCAAACCTAAAATTCCAATGAAAACTGATATAACAATTGATACCGCCGAAACAATCACGGCTTCTTTTCCTGCTATAAATACCGCACTGTTTCCCATGATATCCTTCAATACTATACCTATTGATTCCATCCTAATCTCTCCTCCTGTCGTACTTTCCTGTTGTTAAGTCAGACGCTTATTTTGATGAAGAGTCTGAAGATGTATCTGTATCTTCGGTCGTGCTCTTAACCGTTACGCCCTGATCAGCAAAACTGATCGTATTCCATACTTTTTTATGTACTTTAATATCCGTTTTCTTTTTCCATTTCTTACAAATTGACTGATACTGGTCACTCTTTCTCTGTGATACAATGGACTCTTTCTTGGTATCCGTTGCATCACGGTCAAGAAGGCTGACTACTTTTGCAACATAATAGCCATTGTCTGCTTCGATCACGTCTGTTACTTCGCCTTCTTTTAACTTATCAGCAGCTTTGATCAGATCTTCGTTTGGCGATGTCGTATCCGAGTCAAATGTCAGATCGGTGGCTGATGCACCTACTGCTGTTGCAAATACAGAAAAATCTTCTGCCGAAGCCGCATCTTTCTGGAAATCTTCTGCTTTCTTTTTCACTTCTGCTTTTTTGTCATCTGACATATCTGTCGATTTTCCATCACTGCCCGTTGCCTTTGTAGAGAACAGCACATACTGCATTTTCTTCTGTGCTGCTTCCTCATCGGATACATTCGTATCTACATCCGCAGTCATGGCAGTTTCCATCTTCTTCTGAAGTGTCAGAAGTTCCAGTACTTTCTTTACCGTCTTTTCATCGCCCGATACTGTATCTTTTGCAGCACTGTCATTGCTGTCAGTAAATTTCTTCGCAGCATCCTCGATGCTTTTTTCCTCATCATCACTTAGCGAAACTTTATAATCATCCTTGTGCTCATCCAGAATATACATTTCTTCCAGAGAATCCATGATTGAATCCTTATAATTCTCTTCGTAAGTCTTTCCGTCTGTAACTTCTTTTCCCCAAAAATCATCTCCCAGATAACTGCTATATGTTGTTTCAAACTGCGCCTGCTGATATCTTGCAAAAAAGTTCGCCACATCTGCAGTCACTTTCTCATCTCCGACTTCTACCACTGTATCCTGTCCGTTAAACTTGCTTCCACATCCGTTTAAAGATGCAATGCAGGCAACTGCCAGTATACAGGCAACCACTCTTTTTTTCATTTATAAAATTTCCTCCTTGATCTTCGCTCCATTGTACACACTTCTTCACTATGCACTCGTATAGTATATCTTTTTTTTACCTTACTGGCAATCTTTTTCATAAAAAATACACATTATTCTTCGACAAGTCCCTGTATATCTTCGACAATTTTTCCTGCATTTTCAAGAATCTGCTCTGCTTTTTCTTTTTTATTTTTCCGAAGTTTACAATAAATAAAATATGGATTTTCTGCATCTGTCTTAAATGTCAGTTCTCCCTTATATTTTGCCAGCAGTTCCGGAATCTTTGCTACATTTACCCTTGCCTTCTCATACATGGTAAATTTGTATTCATCGCCTTTTTGCTCTACCGAAATTACATAAGCCGCATGTGCTTTCGCCTTCAGCTGCGCGATCATCAGAAGCTGCTGCACCTTGCGTGGCGGATCGCCGAAACGGTCAATCAGTTCTTCTAGCATATCTTCCTGTTCTTCTTCTGTCTCAATTGCTGCGATCCGTTTATAGATATCCAGTTTCTGATACTCATTCGGAATATAAGATGCCGGAATATAAGCATCAATATTCAGATCCACGGTTGTCGCATAGGTTTCTTCCGGGATTTCTCCCTTCAGGTGACGGACTGCCTCACTTAACATCTTACAGTAAAGATCGTATCCCACTGCATCCATATGTCCATGCTGTTCCTCCCCAAGCAGGTTTCCTGCCCCACGGATTTCCAGATCCCGCATGGCGATTTTTACACCAGAGCCAAGATCTGTAAACTCACGAATTGCCGAAAGACGTTTTTCTGCAACCTCCCGGAGCATTTTGTCTCTTCTGTACAAAAGAAATGCATATGCCATACGGTTCGATCTTCCAACTCTTCCACGTAGCTGATAAAGCTGGGAGAGCCCCATCCGATCTGCATCATGGATGATCATGGTATTGGCATTGGAAATGTCAAGACCGGTCTCGATGATCGTCGTCGATACCAGAACATCAATTTCTCCATTGATGAAATCGTACATAATATCTTCTAACTTGTGTTCCCGCATCTGCCCGTGTGCATATGCCACATTTGCATCCGGCACAAGTTTCTGGATCTTCGCTGCCATTTCAGCTATATCCTGGACACGGTTATAGACATAGTACACCTGTCCCTGGCGGGAAATTTCTCTTTCGATTGCCTCCCGGACCATCTCATCATTCTCCTCCATCACATAGGTCTGGATCGGCATCCGGTCAACTGGTGCTTCTTCCAGCACACTCATGTCACGGATTCCGATCAGACTCATATGAAGCGTTCGGGGAATCGGTGTTGCCGTAAGTGTCAGAACATCAATATTTTCCTTCAGCTTTTTGATCTTTTCTTTATGCTGTACTCCAAAACGCTGTTCCTCATCAATGATCAGAAGTCCCAGATCTTTAAATGCCACATCCTTACTCAATACCCGGTGGGTTCCGATGATGATATCAACCTGTCCCTTTTTCAAATCTTCGATCGTTTTTTTCTGTTGTGCAGGTGTGCAGAAACGACATAACAGATCCACCCTTACCGGAAATTCTTTCATCCGTTGCACAAAAGTGTTGTAATGCTGCTGTGCAAGAATCGTAGTAGGGACCAGATAGACAACCTGCTTGTTCTCCTGCACTGCCTTGAATGCTGCCCGGATTGCAATCTCTGTCTTTCCAAATCCCACATCCCCACAGATCAGACGGTCCATGATCTTTGGGCTTTCCATATCCCGTTTTGTTGCCTCGATTGCAAGCTGTTGATCCTCCGTTTCCTCAAACGGAAACATTTCTTCAAATTCTTTCTGCCAGACCGTGTCCTTTTCATAGACAAATCCTTCTTTGGACTGCCGTACTGCATAGAGTTCCACCAGATCTTTGGCAATCTGCCAGACTGCTGTCTTTACCTTGCTCTTCGTGCGATGCCATTCCTGTCCTCCAAGTTTGTTAAGTTTCGGCTTTTTAGCATCTGCACTGGCATACTTCTGGATCTGGTCAAGCTGTGTCGCAAGAATATAAAGATTTCCACCATCAGCATACGAAATCTTCATATAATCCTTTGTCACCTTATCAACTTCTATCTTTTCAATTCCCCGGTAGATTCCAAGTCCATGATTCTCATGCACTACATAGTCTCCCGGTTTCAGATCCGAAAAGCTGCTTATTTTCTGTCCATCATAACTTTTTCGTTTCTTTTTCTTCTTTGTCTTTCCAAAAATATCTGACTCAGATATGACAATAAATTTAATCATCGGATACTCGTATCCGACTTCTATATGCCCGTAGCATACCATGATCTCCCCTGGATTCACTTCACGTTCCTGATCCTCACTGTAAAAACTGCTCAGATCATAATCACGTAGATCCTCTGCCAGACGTTTTGCCCTTGTTCTGGACCCAGAAATCAGAACCGCCCGGTATCCGTTCCTTTTCAGTCTTTTGAGATCCTGTGTCAGCATCTCAAAGCTGCTGTTATACGGGTTAACGCTTTTTGCCTGGATTCCAAACCGCTTTTTCACAAAAAATGGCTTACATTTCATTTCCAGAGCACACATCCCGATCATACAGAATTTGTTCAGAAATTTTATAATTTCATCAGTCGTAAAAAATTCCGGAGCTTCTTCCATTTCCCCGGTCCTTTCCATTTCTTCTGCACGGTTCTCTCTCGCTTTTTCCACTTCATTTTCTGCCAGACGCCCTTTTTCCAGAAGCCTTGCTGGTTCATCCAGGAACACCAGTGTGTCCTTCGGATCAAAGTAGTTGATAAAAGAAACTTTCCTGTCACTTCCCAGTCTGTCATCTGCCGGATAAATAACGATCTGTTCCAGATTCTCTACAGATCTCTGGCTGTCCACGTCAAAAGTCCGTATTGAATCCACTTCATCTCCCCAGAATTCAATACGGATCGGCAATTCCTCGGTAAGTGGGTAAATATCAATGATTCCACCACGAACTGCAAACTGCCCCGGACCATCCACCTGGGCTTCCCTGTCATATCCAAGTTTTATGATCTTCTCCTTCAGCGATTCAAATTCCAACGCCTCCCCATTGGAAATGGTCAGAATGTCCCCTTTTATTTCTGCTTCCGATGGCAGTTCATCCATGAATCCGTCAATCGTTGTAATGACCGTAACTTGGCTTTTTGCCTCCATCATCATCTGCAAGGTTTCCATCCGCTGTTTGACCAGCTGTTTTCCGTGGATATCTGCCTGATAAAAAAGGAGATCCTTTGCCGGATAATAGCTGGTATTTTCATTTAAAAAACGATATTCTTCGTATAATTTTTTTGCTTTATCTTCACTGGAAAGAACGATCAATGTATGCCCATAATCTTTTCCAAGCGCATACATCAAATGCGTTTTCTGTGATGTCACACACCCGGAAAGAAGCAGCATGCCCGGTTCCCGTCCACGCTCTTCACAGATTTCTTCAATCTCTGCCAGTTCAGATAAAGGAGCCGTAAGTGCATGCATCGCTTTTTGCCTCCTCTTATTCTTTCTTTTTCTGGTTATATTCGTTCATTGCCTGATCGATTGCTCCCTGCATGATCAGAGCAGAAGCTTCACAGGCAAGATCATATCCTTCTTCCATAAGTACACTGTCCTCTTTGGAAAATTTTCCAAGAACATAATCAGCAAGATCATATCCTTTCGGTTTTTCTCCCACACCTACCTTGATCCGTGGAAATACACTACTTCCTAAATTGGCAATGATATTTTTGATTCCGTTATGTCCACCGGCACTTCCTTTTCTGCGGATCCTGAGTTGTCCGACTTCCAGACTGATATCATCATAAATTACAAGAAGTTCTTCTTCCGGATCGATCTTGTAATATTCCACCAGACTACGGATACTCTCTCCACTCAGGTTCATATAAGTCTGCGGCTTCGCAAGAAGCACTTTCTGTCCCTCGATCACTCCTTTTCCGATGAGGGCACGGTGTTTTTTAGTATCGACTGCTATCTGGTATTTCTCCGCCAGGCGGTCCACCACATCAAATCCAACATTATGTCTTGTCCCCTGATACTTTTCATCCGGGTTTCCAAGTCCTGCAATTATAAACATTCTATTCACCTCTGCTTTTTCTCTTTCCTGATTCTACTAAATCCTTTCTCTTTTGTCACGCATTTCTCATGCATAAACTATTTTTTCTTTTCATATAGTTTATTAAGCGGCATAACCTGCCGAAATTCCATACTGCCTAAGGAGGTTCTTTATGAATTCCAAAACAAAAATCATCGTACTTCACATGAAAGAAATTATCTATACTGTTATTTTTGCCACTTTAGGTATTCTCATCCTCTGCCTTTTATTCTTTATGTTCTCCGGAAACCGGCATTCCTCTGTATCCGACAAAAAATATACTCCCGGCGTTTATACCTCTTCTTTTACACTCGGAAATGAAGATCTGGAACTGGAAGTTTCTGTCTCTGACACCTCTATCAATTCCATCCGCATTTCCAATCTAAGTGAGACGGTAACTGCCATGTATCCTCTTCTTCAGCCATCTCTTGAGAATCTGGCTGACCAGATCTGTAAATCCCAGTCCCTTGATCATCTTACGCTTTCAAGTGACAGTCCCTATACTTCTCAGCTTCTTCTCAACACCATCCGTGATGCGCTCAAAAAAGCTGCGGCAACCAACTGATGCCGCAGCTCTTTTCCTTTTATTAACCTTCCACGATCAGATACTGTCCGTTCGGAAGTGCGAATACTTCTGAAGCCTCTTCCAGCTCTTCATCACTCATACCACTGATGTCTGCTCCGCTTTCATCCAGATAATCTCTCACATCCTTGATAGAATCTACAACAACCGCCATACAGTCTTCCAAAAACGCTTCTGCCTCTTCCAGTGTCTCTGCAACCGGCTCATCAAAAAGCTGTGACTGCATATTCAGGAATGTCTGCAGACATTCTTCATCATACTCATACATACAGGCAACCCTCCCTTATCTTTCTCACAGAAAAATTTTCTCATCTGAACTATAAATAGTTAAGCAATTCTTCAGCATGTGCAATTGTTGCATCTGCTCCTGTCTCCACAAGAAGTTCTTTGGTCCGGAATCCCCATTCTGCTCCGACTGTAAACATACCGGCAGCTTTCCCTGTCTTCATATCTACATCCGAGTCTCCTATGTATATTCCTTCTTCCGGCGATACCCCTAATTTATCAAGTATCCACAGAAGTCCTTCCGGATCCGGTTTCTTCGGAAATTCACCCGACTGCCCCTGAATATGGTCAAAATATCCTTTTCCAAATGTACTTTCCACTACATCGATCGCCTGCAAATGTGGTTTGTTGGAAAATACTGCAATCTTTATTCCCTTCTTCTTCAGTGAATCTAACATCTGAACAACGCCATCATAAGGACGTACATGGTACATACAATTTTCTCCAAAGATTCTGCTGTACACTTCCATACCTTCTTCAATCCTCTTAAGCTCTGTGTCTCCGGACGCACGAAGTGCACGTTCCATAAGGCATCTGGCTCCATCCCCAACGAAGCTTCGACACTGATCTTTGGTAATCGTCTCAAGTCCCATTTCTTCTAACGTCTTATTCGTTGAATAAGTCAGCGAATCCAGCGTATTTGTCAAAGTTCCATCCAAGTCAAAAATACACGCTTTATACATTGCTGTTCTCCTGTTCTTCTGTTCTATGATTATAATAGTATGAACCTTGACAAATTTCAACTGGAAATCTCTATTTTTCTATTCACTTCGCAGATATTGTCGCATAGCCCTGAGTGCATTCTTTTCCAGGCGGCTTACCTGTGCCTGTGAGATTCCGATTTCTTCTGCTACCTCCATCTGCGTTTTTCCTTCAAAAAAACGAAGTCTGATAATATACTTCTCCCTTTTTCCGAGTCGGTCCATTGCCGCCTGAAGAGACAGTTTCTCCACCCATCTGTCTTCTTTGTTCCTTTTGTCACTGATCTGGTCCATCACATACATAGCATCTCCATTGTCATTATATACCGGCTCATTTAAGCTGACCGGCATCTGGATCGCATCCAGCGCATAGACGATCTCTTCCTTTGCGATCCCGATTTCCTCTGCAATTTCCTGAACAGTAGGTTCTTTCTGGTTTACTTTGACATAATTTTCTTTCGCGTAAATGGCTTTATATGCCGTATCACGAAGTGACCTGCTAACACGGATCGAATTATTGTCCCGGATGAACCGCCGGATTTCTCCAATGATCATCGGTACCGCATAAGTTGAAAATTTTACTTCCAGCTCCGGATTGAAATTATTGATTGCCTTAATCAGTCCGATGCACCCGATCTGAAACAGATCATCTGGATTTTCACTGCTTCCCGAAAAGCGTTTGATCACACTGAGTACCAGACGCAGATTTCCTTTGATATACTGTTCTTTTGCCTCCTCATCCCCCGCTTTGATCTTCTCAAAAAGCACCTCTTTTTCCCCGTCGCTAAGCAGGGGAAGCTTTGCTGTATTTACACCACAGATTTCTACTTTATTAAGTACCATCTCAATAAACCTCCAAATCTTTACTGGTATAAATTTTTCTCAAAACTGTTTTTATTTATTCGATTCCCACTAAAATATTAAAAATATCGCTCCTTGACTTTTCCCACACTCTTCTGAAAGAATATACATCTTAGTAATATTGTCTGATTTTCTATCATTTTTCTTTAAATTATAGTATAATATACTAAAATAATTTTTACGCAAAGGGGTTGAGTATATGAAACTTACTTTTATCGGTGCCGCCCATGAAGTAACTGGAAGCTGCCATTATCTTGAAGCATGTGGAAAACATATTCTAATAGACTGTGGACTGGAACAGGGACCTGATCTGTATGAGAATCAGGAAATCCCGATCAATCCTTCCATGATCGACTATATCCTCTTAACGCATGCACACATTGACCATTCCGGCAAGATTCCTCTGCTTGTAAAAAATGGTTTTAAAGGAGAAATCATCTGTACATTCGCCACCTCTGATCTGTGCAGCATTATGCTCCGTGACAGTGCACATATCCAGGAATCCGAAGCAGAATGGCGGAACCGGAAGGCACTTCGTTCCGGTGCTCCGCTTTACGAACCACTTTATACTGTACAGGACGCCATGAATGCAGTTGCACTTCTTGCGCCGATCGATTATAACCAGACGATCCAGCTCTGTGAAGGAATCGAACTCCGCTTCACAGATGTCGGTCATCTGCTTGGTTCTTCCTGCATTGAAGTCTGGATCACAGAAGGCGGTGTAAGCAAAAAAATCGTATTTTCCGGAGATGTCGGAAATATTGACCAGCCGATCATCAAAGATCCGCAGCATGTGGATGCAGCCGATTATCTTGTCATCGAATCCACCTACGGAAACCGGGTCCATTCTACTGTAAAACCGGATTATATTAAGGATCTTACCAGAGTCCTGCGCGAAACCTTTGCCAAAGGTGGAAATGTAGTCATTCCATCTTTCGCAGTAGGAAGAACCCAGGAGCTTTTATACTTTATCCGTGAGATCAAAGAAAATAATCTTTTGCCGGAATATCAGAATTTTGAAGTTTATGTAGACAGTCCTCTGGCGATCGAAGCAACCAACGTTTTCCAGAAAAATGTACAGTCCTGCTTTGATGAGGATGCAATGGCTCTGATAAGTAAAGGAATCAACCCTCTTCTTTTCCAGGGACTGAAAACCACGATCACCAGTGAAGAATCTAAAATGATCAACTTCAATGACAAACCAAAAGTAATCATCTCTGCTTCCGGAATGTGTGAAGCCGGCCGTATCCGCCATCATCTGAAACACAACCTCTGGAGAAAAGAATGCACGATCCTCTTCGTAGGCTATCAGGCAGTTGGCACTCTTGGCCGCAAGCTTGTCGAAAGCAAACCGGAATCAGTCCGGCTCTTTGGCGAAAATGTAGAGGTTAATGCCCGTATTGAAGTCCTTGCAGGGATCAGCGGACATGCCGATATGAATGGTCTTCTGAACTGGATTGATGGATTCAAAGAAAAACCATCCCACATCTTTGTTGTACATGGAGAGGATACGGTTACAGATTCTTTCGCTGCTACCATCACAGACCGTTTCGGCATTCCGGCATTTGCACCATACTCCGGAGGCTGTGTTGATCTCGCAACCGATACCATCCTTTCTGAAGGTATCAGGCTTCCGAAAAAAGCAGTTGAAAAGCCGGCCAAAGCACGTGCTCTTACTGCATTCAACCGCGTGGTTGCGGCAGCCAAACACCTCATGGATGTTGTGCTTAAAAATGAAGGTCTTGCAAACAAAGATCTTGCAAAATTCGAGTCACAGATCCAGAATCTTGCTGACAAATGGGATCGTGACGACAGATAAATACCGATCTTATCTTTCCAGAGACCGGCTTCCGACATGGAACGCCGGTCTTTTCCTGTCTTTTTCGACAATTCTTTAAAAAAATCCAGCATTTCAGCATGTCGAATAAAATTATTCTGTTTTTTCCATCTTCTGACAAAATCTGAAACACATCTTTTCTATAATAAAGCATGCTTAAGTACCAAATCTATTTAGCAGCTAAAGAGAAAGAAGGATAAGACTATGCAGTATGAAGTATATCTGGATGTATTGTTTCTGGAAAATATGATGATGGATTTTCTGATTCTTCTGGCAGTAAAAAAAGTATTTCCATGTTCTGCCACTTATGGAAGTCTTCTTGCCGGTTCCTTTACCGGTTCACTACTGACCTGTGCCATTTTATTTTTTCCATGCCCGGTATGGACCCGCTATATCCTGCTGTTTTTCCTGGTAAATTCCTGTATGACAGTGATCGGATTGAAAATCCGGACATTTCCCGTTTTTTTCAAAGCATGGATTCTGCTCTATCTTGCAAGCTTTCTTCTTGGAGGTATCATGAGTTGGCTCCGTCTTTATTTTGGAAAATTTTTCCGGATCATATCTTTTCTTTTCACCCTTGGCATCTGTGGTTTTTTTCTTTTATATCATGGACTTTTGTTTCTAAAGAAACTATGGAAATCACAAGATCATAGTTTTGATGTGATTTTAACTGTAAATGGAAAAGATTTTCATCTGAAAGCCTTTCTGGACAGTGGTAATCATCTTTCTGATCCACTGACCGGAAAGCCGGTTCACATTATCAGCAAAGACGCCTGTCAGAAGATTTCTTCCCAAATCTCACCTGGAAGACTCCGGTACATCCCGTACCGGACTATACAGAAGACGACCAGTATTCTTCCCGTTTTTTCTGTCAAGAAGATGAGAATAACAGGAGAATCTGAATTTTTGATCCAATCTCCACTGATCGGTATTTCCGAACAGAAGAATTTTGGAAACGGAAAATATGAAATGCTATTGCATCCTGAAGATTGTTAGGAGGATTATAATGATGATAAAAGTTGCTGTTTCAGATTGTTTTAAATTGAAAATGATTCCCTCTTTCCGCAGTGTTTTCTTCCCGGAAAAGCAGGAAATCCATTACATAGGAGGGACCGATATCCTGCCGCTCCCACTTAGCAGTGAAGAAGAAGGTCATGCCATTTCCCTTCTCGGAGGCGGGCAGGATGAAGAAGGAAAAAAGCTTCTTATTGAACATAACCTGCGTCTGGTTGTATATATAGCGAAAAAATTTGATAATACCGGTGTAGGCGTAGAAGACCTGATCTCCATCGGCACGATTGGACTGATCAAAGCAATCAATACCTTCAATCCAGAGAAAAATATCAAACTTGCCACCTATGCCTCCCGTTGTATTGAAAATGAGATCCTCATGTATCTGCGCCGGAATAACAAGACCAAACTGGAGGTCTCCATCGATGAACCGCTCAATGTTGACTGGGATGGAAATGAGCTTCTTCTCTCCGATATTCTTGGAACTGAAGAAGATACTATTTATCGTGATATGGAAACCGAAGCAGAACACAAACTTCTTGGGAAAGCCATCGGACGGCTTTCAAACAGGGAACGGGTAATCGTGCAGATGCGATTCGGACTCGGAACCCCCGACGGGGAAGAAAAAACGCAGAAAGAAGTGGCCGATCTTCTTGGAATCTCCCAGTCTTACATATCAAGACTTGAAAAGAAAATTATGCAGAGACTGCGACGCGAAATGGTACGCTATGAACAGTAAACTATGAAAAACAGGGAAACAGTAATTTCTTACTGCTTCCCTGTTATTTCATTCTTATTTCTTGAAGAAATCCGGAATCTTGATAGACTGCTCTTTCACCTTGCTCTGTGGAGTTCTTGCACTCTGAAGCGGTGGTACCTGTGTAGTCTGCTGCTGTACCGGTCTGCCTCCGTATACCGGTCTTTCTACATTGCTGTATTCTCCCGGATTAAACTGTGGACGTGAAATATTGCTTGCTCCCATTCCAGACCCACCGTTCATCATAGCTGCTTTATGTTCCAGTCTTGACTGAAGCTTGCTCTGTGTTCCACCTACATTGTGAAGACCTGTTGCGATAACTGTGATAGTTGCTTCATCTGACTTGGAATCATCATACATTGCACCGAAGATGATGTTTGCATCTTCACCTGCAAGATCCTGTACATATTCTGCTGCATCACTCGCATCCATAAGTGTGATGTCACCTGAAATGTTGATGATAACGTGAGATGCACCTGCGATGGTTGTCTCAAGCAGAGGGCTGGCAACTGCCTGCTTAACTGCTTCAAGAGCCTTGTCATCACCTTTGCCCTGTCCGATACCGATATGAGCAATTCCTTTATCAGTCATAACTGTCTGTACATCGGCAAAGTCAAGGTTGATCAGTGAAGGTACATTGATCAGGTCTGTGATACCCTGGATACCCTGCTGAAGAACTTCATCAGCTTTCTTAAGTGCTTCCGGCATAGTTGTTCTTCTGTCTACAATTTCAAGAAGCTTATCATTCGGAATAACGATAAGTGTATCTACATTTTCTTTTAATTTTTCGATTCCGGCAAGAGCGTTGTTCATTCTTGTCTTGGATTCGAATTTGAAAGGCTTGGTTACAACGCCAACAGTAAGTGCTCCCTGCTCTTTGGCAATACGCGCAACAACAGGAGTTGCTCCTGTTCCTGTTCCGCCACCCATACCACAGGTAACAAATACCATATCAGCTCCCTTGAGTGCTGACTGGATCTCTTCGGCACTTTCCTCAGCTGCTTTTTCACCGATCTCCGGTTTAGCCCCTGCACCAAGACCCTTTGTAAGCTTGTCTCCGATCTGCATAAGAGTCGGAGCTTTACATAACTGAAGAGCCTGTTTATCTGTATTGATTGCGATAAATTCAACACCTGCAATCTGTTCATCGATCATGCGGTTGACTGCATTGTTTCCGCCGCCACCTACACCGACTACAATTATTTTAGCTGCTGCTTCTGATTCATTTGTTTTAATTTCTAACAAGAGTTTCTCCTCCTTCGTCACCTTATTATATTATACACCCTAAATGTCAATATGCGCTTAGTTATACATAAGACTATAATATATTTTTTTCCGAAAAATATCAATAGAATTTTGTATATTTTCCTATTTTTTTATTCACTTGACACAGATTATGTTCCAAGATCCGGAATCACATCTTTTTCGAAGGTAATTGTAATATTATCTGTGTTAAAATTTTCCAGATACAGGGTTCCTCCCTGATCTCCCAGCTTCTCAAGGATCGGCGATATCTGCATGATCCGTTCTTCCAGATTCGTATGCCCGACATTGACACATTTGTTTCCAAAAAAAAGATACAGATCTGAACCGGAACAAACAATCTTATCCGGCGCGAGATCACATTTTTTCAGTGTCATCGTCATATCCAGAAGGTTCCCAAATGCTTTTTTGTTCGCCTTGCTGATCGGAAGTGCTTTGTAAAGCTGTACTTTCTTTACTTCCAGCCCTTCAATGCACGGGATTCCATCCCACAGCTCCTTTGTCTTTGCAAGTACGATACCATCCTTGTCAAAATAAATACATTCATCACCTGACACGATATAACCGGCCACACGCTTCTCTTTGGTCGTCACCTTCACAGTCCACGGATTCTTCATCGTCACATTTGCCTCTTCCATTGCCGGAAGCAGCTCGTGATTCATCAGATGGTTCCTGATCATCACATACAGAGAATTGGAAGACCAATTATCATCCTGCACCCAGTCTGCAATCTCCTGTCTGCTAAGATACTGATTTCCTGATACTTCGATTTTCCGCACTTGAAAGAGTAAAAGAAACGTAATCATAGCTATGCAAACCAAAATAATGACCAGAATGGCTTTCATGGCAGTCTGCTTTATGATTCTCTTTTTCCTTTCTTTCTGTATCATCCCATCAGGCATCTTCCTCCTTCCGTCATTTGTATATCTCCTGTTTAGTCTACCACTTGTGACACACTTAGCACAAGTCCCATTTCAATTAAAAGAAACATCACCGATGTTCCTCCATAACTGATAAAAGGAAGTGTAATCCCCGTATTCGGAATTGTGTTCGTCACAACTGCAATATTTAAAATAACCTGAATCATCATATGTGCCATCGCTCCGGTCGCGATCAGCGCACCAAAAAGATCCCTGCTTCCGGATGCGATCAGGAAAAAGCGCCAGATCAGAAGCAGAAACAGAAAAACGATAATCCCAGCACCCGCGAGTCCAAGCTCTTCACAAATAATTGAAAAGATCATATCATTCTGTGCCTCAGGTACAAATCCCAGCTTCTGTACACTGTTTCCGATCCCGACTCCGAATACTCCTCCGGATCCAATCGCGTAAAGCCCCTGCAGGGTCTGATAACCCTTTTCATATTTTTCCGGATTTCTCCAGATAGCAAGCCGTTCCAGCCGATAGCTTTCAAGGGCAAGAAAAATCCCCATAAAGCAGGCGCCTGCGATTCCCATCAAGGCAAATTGCGCATACTTCGGGCTTGCCACAAAGATCAGGATCACACCGATTCCCAGAATAATGATCGCCGTGCTTAAATTACTCGCTCCCACAAGTCCCACGATTGGAAGGATCCAGAACATGATCCTGCAAAGTGTCCACATTTTTCCGATTGTTTTTACGTTCTTCGTCACAAGATCCGCCAGAAAAAGAATCAGTGCAACTTTCGCAAATTCTGATGGCTGAAAAGAAAACGGGCCCAAAGCTAACCATCTTTTGGACCCGTTAATTTCTCTGCCAAACAACATGACCGCAACCGAAAGTGCAACTGCTGCCAGATAACCAAATACTGCCAGTCTCTGCCAGATGTGGTAATCCATCCCTGCCACGAACAGCATCAGTACAATTCCAAGCACCGTCGCAAACGCCTGCTTTTTCAGATAGTAAAAGGAATCATGAAATTTCACCTGTCCGTTATATGCACTGGTACTGTATAAGATCACCAGTCCGATCACAACCAGGAGAACAACAATCAACAGAAGCGTGTAATCCATACGCCCCTTTTTCCCTTTTTCCTCCACTTTGTTTCACGCCCTTTGATACAGATTATATGAAATTATTTTATTTCTTTTATAATGCATTCACGTATTTTTTGAATTCTTCCCCACGCACTTCATAGTTCGGGAACATTCCCCAGCTTGCACATGCCGGTGACAGCAGAACTGCATCTCCGGGTCTTGCAAGCTCCACACAGGTATCGAGTGCTTCTTCGAAAGTATCTTTTAAAATACAGTCATGAAATCCGCACTCTGCTGCTTCTTTCTGAATCTGCTCTTTTGTAGCACCGATCAGTACCAGATAGCGGACTTTTCCATCAAAGCTCTGGATCCATTCATGGAAATCGGACTGTTTATCATATCCACCACCGATCAGGATCGTCGGGCGGTTCATTGCCTGGATTCCCTTGATCGCCGCATCCGGATTCGTTCCTTTAGAGTCATTGTAATAGACAACCCCGTTCTTCTCTGCCACATATTCAATACGATGCTCAACCCCCTTAAATGCAAGTACAGACTTACGGATCACATCCAGATCTACACCGTAAGCTGCTGCCATTGCAACCGCTGCCATAACATTCTCATAATTGTGGACGCCAAGGATCTGTAATTCGCCGGTCTTACAGATGACCGTTCCTTCTTTCTCCTTTTCCGGTTTGTATACAATGTCTTCTCCGTCAAGATAAATGCCCTGTTCCAGTTTATGCTTACTGCTGAAAAATAGAACACTTGCCTGAAATTCATCTGCCATCTTTCTTGTCTCTTCATCTTCATAATTGAGAACGCAGATATCTTCTGGTGTCTGATTCTTCGCAATATTCATCTTTGCACGAATATATGCTTCCATCGTATGATGGCGGTTCAGATGATCCGGTGTGATATTAAGAACTGCACTTACCTTTGGATGGAAGGTATGAATACTCTCCAGCTGGAAGCTTGAGAGCTCTGCCACGATCACAGAATCTTCTCTGGTATCTGCTGCGGCATTCGTATATGGTGTACCGATATTTCCCACAACAAAAACGCTGTCACGGGCATTTTTCATAATCTCGCCTAAAAGAGAGGTTGTTGTCGTTTTCCCATTGGTTCCGGTAATTCCAAGCACATCTCCTTTTCCGCATACATAGGCGAGCTCAATCTCGCCCCAGACAGGAATTCCTTTTTCTTTCATAGCCAGAACAACCGGCAGATCAGTCGGCACCCCCGGACTCATTACAACCAGATCAAGACTTTCCATCTCCTCTTCCGGAAAAGCTCCGAGAACAACGCGGACTTTGCTTCCCTCACCAAGCTGTGCTTTCATTGCCTCGGCATCTTTTTTATCATTTCCATCATACAGAATTACCTCTGCCCCTTCTTTTTCCAGCAATCCGCAGGATCCGATCCCACTGATCCCCGCACCGAATACCAACACTTTCTTTCCTTGTAAATCCATTTTTGTAAGCCTCCTATAATGCCAGCAGTGCAACCAGGCACAGAATTGCAGTTACAATTGAAAAAACTGCAACCACCCGTGTCTCGCTCCATCCACACAGCTCAAAATGATGGTGGATCGGCGCCATTTTAAAGAAACGCTTTCCGCCTGTTTTCTTAAAATATGTTACCTGGATCATAACTGATAAAACTTCTACCAGATAGATCAATCCTACGATGATAATGAATAATGGCATCTGGAGCATGTATGCTGTCGAAGCAACAAATCCCCCAAGAGCCAGTGATCCGGTGTCGCCCATAAATACGCTTGCCGGATAAACGTTGAATAATAAGAATCCCAGCAGCGCACCTACCACTGCACAGGTAATCGGTTCGATCCCACTCTTTGTTCCGATCGCAACAACTGTAAAGAAGGTTGCCACAAGAACTGTTACACTGGATGCAAGCCCGTCCAGTCCATCTGTAAAATTCACACCATTGACGGTACCGATCACTGCAATAAAAAGTATCGGAATGGCAAACCAGCCAATGTTCAGATATTTCCCACCTGAAAACGGTATCAGCATGGTAAGCGGTATCTTTGCCACTTTCACGATGTAAAATGCAAAAATCGCTGTAATCACGATCTGGAGTGCCATCTTCTGCATCGGCATCAGTCCATCTGATCTGTGAAGAACAACTTTCAGATAATCATCCAGGAACCCGACCAGTCCGAATCCAATCGTTACAAAAAGTACCGGAATCACCTTCGGATACTCTCTTACATAGATCAGCGAAGTGACCGCAATCGCAAACAAGATCATCACGCCTCCCATCGTCGGCGTTCCGGCTTTTTTAAGATGCGACTTCACCCCGTCTTCTCTCTCTGTCTGATCCATCTTGAGTCTTCTTAAAACAGGAATTACCACCGGTCCTGCTGCCACACTGAGAACAAACGCGATCAGCACCGGTATGACCATTGTAAAATCCATAATACACCTCTGTCTTTCTTTTGTTTTCAAAATCAGCCCTTACCTTAAAGGCACAGATTCTACGCTTTAGTATAATGTATCTGCCCTGTTTTTTCAACTGCTTCACGGGTTTTCTTCCCGTTCGATTCCAAGATAGGGAAGAATATTGTCGAAAATATCGCGCACAACCGGAGCTGCTATCGTCCCGCCATAATAGATACCCTGTGGGTTGTAAATAATTGCCATTGCTGCTACCTGCGGATCATCTGCAGGTGCAAATCCGATAAAAGATCCTATATAACGGTTCGCACTTCTTGGCAGCGTCTGGCTGGTCGCTGTCTTTCCTCCGATCCGGTATCCTTCGATCTGTGCTTTTTTTCCTCCTCCCTCGGACACAACCGTTTCCAATATCTTTCTCATCTTTTCTGACGTTTCTTTAGAAAGAATCCGTTTTCTTTTTCCATAAGAAATCGTTTCTTCTTTCTCTCCACTTTCCGCATCATAAACGGCGACGCCAAAATGAGGAGTGATCCTTTTTCCCCCATTCACCAGAGAACATACTGTTGTTGCCATCTGCATCGGTGTCACCTGAAAAGACTGTCCAAACGACATCGTTGCCAGCTCTACCTGCCCTACATTTTCCTTCTTGTGCATGATCGTTGCAGCCTCTCCCGGAAGATCTACACCTGTCTTCCCCATCAATCCGAATTTTTCAAAATATTTATAAAAATTCTCTGTTCCAAGCCGCATCCCTACTTCAATAAAAACCGGATTACAGGAATTCTGCACCCCCTGTACAAACGTCTCGGATCCATGTCCAGTCGTCCTTGCACACCGGATCCGGCGGTCTTCCACAAGCTTGTATCCAGGACAGTAAAAAGTATCTTCTTCTTTGACCACTCCCTCTTCCAACGCCGCCGAAGCAGTAAATACCTTAAAGATCGATCCTGGTTCATAAGTATCATTGATACTCCTGTTCCGCCACATCTGATTCAGCATTGCCTGTTTTTCTTCATCATTCAAAGCGGCATCTGTTCCCTCCGGTAATGTAAACGGGGCATTCAGATCAAACTCTGGAGCATTGACGCAGGCATAGATTTCCCCTGTTTTTGGATTCAGGATCAAAATCACAACTGCATCTGCCTGTTTTTCTTCCATTACTTTTTCCGCAGCCTGCTGTGCATATTCCTGGATATTATAGTCCAGGCTTACCTGCAGAGTGTCTCCGGAAACCGGTTCTACTCTGTCTTCCAGCGTATCCGCAAGCTCAATCCCTCTGGCATCAGTTGTTGTCAGAATCATTCCGTTCACACCTTTCAGATAATTTTCATACTTTTCTTCCAGTCCAATGATTCCCTGATTGTCTCCACCGGTAAATCCAAGAACCTTTGAAGCCAGATTGCCATACGGATAGTACCGTTTAAAATCCTCATCTACCTTCACCCCGTCCAGTTCATATGCACGAATCCGGTCCCCGGTCTCTTTCTCCACATTTGTCTTTATTTTTTCCCTGGAAGAAACTTTTTCGATTCTTTTCCGAATCATTTCTTTCTCTATTCCCAGCTCATCGGCAAGAACCTGGATCACTCTCTCCGGATCTGTTATCTGACTATGGATAACAGATATGGTACACACCGCTTTATTGGTCGCAAGGACTTTGCCATTTCTGTCAATGACCTCTCCCCTTGCCGCCTTGATCTCCCTCTCTCTTTCGTGCAGCGTTTTTGCTTTCTGTTGATAATACGCAGCATCAAATATCATCAAATACACCAGTCTTGCGATCAGAAAAAAAATCATCAGAAGCGCGCTTAAAAATACTACCAGCATTTTCTTTTTATTATAAGTCTTATTCCGCATAAAAACCCCGAAAAACAGATTCTTACTATTACTGTATGATCTGTCTTCCGGGGTTATACCCAAATTACTCAGCCGGAGCCTTTGTAATATTCAAATACGGAAATGCTTCTGCCATAATATCAGAAGCGAGCTGCGAAATCAGGCTGCTGGTCGCTGACTGATCCGGAGCATTCGGTTCATCGATGACTACATAAATCATAATTTCCGGATTCTCCTGCGGTGCATATCCGATAAAGGATACCACATTCTTATTCTCTCCACGGGGCAATTTTTCCGCTGTACCGGTCTTACCACCGATATCATAACCTTCTACCTGTGCATATCTACCACTACCGTTCTGAACAACACTGTACATATAACTTTTCAGTTTATCAGAAGTTTCTTTAGAAATTGTCTTCTTCTCCAACACCGGATCAATAGTCTGGATCACATTTCCGTTCTCATCCTGAATGGCTTTTACAAGATGCGGTTCATAATAATCGCCACCATTGATCAGAGAACAGAATCCTGTCGCAAGTTGAAGCATAGTTACGTTAAAATTCTGTCCGAAAGAGTTGGTTGCAAGATCCGTTTTGATCATTCCATCCGGTGACTGCAAAATACCAACCGCCTCACCCGGAAGATCAATTCCCGTATACTGACCGAATCCAAAAATACTCTGGTACTTACAGAATTCTTCCGGTCCGATTGCCAGACCAATCTGCATCAAGGCAACGTTACATGAATTTTCCATAACCTGTGTCAGATTCTGCTGCCCGTGTCCACCATTATCATAAGAGATACATTTAATCTCCCATTCATCGATCTGAAGGGAACCACCGCAGTAATAGATCTCATCGCCTTTCAGTGCACCAATCTCCAGACCTGTTGCAACCGTAAATGGTTTGATCGTAGATCCCGGCTCAAAAGTATCGCTCACGCAGAAGTTTCTCCAGAGTTCATTCAGAGCATCGATCTTATCGTCACTGCTCATTCCGGTTATTTCTTCCTCTGTATAATACTTGGATAGATCTCTCGGATTATTCAGATCATAGGTAGGTGAGGAAGCCATTGCCAAAACTTCTCCGGTATTCGGGTTCATCATGATCACAGCTCCGTTTTTAAATCCCATCCCCTCCTGCGCTTCATCTGTGTACGCCTGGTTAAACTCTTCCAGATGCTTTTCCACGATAGACTGCAGGTTCGCATCAATCGTTGTTACGATCGTATTTCCATTTATCGGCTCTTTCACCGTGTTTTCAATTGCCGAATCTTCATTCTGATAACCATATCTGCGTCCATCCGTTCCATTCAACGTTGAATTATAGGATGCTTCCAGTCCGCTTGCTCCCACATTCCCCGATACGCTGAATCCCAGGACATCGCAGGCAAGTGTATTATATGGATATTTTCTGACATAATCCTCTTCCAGCCAGACTCCTTTGATCTTGGAATTTTTCTTCTCTGCCGCTTCAAATGCCTTCGCATCATCGTAGGAAATTCCTTTTTTCAGAATATTGTACCGACTGTCCGGACTGTCCGCGATAATTGCATCCACTGCCGATGCCTTGATCTGAAAATAACTTTTCAGCGCTTTTTTCGTAGCTGCTATATTTTCAGCTTTTTTTGTCTCGTCTGAAAGTAAGACCTTTGCATCCAGAATCACATTGTATACACGCTCACTTGTCGCAAGCTTTGTGCCGTTTGTGTCTACAATATCTCCACGCTTGAACGGAATCGACCGACTCATATACTGCTGCTGATCCAGTACTGTCTTGGTATAATCTTCTCCTGACGAGGCATTGATATAGGTAATTCTTCCGACAAGAATAACAAAAGCCAGTAATATCGCTATAAAGAGCATTACCAGCTTTTTCTGCATTCCAACCGTGAATTTATGCCTCAGAACGGAAGGCTTTCTTTTTCTTCTTTTTGACATGTTATTCACCTTTGTTCATAAACCTATTTATCTGTTGTCTGTCCAAGCACTCCGCTTTTCGGAATACTTTCGTACTGTTTTACATAATCATTAACCGGGTTCTGATATTCAATAATCTGATCCGAAGTCGCATATCCCATACCCAGATCATTGATTGCACGGTCTCTTACTTCTTCCAGATTCACAGAATCCATTACTACGTTATATCTAGTTGTATTCTCTTCTTTTGCATCTGCCAGTTCCTGCTGCAGCTCGGTAATATGCTCTGTCCGGCTTGTAAGCTCTGCACGTACCTGCAGATACCATACACAGACTACAAGTGCTGCCACTGCTGCAATTGAAAGAAACATCACATATGCAGGATTCATCCGCATTGCTTTTCTTCGATTTTTCAAAATCTGTCTGTCCAGTTTTTTCTTTTTATGTTCTTTTCTTGGTTCCTCTTGTCGCTGTGGCATGACTTCTGCCTGGCGAACTGTATTTCCGTATATGTACATTCCTCGGCTTGTTACTGTACGTCTGTCTGCCTGTATTCTATGACTGTATTTTGCCATACAGCACCACCCTTTCAAATTCTATACGCGCTCAAAGATACGCAGCTTCGCACTCTTAGAACGACTGTTCACTTCCATCTCTTCTTCACTTGGAAGAATCGGTTTTTTCGTAATGACTTTTCCTTTGGAAACTTTTCCACACACACATACCGGGAAAGTACTCGGACACGTGCATGGATTCTCATTCTTTTTAAAAATTCCTTTGACAATTCTGTCCTCCAGGGAATGGAACGTGATGATGCATATCCTTCCTCCCGGATTTAAAATATCGATCATATCGTCAAGTGAATCCCTGAGCACCTCCAGTTCCCGGTTACATTCAATCCGGATTGCCTGAAAGGTTCTTTTTGCCGGATGCCCCGACATCTTCTGAAACTTCATCGGTATAGACTGTCTGATAATCTCTGCCAGCTGCCCGGTTGTTTCAATAGGACCTTTCTCTCTTGCCATAACAATATGTTTTGCTATATTCTTCGCAAATTTGTCCTCACCATAGTCGCGAATGATCCGAAAAAGGTCCATCTCACTGTAGCCATTGACAATCTCCTTTGCAGATAAAGTCTGGCGTGTGTCCATCCTCATATCCAAAGGCGCATCTACGCGATAGGAAAAACCACGATCTGCCGTATCTAACTGATAAGATGATACGCCCAGATCGAGTACGATTCCATCGACCTTGTCAATCCCTTTCTCATGGAGCCTCGACTTCATATCACAATAATTGCTCCTGATTATTGTAACTCTCTCCCCGAAGTCGCTTAATCGGGTGCCTGCCGCTTCAATCGCCGCCGCATCCTGGTCTATTCCTATAAAACTCCCCTTGTTGTTTAAACGCCGACATACTTCGTATGCATGTCCGCCTCCTCCAAGTGTGCCATCAACATAAATACCGTCCGGCTTGATGTTCAGTCCTTCGATTGTCTCATCCAGTAATACTGATTTATGCTTAAATGCCATGGTGTCCTCCTAATTAAAAGATCTATTTAGATGCTAAGTCCCAAATCTTCCATGTCACTTGCAATGTCCTCGATATTTTCCTCAACATCAGCTGTACGCGCTTCCCACGCCTCTTTACTCCAGATCTCGACCTTGTCCAGCACACCTGCTAGAACAACCTCTTTTTCAAGATCTGCATAAGCGCGAAGAGAAGAAGATATCAAAACTCTCCCTTGTTTGTCAAGTTCTCCTTCCGTAGCACTTCCAAGAAAGAAACGCTTAAAGTCTCTGGCTTTTTTGTTTGTAAGCGGTAAAGTTCTAAGCTTCTCTTCAAAGGCTTTCCATTCGTTGTCCGGATACAGAAATAAGCAGCCGTCCATCCCTTTCGTAATTACGAAATGTTCTCCCAGACTCTCTCGTAATTTGGAAGGAATAATCAGCCTGCCTTTTGAATCAATACTATGATTAAATTCTCCAGTCAACATAGGATCACCTTCTTTCAAAGTGGTCTGCCACTTTCCATGCCACTTTGCTCCACTTCACTCCACTTTCTACCACTTGTATCCATTGTACCCCACTTTTCCGCCCTTTTCAAGCACTTTTTCGAATTTATCCATTCTGAAAAAAGTCCGATAAATCATATTTTTTTCCATTTTTCATTCATTTTGTGGTGAAAAGTGGAGCGTTTTATACTCCATTCTCCACACAGTGCATAAAAAAAGTGGAGAAACCGTTCCACAATGGAACCATCTCTCCACTTTCTTCTTTTCATTTACTCAGCAGTGTTAAGTGACTGGACATAATTACTTACAGCAGAATAATCAACTTCTGCTACTGCTCTTGGCTGCTTTGATTCATACATATCATAAGCGGACCATCCAATCCAGACAACGATTGCAAGTGCAATCAGCCCAAGGATCGTATAATCAAAAGCTTTTCGCAAGTTTTTCTTTTTTTCTTCACGCTTTCTGTTCGCTTTTGCCTGTTTATAATAATCTACTTTTTTCTGACTCATATCTGCAAATCTCCTTCGCAATCATCTAACCAGTATATTTTATCACACTTTTACGATTGATACAAGCTATACTGCAATAATTACTCCGCCATCATTCGCATACATGCTACTGACACCTCTGGTATCCAGAATGATAATGTCTTTTAATTTCACACGTTCTTCCAACATCTTCTTCACATCCTGTGCTCTCTGCGGGCAGTTACAATGCGAAATTGCAAGTACCTTGCTCTCCGGATCTTTCAGATCTGCGATCACACAATCCACCATATTCTTAAGTGCTTTTTTAATTCCGCGCGCCTGACCCAACTGACAAATCTCTCCCTTCGGAGTAGCCCCCATCACCGGCTTAATATTCAATACTGTTGCCGCAATTGCTTTTAATCCTGTAAGTCTTCCATTCTTACGAAGAGTCTCAAGCGTCTCAAGAACAAAATATGTGTGCTGCTCTTCAATATATGCTTCTACAGCAGCTACCACTTCCTTAAATGTCATGCCCCGCTCTTCACACTGCGCAATCTTCATCCCGATGAGCGTCTGTCCTACTGATGCAGATTTTGAGTTGAACACATAAATATCTTTCTCACCATATTCTTCTTCATATAAATTCTTGCCCAGTACGGCACTGTTATAAGAACCGCTCAGTTCAGAAGACAACGTAACAGCGTATACATGCTCCGCATCACAGTGATATCCTTCCATAAACGTCTCCGGAGACGGACAACTTGACTTTGGACATGTCGGGCATTCAGCTACGTTCTTCAAAAATTCAGCCTGATTGAAAGATTCATCATCAATTATATGACAATCTCCAACCTCCAGTCCCAGTGATGCTGTCTCAAACCGACCTGAAGCTTTCATCTCTGCTGTCAATTCTCCACAGCTGTCCACAATCACTTTATAACTCATAATCCAAACCTCCGAAACGTGTCATTTGCATCCATTATACGTGGTTTTCATTACCACTTATAACATCATATCACACTTTTCTTTGAAAAAAAAGCTTTTTTTACCCTTCCAGTTTAATTCTTCTGGAAATTCCAAGTGCCATTCCCATTTCTATCATCAGGAACAGGATGGATGTACCACCATAACTGATAAAAGGCAATGTAATTCCGGTATTCGGCATCATGTTCGTAACTACCATAACATTGAGAATTACCTGGATCGCGATATGTGACATAATCCCTGTCATAATCAGTGCTCCATACAGATCAGGTGCGTTCTGTGCAATAAAAAGCAGTCTGTAGATCAAAAGACCGAACAAAACCAGGATAATGATTGCTCCAAACACCCCAAGCTCTTCACAGATTGCTGACAGGATCATGTCGTTCTGCACTTCCGGTATTACCGTCTTTTGCACACCATTTCCCAGTCCTTTCCCGAAAAAGCCACCTGATCCGATCGCATATAGTCCCTGTACCGTCTGGAAAGAAATCGTTGACGCATATTTTTCCGGATTCAGCCAGGCAATGATACGTCTGAGTCGGAAGCTGGTGCTGTTCTCAAGAAGTCTTCCGAGGATATATGATCCCGCCACAAAAACAGCCAGCCCGCCTCCTGCAATCCACAGAAAAATCTTCTGCTTCTTATGTACGACAAAAAGGATACAGCAGGAAATTCCCATTACAATAATCGCAGAGCTTAGATTATCAGTCAGCACATAAACTCCCAGTGCTGCCAAACCTCCCCACTCCACAACTCCCAGCGATCCTTTCAGGGTGTGTACTTTATTCCCCATTCTGCAGATCAGGTATGGGATAAATATGATCACAGCGATCTTCATAATCTCTGCCGGCTGGAATGACTGGTTAGCCGGAAGCCGGAACCATCTTCGTGCACCATTTACCTCAATACCAAGTGGTGTAAATTTAACAAGTGCAAGAAGAAGCATGGATCCCCAGTAGCTCATTGCTGCATATTTGGAAAACATATGATAATCCAGGCGAGAAACCCACATCATCGCAGCAATACTTCCAAGTCCGATGAGACCCTGCCTTTTCAGAAAGTACATCCCATCTCCGTATTCCGTTCGTGCTTCATAGGAACTGATACTGTATAGCATTACCAGTCCAAAACACATCAGAAATATAATAATCGCCAGAAGACTGTAATCAAAATAATGAACCGTCTGCTTTTTTACAGCCTTCCTTCGTCTGCTTTTAATTCTTTGTGCCATTTATTCACACTCCTACTTAAGCTATAACTACAAAGTCTATATCTTATAAAGTATACCATAATATCCCCCAGACGCACAAGCTTTCCGCACGAAAATAGAGCAGGCTAACTTCTATTCGATTTGTATACAAAAAAGATGGTGCCGCTTCTTTGCGGCACCATCTTTGTTTTACCAGCTATTCTTTATTTTTTAGCAGCAACTGCTTCTTTGATCTGTTTGGTAAGTTCTGGTACGATCTTATTCAGATCTCCAACGATACCATAGTCAGCTACATCAAAGATCGGAGCTGTCTCATCTTTGTTGATTGCAATGATCAGATCAGATTCTTCCATACCTGCTACATGCTGGATCGCTCCGGAAATACCGATTGCAAAATATACCTGAGGACGAACTGTCTTTCCTGTCTGTCCTACCTGAAGATCTTTTGGTTTCCAGCCATTATCTACAACTGCACGTGAGCAGCTTACTTCTCCGCCGAGTGCTTCTGCAAGATCTTCCAGGATCTTGAAGTTTTCTGCACTTCCGACTCCACGTCCACCGGATACAAGAATCTTAGCATCCATGATATCAACCGTCTCAGATACAGATTTGACAACTTCCATGATCTCAACGTATTTATTATCCGGTGTAAATCCTGGATTAAACTCTTCTACATTTGCCTTTGCACCTTCGATCTTAGCGATCTTCTGCATAACACCAGGACGAACGGTTGCCATCTGCGGACGATTATCCGGGCAGGCGATGGTAGCGATCGTGTTTCCACCAAATGCCGGACGAGTCATAAGAAGCTGATTGTGCTTCTGCTCTTTTCCTGCTACCGGGTTGATCGGGAAATCACCGATCTCAAGCTGTGTACAGTCTGCTGTAAGACCTGTCTGTACTCTTGCGGATACTCTAGGACCAAGATCACGTCCGATTGCAGTTGCGCCAACTAACATGATCTCCGGTTTATATTTTTCGATAACAGATGCCAGTGCATGTGCGTATGGCTCTGTTCTATATTCTTTCAGTTCCGGATCATCTACTACGATTACTTTATCTGCTCCGTATGCTGCAAGCTCATCTGCAAGTCCTTTTACGTCAGAACCGATCAGAACGGCTGCTACTTCTGCATTTAAGTCTGCTGCAAGGTCTTTTGCTTTTCCAAGAAGTTCAAATGCGATTCCGCTCAGTTTGTTGTCTACCTGTTCAGCAAAGACATATACTCCCTTATATTCTTCTAAGTTCATGATATTCACCACTTTTCCTTCTTATTAAATGATATGTTTCTCTGTTAATTTTCCCATCAGGTAAGATACTGCTTCTTCCGGATCAAGAGTAACTTTTTCTCCTGCCCCTTTTCTTACTTTGTCAGATGCTTTTGCAATCTTTGTAGGTGATCCTGCAAGACCGATATTTGCATCATCCAGAGTAGTAAGATCTGCTCTTCCCCATGTTGTGATCTCAGCATCACAAGCATCGAAGATTCCGCCTGGTGTCATATAACGTGGTTCATTTAATTCTGAAAGTGCAGTGATAAGGCAAGGCATTTTTGCTTTCAGTACATGATATCTGTCTTCGAACTGACGCTGTACAATCACGCTGTCGCCTTCTACTTTGATATCCTGTGCATAAGAGATTACCGGGATGTCCAGATGTTCGGAAATCTGCGGTCCAACCTGTGCTGTATCACCATCGATTGCCTGACGTCCTGTGATGATCAGGTCATAATCGAGTTTACGGAGTGCTGCTGCGATGGTGCTTGATGTAGCCCATGTATCAGCTCCTCCAAGTACTCTGTCTGTTACAAGAATTGCCTTATCAGCTCCCATTGCAAGTGCTTCACGAAGCACATCGGCTGCTTTTGGAAGTCCCATTGTAAGTACAGTTACTTCTGCTCCATACTGGTCTTTTAATCTAAGTGCGGCCTCAAGACCTGCTTTGTCATCCGGGTTCATAATTGCAAGCATTGCAGCTCTGTTAAGTGTACCGTCCGGATTAAACTGAACTCCGCCTTTTGTATCCGGTACCTGTTTTATACAAACAACTATCTTCACGATTCGTACCTCCTATTTCAATAAGTTTCCAGAAATAACCATACGCTGAACTTCTGAAGTTCCTTCGTAGATTTCTGTAATCTTTGCGTCACGCATCATACGTTCTACATCGTATTCTCTGATGTATCCGTATCCACCATGTAACTGAACAGCCTTTGTGGTAACTTCCATCGCTACTTCTGCTGCATAAAGCTTAGCCTGTGCAGCTTCGACAGAGTAAACTTTCTTTGTAGCTTTTGCCATGGCAGCTTTGTATACCATCATCTTTGCAGCCTCTACCTTTGTAGCCATATCTGCAAGCTGGAACTGTGTATTCTGGAACTGGCCAATCGTGCGTCCGAACTGTTTTCTTTCTTTTACATATGCGATTGTTCTGTCAAGTGCACCTTCAGCAATTCCAAGTGCCTGAGCGGCAATACCGATACGTCCGCCATCCAGAGTATGCATGGCGATGCCGAAGCCCTTGCCCTGTGCTCCAAGGAGATTTTCTTTTGGAATACGGCAGTCTTCAAAAATAAGCTCGTATGTTGAAGATCCACGGATACCCATCTTCTTCTCTTTGGTTCCGAATGTGAATCCCGGAGTGTCTTTCTCTACGATGAATGCAGAAATCTCTTTCATCTTTCTGCCACGTTTTTCAACAATACCTGTTACGGCGATAATGATGTAAACATCTGCTTCTTTACCGTTTGTGATAAAGCATTTTGATCCGTTTAATACCCATTCATCTCCGTCAAGAACAGCCTTAGTCTGCTGTCCCTGTGCATCTGTACCTGCCCCAGGTTCTGTAAGGCCGAAAGCTCCAAGCTTTCTTCCTGATGCAAGATCCGGAACGTATTTTGCTTTCTGCTCCGGTGTTCCGTATGTCAGGATCGGGTCTATACAAAGAGAGGTATGCGCAGATACGATTACAGATGTTGTGGCACAAACCTTTGCAAGTTCTTCTACACACATTACGTATGTCAGTGGATCGCATCCCTGTCCCTCGTATTCCTTCGGTACCGGAATACCAAGAAATCCATATTTCGCCATTTTTTCAACTGTTGCTCTTGGGAAAACTTCTGTCTCGTCCACTTCCTGTGCAAGTGGTTTTACTTCGTTTTCTGCGAATTCTTTAAACAGAGTTCTCGCCATTTCGTGTTTCTTATCTAATCCGAAATCCATTTATTCTTCCTCCATGTCTTTATTTAGAACATCCATTACTGTGCATCAACCGGAGTTTTTGTGCGGTCTGCATTGTATACATAGAATCCTTTTCCGCTCTTAACTCCAAGGTTTCCACCACGGACCATCTTACGAAGCAGCGGGCATGCACGATATTTGCTGTCGCCTGTTTCTGCATAAAGTACATCCATGATAGCAAGGCAGATATCAAGTCCGATGAAATCACCAAGCTCCAGAGGTCCCATTGGATGGTTTGCACCAAGCTTCATTGCTGCATCGATTCCTGCGATGTCAGATACACCTTCCATCTTGATGAAAGCTGCTTCATTGATCATCGGAACAAGGATACGGTTTACTACGAAACCTGCTGCTTCATTAACCTGTACAGGTGTCTTTCCGATTTCTTCTGCGATCTTCTTGATTGCATCTACAGTTTCAGCCGGTGTATTTACGCCTGCGATCACTTCTACTAATTTCATACGGTCTGCCGGGTTGAAGAAATGCATACCGATCATTGGACGGGTAAGTCCGTTGCCGATTTCTGTGATAGAAAGGCTGGAGGTATTTGATGCAAAAATGCATTCAGGTTTTGCGATCTTATCAAGTTCACTGAATGTAGTTTTCTTAACTTCCATGTTCTCAAATGCTGCTTCTACGATCAGATCACAATCTGCGCAGAGATCTTCTTTGAGTCCCGGAGTAATTTTTGCAAGAATTGCATCAACTGCTTCCTGAGTTAATTTTCCTTTCTGAACAAGTCTGTCATAGCCTTTAGCGATTTTAGCTTTTCCGCCTTCTGCCCATTCCTGTTTGATGTCACAGAGTGCTACTTCATATCCATCTACCTGAGCAAATGCCTTTGCAATGCCCTGTCCCATTGTTCCTGCGCCAATAATTCCTACTTTCATTGAAATTACCTCCATTTTATAAATTTAATTTTCCAGGGGAGAGTTAATTCTCCCCTTTATTAAACGAACTTATTTATTAAGGAAAGCTTCTACTTTTCTCTTTTCAAGGAATGCTGCCATTCCTTCTTTCTGGTCGTAGGATTCAAAGCATCCGCCGAAGAGTTTTTCTTCTACTACGATTGCCTCATCCATTCCCTTTTCAAGACCTTCATTGATTGCCTGTTTGCAGTGTCTTACTGCGATCGGTGCATTCTTTGCAATGCCTGCTGCCATCTTCTTTGCTGCCGGCATCAGTTCTTCCTGCGGATATACGGCATTTACAAGACCGATTCTGTAAGCTTCGTCAGCTTTGATATTTCTTGCAGTGTAGATCATCTGCTTTGCCATACCAGGTCCGACAAGTCTTGCAAGTCTCTGTGTTCCACCAAATCCAGGTGTAATTCCAAGGCCAACCTCCGGCTGTCCGAATACTGCATTGTCTGAACAGATACGGATATCACAGCTCATGGAGATTTCACATCCACCACCAAGAGCGAATCCGTTAACTGCTGCGATTACCGGGATCGGAAGTGTTTCGATCTTACGGAAAATATCATTTCCCTTCTTACCAAAAGCTTCTCCCTCTTCTTTTGTAAGAGTACTCATCTCAGCGATATCTGCACCGGCTACAAAAGATTTTTCTCCTGCTCCTGTAAGGATCAGGCATCTGACTGCATCAAGATCAACACCGTCGATCGTTGCATCAAGTTCATCAAGAACTGCACTGTTCAGTGCGTTCAGTGCCTTTGGACGGTTAATGGTAATAATTCCAACCTGTCCTTCTACTTCATATGTAATAAATTCCATCATCAACATCTCCTTTTGATCTGGTTTATTAATCACGTTCTACGATTGTAGCGCATCCCATTCCGCCACCGATACAAAGTGTTGCAAGACCTTTCTTTGCATCACGTTTCTGCATCTCATGAAGAAGTGTAACAAGGATACGGCATCCTGAAGCTCCTACCGGATGTCCGAGAGCAATTGCTCCACCGTTTACATTTACTTTATCCATGTCGAATTTCAGATCATGTGCTACTGCAAGTGACTGTGCTGCGAAAGCTTCGTTTGCTTCGATCAGATCCATATCATCTACAGAAAGCCCTGTCTTAGCCATTACTTTATTCGTAGCTGCAACCGGTCCGACACCCATGATAGATGGATCTACTCCGCCGAGTGCTCCTGCTACCCATGTTGCCATCGGTGTAACGCCGAGCTCTTTTGCTTTTTCTTCACTCATAACAACGATTGCTGCTGCTCCATCATTGATGCTTGAAGCATTTGCTGCTGTTACGATACCATCTTTTTTGAATGCAGGACGAAGTCTTGCGATTCCTTCTGCTGTTGTTCCCGGACGCGGTCCTTCATCTGTATCAACTACGATGGTTTCTTTTTTCTTCTTCACTTCTACAGGAACAATCTCATCTTTGAATTTTCCTGCTTCGATTGCTGCGCAGGCTTTCTGCTGGCTTGCTGCTGCAAATTCATCAAGCTGTTCTCTTGTGAGTCCCCACTGTTCTGCTACATTCTCAGCAGTGATTCCCATGTGATAGTCATTGAATGCATCCCAAAGTGCGTCATTTACCATTGTATCGATCATCGGTGCATTACCCATTCTGTATCCATAACGTGCGTTTTTCAGTGCATATGGAGCCATAGACATATTTTCCATACCGCCTGCTACAACGATATCAGCATCTCCTGCCTGGATCATCTGTGCAGCCATGTTCACACAGTTAAGTCCGGATCCGCAAACAACGTTAACCGTAACTGCCGGTGTCTCGACCGGAAGACCTGCTTTTAAAGAAGCCTGACGTGCAACATTCTGTCCAAGACCTGCCTGGATTACACAACCCATATATACATGATCAACCTGTTCCGGAGCAACACCTGCTCTATTTAAAGCTTCTTTGATAACGATAGATCCTAATTCCGGTGCCGGAGTTGTAGAAAGAGCTCCACCCATACTTCCGATTGCTGTACGACACGCACCTGCTAACACGATTTTCTTTGCCATCACTTTTTCCTCCTTTTACATCTTAATGGTAAGTATCACTTCTTATTAAATATAAGCTGTTTTACTTTCCGTTTTTAAGATTTTCGCAAGGGACTTTTTTGTCCTCTTTTTTTAATATACTACCCATTTCCCGTTCTGTCAAATATTTATCAATCATTTTTTATCATTTAATTTTCTTTTAACATTTTCACCAACATTTTTTTACAATACATCTGCATTATTCGTCATTTCCAACACACCACTTTTATATTGACCTTTCCCAGATATGGTGCTACACTTAAGATTGTTAAAAATTATTCAACCAGAATACTATAATTAAATTATGAATGAGAAGGTGTGAAAATGAGCAAAAGTTTTGAAGAATTAATCTCAAAAGCAAATCAAAAAACCTTAAAGAAAGTCTCTGTTTCCAACGCACAGGATGAGCCGGTACTGCAGGCTGTCAAAGCTGCAAAAGAGCAAAATATCGCAACAGCCATCCTTGTCGGTGATGAAGCCAAGATCCGCGAGATTGCCGCTTCTATTGATATGGATCTGACAGATTTCGAGATCATCAATGAGCCTGATACCGAAGCAGCTGCATTAAAGGCTGTTGAGCTTGTACACAACGGCAAAGCTGATATCCTTTTAAAAGGATTGCTTGAAACAAAGACATTCTTAAAGAGCGTATTGAATAAAGAAGTCGGACTTCGTACCGGAAAGATGCTTTCTCATGTATGTGTATTTGAGATTGAAGGCATTAACCGTCTTCTGTTCTTCACAGACGTAGCTTTCAATACATATCCAACCCTTGCAGATAAAGTCAATATCATCAACAATGCAGTAGAAGTCGCACATGCATGTGGCATCGAATGCCCGAAGGTTGCTCCTCTATGTGCAGTTGAGACAGTGAATCCAAAGATGCAGCCAACAGTCGATGCCGATAATCTCACCAAGATGTACGAGGGTGGCGATTTCAAAGGATGCCAGATCTACGGACCACTTTCCATGGATCTTGCGATCGATCCGGAAGCAGCTGTTCACAAAGGTGTGACTAATCCAGTAGCCGGACATGCTGATATTCTCCTCTTCCCGAATATCGATGCAGGAAATATCACATATAAGATTCTTGTCCGCACTGCAAAGGTCAAGATCGGTAACGTACTTGTCGGAACAAGCGCTCCGGTTGTACTTACATCACGTTCTGATGATTTCCAGACAAAACTGAATTCTATCGCTCTTGCGACCGTAATCGCAGGATCGATCACAGACTAAGGAGGATCTTTTTATGAGCTATAAAATTTTAGTAATCAACCCGGGATCTACTTCTACCAAGATCGGTGTGTACGAAGACGAAACTTTGTTATTCGAAGAAACACTCCGTCATTCCACCGAAGAGATTGCAAAATATGCAACCATCGTTGACCAGAAAGATTTCCGTAAAGAACTGATCGTAGATATTCTCGCAAAGAACAGCTTCGACATCAAATCTCTGAATGTTGTAGTAGGACGAGGCGGACTTTTAAAACCGATCCCAGGTGGAACCTATCCAGTATCTGACGCACTTCTTGCTGACTTAAAAGCAGGTGTGCAAGGACAGCATGCATCGAACCTTGGAGGCATCCTTGCCCGCGAAATCGGTGATGAGATCGGAGTTCCTTCTTACATTGTTGACCCGGTTGTTGTCGATGAGATGGAACCTGTTGCAAGATATTCCGGAATCCCGGAACTTCCGCGTATCAGTATCTTCCACGCACTGAACCAGAAAGCAGTTGCCAAACGCTACGCCAAAGAACAGAGTGTATCTTATGACTCCCTGAACCTGGTCGTTGTACATATGGGCGGCGGTGTATCTGTCGGTGCTCATAAAAATGGCAAAGTTGTCGATGTCAACAACACGCTTGACGGAGACGGACCTTTCTCACCGGAACGTTCCGGCGGTGTACCGGCAGGCGCACTCGTAAAAATGTGTTTCTCCGGTCAGTACACACAGGCTGAAGTATATAAAAAGATCAACGGGAAAGGCGGTCTCAACGGATACCTTGGAACCAACAACATGCGCGACGTTGCAGAACGTGCCTTTGAAAAGGGTGACAAAGAAGCAGCCGGTGTATTCCACGCATTCACTTACCAGGTTGCCAAAGAAGTCGGCGCCATGGCAGCCGTACTTAACGGCAAAGTAGACCAAATCCTTCTCACCGGCGGTATCGCATACAGCGATTATGTAACATCCGAGATCAAGGAAAAAGTCGGATTCATCGCCCCAATCACCGTCTACCCGGGTGAAGATGAACTCCTCGCCCTCGCTCAAGGCGCTCTCCGTGTATTAAACGGCGAAGAAAAACCTCTGGTATATTAATTTTTTTCCAAAGCCCTAAAACATGCAAAACGCATATATCTCATCGTAGAAAAAAGTCTGGCACACCTCGCCAGACTTTTTTAGTTACTACGCTTTTATTTAATAATTTCAATAGCTTCGAGGGACAAATTGGGCAAAAGATAATGCGTCTATTCGTCTTTTATGCAATGGAGATGAAACTCAAAAATCGTGGAAGCCTCTGCTGAACACGATTTTCGCTTTAGAGGGTTCATCGGAATGGTTTGCACAACTAGAATAGACGCATTATCTTTTGCCCAATTTGTCAACACAACCTAAATTATTCAAAAAAAGAGCAGACACTAAAAAAGTATCCACCCTTTTTTTCTATCCCTAATCTCTTTTAACTACAGCAGAGCATCCCATTCCGCCACCAACACAAAGTGTTGCAAGTCCTGTATGTACATCTTCTTTCTGCATCTCATACAACAAGCTTACAAGGATTCTTGCACCTGAGCAGCCAACCGGATGTCCGAGAGCAATTGCTCCACCATTGACATTCAGCTTACTAAGGTCAAATCCAAGATCTTTTCCAACTGCTACTGACTGTGCTGCAAATGCTTCGTTTGCTTCGATCAGATCAAAATCTCCGATCTCCATTCCCAGCTTCTTCATAACCTTACGTGTTGAATAAACCGGTCCGATTCCCATGATTGCCGGATCACATCCTGCGAGTTCTCCGCCGATCCATGTTGCCATAGGTGTTACGCCAAGCTCTTTTGCTTTTTCTTCGCTCATAACGATAAGTGCAGCTGCACCATCATTGATTCCGGATGCGTTACCTGCTGTAACCATACCGTCTTTCTTAAATGCAGGACGAAGTTTTGCAAGACCTTCTTTTGTGATTCCTTTACGAGGACCTTCATCTGTATCTACAAGAATCGTTTCTTTTTTCTTCTTCACTTCGACCGGAACAATCTCGTCTTTAAATTTACCTTCTGCCATTGCTTTTTCACATTTGTTCTGAGACCATGCTGCAAATTCATCCAGTTCTTCTCTTGTAAGTCCCCACTGTTCGCAGATATTTTCTGCTGTGATTCCCATGTGATAATTATGGAATGCATCGGTCAGACCATCCTTGATCATAGCATCTTCGATTGTCGCATTTCCCATACGATATCCATAACGTCCGTTTCTCAACATGTACGGAGCCATTGTCATATTTTCCATACCACCTGCAACGATGATATCTGCATCTCCAGCTGCGATCAGCTTCGCTGCAAGGTTTACACAGTGAAGACCGGATCCACAAAGTACGTTGATAGTTGTTGCCGGTACTTCATTCGGGATTCCTGCATATACAGCTGCCTGACGTGCCGGGTTCTGTCCGTTGCCTGCCTGGATAACATTTCCCATATACACTTCGTCAACCTGATCCGGAGAAACGCCCGCTCTTTTGAGAGCTTCTTTGATTACGATCGTTCCAAGTTCTACAGCCGATGTATTTGCAAACTGTCCGCCCATTACACCGATTGCTGTACGACATGCTCCTGCTAAAACAACTTTTCTTGCCATGATAAAAATCCTCCTTTATTTTGTAAATCACCTGATGTTTTTATTATAATCCTCTAAAAAACAGAATTCAATAGATGCTTGATATTTTTTTAACATTTTTTATATTCTATTCCAGGTACATGCCTCAATTCGATTGAGCGATTTCTTGATAAATGTTAAACTTTTCTCGGTATTTATACTTATTGACATTCACATCATTATTATGTTTTTTCAAAAAAACAATTTTGTCATTGACATTTATATAGCAATTTGTTAAATTAAAGTTGCTCATATGACTGACGGAAGTGGAATGAACCACAGGGAAATATGAGGATTTGATTATTTAGCCGACCGTCTGGGCGATTCAGCTCAGATGCCGGCTTTTTTTACGCATTTTTATAAGATTATCATAAATCAGGGCTATATAAAAGGCGTAAACATCCATCGGTTCTTCTAGCTGAACCTTTTCATATGTCTGGAATTTGCCAGAACTTTCCGGGCATAAACCGCAGCAACACAGTGTATAATAACCGGGTCATAGGTACTATGGCTCACCCACAAGAAGGAGGAATAACCAAATGATGCAGAAAGAACAATGGCAGGGATTTGAAGGAAGACTCTGGAAAGAAGAAATCAATGTTCGTGATTTTATCCAGAACAACTACACACCTTACGAGGGAGATTCTTCATTCCTTGCAGACCCGACCGAAGCAACAAACCAGCTCTGGGGCAAGCTTCAGGAACTCCAGAAAGAAGAACGTGCAAAAGGCGGCGTTCTGGATATGGAAACAGAAGTGGTATCTTCTCTTACCGCTTACGGTCCAGGTTATATCTGCGAAGAACTGAAAGATAAAGAACAGGTTGTGGGTCTTCAGACTGACAAACCTTTAAAACGTGCATTTATGCCGTTCGGTGGAATCAAAATGGCTGAGGAAGCATGCAAAACTTACGGATATGAACCAAACCCGAAATTTCATAAAATCTTTACAGATTATCATAAAACACATAACCAGGCAGTATTTGATGCCTACACACCGGAAATGAAAAAAGCACGTCACGCAAAAATCCTTACCGGTCTTCCGGATACTTACGGAAGAGGACGTATCGTCGGCGATTACCGCCGTGTTGCCCTCTACGGAATCGATCTTCTGATCGCCATGAAGCAGGATGACCTTGCAAACTGCGGATATGGCTCTATGCGTGACAACGTGATCCGGCAAAGAGAAGAGCTTGCAGAACAGATCCGCGCCCTCAAAGGCATGAAAGAAATGGCTGCTGCCTATGGATTCGATATCTCCGAACCGGCTAAGAACGCAAAAGAAGCATTCCAGTGGCTGTACTTCGGATACCTTGCAGCAATCAAGACTCAGAACGGAGCTGCCATGAGTGTCGGACGTATATCTACCTTCCTTGATATCTACATCAAGAGAGATATGGAAGCAGGAATCCTTACCGAAGAAGAAGCTCAGGAATTAGTTGACCATATGACAATGAAATTCCGTATGGTTAAGTTCGCACGTATCCCATCTTACAACCAGCTCTTCTCTGGTGACCCGGTTTGGGCTACACTGGAAGTCGGCGGAATGGGACAGGACGGACGTTCTATGGTAACAAAGACAGACTACCGTTTCCTGCACACCCTGGAAAACATGGGGCCTTCTCCGGAACCGAACCTGACTGTGCTTTACACAGAACGTCTTCCGAAGAACTTCAAGGACTACGCTTCACATATTTCTATTGAAACAAGTTCTATCCAGTACGAAAATGATGATGCAATGCGTCCGGTATGGGGCGATGACTATTCTATCTGCTGCTGCGTATCTGCAACACAGACAGGTAAAGAAATGCAGTTTTTCGGAGCAAGAGCAAACCTTGCAAAATGCCTTCTTTACGCGATCAACGGTGGTGTCGACTGCAAGTCAAAAGATCAGGTAGGACCGGCTTACACACCGATCACTTCTGAATACCTTGATTATGATGAAGTAATGGCTAAATACGACAAGATGATGGACTGGCTCGCTGGACTGTATGTAAACGTACTGAACCTGATCCAGTACATGCATGACAAATACTACTATGAAGCATCTCAGATGGCACTGATCGATACCGATGTACGTCGTACATTTGCAACAGGTATCGCAGGATTCTCTCATGTAGTTGACTCCTTAAGTGCGATCAAATATGCAAAAGTGAAAACAATCCGTGACGAAAACGGACTCGTTGTAGATTTCGAGACAACCGGTGATTTCCCGAAATACGGAAATGATGATGACCGCGCAGATGATATCGCAGTATGGCTTCTTCAGACATTTATGAAGAAACTGAAAAAGCATCACACCTACCGTGAATCCGAACCTACAACTTCTATCCTTACCATTACCTCAAACGTTGTATATGGAAAAGCTACCGGTGCTCTTCCGGACGGAAGAAAAGCAGGCGCACCGCTTTCACCTGGAGCAAACCCAAGCTACGGTGCAGAACAGAACGGACTTCTTGCTTCCCTGAACTCCGTTGCCAAGCTGCCTTACGAATGGGCACTTGACGGAATCTCTAACACCCAGACCATCAACCCGGATGCAATCGGACATACTCCGGAGGAGCGCATTAACAACCTGGTAAATGTTATGGACGGATACTTCTCTCAGGGTGCTCACCATCTGAACGTCAACGTATTCGGAACAGAAAAACTTCTTGACGCTATGGAACATCCGGAAAAAGAAGAATACGCAAACTTTACGATCCGTGTATCAGGATATGCGGTTAAGTTTATCGACCTTACACGCGAACAGCAGCTCGATGTGATCGCAAGAACCTGCCACGATCGTATGTAATTACCGAACTTACACTCTTTTGCCAAACATATCGTTATGCTGGAAGTCATGCATTTTAAAATGCATGACTTTCGGTACATACAGAGATGCTGCTGGCAGCTTTTCCTGCATACTAAGGCATTTAAAAGACTCTGCCTGATCCGCAGTTTTCCAATCACACAATGAAAAAGGAGATTTTCATATGACTCAAATCAAAGGACTTATTCACTCTACAGAAAGCTTTGGTTCTGTTGACGGACCTGGGGTACGTTTTATTATATTTGTTCAGGGATGTCCACTGAGATGTCAGTTCTGCCATAACCCTGACACCTGGAATATGACAGATAAAAACGGCGCCACCTGGCGCAGTGCCGATGAGCTTCTTGCGCAGGCTCTGCGTTACCGCACTTACTGGAAAAATGGCGGTGGAATCACAGTAAGTGGCGGAGAACCTCTCCTTCAGATTGATTTTCTGTTGGATCTTTTCAAAAAAGCAAAGGCAAAAGGTATTCACACAACGATTGATACTGCAGGCGGTCCTTTTACCAGAGAAGAACCATTTTTCTCCAAATTCCAGGAGCTGATGCAGTATACCGATCTTCTTCTTGTTGATATCAAGCATATCGATGAAAAATCTCACAAAGAGCTGACCGGAAAAACAAATAAAAACATTCTGGATATGATCCGCTTTCTCTCCGATATCAAAAAACCTGTCTGGATCCGCCATGTACTCGTACCGGAGCGCAGCGACTATGATGAATACTTAAACCGGTTAAATGATTTTATCCAGACACTTGATAATGTAGAAAGAGTAGAAATCCTGCCTTATCACACACTTGGTGCCTACAAATGGAAAGAGCTGGGTCTTGATTATCCCCTCGAAGGGATCAATCCACCTTCGAGAGAACGTGTGGAAAATGCAAAGAAGATCCTGCACTGTTCGTAAAAGTTACTGTTCACAGTACCTGTGACCAGCAACGCATAAGACACATTTTAAAAAAATAGATGACAGCTTTCTCTTCATATTTTACCTGTAATGTGCTATGATTGGTGTAGTGTATTTAAGAGAGGAGCATTATAGCAATGAACGAAAGAATGGAACGCGTATTGGAAAAAATGAGAAAAAAAGGAATCGATCAGTTACTTGTATCTGATCCACTCAGCATCCGCTTCTTAACAGGCATCACGGTAAATCCTGGGGAAAGATTATATGCCCTGTTGCTTCGTACAAGCGGAAAGCACACGATTTTCCTGAACTATCTGTATTATGTTTCCAATACAGGTTTTGAAGAAGTATGGTTCAGCGATATGGACGATCAGATTGGTGTTCTGACCAGGCATATCGACACCAAAGGCGTACTCGGTATCGATAAAGTATTTCCGGCACGTTTTCTTATTCCGCTTCAGGAGCGCTGCCCTGAGCTGAAGACCGTATGGGGATCTGACTGTGTAGATGGTGTCCGCGCAGTAAAGAATGCCGAAGAAATTGAAATCATGAAACATTCTACAGAAATCAATGATCTGGTAATGGAACGAGCTGCTGCTTATATCAAAGAAGGTATGACCGAAAAGCAGATTGCTGATTTTATCGATGCAGAATACCTCAAAGAAGGTGCGAGTGGTGTAAGCTTTGATACCATCGTATGTTTCGGTGCGAATGCAGCTGACCAGCATCATACACCAAGTGAGACAAGAACCTTAAAAGCCGGTGAATGTATCCTGATCGATATGGGCTGCGTATGGCATGGATATTGTTCAGATATGACAAGAACTTTCTACTGCAAGAGCGTAGATGATGAGCAGGCTAACATTCATGATATTGTCCGCACTGCTGTCGAAAAGGCAGAAGCTGCGATCAAGCCGGGAGCACGTTTCTGTGATATTGATGCACAGGCAAGAGACTACATCGACGAAAAAGGCTACAGCGAATACTGGAAGATCCGCCTTGGACACTTCATCGGACAGGAAGACCATGAATATGGCGATGTCAGCCCGATCAATAAAAATGTGGCTGAACCTGGTATGATCTTCTCCATCGAGCCTGGTATCTATATTGAAGGCAAGTACGGCGTCCGTATAGAAGACCTCGTTCTGGTAACAGAGGATGGACATGAAGTTCTGAATAAGGTAGAAAAGAAATACCGGATTGTTGGGTAATTAAGTATATGACAAAAAGAAACGCAGTTTGAATATCCACACTGCGTTTCTTTCTTTTTACTCTGTTTTAATATCAACAACTTCATAGACAGACGCTACATCTTCCTGATAATCCATTAATAATACCAAATCGTATTTATTAGTAAATGAATCATCATTTCTTTTTCCTTCTACTGTTACTTTAGCTTCCACATACCCAATAGTTCTTTCATTATATAAAGCTTCACTTGCTTTTTTAATTTCTACTGTAATATTATCTGTCTGAATTTTACTATCTTTATAAAATTCTTCCCTCTGCTGCTTTATTTTTTCTCTTTCTTTATCTGATGTAATAATTTCATATAACTTTTCATCTGTTACTTTTTTTGTATCATCGGAAAAGCTATCATCAATTCCTATAGTTGCTTTAGCCCAGTTTTTGAATTCCTTCTTCTATTTTTTGTTTTGAATCATCTGGAATTTCTTTATCTGTTTTTTCAATTTTATCATAAAAACTTTTCGTATCATTATTGATTGTTATTTCGAATTTTTTGTCTTTTTTTTCACTTTTTTTACTTCCGCAGCCAAAAATGGTCATGATACTTAAACAAATTACTGCACCTATTATTAATCTTTTTTTCATTTTCTTTTCCTTAATATAATTGCCAGAAGCATCTTTTCCGACACCTCTGGCAATTAAGTATTACCTTATTTTACTTAAGACTGTTCTTATTAACGAACGTGTCTTTTTCTGCAAATTACAGTAACAATTGCAGCTGCACAAATAGCCATTACAAGAATGTTCATTACTACATGAGCTGAATCTCCTGTCTGAGGTGTTTCTGCATTTTCTGCTTTCTTCTCAGCTTTTTTAGCTTTGTTTGCTGTTTTATCTGCTTTTGTGTTGTCAACTTTGCTGTTATTTTTGTCATCAGCTTTGTTGTCATCTTTTTTAGTATCATCTGGTGTTGTCGGCTCAGTCGGATCTGTTGGCTCAACTGGATCTACTGGATCAACTGGATCAACTGGATCAACTGGGTCTACAGACTGAATCTTTTCTACGATCATTGTATGTCCACCAGTTGCTCCAAATGGAACCTGAATGTTTGTTACCTGATCTACACCTTCTGCAAGCTGATAGCCTTCTGGAAGCTGGAAGTCTTCTCCAAGCATGAATGTCCATGCTTCGCCTTCTCCACCTACTGCTGTTGTGGATACAGTCTTAGTATCAACAACTTCTCCATCAACTGTTTCAAATGTGATAGTTAAAACTGTTCCTACTGTTTCTGCTGGGATCGGTTCTACGATCATTGTGTGTCCACCAATTGCTCCAAACGGAATCTGGATGTTTGTTACCTGGTCAACACCTGTTGCAAGCTGGTAACCTTCCGGAAGCTGGAAGTCTGTTCCAAGCATGAATGTCCATGCTTCGCCTTCTCCACCTACTGCTGTTGTGGATGCTGTTGTTTCTCCAACTTTTTCTCCATAGATTGTTTCAAATGTTACATTTAATACTGTCTCTACGGTTTCTGAAGGAACTGCTTCTACGATCATAGTATGTCCAGCTGTTGCTCCGAATGGAACCTGGATATTTGTTACCTGATCTACACCTTCTGCAAGCTGATAGCCTTCCGGAAGCTGGAAATCTTCTCCAAGCATGAATGTCCATGCTTCGCCTTCTCCACCTACTGCTGTTGTTTTTGCTGTTGTTGTACCAACTACTTCTCCATCAACTGTTTCAAATGTTACAGTTAATACTGTTTCCTTTGCCGGTTCAACTGGATCTACTGTATCATTAATTGGTTCTACAATAATTGTATGTCCGCCCATTGCACCAAACGGAATCGGAATGTTTGTAACCTGATCTACACCTTCTGCAAGTTTGTAGCCTTCCGGAAGCTGGAAGTCTTCTCCAAGCATGAATGTCCATGCTTCACCTTCTCCACCTACTGCTGTTGTGGATGCTGTTGTTTCTCCAACAACTTCTCCATCAACTGTTTCAAATGTGATATTTAATACAGTTTCTTTTGGTGTAACATCACTCTTAATTGGTTCTACAAGCATCGTGTGACCGCCAATTGTTCCAAACACAACTGGGATAACTGTAACCTGATCTACACCTTCTGCAAGTTTGTAGCCTTCCGGAAGCTGGAAATCTGTTCCTAATGTGAAGTACCATGACTCATCCCCTGCTCCTGTTGCTCCAGTCTTGGCAGTCGTTTCTCCAACTTTTGTTCCATCAACTGTTTCAAATGTGATATTTAATACAGTTTCTTTTGCAGGATCAACTGGATCTACTGTACCGTTGATTGGTTCTACAACAATTTCAGATGAAGTCGTTGCTCCACATGGAAGCTGAATGTTAGTGTTCTGCTCATAATCTAATCCTGTTGCAAGCTGATAGCCTTCTGGAAGCTGATAATCCTGCCCAAGCATGAATGTCCATCCATCACCTACTGCTGTTGATGTTAATGTCTGAGAATCAACCACTGTTCCATCCTTAAGTACAAATTTTAAATATAATGTAGTTACAGTCTGCTGAACCTTTTTCACATAAACATCTTTTGAAGCACCGTCAAGGTATGGAGCAACAGATACTGTTGTAGATTCTGTATATTTACCATCTACTTCATATCCTGATGGCATAATAGAACTAATATCTACATCCTGTGCCACTCCTTCTTTACCATTTACTACCATGTACTGTGGATCACCGACAACTGCATCACCGTTATCAACGTCATGGAATACAAACTTAACGCTAAAATCCCCATATACATCACTAGCGAAAACACTTAATGAATTAACCATTAACATCGCTAATGTAAGGCATGCAACAAGGATTTTTCTCATACTCTTTTTCATAACCTTTTTTCCATCCTTTCTTAATTTTGAGTATAAGTCTCTCTCGTATGTCCCCCCTTTTTATTCAAATTTTCGCAGAAACTATTTTCCTGCCTGTAAAAAAAGTTTCTACTATTTCAAAAGCCATCCAACGCGTAGAGACAAATATTTTCGTTAAATGGCTTCTGACTTTGACTTCATTTCCGAGAGGTTATACCGCCAATATCTCCTCTTGTGTCTATTATCTAGTTTTCACATTGCGGCATATTCATACACTATTAGTATACGTCTTAGTTTTTAAGATGTCAATTGATTGTGTTCGAATTCTAAGACTTTCTGTGTTTTTTCTCATAAACATCCTTCTCTTTTGTTCACTTTGGCGAACCGTTAATTATTTCATTATCAGTCCCACTCTTTTCCAACTTTTTTAATATTTTTGTCATGTATTTTATTATTTATCGAAATCTATCGAAAAACTCCGCACCAATACCCTTTAGTCTTATTTTTTAAGATTTTTATTATTAAAAGTACCTTTTTTAAGACTTTCCACTTCCTAATATCAATTTCCATTATAATAGGTAATAACATATACAGATTTCGCTTATACTATATAAGAACTCTTAGAAAGGAAGACCTGCTCATGGAACATATTGGAGAAATTCTCCGGACAGCACGTGAAGATAATTTTTATACTCAGAAGAAAGTAATGGAACTGACCGGTATCAACCGCAAGACTCTGTCCGGCTATGAGAACAGTGTAGCTGAACCAGATCTTGACACATTTGCCAGATTACTCCGCTTATATCAACTTTCTGCGGATGAAGTATTAGGAATTAAGACTTCTACCCCCCCCTCGCATTTTTCCCTTTCGCGCTGCGAACGAAAAATGCTTACTCTTTTCCAAAAATTTGACACCAGCCACCAGGAAGAGCTTTTGATTCAGTTTCAATCTCTCGCAGACTATCTCGATAAAAAATCAAAATAAATTGTTATTGCTTTTTCCTGCTCTGACCATTTATAATGAACTTATACTATGTTTGAAGGGGGAACATTTTCATGAAAGATATTGGTAAAATTCTGAAAAACGCCCGTGAGAATAAAGAATATACCCAGAAACAAGTGATGGAATTGACCGGTATCCACAGAAAATCTCTGTCCGGTTATGAGAATAACGTTGCCGAGCCGGATCTCTCCACTTTCGCAACCCTTGCCAATCTGTATGGCATCTCTGCAGATGAAGCTTTGGAAATTGGTGAACCGGATCCTTCTGTTTCTTTGCTTCGTTTTGAATTCCAAGTTCTTTCTTTATTTAAAGAACTCGATGCAAAGCATCAGGAAGAACTTCTGATCCAGATCACCGCACTCGTCAGATATTTAAATGCAAAAAATATGGTGCCGCAAAATCATCAATCCAGATAATTTTGCGGCACCACCGATTTATACATGTAAATTCTTTTCCATTTCCTGACGCATTTCTTTTCCCTTGAAAAGCACCAGTCCGATCAGCATCAGCACGCCCATCCCAATTGAAATCACAGACGGAAATACAATTCGTACCTTACCAGTCAGCAAAAAGATAAATGGTAAGATCATTCCGTAAAGCGCCGCCATCACAAAGTACACCAGATAATCCTTCGCCTGACGGTAATACACCCTCGATATGATCAGCATCGAAATCATAATCAAGCCACTGACTCCCGGAAGCACAAAGTCAATCGACCAGCCATGCCAGCCGGTCAGCCAGTCCCAGATAATACAGCCGACTGTCACAATGATCAGCTGCCACATGGCATTCTTCAGCAGATTGTACCGCTTGAAGAAACCGACTGCGAGCGCCAACCACATACTGAACGCACCGCCGCACACAAACAGTGACAGATGGAAATTCGTATCAATGCTATAATCCACTCCCAGTGCCGCCACAATCGCGATCATGCAAAGAAATGTAAATATTTTGAAAATCTGCATTCCTTTCGCTTCTGTCATCACACTTTCCGGATACTCCACTTCAAGGATCTCAGGCTTTACTTCCTGCTCTTTCAGAATCTGGAAAAAGTTGTCCTTGATCGCATCACAGTCATATCTGGACGTAAATCCCAGATAAATCTTATCCCGGAAAGAACACATGCAAAGCTCTACTTTCGGCGTACTTGTATAAACACCAAAATACCTGATATACGTCTCATAGCTTTCCGGCATCCGGATGATTCCCATGTTGGAAAAAATAGCGGTCACATCACTTTCTGCCGTCCTCGCCCCGATATTGATACAGACATTTTTCAGTTCCAGCGGCGCAAATTTCAGGATTGGATGCACCTGCAAAGCAAAGTAATCGTTCATCCGCTTCTCCATCTTTTCCGCTGTCAATTCTTCTTTAAAGCATGCATTTACTTTTTGCACAACATCTGTGAACTCTTCTTTTCCACCCTGAAAATGATATCCCGGTTCGATCCAGTTGAAGAAATTGAGCATTGTATTGGTCGGAAAGAAATTACGCAGATTTACCGGAACCATCAGTACAACCGGCTTGCTTTCCTGCCGTCTTGTCATTGTCCGGTGAATCGCACACAGATATACCGCAGTCAGAAATACCGTCATCGATACACCATAAGTCTTTGCCTGATGCCTCAGTTCTTCGACCGGAATTTCTGCCTCTGTCGTCTGCAGGCTTCCAAGCTCACGCCGGTTTCCGCGAAGCTGATGCGCTGCCGGTTTTTTCTCTTTTTTGCGGTCTGCCTGGCGGGAATAATATCTTTCAAATCCATCTGCTTCCTGATCGAAAAGGCTCTCCGAATACTCTGACAGAACCACATCCTCCAGTCCATCCTCATGATGTGCCAGATACAGATAATTTTTCACCAGCTCCCGTACAAATTCACTGGCACCGGTTCCGTCCGTCAGCACATGAAAGACCTCAAAATTAATTCTCTTTTTGTAATAAGTCACTTCAAAAAGCAGATCTCTCTTATCACGGATATAAAGGCTGCTGCACGGCTCCTTATACTCTTCTCTTACAACCGGTCTTTTATTACTCTGTTCCAGATAATGCCAGAACAGTCCCTTTCGCAGCACGGACAGAAAGATCGGATATTTTTCCAGTGTCCTGTCTACTGCCTTCTGCAGGATCTCCTGCTGTATATCCTCTTTCAATTCACAGTAGAACCGGAATACACGGGTATCCCTTTTACTGCTCGCCGCCGGAAAAAGCTTCGCTGCATTGTCCAGCCTTCTCCAGTGCTTTACATTTGTCTGCGGCATTTTCTATTCCCCCTCCAGAAAATGATTGATATATTCAAAACTTTCCTGTACATGCAGACTCCGGATTCCCAGTGCAAAATATCCGTGAAGTGCATCCTTGATCCGGTGTACTTCCACCCGGTTACCTGCCTCTGCAAGACGTCTTCCATACGCTTCTCCCTCATCCCGGAGCGGATCAAATTCTGACGTCAGGATCAGTGTATCCGGCTGTCCTGACAGATCTTTCTCCAGAATCGGTGCAAAATATGGGTTTAACTTGTCCTCTTCCGAACCTGCATAAAGATTGATATAATCTTTTAATTTGCCTGCCGTCAGAAGATAATCCTGCCCGTTCTCCCTTACAGAAGAGAACAGACTCTTCTCTGAATAATCATTATTGACTGCCGGATAGATCAGAATTTGTCTCTTTGGCATAAATTCGCCACGGTCCCGTGCCATAATGGACAATGCAGCTGCCAGATTGCCACCTGCACTGTCTCCAATCAGAGTAATATCCTCCGGCTTTGTATCTGGATGCGTATACAATGCTCTTGCCACGGTATAACAGTCCATAAGCCCGGTCGGGAACTTGTGCTCCGGCGCCAGGCGGTATTCTACTGCTGCTACAGTCTGCCCCGTCGCCTGTGCCATCCGGGAACATACTCTCTCATAATTTTCCACATGCTCAGTCGCCCATCCTCCTCCGTGAAGGAAAAGCATGATCTTTCGTCCCTTGATCTGATCTTTTTCCAGACACGATGCTTCATCCGGGAAAAATACCCGGATCGGAACTTCATAATCGCCGTTATATACCTGCAGATCCATTTTTTTATAAAAAATTTTCATCGGATCCAGTCTTTTCAGATCCGCAAGCTGCCTTGATACTTCTACATCAATCCCTCCAAAAGACAGGATTTTCAGGATTGCTTTTGTTGCTATATTGATTGCCATATTTTTCTGTCCTCATTTATTTTTTCATACAGATTTATTCTACCATAGAATGATGTCCCCTACCACTCTTTCTCTTTCCATCTTTGCTACATTAACCCATTTTTAATTTTTCAGATTTCACAATCATCTCATTATTTATTTGACACAGACTGTCAAAACAGTTACCATACACTTATGCACAAGGAGGGTGTATTTGTTTTATGAATAATAAAAAAAATATAGACGACTATTTTGATGACAACTTTGAAGTAACTTATACAGGCGATCTCCCGTCGATCCCTGTGGGGCAGGATGATTATGACGACACAGACTACCTTAACGATTATGAAACTGACGACTACTACGATGAAACAGACAGGCTTGCTCCTGATTATGACGATGATTATGAAGAAGAGGATTCTTATTATGACCGCCAAAGACCAGCCAGACGGACAGAACGGAGAAATTCCCGCAGACGTCACGATTCCTCTTCTGAAGAACTGGCTGATCCAATCCGGAATATTGCCCGCACCGGAAGTACTGCCGCTGAGAAACTGACCACTTTCATCCTTCGCCCGGCACCGGTACTGATGTCCGCCGTCATCTTGGCGATTACCTTTTTCTCGTTCTGGAACCAGATGTCTAATTATGGCGATATCAAGACACTGAGCTCCACTCCCGATCTTACACTGGTTGCATACCTGGCTGTCGGAGGGGTTATGCTAATCTGGATGCTGTCTACGTTCTTTTTCACATTAAGTGGCATCCGGCACGGAACCGGACGAGGGCTTACCTATTTTGTTCTGGTATATATTCTTTCCTACCTGTTCAGCCTTGCGGCAAATGCAATTCCTGCGGATGTCGAACTGTTTACCGGTATCCGGGGCGGCATCCTGGTATTTGGTTCTCTTTACCCGGCATATTTTCCATTCTGCGTGGTGGGAATTATTACTTGTATTTTGCGGAAAGTTTTGAAGTAAAACATTCCTCATACTAAGGCATATGCCTTAGGGCATCCTCATATGGTGTTTTGCTTTATAAGTGAACAACAACTAATTACATGCGAAAAAAAGAGTAAGTCAAATCACTCATCTATCTGATTTGACTTACTCTTTTCTTACTTTTGTTTCATTCCTGATGTGTTTTCCAACTTTTGTACTATTTTTTCTATATCATATTCCGGTGCATAGGTATTGGCAATATCATAGATTCTCTGTATCGTCAAGACATCCTCTTCCAGAAAATCTGCAATTTCCTCTGCTGACATCCCTTTTTGCAATTTTTTTATAACAATTGAAACTAATGCTTCCCTATACCCTTCTTTACGCCCTTCTTTACGTCCTTCTTCACGACCTTCTCGCATCCCAATTATTTTTGCACTTTTCATAAACGAATTATGATCCCACAAAATTTTTTGTCTTTCTTCGTATTCTCTTCTTTTTCTTTCATCTGCACTCATCTTCTCCAGACATTCATAAGCTTCTTTAATATATTCATTTTGCTCTGCCATCTTTGCAAAATCCTTTCTGTTCTTTCCGCTCATAAATCGCATCCACTGGATGATCCCAGTTTCATTCTGACTTTTCTACTATAAATATTTTAACATACTGTCATCCTTTGTAAAGGCAAACTCCCATACTTCTATATTTTCTTTTGCTTTGTTCATTGTCGGGAGTTTACTCGAAAATTGAGCACCGAAAATGAGATACCTTCTGATTATGGTTAATTAGATACTTTTTCGATTTTAGAACTAAATCGAAGTAAAATAACTCTATCACATTTTCCTGAAATCTTATACCCTGCATAACATTTTCGAGCACTTTCGTTGCATTTCAATCATCAGACCATTTTATATGCATATCCAAAAAAATCCCGTACTCCATGTACAAATCACATGAAATACAGGATCTTTTTATTTATCTAACTAGAATTTGATAACTCCAAGAATTATACCTGAGATCAGACAGATAATACTTACACCCCAGATCCAGAAGAAACTGTTCTTGATGTGATCTTTGATCTCCACACCGGCAAGTCCGGTTCCAAGGAAAGTAGCAGGAACAACCGGGCTGATGAAAGTTGCACAGTTACGGCAAACAACCATTGCAATGGCGATATGTGCCGGATTTACACCAAATTCGTTTCCGATTCCGATCAGTACCGGAAGCATTCCGAAGAAGAAGGAATCGGTATCAAACATCAGTGTAAGCGGTACAGATACCAGACCTACGATAAGCGGTAAAAATCTTCCCATAGACTGTGGAACTACGTTTGCAAGTACATTAGCCATATGAGTCATGATCTCTGTTTGCTGCATCACTCCAAGGAATACACCTGCACAAAGAATCGTAGATGCCATGGTAAGTGCCGGACCTGCATGGGATTTAATAATCTTACCCTGCATTTTTGCACCCGGGTAGTTTACAAAAAGTGCTACTGCACATCCTACCATAAAGATATAGTAAGACGGTACCTTTGCAAGAACCAGGTTTACGATCACTACCAGTGTTACGATTACATTGAATACAAAGTATTTCGGTCTTGCAAGCTCATTCTTTTCATCATCTGTTACGGCTTCATCTTCAATTCCGCCATACTCGATCTTTTCTGCTGAAGAAGTGCCTGCACCTCTCTTCTTTTCGATATTTCCCCAGATAAATGCTGTTCCAAGTGCAATAAAAATACCTACAACCTGCATTGGAATGATCTGTTTCCACAGTGCATTTGGTTCAATTCCAAGGACAGTAGCCGCACGCATTGTCGGTCCGCCCCATGGCAGAAGGTTCATAACACCCATTGCAGACACGCAGATAAGCATCAGGGTTGTCGGTCTCATATTCAGACGCTTGTAAACCGGGAGCATTGCCGGAATTGTAATCAGGAATGTAGAGGCACCGCCTCCATCCAGATGTCCAATCATGGCAATGATACAGGTCATCATGGCAACACCGACCACATTACTTCCGACTTTCTTCATCAATGCATTGATGATCTTGTCGAACATTCCTACATCTGTCATAATTCCAAAGAAAAGTACAGAGAAGATAAACAGCGCTGCAGTACCATGTACTCCTGCTACACCGGCTGTTATAAATTCCCCCATTTCTTCAATCGTAAATGTTCCGGTTGCTACAAGGATCGCACCTGTTACAGTTGATACACTGACAAATGCAAGAGCCGGTACCGTTACATTTCTTAAGAGCAACGCAATCACAATAATGATGGTTGCAAATCCCAATAAGGCAAGCATTGCTTCACTCATGGCATTTTCTCCTTCCTTTTGTACGGGTACTTTTTCGTACCATTTATTTGATGATTCCATTATAAAAACCCAACCTTACACTCTTACAGATTCCTCCTTACATTTTGTTAAGGTAAATCTTTAAAAGTATTAAGGTTGGGTTTGTCTTATCTTACACCTTACAGATATCTGCGTCTTTTTTCTTATACCGGCTGGTTGGCACGATTCCGAATTGCCTCGAGAATTGCGGTATCCGATACCGGTTTTTCTACATATCCGTCAATGATTCCTTTCTGCCGGGCCTCTGCCACCTCACGGCTGACTCCATCAATAATAATAAGCTTCAGCATGTCCGGATATCTTCCTGCAAGCGACATACAGAAATCCACTCCACTGCAATCCTCCATCGTCTCGTCTACTACCAGCACATCTGCCTCCTGCTGTTCCAGACATTTTTGCAGTTCTTCTCTTTTCATACAGGTCTGAATCTGGATCCCGATCTTCTCAAAATTCTTTTTCAGTAGCTGCAATACCTTTGCATTGTCATCTGCCACCACGATCCGATAATCCTTTCTGGGAATATTCTGCACAATCTGTGGCATATGCTCTGTATCCAGTACCGGAAGGTAGATATGAAAGGTACTTCCTTCTCCTTTTTTGCTCTCTGCATAAATATATCCCTTATGTGAAGTAATAATCTGCTCCGCAAGTGCCAGTCCAAGTCCGGTACCCTCTCCCCCTTTTTTCGTTGTAAAAAATGGATCAAAAATCTGACGCAGCGTCTCTTTATCCATTCCACACCCATTATCTTTCACCTGGATATGGATATATTTTTTCCATACATCCGAAAGCTTTTCAATCACTCCCTGAGCCAGTTTTTCTTTTTCTTCTGAATGGCAGGATATTTTGATATTTCCTTGATTTTTTCCAATCGCATGCACCGCATTAACGCAGACATTTAAAAGCACCTGGTTCAGCTGTGTCGCATTTCCAAGGATCATTTCATCATCTACCCGAAACTCACTTTCCATATGGATCAGAGGCGTGCAGACAGATTCCATCATCCTTTCTGCACGCGTCATGAATTTCTTTATCGAAATATTTTTATAAACGGTCTCTACATTCTTTCGACTCAGGGACGAAATCTGGCGCACTACATCCTTTGCTTTTTCCGAAGCCTCATAAATTTCTTTTGCACTGTCCTGTTCTTCTGATCCTTCTGGAAGTTCCATCATCAGAAGCTCTGCATATCCCATGATCGGAGTCAGAAAATTATTGAATTCATGTGCGATACCACCTGTCATAGTTCCCATGATCTGAAGTCTTTGCTGATGCGCGATACTCTGTTCACTCCGATGCATTTTTTCCAACTGCTCATTCAGTTCTTTCAGATCATTGATCTCCCGCACAGCTCTTCTCATATCACGCATCACTCTGCCAAATAAGACAACCGCAATACCGGCAGCCAACAAAATACCAACAAAAATACATACCATTTTCAAGAAACCTTCAGCTATCGGTTCATACAGATCATCGTAGTCGATCACCGCACTGACTACCCAGAAGCTGTCTCCGATCTGAACCGGAGAATATGCACTGATTTTCTGTACTTTCGGACGTTCTTCATTTGTCCACCAATACGAATAATAATGAGAAATACCTTCTTTTCTCTTCTTCTGATCCTCAATCATCTTCTCCAGACTGGAGTAATCCAGATCCGGATACATTTTCTTCCTTCCTGCAATAACCGGAATTCCCCACTGTTCTTTCTTCGGATGCATGATGATCGTTCCTTCTGCATCTTTGACTACAATGTATCCATTCGTTCCGATGTGAATTCCCGAAATCAGTTTCTGATAATATTTTTCCGCATCGATCATCAGACAGATCTTTCTCCCATCCTTCAAAACACGCTTATATACATTATAGATTTTCTCACCTGTATCTTTTTCCATATAAATGCTATTCTTTGCCGAGCTTTGAGTGAGCAGCTGTGAACTTACAATCTGTACATCCTTGACACTCTCGGAAAGCTTTCCCTGTTCGTCTTCCAGGTACAGATTCGTGATAAAACTGGTCTGTGTGTCTATAAATTCCCGATATAGTTGTTTTGCCTCATCCTGCGGTCTGTTCTCTGCTGTTTTCGCAAGAAAGCTTAAACTTTCCTCATATTCCCCTGCGGACATCGCCATATTTTCACTCAGGATTCTGGTTGTCAGGAGCATCTGTTCCTCCTGGTTCTGCATCAAAGTATCTCTGTACTTTTTCCAGACACCAAATCCTGCAAATACAAGAATTACGATTAAAAAAAGTGGAATCGCAGCAATCAGTGTCTTTTTGTTTTTCTTCATATATTCTCGTCCCCGGTTTGTTATCAATTGACTTGTTCTCTTTCTAATATTATAATGTTTTTTATAAGTTGTATAGAATTTTATTGAAATTTTTACTTTTGGGAGGTTGCCTCAATGGCTGACAAAATACTGATCGTAGATGATGATCCGGCAATCTGTAAGCTGCTGGAAAAAGTAATGCACAGCAATGAGTTGGAAACAACAACAGTAAACTGTGGCATGGACGCGCTGTCCATCCTGAAAAATCATACATTTGACCTGATCCTGATGGATATCATGCTGGGAGATATGGAAGGATTTGAGGTCATCAAACGGCTTCGCAATCAGGGGATCAGTACTCCGGTTATGATCGTCAGTGGACGTAATGAAGACTATGATTCTCTGTACGGGCTTTCACTTGGAGCGGATGATTATATCACCAAGCCGTTCCGACCGCTTGTACTTGGTGCCAAAGTAAAAGCACTGATCCGCCGCAACAAGAATCTGGTACTCGACAATTCCGATACTCTGGAATGCGGTCCATTCAGCTATGATACCACAACCATGCGTTTTTACAAAAATGGCGAAGAACTTATCCTTTCTTCCAAGGAGTCTGCACTTCTTCTGCTTTTTATGAAGCATCCGCAGCAGGTTTTCACCAAGGACATGATCTATGAGCATGTCTGGGGCAATACGGTTGCCGTTGATGACAATGCAATCATGGTCTACATCAACCGGCTTCGTGGTAAGATCGAGGACGACAGACAGAATCCGGCGTATATCCTGACGATCCGCGGACTGGGATACCGTTTTGTTCCGTAAACGACCTTTTCATCAAGAAGAGGCTCCATCCGGAATCTTCTCCTAATGAAAAAGATGACTTTTCACCCGCTCATTTGTGAAAAGTCATCTTTTTTATTCCTCACCAGTCTGGTGCAGTCCATATTCATGGCAGAAAATTTGATTCCCGTTCTCAGTTATTATACGCTCTATTTTACAACTGGAAAGAGGTTAAGGACTGTCCCGTTCTCGTTTGGAATTTTATTGCACAGCATCGCAAGAAACAGTGAGGTGGCAAGTAGATCGGCACACCCACCCGCGCTGATACCACGCTTTATATACTCCGCATCCATGCGGATCAGTTTGTCTAACGCATCTTCTGAGTAGGCTCCGCCTTCCTCCAGAAACTGCATCGCTTCCATCTGTACCTGATAGAGTACTGACGGATTCTTTCTCGATAAAATATTGGAATCCTGCACCCGGCTCATCAGTGCAAAAAGGATCTGTAATTTGATCCGATTCCACTCCATTCCCCGCAAAAGTCCATCCTCCAGTACCGGAAGCGCAATATGAAAAACAGATGGGTATCCGGCAAGCGCTTCCCCGCGAATCCCTGTAGTCCCGTATTGTATGAGATTTTTCTCACCGTTACTTTTCGCAGGTTCCTTTCCCAACATCTCAATTTCGGCTCTTAAGATCCTGGCAGTCATCTTCTGCTCCATCCGAAGGATGGATTGTAAAGTAACCGTTCCGTCTTCCTGGATACATCTTCCCGCTGCCGCACTGAATATTCCAAGGGTAAATATCATCCCTTTATGTGTATTCACATGTCCGGTTGCCCGATACATGGCTTCCTCCGCAAGCATTCCGGTCTTACGGATTTCACGGAAAAGATCTTCCGGCGTACAGGTCAGCTGATATCCCTGGTATGCCATTCTAACAAACCACGAATACAACGCCTCTGCACTTCTTTCAAAGGTCTGCACATCCATATCAGTGTGGGCACCACAGGAATACGGATCTACAAGCCCCGGTTTGGGAACCGTATAGACTTCCTCAAGCAGCGCCTGATACGCCATCCGGCCAATCGATTCTGCAAAGTATTCTGCTTTCTCTACTGCCTGATTCTTTCCCATACGGTTCTCCTTTTACATCCAATTGCCAATAACCTGTAAGTTTTCCGATCAGAATTTAATCATCAAATTCAAACGGCTTGATCTGACGGACAACATCCATGATGGTACCGTCACGGCTTTCAATGACACCGACAACACGATCTCCAAACTGTACCTTCTGTGGTTCCCCCGCGATAGAGTAAGCGATATCACGTAATTCTTCGATGGTCTTAAACGGAAGGTCTACATCTTTCATTGCTTCGATCAGATCCTGTCTCTTCGGATTGATTGCAATACCATAATCTGTGATGACAACGTCTACACTTTCTCCCGGTGTTGTGACGGTTGTTACGTCTGTACAGATTGCCGGTGTTCTTCCCTGAAGAAGCGGTGCGATAACGATGGCACATTTTGCTCCGGCTGCTGTATCCGGATGTCCACCCTGCGCTCCTGTGATCATACCATTAGAATCTACAACAACGTTACAGTTGAAGTGTACGTCAACTTCCAGAGCTGCAAGAATTACGAAGTCCAGTTTATTGACAACTGCACCCTTGTTGAACGGGTTCGCGTACTCACCTGCACTGATCCGGAAATGATGCAGATCTTTTACAGATTCTACGGCTGCAAGGTCAAAGTCCTGTGTATCCAGAAGTGCATCTACCTGACCGTTGATCAGAAGGTCACACATCGGCTTTGTAAGACCACCCACACCAAAACGCATGCGGATATTTCTTTCTTTCATTACCTTTGCAAGTGAAATAGTAGATGCGATAGAAGCTCCGCCGACACCTGTCTGATAAGAGAATCCATCTTTGAAATACGGTGTATTTACAACGAACTGTGTACAGTAATCAGCCATCATCAGTTTTCTCATATCTGTAGTCGGTTTTGCTGCACCTGTTGCGATCTTCTTCGGATCACCGATCTGGTCTACTTCTACCACATAATCCACTTTTGTCATGGAAATATGTGCCGGGAAGTTCGGGAACGGAACCATGCAGTCTGTGATTGCTACGACTTTGTTTGCATGGAAAGCATCTGACATTGCATAAGAAAGTACACCACAATCAGATTTTCCACCGATACCACGGCAGTTACCGTACTCATCACAGGTAGGAGTTCCGATAAATGCGATATCGATCTGGGTTTCACCTGTTACCAATGCACGGACACGTCCCCCATGTGAGCGCATAATCGCAAGACCTTTTAATTTACCATTGGAAATAGCTTCTCCGATCTTTCCACGCACACCGGATGACTGGATATTTGTAATGGTTCCATCTTCAATATATTCTACCAGAGGATCATGTGCTTTTCCAAGGGAGCTTGCACAGATAGTAATGTCTTTGATTCCCATATCGTGGATCTCTTTCATTACCATATTTACAACGTAATCCCCTTCACGGAAATGGTGATGGAAGCTGACTGTCATACCGTCTTTGATTCCACATTTTACAAGGACATCATGGATGCTGTCTACCATCTTGCTTCCGTTGGAATTGATCACACATTCTACTTCCGGTCCGTGTTTTTTATAAACATGTCCGTCAAAATGATGAACACCCTGAAATACTTCTTTACCAGTTGCTTTTAAAATCTCTTCCGGGATATCTCTACCTACTGCGTTAATCATCTTATAAATCCCCCTTATACACACCTGAAGCTTTTGCAAGCTCGATTGTTCTCTTTGCTCCGTCATAGAAAGCGATGTCGATCATCTTACCATCTACTGTAAATACACCGATTCCCTGTGCTTTCTTTGTATCAATTTCACGGACAACTTTTTCTGCGAAAATGATATCTTTCTGTTTTGGTGTAAAGATTTCATGTACAATGTTGATCTGTCTTGGGTTGATGATGGATTTTCCATCAAACCCCATCAGGTGGATATTCTCAACATCCTGACGGAAACCATCCATATCATCAAGGTCTGTGTATACTGTATCAAAGCACTGTACACCTGCCGCTCTTGCTGCAATCACCATGTTCTGTCTTGCTCCCATAAGCTCGATTCCGGTTCCGGTGATGTGTGTCTGAAGGTCTTTGGTGTAATCTCCGCCGGAAAGGGCAATACCGAAAAGTCTTTCAGAAGATTCGCAGATATCAAGTGCACGCATCACGCCTCGTGCTGATTCAATAGCTGCCATGATCAGAACGCTTCCTTCTTCACGGCCGAAATCTTTTTCAGCCTGAACAACTTCAGCTTCTACCACTTTTACGTCCTGTGCGGATTCTGTCTTTGGAATACGGATCGCATCACAACCGCCTGCTACTGCGCAGCGGATATCTTCTTTCCAGTAAGGAGTATCCAGTCCGTTGATTCTGACTACTCGTTCGCATCCTCTATAGTTAATGGTCTTCAGTGCATGATAAAGAGAAAATCTGGCTGCATCTTTCTGGTTTTCTGCAACCGCATCTTCCAGGTCAAGCATGATGGAATCCGGTTTGTAAATATAAGGATCCTTGATCAGTCCCGGTTTCTGTGCATTTAAAAACATCATGGTTCTTCTAAGTCTTTTTTTATTCGGATTCATTATCTGATCGCACCTCCCCACGGTAAATCTTCGATCTGTCCTACTGAACGGTAAACAGCTGCTTCGATTCTTGCTTTGATCGTACAGTCAAGAGCCCCTTTATCTACGATTGTAAGCTTTACATTATCGATTCCCAGATTTTCCAGTGTTTCATAAGCTACTTTCTTAATCTGGTTTCCATACTGATTGATCACTGCGCTTTCCAGTGAAAAATCAACTTTTCCTTCTCCGGCTTCTACTGTTACCTGGCAGTCACTGGATTCTAATGTTCCTGCAATTGCAGGTTTCTTGATTTCCATTCGTGCTTCCTCCTTAACATCCATTTGCATTAGTATTTGCTTCGTTGTGTTTATCATAGGGCTCTTACCTTACAGGAACACCTATGGTTTTCTTAATAATTGTTAAGATTCACATATTTTTGCTGTTACAACTGGTCTTTCCAGTGCCTGTGAATTCATATTTACCCAGCGTTTCATATATACCCTGTCTTCTTTCCACTCAAAAGACACATGATCAAAAAAAGCCATCTCCGGATAGCGCCATTCCATCATCAACACATTTTCTGATTTCCAGTAAGCGCATGCGGCTATTTTCATTTCATCCATTTCATACTGATGGTGCAGATATCCACCTGTCATAGAGGTTTTCCCATGGATCCAACAGTCAAGTCCTGCTTCTACAAAATGTGTCCCTCTGTTGTCTTTCATCCAGAATGTTACTTTATTTTCTGAAAATTCCAGACCTGCTTTTTCAATTTTATCTTCATTCTCAAAAGGGACCATTTCTATTTTCCGATTTCCTGAAATCAGTCTGTTAATGACAGATCTGTTTTTGTTTTCCAGAGACATTCTGAGCCCTTTATTTTTTAATACATTCCACATCTTTTCAGAAAGATTTCTTTCTTCTTTCATCGGATCCAGAATTTCTTTTTGAATCAGTTCTGTCTCCAGATAATTACTGTCTGCCGTAGTGATAGCGATTACCATATTCTGTTCCGGAACAATCGCACAGGTCTGTCCAAACATTCCATCTGCACACCAGATGTCTCCTGTATGAATCCAGTGAAAATTATATTCTTTTTCTCCTTCTTTTCTTGGCTGTGGATTTTTTTTGCCAAGTGCAAGCTCCACCCACTCAGGATTTAACAACTGTTTTTCATCCCATTTTCCATGATTCAGATACAGTAACCCAAGCCGGGCAATTCCTTCTACCGTAATGCTCACACCATTTCCACCTGAACAGATTCCTTCCGGACTTTCTCCCCAGCTAAACTTCTCCAGACCAATATACGGTGCCAGTTCTTCTTCGATCAACTGATGGCATGTTTTTCCTGTAATACGCTGTACAATCGCTGACGTAATATAGGAATTCCCACTTGAATACATAAATTCACTTCCCGGCTCCTTTACAAACGGTACTTTAAAATATGCATCCAGCCAGCTGGTCTTTAATGGTCTCCATTCATTTCCACCTATACTTCTTTCCTGACCACTGCGCATCGTAAGTAAATTCCGTATTGTAAGCTTCTGAAGATACTTATTTGCTCCCTCCCGGTATTCCGGAAAATAATCAAGCACCTTATCCTCCAGCTTTATAAGTCCTTTTGTATAAGCGATTCCTGCCGCTGTATTTGTAAAACATTTTGTAAAAGAATGTACAATATGCGGGATTTCTTTCCGGTACGGTTCGTTATATGCTTCAAATATAACTTTATTGTTTTTCAAGATCATGATCCCATGGATCTCTGCTTCTCTTTTTTCCATCTCATTCAGGAAATTAATAATATATTCTGATGATACGCCTTCCTCTTCCGGAGTTGAATAGGTTAATTCTTTGTTCATGCTGCCACCTCATCTAACTTTATTTTAAACTGGAAACGGGGGACAAAATTTTGCCCCCTTTGTTATACATAACTCTTTTCTGTCTTTTAAAAGAACGGGAATACCAATGGAAGAATTCCTACACAGCATATAAAGCTGATAATAACCAATGGCCATCCAAATTTTGCAAAGTCAGTAAATTTTAAGTTTGTAAAGATCATTAATGTCTGATTTGTTCCTGATGCGATCGGTGTCAGGAAAGAGCATCCTGCTCCAATTGCAATTGCAAGAACAATTGCCTGTGGGTTTGCTCCCATTGATTCTGCAATAGAGATCCCAATCGGGGCAAGTACTCCTGCGGTTGCCATATTGTTCATAAACTGTGTTGCAATTGCCGATCCAAGGAACAATACTGCTGTGATCAGATACAGATTTTTCGTATCTCCAAGAATACTCAGCACAACAGCTCCAAACACTTCCCCAAGTCCACTGTTCTTCATAACTGCAATGATCAAATTGATACCTGCACAGAAAAGTACCATATCAACACCGAATGAAGTGATTACTTCTTTTGGTTTTACAACAGTTGTAAGAACCGAAACCGCGATCAGTGCATATCCGATAAAATTCGGGTTCACTGTAATATCTGTAAGCGAATCCAGAATCAGAGCAAGTACAAATAACAGGAAACTGATTCCTACAACCATCTGTTTCTTTTTCATCTCAGGTGTAATTTCTGTAGCTGCCTCTATCTCTGAATTGCTTGGCACTGTTTCCTCATAAGATGGGCACCAGCGGTTCATCACAACCATATAAATTCCACCCAGAATAAAAATCGGGATACCTACCCATGCAAAATCAAACATGCCAAAAAGAGAAAGTCCGGCTTCTTCAAGTGCTGTATTTGCATAAATATTTGTCGGTGTTCCAATCAGTGTACAAGCTCCACCTAAAGTACTTGCATAGATTACGAATAAAATCATTTTTGAATGACTGATCTTATTTTTCTTGGCAATACTGAAAATCACCGGTAAAAATGCCATTGCAACATAACTGTTCTGCAGAACAAATGATACCAGTCCTGATGCAAGATAAAGAATTGCAAAAATTAACATTTCTTTTTTCTTTCCACTTACATTACCAGTTAATTTATCTAAAGCATTTCCCATTACAATATCAAGCCCTGTTGCAGCAATCATTCCTGAAAACATACAAATAATTGCCATCAGATGAAAGCTTGAACTGCTTAGCACGGCATATACACCATCTGCATCTATTGTTCCTGTAAATACAACGATCGGTGCCATGATCAAAAAACAAAACCAGTTTGGTAATTTTGGCGTTGCAAGAACTGCAACGAAAACTATTAATGTCAGAATCGCTCCTATTGTAGCCATACTCATCTTTCTTTTCCTCCGTATCCATATACAATAAGCTTTTTCGGAGTGCGCTTTTCCAAAAACTCTCATTCTTCTCTTATATGATGTTTACCGGCTCATCACGTTAATCTTATTATAATTGTCTGTTACTGTTTTCACCAATGCCAAAAGAAAATAGGGGTATAGCTTCATGCTATGCCCCTATTTCTCCATTTATTATTTTCTCTTTCAAAACAGATATACAGTACTTTTCCTGTCTGGAAAGGATTTTATTTTTCAAATATATAATACCTGTTTTTGTCTTTTTTACCTTGTTTTTTCCAATGCAAAAAAAATCAATATCTTTTGTATTTGTTATATATGGAAGGAATACTTCTGATATAAAACAGAATCCCATTCCTCGCTCCAAGGTCTGCATTGCAAGCATCGAACTGTTTACGATCATCTTTGGCTTCAATTTTTTTCCATATTCTTCAAATATCTGATCGATCTCTTGTCTGACATAACAGGAATTGTCCTGGATAATAAACTCATTCGGCATCATCGAAATATCCATCCATGGATATTTTTCACCTTCTCTTTTTTCTGCTTTCTGAAGCATCATATACTTCTTTGGAACTGCAAGTAACATATAATCTTCTACAATAAGATCAAATACGATAGAAGAATCCTTTTCACTCAGATCCGGTCCTATTGCCAAGTCATAGGTCCTGTTTTTTAAGCCTGGCAGGATTTCTTTAGCCATGACATTTGAAAATGTTGCTTTACACCCGATGTATTTTTTACTGATCTTCTCCTGAACTTCCATTGCCAACAAAAGACTGGCGCTTAGAGACATGCATACATGTATTTCCTGTTCTTCAGATAATTGAAGTTCCTTTAATTCATGCTCCATTGTGCTGTTTAAACGTTTGATTTCTTTTCCATACTCAACATAAATTTCGCCAGCCTCTGTCAGACTGATTCCATTCGATTTCCGCTCGAAAAGTAAAATTCCAAGTTCCTGTTCCAGACTGGATATAAATCTGCTGAGTGATGGTTGTGAAATATATAAAAGTTCAGCGGCTTTTGAAATACTTTTGCATTCTGCAACCGCTAAAACATAGGTAAACGATTTTAAATCATCCATTTTTATCCTCATCCTCCTTTGATCTCACTAAACAGATTATAGACTTTTTTATTTCAAAAGCGCAAGACTTACTCTTCCTCCATAAAACTCCTCACAGCACCACCTTGCTGTGAGGATCTCTCTTTTTCTTTATTTCTTTTCCTTACACTTCCGTAAGCTCCCCTGTCTCCGAATCCATAATGAATCCCTTGATCTCAATATCCTTCGGCATCAATGGATGTGTCTTCAGTGTATGCACAGTCTCTTCTACCGACTTCTCCACAGATTCAAATCCACCCAGCCATTTTTCCAGATCAATTCCGCTGTGTCTTACAATATCAATATGTTCTTTGTCGATTCCGCGCTCTACCAGTTCTCCTAACAGTTCATTTCCATCCATTCCCTGCACACCGCAATCCGTATGTCCAATGACCATAACCTGCTCCACACCAAGCTCCAGAATGGCAACCAGAAGGCTTCTGACCACACTTCCGTATGGATGCGTAATGACTCCACCTGCATTCTTGATGATCTTTGCATCTCCGTTTTTCAGTCCCAGCGCCGCCGGAAGAAGCTCTGTCAGACGGGTATCCATACAGGTCAGTACGGCAAGCTTTTTGTTCGGGTACTTGCTGGTCAGGTACGGCTCATAGCCTTTATTTTCCACGAATTTCTTATTATACTCTACAATCTGTTCTATCATCCTGTGTAACCTCCCATTTGATTTTCACAACGATATTTCATAAAACAGATTATAGACTTTTTTTCTCTGTAAGTGCAAGGATTCTTAATGAATTTTAATGATGTTTTTTCTTCCAGTACTGAAAAAATGCCTCCTCCTGCTCTGAGCGGATTCCATACTTTCTTCTCGCAATGTAGAATTTGGAATTCCACCCTGAAGTCTTCACCGGAATCGTCACCACATTATGCAGTCGCACGATATCCATATACGGCAATACGGAAATCCCGAACCCATTCTCCACAAGTCCTGTGATAACTTCAATCTCTTCCGCAGCACATACCGGCTTTACCTTAATTCCTTCTTCTGCAAAAATCTGCTCCTGCAGAGTACGGAAACCGCTGGTCTTGGAAAACATGATCTGTGGGTATCCGGCTGTCTCTTTCAGACTGATCCGTTCTCTATTTTCAAGCGGATGTCCCTTCGGAACCACTACTGCGATATATGAATCCCGAATCGGATAATATTCGATCTCATCCGATTTCAAAAGATCCGAGCAAAAGCCGATATCATATTTTCCATCCAAAAGTCCTTCTGCAATCTCCGGTGTCATCCGATTGTAGATGATAAATGGAAATGTCGCCCCAAACTCTTTCAGCATATGTGGAATCGTCCCCGGTGCCAGAGGATACACACTGCCGATCCGCACCGTTTTCTCTTCCGTCCGAAGTCCTACCGCCCGCTCTTCCAGACGAAGATACGCTCCCAGAATTTCATCCACATCCTTCATCAGCTCTTTGCCGTAATGACTCAGGCTCACATTTCGCCCTTCTTTTTGAAACAGCGGAACTCCGTACTCTTCTTCCAGCGACTTGATCGCATGACTGAGTCCCGGCTGTGAAATATTCAGTGCCTTTGCCGCCTTTCCGTAATGCTGGATTTTTGCCAGCTCTGAAAAATATTTTAAATATTCGATATTCATATATTCCCTCTTTTATCTTCCGCAGTCATCTTATTTTTCAAAATCAACTCTTTACTCGCCATTATCTTAGCATATTTCATTCTATTTTAGAATCAGTTCATTCAAAATAATCATTTGTTTTTATCAGTTTTCTTCATTATAATGAGAAACAGCTTAAATATAAAATTTTTGTAAATTATTATCTATCAGGAAAGAAGGATTTGTACCTATGAATAAGAAAAAATTTCATCTGGCCGGAGAAGTCGCTCTGCTCATCGTCCTGCTGATCAATTCACTCGGCGTGGATCTGATGTCAAAAAGCGGATTCAGGATCTCAACGATCTCCTCAGTGCCGCTTGTATTTAACATCGCCTTCCCGGTGTTCAGTTTCGGAACATGGAATTATATTTTCCAGACACTGCTTGTCATTACACTGATGATCCTCAAGCGTTCATTCTGCCCCGGCTACCTTTTCTCTTTCGTAGTCGGGATCGGATTTGGAAAAATGATCGACGTACACAACGCATGGATCCAGGCTCTGCCGAACTCCCTGCCTCTTCACACGATTTATTTCCTGGCAGGATTCTTACTGGTGTGCTTCGGTATCTGCCTTGCCAACAACTGTATGCTTCCAATCATCCCGACAGATATCTTCCCTCGCGATCTGTCCGGTATTGTAAAAAAGAACTATAAAATCGTTAAGACAACCTTCGATCTCACCTGTCTGACGACTACTGTGATTCTTTCCCTTACAATCCTCCACGGATTCTACGGCATCGGAATCGGCACTGTCTTCTGTGCATTCCTGACTGGAAAAACCGTTTCCGCCATCCAGAGTTTTCTTGGAAAACACGTGGAATTCTACCGTGCAACTGGGAAGAAGAGAGTTGCTCTTGAAAAGAATATGAGACATGCATAAAAGAAAAAAGATTTCAATTTTGATACATACCAGATCGGATACATCAAAACTGAAATCTCTTTTGGATTCTGTAGCCAGTCTTATTTTCTCAACTTCTCCTGTCGCATTGACAAACCTTTTTCCCATCCCGTATACTAGAAGCAGACTAATATCCTACAAGGAGGCTTAACTACTATGATTATCAAAAACGGACTTGTCATCGATCCTGCTTCCGGACTTTCCGAAAAAATGGATCTTCTGATTGAAGATGGCATCATCAAAGAAATGGCATCCCTGATTACAAAAGAAGGAGAGGAAGTCCTTGACGCAGCCGGGCTTGTGGTTGCACCGGGACTGATTGACACCCACGTTCATTTCCGTGATCCGGGATTTACTTATAAAGAAACCATCCACACCGGCGCACTTGCCTCTGCAAAAGGCGGTTTTACTTCCGTGATCTGCATGGCAAATACTTCCCCGACTGTGGACTCTGTTCCGGTTCTCAAAGACAACCTTTCGCGTGCTTCCAAAGAAAAGATCCGTATCTTCCAGGCTGCTTCGATTTCCTGCAACCTGAAAGGGCAGGAAGAAACCGATATGGACGCCTTAAAAGAAGCAGGCGCATGTGGATTTACCGATGACGGGATCCCACTTCTAAACGCAGAATTCTGCTTCCACGCAATGGAAAAGGCGGCAAAGCTTAACGTACCGGTCAGCCTTCACGAAGAAGATCCTTCTTTCATCCGCAACAACGGAATCAGCCACGGAAAGGTATCCGATGCGCTTGGCATCTACGGTTCTCCTTCCATTGCAGAAGAATCTCTGGTTGCAAGAGACTGCATGCTGGCACTGAAATCCGGTGCCGATGTTGTAATCCAGCATATCAGCTCCGGTATCTCTGTCGATCTGGTTCGTACTTATAAGAAAATGGGTGCAAAACTTCACGCCGAAGCCACACCGCATCATTTTACACTGACGGAAGACGCAGTCCTTGAGCATGGAACACTTGCGAAAATGAATCCGCCGCTCCGTACCGAAAAGGACCGTCAGGCGATTATACAGGGACTTGCAGATGGAACCATCGACTTGATTGCCACCGACCATGCACCGCACAGCAAAGAAGAAAAAGCAAAACCAATCACCGAAGCTCCAAGCGGAATCATCGGTCTGGAGACTTCCCTTGCCCTTGGCATCACAAGCCTTGTAAGACCGGGACATTTATCTCTTATTCAGCTTCTGAAAAAGATGACCATCAATCCGGCAAAGCTTTACCACCTTCCATACGGACAGCTCGCCGAAGGAAAGGCAGCTGACCTTGTGATCTTCGATGAAAACGAATGTTGGACTCCAACCGAGTATGCATCCCTTTCATCCAACTCACCATTTACCGGAACGCCTATGTATGGCAAAGTGAAGTATACGATCTGTGGTGGGAAAATCGTATATCATGATTAAAAAAATCCACGGACTTTGAATCTTCTAAAGTCCGTGGATTTTTTCATCTTCTTATTTTTCTTCCAGCATAAAGTATTTCATACTTGTTCCGCTTTCCGCCACATCCGCAAGATTGATACAACTGTTTCCCATACGGTCGATCAGATGCAGGATATTGGTAAACGGAGCAGTAAGGCTTGCCTTACATTTTCCTTTATTGACACGCTCAATATGCGCTTTCCGCATCTTGATATCCAGATCCAGAAGCTTATCCTTTCGCTTCATCATCTTGCCTGGTTCGATACCATCATCTCCCTGCAGTGCCTTCAGAGAATCACAGAACATCTTATTCAGTACCTTCAAACTCTTCTGCAGCTCATCCATCGCTTCCGGTGTATATTTATACTTCCGGTCTGATCTTTCCAACATACATTCTGCCATTTCCACACTTAAGGTTCCCATACGTTCCACATCGCTGAGTACACACATGAGGCTCGCCGTCTGCGCTGCCTGCTGCTCGGTCAATGAACCCGAAAAAACAAAGCTGCAAGATATTCGGTAATACACTTTCCAAGACGTTCAACCTGTTCTCCGTTTTCTTTCAGACCGTCAATGGATTTCACTTCTTCATTTTTCACAAGCTCAATCGTTTTCTTCAGAATATCTCTTACCTGGTCACTCATACGGAAAATCTCTTTTGCCACAAGCTGCAGCGCTGCTGCCGGCTGACTGATGATATTTTCATCCAGATAAATCGGGCTGCCTGGATCTTCAACACCTTTTTTGCCATCTGGGATCAGTGTCATGACAATCTTCACCATCAGTTTAATCAGGCATACCCAGATCAGTGTCATTGTGATGTTAAATACAGTATGTGCATTTGCAATCTGTCTGGAAATCGCTTCAATCTCCGGACCTTTCGGCGAAATGTTCTGGATCAGTGCCGCAAATGGTTTTACGAACCAGATAAACAAAACGCAGCCGGAAATATTAAAAATGCAATGCGCCACAGCGGTTCTCTTCGCATCTTTTGACTGTCCGATACTGGCAAGGAGTGCTGTGATCGTTGTACCGATATTATCACCTAAAAGAATCGGGATTGCTCCTGCAAGCCCAAGTATACTCGTAACCCCGTCCGGTCCCGGCTGGGAAGCGAAGTTCTGCAAGACTGCGATCGTTGCACTACTGCTCTGTACAACCAGCGTCATAAATGTACCAACTGCCACACCAAGTACCGGAATATGTGCAACCCGTCCGATCAAGTCTGTGAATACCGGACTGGATGCCAATGGTTTCATGACATCTCCCATTGTTTCAATTCCAAGGAACAAAAGACCAAAGGCAAAAATCGTCTGGCCGATACTTTTTACTTTCTCTGATTTTGTTACAAATGAAATCAGAAATCCTATAAAAATAATCACATAAATATAGTCACTGATCTTAAACGCAATAATCTGTGCTGTCATGGTTGTACCAATATTTGCACCAAAAATGATGGAAATTGCCTGTGGCAGGTTCATCAGTCCCGCACTTACGAAACCGATCGCCATAACTGTCGTCGCACTGCTGCTCTGGAGTACCGCGGTTGTGAGCGCACCGGCAAGCACACCCAGAAGCGGATTCTTCGTCAGAAGTGCAAGAATGCTTTTCATTTTATCGCCCGCCGCCTTTTGCAGACATTCACTCATCATATTCATTCCATAGATAAAAACTGCCAGACCGCCAAGCAGTCCGAAAATGATCTGAATTTTCTCGTTCATATTAATTCCTCTCTCAATTTACCCTGTGTTTGTTAATATCTTTTAAACTTACTTTTTACAATGATGTTTTTCCTTTCAGCTCATTTTCCATTTTATCTGTGGTCTATGCAATTCCAATCAAATCTATGTTAAGTTTAGGTTAAATTTTCTTTCTTCTATCATTTTTTCTTTTCCATGATCATAGTTATGTAAAATCGCATTAAAAAAGATTGTGCCTCTCCGGCACGCAGTGCCTTTTGTTTCATAGGAAGTTCCTTCGGAATTTCCTATGAAACAATAAAGAATGTGCCTCGGCACTTTCCTAATATACAAGACAAAAGAGGAGCTTCCACTCATCCCAGAGTTCAAAGCTCCTCCACCTCATTCATTTATGTGTCTGATTATTTTGTGCTTACTTTTTCAGCAAGTGGATGCCATGCTGTCTCTACGACTTTATCTACAGTCCAGTCAGAGGTAATGATTCCTGCCGCAATGTAGTCCTTTGCAACAGCTTTAATTGTTTCCTTTGTATCTGCATTGGATACTGCCCAGTTCTGCTGATCAAGCATGTATTTTGTAAGCTCGATGTCACCAGATACCATACCCTCATCAAGCATGATCTGTGCAGCTTCGTCTTTGTTTTCTGCAATGTACATATATGCATCCATTACACATTTTGTAAGTACCTGAGAGATTACCGGATTTTCTTTTACGAATTTTCCGCTCATAGCCATTACGCAGCATGTTTCATCTTTGAAATCATCATCCCATGTGATAGAACGAAGAACTTTTAATGTTCCGTCATCTACGAATTTCTTTGCAAAACGGTCACTCAGAAGGCAAGCTTTGATGTCACCTGACTGAAGAGACTGGATTGCTGCACTTGATTCAACCTGTACACATGTTGCTGCATCCTGTTTCAATCCATCTGCAAGGAAGAAACGGATGATCATGTTGTGTGAAGATCCACCGATCGGGCTATCCATGCCAACAGTTGTGCCTTCCAGGTCTTTTGTTGATTCAATTCCTGAATCGGCAAGTACATATAATGATTTGCATCCTGTCTGCGCACTTCCTGTAAATACGATGTCCATTCCGTTTGTGATCGGAACTAACATATGTGCAATATGGTGTACTCCAAACTGAGCTTTTCCAGTTCCAAGTGCTTCTGTGATTTCAGTACCAGCTGCGATCTGAACATCTAATCCCCAATTATCATAGTATCCGAGTGCTTTTGCCATGCTAGGTCCTGATGTACAGTCACCACCATCATATTCTGCTGTGATGGTTGTTCCCCATGCCGGCTCTTTTTTCATTGCTTCTTTAATTTCATCATCTGACATTTTTGTGATATCAGTCACTTCTTTCTCTGTAGAAGCTTCCTGTTTTTTGGAATCACTTGTGTCTTCCTTCTTTTCTGATGAGCTTGATGAACCGCCACATGCAACCAGTGATACGGTCATTGCGCATGCAAGTAACGTTGCAAACAATCTTTTTTTCATAATTCTTTTCTCCTCTTCGTGTTTTTACTTTGTTGCTTTTATATTTATCTTTCAATAAATATCCATTTAATAATCTGTATGATGCTTCAGATCAAGCATCTTCAGAATCCTGTTCCGATATGCCTGAAACTCTTCGCTGTCTCTCTGCTTTGGTTCAGCCAGTTCAATCGGTATATCTGCCTTTACACGTCCCGGTCTTGGCTCCATAACCAGCACTCTTGTTCCCATATAAATTGCTTCTTCTACATCATGTGTAACCATGACAACCGTCTGTTTCTGTTCTCTCCAGATATTCAGGATCTCATCCTGCATATTCATTCTGGTAAATGCGTCCAGCGCGCCAAGAGGCTCGTCCAGAAGCAGAATATCCGGATGATTGATCAGCGATCTTACCAGCGCCACTCTCTGCGCCATACCTCCGGAGAGCTGATGCGGATAGTCTTTTCGGAAATCTTCAAGTCCTACCATTTTCAGCATATGCTCTACCAGTTCTTTATCCTGCTTTTTCTGCATACGCAAGCTGAAGGATACATTCTTCTCTACCGTAAGCCACGGAAACAATGTTGCTTTCTGGAATACCATTCCACGATCCGGTCCGGCTCCAACAATCGGTTTCCCGCCAAGTCTGATCTCACCGGTAGTCGGTCTGATCAGTCCTGCGATCAATCGCAAAATCGTTGATTTTCCACATCCACTTGTTCCAACAATACTGACAAACTCACCCGGCTGGATCGTCAGATTCACCTCTGCCAGCGCATGTGTGATCTCGTTACTGTCTGTCTTTGCAAAACTCTTTGTTACTTTGTCAAACTCCAGGACACGCCCGTGTCCCTGCTTCTCATCCACTGATGCCATCTTATTTCACAACTCCTTCCTGCCAGCGAAGCACTATTCTCTTGATCACATTCAGTATAAAGGTAACTGCTGTGAAAATAAGACAAATTAAAACGATAGCTGCATACATTTTAGAATAGATCGCCCATGATTTCTGCCACTGGATATACCATCCAAGACCTGCCTCGGCTCCCATCATCTCAGCAACCAGAAGTGCTGTACAGGCAGAACTCATTCCCTGTGTCATCCCCTGAAGAATGTTTGGCATTGCATGTGGGATTGCCACCCGGAATACCAGCTGGTGCCCTTTGGCACCTAATGTTCTGGCCGCTTCCAGATATGCCTTGTCTACATTCTGGATACCGGTTGACGATGCGATCGTAAGTGCAAACCATACACCAAGAGCGATGATAAATACACTTCCTTTAAACAGTGAGGATACCAGAACCATGATGATCGGGATCCATGTTGTGGAAGGGATCGGTCCAAGCATCTTAATGATCGGTGAAACCCAGTAGTTAATCCTTTTGCTGTATCCACAGGCAACACCTGTGATCAGTCCAAGGATCGCTCCGATAAAATATCCCGTGAATAATAATCGCAGTGAGTACAATGTACTTTTCAATAACAGTGCCCGGTCATCAATGATCGCACACAAAATCGTATTCACACATGGGAAGAACGGCTGTTTTAAAATACCTGTCTTAACCGTCAGAAAATCATACAGCATAATTACCAGTATGATCACAGAGTAAAGCGGTGCTTTATGACGTACTTTTGCAAAATAGCTTTTATTCAGTAATCCTCTCACTACCATGATCAGATATAATGCCAAAAAAAAGCAGACGACAATAGTAAACACATGCGGATTAAAATTCTGAACGGCATCCGGCATCAGATAATATACTAAAAACATAATTATCGCTGCAAAATACGGACAAAAACAAATTACCACATCCAACATATGTTGCATCTTCGTCTTCGGAGCACTTTCCATTTCTAGCAACTCTTCTCTCGTAAGCTGTCTTTTACTCTCCATTTTTCATTTGACTCCTTTGTAAATTTTTACCATTTCCTTTAAATGCTTTTTAACTATATCAGCATTTTGCACAAATGTAAAATTGTTATTTCTTATATGCAATTTGATTTATTACAATTTTCTATAGTTTTTATCTGGTAAAAGTAAACTTATTAACCATAAGTATGTTATACTAAATACAATAAATTTTCAAAGGAGATATGAATTATGAATTCACAAAAATTATCCGGAGCAGTTTCCTGTCTTGCAGCAATTCTTATTCTTGCAGCAGATAAGATCTTTGCCCCAGTATGCAAAGGAACCATGGAACTTGCAAACGGAGGAGAATGCATGATGCGGTGTCATTATTATGGAATTACACTGTTTCTTTTCGGTCTGCTCCTGCTTGCAGAATCCGTTCTTCTTTTCTTCGGAACACACGATTTTAAATTACCGGTTGTCATCATTATCACTGCTGTTCTGATCCTGCTTCTTAGCAATACTTCAATTGGCATTGGTATTTGTGCCAAGGCAGGTATGATGTGCCACAAAACTGCTCTTTGGGGAAGAATTGGTGCCGTTCTGGCAATCATCGGTGCCGGAATCAGTCTTTTTGTACATAAATCACAGATGCCACAGGCGAATTAGGATTCACGCAACAACATTTCAAACAGAATATCTGATTACCTTTCCTGTAATCTATAATCAGGAGTCAAAACTTTCTGTGTACGCAAAGAAGCCGGAGTCTGACCGATAACACAACTGCCTATATTCAGGCTTTTCTGTTATCAGCCAGATCCCAGCTTCTTTTTTCGCTCTTTAAAGTGTTTCTGCCACTTTCATATTTGCAATCAGTCCCCGCAGCTGAATCAATGAAGAATATCCATCAGTACAATCATCAATCTTTCCATTTGCCGCAGGATGGAAATAGCGTCCTTCCTTCTCCGCTCTCTTTCCCTCGGCAATTGCTTCTCTCAAAATCTCCCTGTCTTCTATCCGCCTTTCTTCCGGAATTTCATTGATGATGAGCATTGGTGGCTTTACCGTTTCTGTACTGTTTTCTGCCTTTCCCTGCAGTTCAACTTTTTCTCCACAAAATACATAGCCGGTACAGTAATTTCTTTCTGTTCCGATCACCTTCACTCCGTGCGATATCAGCCAATCAATCGTTGCTTTCCGGTCCAGCATATCTTTTGGTCCTGCCGAGATCAGGACCACCGGAATCTGCTGAAGAGCCGGAAGGTCCGGACAGAGTTCTTCTCCTTTGATGTCCCCGATTCCACCCATTCCACAGGTAATCGCAACCGGAATTCCCATTTTCACACAGACTGCCATTGTCCCGGAAGCGGTAAGTGCGCCTGATCGCTTTTCCACTAATGCCTTTTCCAGCAGATCACAGTCAATTCTTGGATAAGCGGCTGCCCGGCTTCTAAATTCAAGAAACTCATCGATATCCCCGATCCTGATTTCCCCATGATCAATCCAGGTGATCTTTTTTCCCGAATCTTGCCATTCTTTTTTTATTGTTTCATTTGATACCGATTTTAATCCATGTGTCAATAATGCTGATTCTACTAAATATTCCATCTGTTGTTATTCCACCTTTCTCCTTCTGGATATCAATCCCGTACTTTTTCTCATCATATCATACTTTTCCAGCTCAAATTAAAAAACCGGATAAAAATTTGCATTTCTACCCGGTTCCTGTATTATTTCAACAATTGCATCAGCTCTTCAAAAAAGCTTTTTGAGGTTTCTTCTGAAATCGTATAATCTGACGTTATCTCTTTAATGATCTTTTTCAACCATTCGTCCCATTTCATAGTCCACCTTCTTTTCCGCCAAAGGCTTCTATTTTGTATTGTCTACCGCATCCTCCACCAAAGAGTAATCGGCATTATCGCCCACAACATCTGCGTACAGATCATCCAGTGTCGGGTATCCATAATATTTCCATACCATGCTGGAAATACCGTCTGTCTTTGCATCAGTCTTGATCTTAAAGAAATTGCCAGGTGTTCCATAGTCAGACAGATCAATATCTGTATTTCCTTCCCCGTCTGCAAGAATTGTTCCATAATGCATATACCAGTAAACATCATTCACCTTGTCATAAGATCCATCATCATTACTGTACTGATCCCGTACTTTTACATGATAAATAAGATACAGTTCATTTCCATTGCCCACAACAGGCTCCAGCAGATAATCTCCCATATAAGTAAGGCTCTCCAGAGATTCGGAATCTACCCAGCTGCTCTCCACATGATCATTGTATTCCTGTTCCGCCCGGTCCTTCATTTGCTGCATTGTATCATCATCGATGTCACTGGCTGATGTGACATAATACCACAGTCCTTTTACGGTATATTCTTTTTCCCATTTTTCCGGCAGCTTTCCTATGTTGGCGGCATAGCTGTCTGCCATAGATTTATCCAGATATACTTTAATCTTGTCTCCGTTTGCCAATGTTCCATTTGATGCATCTGTCTGAAAATCGGCAGATGTAAGATCAGATCCTGTATAATCAAATGAAACGGCTCCTCCCGGGCTTATTCCGTTAAATGATACCTCCAGGTCTTTGAATGCATCAAATGTCTTAACCTCTTCCAGCCCTTTGACTTTATAGGTTTTATTTTTATATTTCAGGTTGCATTTCACATATTTTGCATAATCTTTATTGACATTCCAGTTGTATTTGACTTTATCTTTGTTGGAAAGATTGCTGTCCGATTTCATTTCCACACTGACATAGGATTGCAGTACCGCTACCGGTGATATAGAATCTGTATTTTTTCCATACTGTTCTTCAAATTCTTTTGTAAACTTCAGTCTGGAATCATATTTTTTCTGAATCTTCTCCCAGTCGATCTGCGGATATACATTTCCATATCCGTTATATCCTGTTGTTTCAAAGGTGACATACTTGTTCAGATCGATTGTTCTTCTTGCACGCGATATCAAAAGCCCTGCTGCGATCACTACAACGACAACCGCACATGCCAGACCGATCAGGAACTTGTTCAGTCCTCTTGATTTTTTATGTGTGAGTGATTTTGTTTCTGCTGTACTTGTTAGCGTCTCTTCTGTATTCTGGGCGACCTCTTCTTTCTGCTCTTCTGCATTCTGGACAGCCTCTTCTTTCTGTTCTGCTACATTTTTAGCAGGTTCTTCCTGTTCCAGTGGTTTTCCGCATGTTGCACAGAATCTTGAACCATCTGGATTCTCAGTTCCACAATTTTTGCACCTCATATCTCTTTTACATCCTTTCTGTATGCTATATTTTTCTCGTTTATATTATTAAGACGAGTCAAAATCTAGTTTGGTTTTAAAAACAAGAAAAAATTTTTATTTTTTTAATAATGACTGATCTGGTTGATGATCTCATGGTATGAAACAGCTTCATTGCCCAGTGCTTCCGGCTTTCTATTTCCAAACAATTTCTTTAATTTCTTTTCATATTTCTTTTTTGTGACTTCTTTTCCATCCCATTTATACCGGAAAACATAGTCTCCGTTTTCATCATACTCCGGATTCGTATTATCTTCCATTCTACATTCGCCATCGCCGATCTGTAACCATTCCCCATCTTTGATTTCAAAAACGCGGTCATAAAAAACACCCATATTTCCGTCATTGTTGTCCAGTACATTGCCGCCCGGAATATACCACATCCCGATCCGGTAGATCTCTTCTTCCCGGATTCCATCCGGTGTACAGGTCGCTACGGTCGCACCATCCGCCATGCAGGATCCAACCCGCACGATCTCGGGTACATCATCTCCATTCATGTCAAAGAGTTCAAATCTTGTGTCATCACTCCACTTTCCAACCCAGTCTTTGTAAGCCGCCTGCCATTCTTCTTTGGTAACTTTCTGCTCTTTTGCCTGGTGGATATGATATCCCGCAACAGCACCTCCGCCGATCACTGCCGCTCCTACAGCTCCGGCAACAGCCTTTGTACCGATGATTTTCCCGGCTGCTTTTCCTGCCGCACTCTTTACAATCTTTCGTCCGGCTGCCTGCCCGTTCTTTACCGGATCTGTCTTCCTGATTCCACTTTTACCCGAACCGGTATTTCCGCTTGTGGGTGCACTTCCGCTTTTTACGATGCCGGCACCCTGTCTCACCAGTTCTTTTCCAAATGAACCAGGCACCGATATCGTCTGCTCGCCCTCTCTGAGCATCCAAAGTATAAACGGAAGCGGCGCTACGCTGTATAATTTTGTTCCTTTTCTTTCCAGTTCTTCTACATCATTTCTGATCTTTTTCCGGGCATAATTCAATCTGCTCTTTACTGTTCCGGTCGAACATCCAAGTGCATCTGCAATGTCTGAAACCGACAATTCCTCATAATAATACATCAGCACACACAGCTTCTGATCTTCTGACAGACCGTCCAGAATTTCTTTCATCAATCGCTTTGTCTCTGCATAATCCACGGACTCTTCCGGTGAAAATGTCAGATTCTCATCTGCAATTGTATCTTCAAATTCCCGGTCATCATCCCCTGTCGGTATATCAGAAAATAACTGCGGCTTCTTCTTTTTCAGCCAGTCTTTACATTTGTTTGCCACAATGCAGTTGAACCAGCTTTTCAACCGCTTTGGATCCTCAATCTGCTTCAGATTACGGAATGCAGAAATATAGGCATCCTGCATGATATCCATTGCATCCTGCTCATTTTTCACCATCTGAAGTGCGATTGCAAACCCTTGCACATAAGTCAGATTGTAAATTTTCTCCAGAGCGTTCTCTTCTCCGGCGACAGCTTTTTCTATCATCTCTTTCAGATCATTTTTTTCTTGATAATTGACATTCTTCGCTCCACAGTTTCCGCAGAATTTCTGATCACTCCTGATTTCTTTCCCACATCTGGTGCAATACATGTTTTCTGTCCTCCAACACATCAACCGGTCGTTCCTGTGTAAGCACAAATCTGTAACCGGCTCATCATATACATAAAAGACCGGATAGAATAACTCCTATCCGGCTTTTTGCATATACTCTTTCATTTTTTCACATTCTGACCTGCGTTTCATCATTCGATGCTTTGCCTTCTAGTTTTCCTCAGTTGTCTTATCGTCTTCTATCTTTGTTCCACAGTTTGTACAGAATACAGCGCCCTCTTCCAGTGGCTTTCCACAGGTCTTGCACACTTTCACTTCTGCCTTTTCCTCCGGTTGTTCTGCCGGTGCTTCCAGTGCCGCTCCACAGTAAATACAGAATTTACTTCCAGGGTTCACTTTCTTTCCACACTGCGGGCAGATCTCTTCTGTCGATAATTTTTCAATCATCTCTTTGTTGGCCGCGATCTCATCCTGCAGGGATTTGATCTGTGCGGCAAGCTCCGGCATCTTTTCCATGCATTCGTTCTTGTAATTGGCATAATATGTACTACCTATCTGATAAATGACTTTTTCAATTTCTTTTTCTTTCGTCTTATTTAAATTTGTCAGGCGGAAAATCTCTGTCGTATCCTTTGCCTTCTGTGATAAATCCTGACCGGTTTCTGCCAGGCTACTTTTCAGATTATCAAAAAATCCCATTTGTCTCATTCCTTTCTGTAGATTTTATCTTACCACTTTTCTTGCATTTATCAATAAGCAATTTGTATAATTTACAGCTTCTTTACAATCTTTAAAAATCATGATTCAAAAAAATCAAACACTTTCTTCCAGTATTCTTCCGCAATCGTATTTTCCGCATTGAATATCTCATGCTTGGACTCCGGGAACTTCACAAGCTCGGCACTTTCCGGTCTGTTCTTGTTTAGTTTTCGCACAAAACGTTCCTGCGCTGCATTCGACACCAGATTATCCTTGCCTGCCGAAAAGAGCATGACAGGTGCTTCGATCTTCTTCCATCCGGTCTTTTCCAGATACCGGTTCAGACGCATTGCATTTCCGAGCCATCCATAAGACGGTGCGTTCAGATGATAATGGGCTTCCTTCGTCCTTTTTTCTTCATAATACTCAAATCTCGGACGGGAAAGGGAGCAGCTCTCTTCAAATTTTCCTGGCTCCTTGTATGGCTTCTGACCGACTACATATTTTTTGTTCCTTCCCACCTTGCAGGATGTCTTTGCGATCGCCTTTGCCACATGCCACGGCACCCCTCCGGTCAGTGGGCGGATCATCGGTGACGACAGAATTACCTTCTCAAACATTTCCGGTGCTCTTGCCGCAACTGCTGCCGCAATTCCGCCTCCCATAGAATGTCCGTACAGATAAATCTTCATCCCCGGATTGTCCTCTTTTGCCTTCTTGGTTACAAAGATAAAGTCCTCTACATAACGTTCAAAGCTGTCCAGATGCACCAGGGATTCATCTTCTGTCAGACGATAGCTGAAGCCATGTCCGCAGTGCTCCGGAAGATATACGCTAAAACCTTCTTTTGCAAAATAATAGGCGATCTCCTTATATTTTTCCGCGTTTTCAATAAATCCATGTGACAACATCACAACCGCATGTGGGTTCTCCGGAACATAATGCATACAGTGGATCTTCTGCCCTGCATGTCTTTCCAGATAGAATTCCGTTCCGATAGATACAAGATACGGTTCTACGATGGTCTGCATTTCTTCTTTGTAGTTACTTTCCTGTAAAATAGGTGTCTGCATGTGTGATAACCTCCCCGATAGATTTTGGTTCGTACTTTTTATTTTCTGATATGATTATAGCAGAGAGGGGAACTCTCTGCTATAGGATTTCTGTATACAGTTCTTTAAAGTTGTTTAAAATTATAAAGTTGCGCTTTTTCCACTTACATAATTCAGCAATCACGCATTAACGATAGATGCTCATCCTTAATCTCTGCCTTATCTTCTATTCCGCCAGCACTTCTTCCGCAATATTTCTGGCATGGTCGGAAATTCTTTCCAGGCATACCAGAGAATCAAGGAATACCACTCCGGCTTCTGTGTTACACTGCTGGTTGGTAAGACGCTTGATATGCTTTGCGCGGAGGGAAATCTCCAGCCCGTCTGCCTCTGTTTCTTTCTCGATGGTCTTTAACGCACTTTCGCGATCATTGGACTCAAAGGCTTCCAACGCATACAGATAACTTGCAATGCAGACATCCAGCATCTTGTTCAGATGTTCCACTCCAACCTCAGAGAAATCCACCTGCTTTTCCAGCAGTGATTCCGCGAACTCAGAAATGTTTTCGCAGTAATCACTGATACGTTCCATATCCGACACGATCTGGAGCATATGCGCCACCTCTTCATGCTCACGTTCATTGATCTGCAGAGTCGACAGCTTGATCGCATAGGATGTGATACCGGCACTTAACCGGTCTACCTTGCTTTCTTCTTCCTTCAGGAACGCAATCTGTTCTTCTTTTCGTTCGAACATAACTTTTCTTGCAACCTCCAGAGAATCCGCAACCACATGTCCCATTCGGACAAGCTCGGAAACGGTTGACTGAATCGCGATACCAGGGGTCTCCAGCATACGGTCATCCAGAAGGACTACACTTTCATCCTGTACCTCTTCTTCCACATGTCCAATCTTCTTGGCAAGCTTGATGATCCAGTCAGAAACCGGGAACAGCAGAACGGTTGTCACAATATTGAATACCGTATGCACCATACTGATCTGTGTCTGGGTGATATTTCCATGCGCCCATGCCGGATTCACAATACTCAGATATGCAATCGCAATAATACTGAAAATGATCGTTCCGATGATATTAAAGATCAGATGCATCAGCGCTGCGGTTTTCGCATTTTTCTTTGCACCCACACTGGACAGGATTGCAGTTACGCAGGTACCGATATTCTGTCCCATGATAATATAAATTGCTGCGCCAAACGGTACAAGACCTGCTGCTGCAAGGCTCTGCAGGATTCCGACCGATGCAGATGAACTCTGGATGATCGCCGTAACTGCTGCACCCGCCACAATTCCAAGCAACGGATTGTGTCCCAGTGATACGAAAATATTGCAGAATGCTGCATTATCTTTCAGTGGTTCCACCGCTGAGGACATGGATGAAATCCCGACAAATAAAAGTCCGAAACCAACCACAATACTTGCGATATCTTTTGTCGAACGCCTCTTTCCGGTCAGCATAATGATCACACCGATCATGATCGCAACCGGTGCCAGATTGGACGGACTTAAAAATTTGGCCCATTCCACACTGGATACCAGCCATCCGGTAACTGTTGTACCGATGTTCGCACCCATGATAACTCCCATCGCCTGCTGAAGGTTCATGATACCGGCATTTACAAAACCGACTACCATGACGGTCGTCGCAGATGAGCTCTGGATCACTGCGGTAATGAACGCTCCAAGCAATACGCCGAAGAACTTATTCTTTGTAAGTGCTTCAAGCAATGACTTCATCCGGTTGCCGGCAGCATTCTCCAGCCCCTGTGCCATGATCTGCATTCCATAAATGAACATACCAAGGCCTCCGACAAACGGAATAATGATACTTGTGTACTTCATAGTCGTGTTATCTCCTCTTATGTACTTTTTCTTTTTCACTCTGATTCTTATTTTACAGGCCATTTACACAGCCACGATTTCATCTTAACATCATTTTTCTCCCTGTACAATAAATTTTCTTTCGTAGTTCTGACGAAAATTATTCCCATTACCCCTTCATCTTTGGTTCAAATATCCATGATGCAATGTACCCAAAAATCAATGCTCCGCTGATTCCTGCCGCACTTGCCTTGAATCCTCCAAGAAAAATTCCGATAAATCCTTCCTTGTCGACTGCCTCTTTTACCCCGTTCCATAAAGTATTCCCAAAACCGAGCAGTGGCACGCTCACGCCTGCCCCCGCATACTCCTGCAGTGGTTTAAATATCTGTACAAAACCAAGAATGCAGCCAAGTACCACCAGGCTTACCATGACTCTTCCCGGCATCATTTTCGTCCGGTCAAGCAGGATCTGCGCCAGTGCACAGATGAGTCCTCCTACCCAGAATGCATTGATATAGTCCATTTTCTTTCCTCCTTTAACAATGTTCCAGCACAATTCCATGTGCAATTCCCGGAACGCTTTCTCCTTCATTGAAGCTGACCGTCGACATCAGCGCCCCCGTTGGTACAAAAAGGATCCTTTTCCACTCCCCCGATATCAGCTGTGGCATAATATATGCTGCAAGAGTGATTGCCGCGCAGCCGCAGCCGCTTCCACCGGAATTGGTATGCTGTGTCTGCTGATCGAAGATCGTCATTCCGCAGTCCATATGATTTTCTTTGATATCCAGCCCTTTCTTACGAAGCAGGTCAAATAAAATCGATTGTCCTACATAGCCCAGGTCTCCGGTAATGATCCGGTCGTAATCTTTTTCACCCCTTCCAAAATCCATAAGATTCTGCAGAATCGTATCACACGCTGCCGGTGCCATACACGCTCCCATATTCTGTGAATCCTTCAGCCCATAATCCACAATTTTCCCAATCGTCACTCCACTGATCCGCACCCGGCTTTTCTTTTTTCCTACCAGAAAGGCTCCGCTTCCTGTCACTGTCCAGGTAGAAGAAAGTGGTCTCTGATTCGCATAGCCAAGTGGAAAACGAAATTCTTTTTCTGCACTTCCAAAATGACTCGATGTTGCAGCAAGCACCAGATCTCCATAGCCTGCCGCCACAGTCATTGCAGCAAGGGCAAGTGCCTCTCCGGATGTGGAACATGCGCCGAAAAGACCAAACACCGGGATCTGAAGTTCTTCTGCCCCCATCGATGTAGCAATTCCCTGTCTTAAAAGATCACCGCCAAAGAGATAGCGTACCTCCTCCGGCTGTACTCCCGCATTTTTCAATGCCAGCTTACACGCAAGCTTCTGCATTGTTCCTTCTGCAAGCTCCCAGGTTTTCTCTCCGAAAAGGTCATCCTCCGATGCAATATCAAAATATTTTCCAAGTGGTCCTTCTCCTTCTTTTTTTCCGGCAACCGATCCGGCGCTTACCAGATACGGACTTTCCGAAAATGCAATACTCTGTGTCCCTTTCATCGCATTCATGTACATCCCTCCTTGCTCACACAATTCCGATCAGCGTCCCAATCCAGTAGAGCAGTCCCAGAACCCAGCTGGTGAAAACTCCGTACAGGATCACAGGTCCTGCGATCGTAAATATCTTGCAGCCAATTCCGAAAACCTGCCCCTCTTTTTTGTATTCAATTGCCGGCGCCGCAACGGAATTGGCAAATCCGGTGATCGGCACCAGTGCTCCCGCTCCTCCCCAGTTCGCGATCTTCGGATAGATTCCAAATCCGGTCAGCACCACACTTGCCAGGATCAGGATCAGTGAACACCAGCTTGCAGAAATATCCTTTGACATTCCCGCCTTTTCGCACGCATTTAAGATCGTCTGTCCAATCGTACAGATGATCCCGCCGGTCACGAATGCTTTTGCCATCGCAGGTCCAGGCTTCCTGACCGGTGTTTTCTCTTTTACATATGTTTCATACTCTTTTTCTTTCTCTTGTTGCTTCATTTTCTCCTCCAGTTACCATCTTTTATAGAAAAACAGAAGTGCTCCAAGGCTTTTCCCAAGCGCCATCCCAAAAATCAGCCATGGCACACATTTCAGGATTTTGATCCTCCGGATAAAGATTGGAAAAATATTCAGGATTTCCGCAAGTGCCATTGACCAGCAACCAACAAAAATTCCGGAAAAAAGTCCAAACACCGGAACGATCCATTTGCCGCCAGGCATTGCGAGCCCGTATACCCAGAAAATATTTCCAAGGATCCCACCTGCCATAATGCAGTTTTCATACAGCATGACATGCTTCCCGGTATGTGTCCGGTCTGCAAAATCTGACACTACGCCAAGTCCGATAATAAATGAAAACAGTCCTGCCGCGACTGCAAATCCGGATGCAAGACCAACCACCGCCACCAGAATCTGCCTAATCCACATCGACTTCTTTTTCCTTTCTCGCATAAGCTTCGATCAAAGTTTCCTGAATATCATTTTCATACAAACGCATTTCCACTTCCATCGGCGTCGGATCTGCTGTAAATTTCTTTCTTCCTAAATGATTGAAGAAAATCAGGATCCCTACGATCAGCCCGATGCAGTAAGTCAGCTCTATCAGGGTAAATCCATTCGATTCTTCTCCGGTAAGAAGCAGATAAATCCGGGAAAACATCTTTGTCACCGACACATCATTGTTAAATGCCATGATGGAAAATGCTGCTCCGATAAATGTGATTCCCGCAACTACAATCACTTTAATTCCCTGCCAGATAGCATTTCGTTTTTTCTCCCCTTCATAGGTAATGATCAGGTCACTTTCTCCTTCGTTCTGAATCTGTAGTCCGGGAATTTCCCGATGGATACATTCTATGATTTTCAGAACAGACACCACATATCTGTGCTGTTCTTTTTTCGGGATTTTCAGGATCCGCAGTGGTTTAATCCTGTTCATGATGGAAGAATTGCTGCATTCCATTGTCAGGATATCTCCCAATGTCACATTTGGTTCTTTCACCTCGGTATTCTTTTCCCCTTTGATATAAAGTATTTCATTTCCCGAAGACATCTGTATCCGTCCTTTCTTTTACCGGTAACGCCTGCCAGATCAGCGTTCCTTCACTTACCTGGTCTGTCCCCCGGACATCATTATAATAGTAGATCATTCCGATCAGAACAGCTGTCAGCAGGGCACAAAGAACACAGCCCCAGATATATTTTTTTCTTCTTTCCAATCGCATCCGCCTCCTTTGTGATCTGTTTCAGATAGGAAATAGTATCCCTGTTTTTCCAGAAAACATACATCCTTTTATTCTTTTGCGTGTTCCCGCATGGTTTTCAGGATCTTTTTCTCCATCCGCGATACCTGCACCTGAGAAATTCCAAGCTCTTCGCCGATTTCTGTCTGCGTCTTATCTGCAAAATAGCGCAGATACAGAAGCTTTCTCTCGTCTTTTTTTAATTCTTTTATCAGCTCTGTAAGCAGAAGATGATCCAGGATCTTTTCTTCTGCACCGCCTGTATCTGCAATCTTTTCCAGTAGCATTACTTCATTTCCATCTTTCATACCGACCGGTCTGTGAAGCGATTCCACTTCTCCTGCTGCCTCCATCGCCATCACCAGCTCCTCTTTTTCCACACCCGTTTCTTCCGCAATTTCTTCCAGCAGCGGTTCTCTTCCAAGCTTTTCCGTGAGCGCCTCCTTTGCCTGATATGCTTTATATGCAATCTCTTTTAAGGAACGGCTGACCTTCAACATCCCGTCATCACGCAGGAAACGCTTTATTTCTCCTGTGATCATCGGAACTGCATAGGTAGAAAATTTCACATCATAGCCCAGATCAAACTTATCGATCGCTTTTAAAAGCCCGATGCTTCCGATCTGAAATAAATCCTCTGCCTCTGTGCCCCGTCCGTAAAATCTTTTCACCACACACCAGATCAGACCGGTGTTTTCCTCCACAAGCTGTGCCCTCGCATTTTCATCCCCTTCGTGAGCCCGTCTGATCAATGCGATTGTGTGGTCCATACAGCTTCCTTCTTTTCCCCTCCTGTCGTTTTCTTCATCCAAACCGTAGTCCCTTTTCCAGGCACAGATTCCACCTGTACTTCATCCATAAATGCTTCCATAAATGCAAATCCCATCCCGGACCGATCCATATCCGGCCTGGTCGTATAGAGTGGCTCCATCGCCTGCTCCACGTTTTCGATACCGATGCCCTGATCCTTCACTGTGACTAGAATGGTCTTCTTATCTTTTTCAATCCCGCACCAGACCGTGATCTTTCCGGACGTCCGTCCCTCATATCCATGAATAATGCTGTTTGTCACTGCTTCAGAGACCGCTGTCTTCACGTCTGCCACTTCCTCCAGAACCGGATCCATCTGCGTCATAAACGCAGCCACTGCCACCCTTGCAAATCCCTCATTCTCCGATCTGCTGTCAAAAACTACTTCCATCTCGTTAAAATATTCCATTACATCATTCCCTCCTCATAAATCTGTATAATCTTCGTCACGCCGGACATATTCAGAATCTGCCGCATCCGTTCACTTGTATGTATCGCCCATACTTCCCCGCCAAGAAGAAAGATATGCCGGTACCGTCCCATGATCACTCCAATCCCGGAACTGTCCATAAAATTCGTTCTTCCAAAATCAAAGATCACATATTTGATATGTTGCTCCTCGATCACCTTATCCGCCTCCCGTTTGATCTCCTCCGCATTGTGATGATCCACCTCCGCCGGAAGAAAAATCGTAAGACAATTTTCTTTGATCTGATACTGCATTTTTGCTTAAACCCCTTTCTGTCTTTTTTATTTATACAAATACGCCAATAGCCTTGATGGATTTATAAAAAGAGTGCGCATTTACGGCACATAGTGCCTTTTGTTTTATAGGAAGTTCCTTCGGAATTTCCTATAAAACAAAAGAGAAAGTAACGCCTTTTTTCGCTACTTTCTCTTTTGTGCCTTTTATATTTTATTGTCCCTGGGTGCCTGTTCCACCGGAAGTATTCTCCGAAGTTCCATCTGATCCCATTGCATCCAGTGCGCTCTGTGCCGAATATGCTGCCTGTGTTCCCGGATAATCGGTCGCTGCTTTTTCGTAATTGCTCTTTGCATTGTCCTTATCACCTTTACCAGCATACGCGTCTCCAAGAAGCTTGTACACACCACCATCACTATAAGAGTCATCCATCTTCTGGATCTTTTCAAGATCCGAAATGGCATCATCATAATTTCCACTCTGCACTTCATACTGCGCGGTCGAATACAGGCTCACACATACTCGCGGGAACACGGAACCGGAGATCGAATCGTAGATTTTCTGTCCCTCTTCTCCCAACGAATCCCTGTTCAGTCCAAGCAACGTATCTGCCATATCCGCATTGCTCGTTGTTCCGCCATAATACTGCTGATATACCTTGACCAGGGCATCATAGCTGTCCTGTGTGGATGCGGCAGTCTGCTTTGCCGATTCTACCTCATCACTGCTGTTACGGTATCCCTCCAGTTCATCCTTAAGCGTCTGGATCTGTGTCTTCTGTGAAGCTATCTGCTCGCTTAGTGCAATGACATTCCGGTTTTTTGTAGACGACTTTGTCTGGTTTACCGCCGGAGCGATCAGGAACCACACCACTGCCGCTCCAACCACCATACCGATCAGAATATTGACAACTGTCATCACTGCCGCATTGTCTCGCAGTGTTGCTGCAGGCTGGATGATCGTCTCATTTCCCAGATTGTATGTGACAACCGACTGTCTGCCATGCTTTTCCTCTTTAATATGTGCAACCTGCCGATTCCGCTGACGGTTCAGCTCATGCATATACCGGAGCGTAATATCATTCGTCACATCCAGCTTGAGTGCCGTCTTCAGGCTCTGTCTTGCTTTGGAATACTGTCCGGAATGCATATAAAGAAGTGCCAGAAGCTGATATGCCTTCAGGAAAGACGGATGTGCCACAACCACCTTTTTCAGCTGGATGATCGCAAGATCTTCTCCATTCTGTCTGCAGTATCCAAGACACTGGTTGTATTTGTGAACTGCCTGATTCACTTTCTCCAGCTCACTTGGATTATCCTGAACCTTACTGATATAGTAGCTGGCAATATTCTCTGAAGCCCTGAAGTTTTTACTGATGATCCACTCTACAAGAGCCTCCGCTACTTCTCCACGTCCATAATAGACAAGTCCGAGAAGATTCCTCGCTGTGATATTTTCTCTGTTAAACTGCAAACTTCTTTTTAACGACACAATTGCCCCGGACAGATCCCGGATCTGCGCTTTCTTCAGTCCATCATTGTACCAGTAGTTCGACTGGTACTCGAGTTTCTGCTTATAGTCCATCAAAATCTCCCCTATTTTTTCTGATCCATCATCTCTCTTAAGATATCTGTCATATCAGACAGATCCTCCTGATATACTGCATTCTCGATATCTTCTACTTCCAGACTTGGTTTGAACTTCTTAAGTTCTTCTTCAAAATTAAGCATCTTCTCCTCCTATCAGTTCTTTTAACTCCCCTACCAGATAGAGCGACCCCAGACAGTAAAGTTTCCCTTCACTGCCCTTTTCATTCAGTGCACGTGTAAATGCATCAGCAAGCGTGTCCTCCCGATAGACCGGTCTGTCTGTATACTTCCGGAACAACGCGGCAAGTGTATCTGCCTGCGCTCCCCTTTTATTGTCTACTTTGGCAATGACATAAGCATCTGCTTTCGATTCTCTGCATAAAAGCTCGATCATATGACTGTAATCCTTATCTGCAACGGCTGAAAAAAGGATTATCAGTGGATGGATTTCCCCTTCCGCCTCTCTTTGCAGCCGGATACTCTTTGTAAATTCACGGATTGCCGCAAGATTATGCGCCCCGTCAAAGATAACTCCGGGAAGAACCTCTTCCATTCTTCCCTGCCATTTAACAGATGCAACCACCTTCTGCCATTTGCAGATTTCTGCCTTTTCGCCAAATGTATATCTCATCGCCCGGATTGCAAGTGCTGCGTTCATCACCTGATAGATTCCGGTGCTGGCCACCTGCCATACGGTATTATTATCATACTCATCCAAAATAGAAAAAGCAATATGTTTATCTGTAATTTCTTGAATTTTCAACGCATCTTTTTCCATTTTATACCACGGTGCTTCTACATTTTCGGCAGTTTCTTCTATAACCCGACTACTTCTTTCATCAGATCCGTCAAAAAATACCGGTACGCCTTTTTTGATGATTCCGGCTTTTTCTCCCGCAATCTTTTCAATCGTATCTCCAAGGATCTCTGTGTGATCCAGTCCGATCGATGTGATCACGCTCAGGAACGGATGCTCGAAGGAATTAGTCGCATCCAGCCTTCCTCCAAGTCCTGTCTCCAGTACAATATACTCTGCATCATTCTCTTCAAATGCAAGCATACCCATTCCATACAGGAATTCAAAATAAGAAGGATGTTCCAGCCCTTCCTTTTCCAGTTCTTCTGCCACCTGCCGCACCTTTGCAAAAATCCGGCAGAAGGTATCATCGTCAATATCTTTTCCATTGATCCGGATCCGCTCGTTGAGCTTCACCAGATGTGGTGATGTAAAAAATCCGACACGCTTTCCCTCAAAAAGAAGAATCGCCTGCATATATGCGCAGACGCTTCCCTTTCCGTTCGTCCCTGCCACATGAAGAACCTTTCTTCCCTGGCAGGGATTCCCCAATCTTCTCATAAATTCACGGGTATGCAAAAGCGTATGCTTCTTTGTAAATTTTGGTATGTCCTCTATATATCGGACTACTTCTTCATACTTCACAATCTTTCCCGTCTTTCTTAAGCGGAACTCTACTGCTGCCCGCTCTTTTCTTCTTTATTATTCTGATCCTGCTGTTCTCCGGACTGTCCGGCATTTTCTGTCTTCTGCTGATCGCCGTCCGTCTTTGCAGAATTCTTCTGTTCTTTTACTTCATCTGTATATTCCAGGATTTTTCCATCCATGTAAATATATTCTCTTGAAGTCCTGAAGATGGTATTGCTTGATCCGACCTGGCTGACCGTAATGATGTCTCCATCCTTCAGCTTACTGTCCGGAAGTTCGATCCTTGTATTATTGAGGAAAGTAGATTCCTGCTTTTCATCATTGATGTAAACCTTGCTCCATTTAGTAAAGTTTGTTCCGTAGAGGCTGTAGGTCTCATCCAGATTTTCTACAAGATCCGTGAGCGTAACCTCCTTGATCCCCATCTGCATATGGCCTTCTGTGATCGGCGGCTTACCATTGTATACATACTGGTCTCCATACAGAATATCATACTGTAACAGCTCCAGATCCTTCAGATAATCCTTTGTCTGGCGTCTCTGCTGGTGATAGTTGAATACCGTACCGGAATGTAATCCCAGGCGGTCCATCACATCCGCCATGATCTGGTAGGACGGAATGTTCCGGTCCTCTTTCTGAAGTCCAAGATTGTCCCAGATCACATAATTTGTATTGTACAGATAACGGTTCTTCATATCCTTTGCTTCCAGTCCCATTGTCGGCAGATGGTCACCATAGAATACGACCACAGTCGGCTCACCGCGTTCTTCCATCATTTTTACCAGATTACCGGCAAACTGATCCATCTCATATACCTGGTTCACATAGTATTCCCAGGCATTGTTCTTCTCTTCTGTCGGTGCTCCTGTTACGGTGATCTTCGGATTCTCAATCACCTTTTCTGTCGGATAATTTCCATGTCCCTGTACACTGACTGTAAATACAAAATCCTCCTGCTCGGTAGAGTCCAGAGCGTCTTTGATGTGCGTCAGAAGAATATCATCCTTCGACCATCCATTCTCTGTTGTCTGGAGAATATTCATAAACTCTTTACTTGTAAAGCTGTCAAAACCAATATTGTTAAATACCTTCGCACGGCTGTAGAAATTACCACCGTTGTTGTGAATCGCATGGGTTCCGTAACCGAATGCAGAAAATGCAGTTGCTGCACTTTCACATACTTGATTCTTAAGCTTTGTCTTATAAGGATACTCGCCCGGTCCGAAATAGCGCAGGTTCATACCTGTCAGCACTTCAAATTCTGTATTGGCTGTTCCGGCTCCTACCGAAGGAACCTTAAAATATCCGGAAGAATAATTTTCAAACATCTTGCGCAGATTCGGAATCGGATCCTCTGACATCTGCAGATCCTCATATTCAATAGGATCAAAGAAAGATTCCAGCTGTACAAACAAGACATTCGGTCTCACACCATTGTCGGATGTGCTCTCTGTCATCTCTCTATTATCCGTGATCTTCTCGATCGTGTCTTTGTTATAATCATTCGGTTCTGAAATACCTGTATTAAAAAGGCTGGCCGAGAAACAATACGGAAGTCCGTAATCCTGATAAGCAAATGCGATATTTCCAAAGTAAGTAGAAATAATCCTCTTATCTACAGCAACATTTGTCAGTACAGAATATCCAAAAAACGCTGCAACAACAATAATCAGCATCGGGATCCTGTGCATCTTTCCTTCATACTGTCCGGCACGTCTCCACATGGCAACCAGCCAGATGAGCAGTGCCGGAACACCAATTCCCATCATCACAAGCTCTGCCACCGAGAAATAGTTTGTAAACAGTGACAATCCTTCTGTAAATGTCTTTAGATCCTGTGCATTAAACGGCGTAACACGCTTTGCCAGCATCACTCCGTTGACAACACCCAGAAAGAGCCACAATGCACTGATGATCAGTCGTGTAAACACCCGGCGCCGCACCAGATAAGCGATTAAAAGTGTAACGAAAATCATTCCGGCATTGTACAAAAATACCAGCGGTGTTCCTGTCATATACTGCCAAGCTGCAATTGCAGAATGTCTGGACAGTGCTTCAATGATAAAGTTAATGATACAAGCCCACAGTGCCTGAAGCGGCAAAGAGAACCGATTCATTATCTTATAGTACGGTGCCATCTTTTTTGCGAATTTGCTGTTTCGCCGCTTTTCAAGAATCTGCTGTCTTCGCTCATGCTGCTTTTTTAAATGCGCCTTTATATCTCCTGGCTTCATATTCTTCAGCTTCTGCCATTTTCCTTTCAGATCCGGTTTTTTCCACTGAATCTTTTTAAAATGAATTTCCTTCATCGTCTTTTAACCCCTTACGTGTTTCTGTACCGGCAGGCGCAGTTTATGCTGCATCTGCCGGTATATCCGGCTAAAAAAGAATATGCCTTAGTACTTTCCTGCAGTGATTATCTTCCTGCCTTTAAAGCCTCCAGACGTTCTTTCACCTGTTCCATCATCTGTGTATACTTTTCAAGCTTTGCTTTTTCTTCATCAACCTTTGCCTGTGGTGCTTTGCTGACGAATTTTTCATTTGAAAGCATTCCCTTTGCACGGTTGATTTCTTTTGTAAGCTTTTCTTCTTCTTTTGTCAGACGCTCGATTTCCTGTTCGAAGTCAATCAGCTCTTCCAGTGGTACATATACAGAAGCATCCGGTACTACGATCGATACGGCATCATCCGCAATACCTGCCTTATCAGCCTGGACAACAAGTTCAGAAGCACTCATAAGCGGGCATGCGCATGTTGTCAGCTCTTCGAATCCTTCACAGAGCTTCTCATCTTCGCATACTACATAAACCTTTGCTTTACGGCTCGGCGGTACATTCATTTCTGCCCGCGCATTTCTGACACCACGGATAACTTCTTTCATATGATCTGTTATATTTTCAGCGTCTGCATAACACCAGTCTTCGCTAAACTGCGGCCAGTCTGACATCATCAGAGATTTTTCCTCCGGTACCAGTGCGCTGTAGATTTCTTCTGTTACAAATGGCATAAATGGATGTAACATCTTCAGTGCATTACCAAGAACCGTCTTCAGTGTCCAAAGTGCTGCATTGGCGCTCTTATAATTTTCATCAGAATGGTAGATCCTGTATTTTACAAGCTCGATGTACCAGTCACAGAATTCATCCCAGATAAAGTCATATACTTTCTGTACTGCAATACCCAGTTCAAATTTATCCATGTTCTCAGTTACATCTTTTGCAAGTGTATTTACCTTGGATAAAATCCATTTATCGGTTACTTCAAAATCTGCCTCATCCGGTTTGGAAATTACCTTATCTTCCATGTTCATCATGATAAATCTGGATGCATTCCATACCTTATTGGCAAAGTTACGGCTGGATTCTACACGTTCGTTGTAGAAACGCATATCATTTCCGGGTGCATTTCCTGTGATCAGAGTCAGACGGAGTGCATCTGCACCGTACTCATCAATGACCTCCAGTGGATCGATACCATTTCCAAGAGATTTACTCATCTTACGTCCCTGGGAATCCCTTACCAGTCCATGGATCAGAACAGTATGGAACGGTGCTTTTCCAGTATGTGCATATCCGGAGAATACCATACGGATTACCCAGAAGAAAATAATATCATAACCGGTTACCAGTACATCTGTCGGATAGAAATACTTGAAGTCCTCTGTCTCTTCCGGCCATCCAAGTGTTGAGAACGGCCACAGTGCTGAACTGAACCAGGTATCCAGTGTATCTTCATCCTGTGTCAGATGTGTGCATCCGCAATGCGGGCATTTTTCCGGCATCTCACGTGCAACAACCACTTCTCCACATTCATCACAATAGTAGGCCGGAATTCTGTGTCCCCACCAGATCTGACGTGAAATACACCAGTCACGGATATTTTCCAGCCAGTTCAGGTAGATCTTACCAAAACGTTCCGGTACGAATTTTAATTCGCCGGTCTTGATCGCATTGATCGCCGGTTTGGCAAGCTCATCCATCTTAACAAACCACTGTGGTTTGATCATCGGTTCAACGGTTGTCTTACATCTGTCATGTGTTCCAACGTTGTGTACATGTTCTTCGATGCTTACAAGGTATCCTTCTTTTTCCAGATCTTCTACGATTGCTTTTCTTGCTTCGTAGCGATCCATTCCGGAATATCTTCCGTATCCTTCTACGATGGTAGCATCATCATTCAGGATGTTGATTTCCGGAAGATTATGTCTCTTTCCTACTTCAAAGTCATTCGGGTCATGTGCCGGTGTGATCTTAACCGCACCTGTTCCGAATTCTTTATCAACGTAAGCGTCTGCCACGATCGGGATTTCTCTTCCAACTAACGGAAGGATGACATTCTTTCCTACGATATCTTTGTACCTGTCATCGTCCGGGTGTACGGCGATCGCTGTATCTCCAAGCAGAGTTTCCGGACGTGTAGTTGCGATCTCAAGGAAACGTTCTGTTCCTACGATCGGGTACTTGATGTGCCAGAAATGTCCTGCCTGTTCCTCATGCTCAACTTCTGCGTCAGAAAGGGAAGTCTTACATACCGGACACCAGTTGATGATTCTGGAACCTTTGTAGATAAATCCTTTTTCGTGAAGACGAAGGAATACTTCTTTGACCGCATTCGAGCATCCTTCATCCATGGTGAAACGTTCTCTGTCCCAGTCACAGGATACACCAAGCTTTTTCAGCTGACCTTCGATGGTTCCTGCGTACTCTTCTTTCCACTGCCAGGTTCTCTTAAGGAATCCTTCTCTTCCGAGTTCTTTCTTATCAATTCCCTCTGCCTTTAACTGGTTTGTAACCTTTACTTCTGTTGAAATTGCAGCGTGATCTGTTCCCGGGATCCACAGTGCATTATATCCCTGCATTCTCTTGTAACGGATCAGGATATCCTGAAGTGTATTATCGAGAGCATGTCCCATATGCAGCTTACCGGTGATATTCGGTGGCGGCATTACCGTTGTAAATGGTTTCTTACTTCTGTCAACTTCAGCGTGAAAATACTTTTCTTCACACCATTTTTCATAAAGTTTCGCTTCAATCTCTTTCGGATTGTAGGTCTTTTCAAGATTCTTACTCATTGTTTCCTCCTCTTATAAGTCCACCGCGCACTTTTGCTCTCTCTATAAAGAATAAAAAAAGCCCTTTACAATATGTAAAGGGCGTGTATAAACGCGGTACCACCTTTGTTCCACGAAATAAATCCATCTCGTATCTCTCACAGTTCTATAACGGAAACCACCCCGTGATATCCTACTCGCCCTTTTTCAGATACCCGGCTCCAAAGCTACCTTCTGCAACCACTTCCCGTAAACCGTCTCTCAGCCTGTGAACGGTTCTCTCTTCTTCGGACCAGTCTGCATACTCCTCTTTCTCATTGCCTTTTCCCATAACTATTGATAATCATAGTATTCAAAGTCCGATTTGTCAAGAAGTTCATGAAATCTTTAGAACTTCTTAAAGATTAAATTTTTCACTTAACTCAAAAAAGGCGAAATCCCTCTGAATAAGAAAGATCCCGCCCTAACTTCCTAAGCCTCGTCAATCGCTTTTCCGATATCGTGGCGCATATATTTGTTATCAAATTTAACCCATTCGGTTGCTTTGTAAGCATTGGCACGGGCCTCTTTGAGCGTTGCTCCCTTGGCTGTCACACCGAGGACACGTCCTCCGTTTGTCACGATCTGGTCTCCGTCGAATTTGGTTCCGGCATGGAAGCAATAGTATCCTTCATGCTTCTTGAACTCGTCAAGACCTGTGATCGGAAGTCCTTTTTCATAAGCGACCGGATAACCGTCAGATGCAAGTACCACACAGACTGCTGCATTGTCTTCAAACTGAAGATCTACCTGATCCAGTGTTCCGTCGATACAGGCTTCGATCACATCGATCAGATCATTTTTCATACGCGGAAGAACAACCTGTGCCTCAGGATCTCCGAATCTGGCATTGTATTCCAGAACCTTCGGTCCGTCTTCGGTAAGCATCAGTCCGAAGAAGATGATCCCCTTGAACTCTCTTCCCTCTGCTGCCATTGCATCTACCGTCTTCTGGTACACATATTTCCGGCAGAATTCGTCAACTTCTTTTGTATAGAAAGGACTCGGTGAGAAAGTTCCCATACCACCGGTATTCAATCCCTGGTCTCCGTCTTTGGCTCTCTTGTGATCCTGCGCGCTTGTCATAGTCTTGATGGTCTTTCCATCTACAAAGGAATGAACAGAAACGTCACGTCCTGTCATGAATT
>OLPE01000023.1_pt1 | contig 188823 bp, 190 predicted proteins | sample 1671901 | NCBI WGS metagenome assembly OLPE01 (sample SAMEA3136624, study PRJEB25190) | human gut metagenome | biome: human gut; feature: human-associated habitat; material: faeces | place: Austria | collected 2013 | reverse complement strand
AACCTATGATTTTATCATCAATCTGAGAGGTTTACACAGAATAATTTACACTACCGGCGTTATACAAATTTAGAATTTGTGTAATGCCCTTTTGCTCATTTAACAAAATCTGTGTTTATTATTAAATGAATGCTGATTTGAAAATTTATTCCTGTTCTTCCTTATCCGGATCAGTATTTTCTGTTTCAGTTCCTTCGCTGGAAGTGTCAGCGTTTTCTGTTATATCAGCTTCAGTACTGTTATCAGAGGCGTTATCCTCATCAGAGTCAGCATTTTCTTCGCTGTCAGTCTTTGGTGTAAGTGGTACATAACCTCTGTCAGAGACCGGCTTCAGATCATTGTCCAGATCAAAGCTTTCATTTTCAAAGATATCGTCGAGATCATCGTCAAAATCGTCCTCGTCGTCAGCTTTTGTCTTCTTAAAGTAATAGAAAATACCTGCGGCAGCACTGCCGATCGCAGCGAGTCCGAATAAACGTTTCCATAATTTATTCATAAGTAAATACTCCTTTCGTCGTGTTGTTCTAATAGATGTATTGTAATACTTTTCAGAAGAAAAAGAAAGGGATAGACTTATAAAAATACTATAAAACTTGACAAAATTGTGATACACTGTAAAATATATTTTTTGGAGAAAGTGTAGTAAAAGAGGAGATTGGTAGTTAGTTTATGAAGAAACATGAACCAAAAAAAACAGCAAAAAAAGGATTGTTTCGTATTGTTTTCAGTCGTTCCGGTATTATGCTCCTGCTGATTCTCATGCAGATCGGAGTCTTTACGATAACTACATCCCGGCTGCAGGCATATTCGACAGCAATCAGCGGAATCATGCTTTGCATGCGAGTTATAGTAATCATTTACGTAATCAATTCGGAGGGCAATCCGGCATTTAAGATGACATGGATTTTGTGTATTATCACGTTTCCGGTTGTAGGAACGCTGTTTTATATTTATGTGAAGTTGCAGGTGGGGACACGCTTTCTGAAGCACAGACTTAGTACACTCAAAACAGAGATGTCCCAGTATATGGTGCAGGATAAAGATATAGTAGATGCACTATGGGCAAGCCGATCAGCGAATGCAAGGCTGTCGCATTATCTTTCAAACCAGCTGAACTTTCCGACATACCGGAATACGCAGGTCCGTTATTTCCCATTGGGGGAAGACAAATTCCGTTGCCTGCTTGCGGAGCTTAAGAAAGCACGAAAATTTATTTTTATGGAATATTTTATTGTCGAAGAAGGATACATGTTGGATCAGATTCTGGAGATATTGATCCAGAAAGTAAGAGAAGGTGTGGAAGTTCGTTTTATGTATGACGGAATGTGTGCGATTTCCATGCTTCCGTATGATTATCCGGAGAAATTAAAACACTATGGAATCCAGTGTAAAATGGCAAATGCAGTAAAGCCGTTCCTGTCTACAACACAGAATAACAGAGATCACCGGAAAATCTGTGTTATAGACGGAAAAACAGCATTTACAGGAGGAATCAACATTGGAGATGAGTACATTAACCGGAAAGAACGGTTCGGCCATTGGAAAGATACAGCAATCATGGTAAAGGGGGATGCGGTACAGAGCTTTACAATGATGTTTCTGGAGATGTGGAACGTAGATGAGCGATATTCAGAAAACTATCATCGCTATCTGACACCAAAACGCCGGGAATTGCACCGGGAATACGGCTATATAATTCCTTATGCAGACAGTCCGTATGATGATGAAAATGTAGGCGAAGAGGTTTATTTCCATATTCTGAACCATGCGAGAAAATATGTACATATTATGACCCCTTATCTGATATTGGATAACGAGATGATCACGACGTTGACGCGTGTGGCAAAAAGTGGCGTGGAGGTCAGTATTATCATGCCACATATTCCGGATAAGTGGTATGCTTTTGCTGTGGCCAAGACATATTACAAAGAGCTGATAGAAGGCGGCGTCCGGATTTATGAATACGAGCCGGGGTTTGTTCATGCAAAGGTATTTGTGGCAGACGATGATACGGCAAGTGTAGGTACGATCAATCTGGATTACCGGAGCCTATATCTGCATTTTGAATGCGGAGCCTTTATTTACAATAATTCAGAAATTGACAGAATTGAACGTGATTTTCAGGAAACACTGGAGAAATGTCATAAAGTGACGCTGATGGAAGTAAAGAATCGGTCACTGCTGACCAAGATTGTCGGACAGGTATTAAAACTTGTAGCGCCGCTTATGTAAAAATAGAAAAAAACGTGGAAAAACAGTGAAAATGTACAAAATTCGTTTTACAGAAACACGGAAATATAGTATAATAACGAATGGTGTCTTAGAACACCCGAATGAAGAATGATATGTGATAATAATACAGGAGGAATTGATATGGTTAAAGCAGTCGTAGGTGCTAACTGGGGAGACGAAGGTAAAGGAAAGATTACAGATATGCTTGCTGAGGAAGCTGACATTATCGTACGTTTCCAGGGTGGAGCCAATGCAGGACATACAATCGTTAATAATTATGGAAAATTTGCCCTTCATACATTACCGTCAGGGGTATTTTATGATCATACAACAAGTATCATCGGAAATGGTGTTGCATTAGATATTCCGGTACTTTTCAAGGAAGTACAGTCTATCGTTGACAGAAATGTTCCGATGCCGAAGATTCTTGTATCTGACAGAGCGCAGATGGTAATGTCTTACCACAAAGATTTTGATGCATATGAAGAAGAAAGACTCGGAGGCAAGTCTTTCGGATCTACAAAGTCCGGAATTGCACCGTTCTATTCAGATAAGTATGCAAAAATCGGTTTCCAGGTAAGCGAATTATTTGATGATAAATTATTAAAAGAAAAAGTAGTAAGAGTTGCAGAACAGAAGAATGTTCTTCTGGAGCATCTGTATCACAAACCGCTGATCAATCCGGATGATATCTATGAAGAGCTGATGGAGTACAAAGCAAAAGTTGAGCCGTTTGTATGTGACACATCCCTGTTCCTGCACAATGCATTAAAAGAAGGAAAGAGCATTCTGTTAGAAGGACAGTTAGGTTCTCTGAAGGATCCGGATCACGGAATTTATCCAATGGTTACTTCTTCTTCCACACTGGCTGGATACGGAGCAATCGGAGCAGGTATTCCACCGTATGAGATCCAGAAGATCGTGACAGTATGCAAAGCATACTCCAGTGCAGTTGGAGCAGGTGCATTTGTAAGTGAGATTTTCGGAGAAGAAGCAGACGAGTTAAGACGCCGCGGCGGAGACGGTGGCGAGTTCGGAGCAACAACCGGACGTCCGAGACGTATGGGATGGTTTGACTGTGTAGCTTCCAAATATGGATGCCGTATGCAGGGAACAACAGATGTTGCATTTACAGTATTGGATGTCCTTGGATACCTGGAAGAGATTCCGGTATGCGTAGGATATGAGATTGACGGTGAAGTTACAACAGACTTCCCGCCGACACATCTTCTTGAGAAAGCAAAACCGGTATTTAAGACACTGCCGGGATGGAACTGTGATATCCGTGGAATCAAGAAATATGAAGACCTTCCGGAAAACTGCCGTAAGTATATCGAGTTCGTAGAAGAGCAGATTGGTTATCCAATCACAATGGTATCAAACGGACCTGGAAGAGAAGACATTATTTATCGTAATAAATAATTAAGATTCTTAATACCTCTTAAGAAAAGTGTTATTTTATCTTTAGAAATCTGCCACAGGATGTACACATTCTGCTGATAAGATGATTTTACCGCTAAGAATTACGTCATATACAGAGCAATCTGTGAATATAATAGTAAGGCGGGAGTAAGAATGACCGAGAAGGAGGTATACTTATGAATCAGAAAACTACTTCAGAATATCAGGAAGTGATATCGATGGAAGAGTATTTAGACAAGAGAAAAAGACAGAAAAAGAATGCCCCTGAGAACAGTAGCAAGATGGAAGCTACCATTCCTGTGAATGTTGCATGGGCGTTCGCCGAGATGTATATATAAGAGAAATGAACTAGAAACATAAGAAGGAGTAACATAGATATGAGTCGTACATTATTAGAACAGTGGAAAGACATCGCTTATGATGAGACTGCTGACAGAGGACAGCTTCAGAACTTCTGGGGAAGCTATTTCCAGATTGAGAAGGAGATTTATGAAAAGCTTCTTTCTAATCCGGATGAAGAAGTCAGAGGAACTGTAAAAGAGCTGGCTGAGAGATATGGACAGGATGTCATGACAATGGTAGGATTTCTGGATGGTATTGACGAGAGTCTGGTTGTGCCAAACCCAATCGATACAATGGACGAAGATACCGTTGTGAATCTTGTGTTTGACAAGGAAAAACTTTACAAAAACATGGTTGCAGCGAGAGCCGACTGGCTGTATGAACTTCCACAGTGGAAAGAGATTTTTTCTGAGTCTGAACTGAAAAAGTTATACAAAGAGCAGAAAGAGTCTACAACAATCCGCAAAGGCAAGAAGATCGGACGTAACGATCCGTGCCCGTGCGGTTCAGGAAAGAAGTATAAGAAATGTTGTGGAAAATAATATTGCTAATGCTCGCAGTTTTGTGCCTGGTCTATTATGGAGTGATTCGACTGGCAACCGGGCGATGGAATTCAACATTTGCAAGAGTCTGGCCAGTAGCAGGAATCCTGTTACTGGCTTTTTCCTATCTGGAATGGAGAGGACGTCTGCCACATGTAATGATGCTGGCAATATTGGCAATCTGTGTATTGATCATACTGACCTGTATACCGATTTTGTATACGATGTTTGTTAAAGAAAATGATGCATGCGACTATCTGATCATATTGGGTGCGCATGTGAATGGCAGGGTACCAAGTGATTCACTGGAACGCAGAATCAAAAAAGCGGAGCAATATCTGAAATCACATCCGATGACTAAAGTCATCGTCTCCGGAGGTCAGGGAAAGGGCGAAGATATTACAGAAGCAGAAGTGATGGAGATCTATCTGTGGGAGCATGGCATTGAGAAAGAACGGATTTTAAAGGAAACGGCATCGACAACGACGAGAGAGAATTTAAGATTTTCCAAAGCATTATTTACACCGGAGATCGTAAAGGTTGGAATTGTGACAAATAATTTCCATTTACACAGGTCATGTGCTCTTGCAAATAGACTCGGATATCCACATGTGTATCCGATTTCTGCCGGATGTAAAGGAAGTCTCTTTTTGAATTATATGATGCGTGAGGTTCCGGCGATGTGGAAGTTCTGGCTTGACAAAGAAAAAGACAGTGATATAATATAAAGCGTGTATGAAAGACATATGCCAAATGCGTAGATGAGACGAGTAAGTTGGGAAAGGAATAGCAGAGAGAGAAGTCACCGGCTGCAAGCTTCTTATTTTGGAACCTTCTGAAGACTACCTCGGAGTGGCTGTAAAACAGCCCGGTGATTCCGTTATCATCATGAATGAAGTGGTTTCGATCAGAGATATTTTTAATATACAAGTATGATCGTTTCAAACAGGGTGGAACCGCGAGAGAACTCGTCCCTTACAGTGATTGCTGTAAGGGATTTTTTTAATAATAGAAAACCGCATTTCCTATTATTTTAAAAGCCTCCGGCAGGATGTGTACTCGCACATTCTATTTAACCCCTTACCAGCGAATAAAAAGCGAAATAATAAAATAAAAGGAGAGAAAACATTATGAAAATCACATTAAAAGATGGATCTGTTATGGAATTTGAACAGGAAATGTCCGTTCTTGATGTTGCAAAATCAATCAGCGAAGGTCTTGCAAGAGTAGCAACATCTGCAAAAGTAGACGGAGATATTGTAGATCTTCGTACTGTACTTGACAAAGACTGCGAACTGGAAATTCTTACTTTTGATTCAGAAGACGGAAATGGTGCATTTAATCATACAGCAGCACATATTATGGCACAAGCTGTAAAACGTCTGTATCCGGAGACAAAACTGGCAATCGGACCTTCTATTGCTAACGGTTTTTACTATGATCTGGATCGTGAAACTGCATTTACAGCAGAAGATCTTGAAAAAATCGAGAAAGAAATGAAAAAAATCGTAAAAGAAGCACTTCCTCTGGAAAGATTTACAAAATCAAGAGAAGAGGCAATTGCATTTTTCAAAGAAAAGGAGGAACCATATAAAGTAGAACTGATTAAAGACCTTCCGGAAGGAGCAGAGATCAGCTTTTACAAACAGGGAGAATTTACAGATCTCTGTGCAGGGCCACATCTGATGTCTACCAAGACAGTAAAAGCATTTAAGCTGACAAGCCTTGCAGGTGCTTACTGGCGTGGAGATGAGAAGAATAAGATGCTGACAAGAATCTATGGTGTTGCTTATCCGAAGAAAGCACAGTTAGATGAATACCTGCATATGATGGAAGAAGCGAAGAAACGTGACCATAGAAAACTCGGAAAAGAGCTCGGACTTTTTATGATGTGTGAAGAAGGACCTGGATTCCCGTTCTTCCTTCCAAAGGGAATGGTATTAAAGAATACACTGCTCGATTACTGGAGAGAACTGCATAAACGCTGTGGTTATCAGGAAGTTTCCACACCGATCATCTTAAGCAGACATCTGTGGGAGACATCTGGACACTGGGATCACTATAAAGAAAATATGTATACAACCGTGATCGATGATGAAGACTTTGCAATCAAACCAATGAACTGTCCGGGTGGAATGCTTGTTTATAAAGCAGAGCCTCGTTCTTATAAAGATCTTCCGCTCCGTGTCGGTGAACTTGGACTGGTACACCGTCATGAAAAATCCGGTCAGCTTCACGGACTGATGCGTGTACGCTGCTTTACACAGGATGATGCGCACATCTTTATGATGCCGGAACAGATCCGTGATGAGATCAAAGGTGTTGCAGCACTGATCGACGAAGTATACAGCCTGTTCGGATTCAAATATCACGTAGAGTTATCTACCCGTCCGGACAACAGTATGGGAAGCGATGAAGATTGGGAACTTGCAACGGAAGGTTTAAGAGGAGCATTAGACGATCTTGGACTGGATTATGTTGTAAATGAAGGGGATGGAGCATTCTATGGACCGAAGATTGATTTCCATTTGACAGATTCTATCGGAAGAACATGGCAGTGCGGAACGATCCAGCTTGATATGCAGCTTCCACAGAGATTCGAATTAGAATATACAGGAGCTGACGGAGAGAAACATCGTCCGATCATGATCCACAGAGTTGCATTTGGTTCTATCGAAAGATTTATTGGTATCTTGATCGAGCATTTTGCAGGAGCATTCCCGACATGGCTTGCACCGGTACAGGTTAAAGTACTTCCGATTTCCGATAAATACATGGATTATGCACAGAAAGTACAGGATACATTATACAATGCAGGTATCCGCTCAGAAATTGATTCCAGAGCAGAGAAGATTGGATACAAGATCCGTGAAGCACAGATGCAGAAGATTCCATACATGCTTGTTGTGGGAGCAAAAGAGGAAGAAGCAGGTGTGGTATCTGTAAGAAGTCGTTTTGCAGGTGACGAAGGACAGAAAGATCTGACAGCATTTATGGATGCTTTGAAAGAAGAGATCGATACAAAAACAATCCGCGAAGTCGAAAAAGAAGATTAAAGCTTTTATGATATCAAACGGTTAAAAATTTTATTTCCGGATATACTAACTTTGATCTGGTAACAGGATAGAAAAGGAGGGTATAATATGCCGGAATTAAAGTGTACCGTACAGACATGTAAGCACAATCAGAATTATTACTGTGATCTTGACAAGATCACAGTGGGCGGAGACGCCGCAGTTGCACCGAAGGACACTTGTTGCGACAGTTTTGAAGAACGTAAAGACGGATATTCAAACAGCACAGGAAAACAGGCATCGCCGGTCAGCCAGGTAGACTGCCAGGCAACAGAATGTAAATATAATAACAACTGTTCCTGTCAGGCTGGTAAGATCAGCGTGGAAGGTGGAAACGCCTGCACATGTGGGCAGACAGAATGTGCAACATTTGATTGCAGCTGCAGATAAGAAAAATAAGCGTGCCTCTCATAGCACAATGGAAACTCCCGGAGATCTCTCTCCGGGAGTTTTCTTTTGTGCCGCTGATTGCTTACTGTTACGCCTTTATAGTTGACGCATAAAAGATCGGAGAGTATAATTATTCTATGTGCATTTGTGCAAAGAAGAGGAATAATTATATGAGTGAAAATGAAAAGAAAGAACGGGAAACATATTACAATTCAAAACCAAGACTTGGCGGAAATGGTCCTTCGAAAATCAGACAGCAGTTTAACAGAGGAATGACATATTTTCTTGTGATAGCGGCATCGCTTGCATTTTATTTTGCACTGTTGCGTTTCCGGCATATTTTTAACGTGCTGTGGAAGGTATACGACGTACTGAAACCGATTATTTACGGAGCCGTGATCGCATATCTGCTGAACCCAATCGTCAAAAGAGTAGACAAGAGGCTGATCCCTGTATTAGAGAAAAAGGTTACAAAACCGGGAAGAGCACAGAATATTTCCAGATCTGTCGGTGTGTTTACATCGCTGATTATATTGGGCGCATTGATATCTGCTTTATGCAACCTACTGATACCGGAATTATATGTTAGTATCCGTGATATGATCTATACATTACCGGGACAGCTCAACCATATGGTGTCATCACTGAATAATATCAAAATGGATGATTCTACAACCGGTTCCATTGTAAAGACAGCGATTGAGCAGGGAACAACAATGCTTCAGAACTGGCTGCGCAACGACCTTCTTGGAAAGGTCAATGAACTGATGTCGAATCTAACAGTCGGAGTGCTCAATTTTCTTGGTGAAGTTGTGAACTTCCTGATCGGAGTGATTGTATCCATCTACATTTTATTCAGTAAGGAACTGTTTGCAAAACAGTGCAAGAAGATTGTTTATGCAGTATTGCCAATAAGACATGCTAATCTGCTCCTGCATCTGACAACGAAAAGTAATGAGATATTTGGTGGATTTATTATTGGAAAGATCATTGATTCTGCAATTATTGGAGTACTGTGTTTCTTTGGATTGTCAATTTTAAATATGCCATATACGTTATTAGTAAGTGTGATCGTCGGTGTGACGAATGTCATCCCGTTCTTTGGACCGTACATTGGAGCTGTTCCGAGTGCAATCCTGATCATGCTGGATAGTCCGATAAAAGGACTGTATTTCCTGATATTTATACTGGTATTGCAACAGTTTGACGGTAATATATTAGGACCGAAGATCCTTGGAAATTCCACAGGATTGTCTGCATTCTGGGTAATCGTTGCGATTCTTCTCGGGGGAGGTTTGTTCGGATTCCCGGGTATGCTTATGGGAGTGCCGACATTTGCTGTGATCTATTACATTGTTCAGATGCTTGTAAGCAGCAAGCTGGAACAAAAAATGCTTCCTAAAAATACGGAAGCTTACGATCAGTACAGTTATGTAGACAATGCAGGACAGTATGTACATTCTTCACAGGAGCATGTGCATGCGACGCAGGAATATAAGTATCCGGAACATTCCGCAGTACATATGGAGCATTTTGGTCATATGGAAACCTTTGATGCAAAAATTAGACCAAAGAAAAAGGATGATCAGGAAGAGAATCATAAAAAAGATAACAAATAAAGGGGAATTTAATTATGCCGATTCGTGTGCAGAATGATCTCCCGGTAAAGGAGATCTTAGAGAGTGAAAACATATTTGTAATGGATGAACACCGTGCGATGCATCAGGATATCCGTCCAATCAAGATCGGACTTCTGAATCTTATGCCGCTTAAGGAGGAGACGGAACTTCAGATTCTCCGGTCGCTGTCCAATACGCCGCTGCAGGTGGATGTAACGTTTGTTATGGTATCCAGTCATGAAGCAAAGAATACACCGACCAGTCATTTAAACCAGTTTTATAATCGTTTTGGTGAGATACGTGATGAGAGATTTGACGGATTTATCATTACGGGAGCACCGGTAGAGCAGATCCCATTTGAAGAAGTAGATTATTGGGAAGAATTAAAGCAGATCATGGAATGGACAAAGACGCATGTTACCTCAACACTGCATCTGTGCTGGGGTGCGCAGGCAGGTATGTATTATCATTTCGGAATTGATAAGAAGCCGTTGCCGGAGAAAGCTTTTGGATTATTCTGGCATAAAGTACTCAACCGTAAGATTCCACTTGTCCGTGGATTTGATGACTGTTTCCTTGCACCACATTCCAGACATACAGAAGTGCCGATGGATGCAGTGCGTGCCGATGAGCGAATTACTGTGCTTGCTGAGTCTGATGAAGTTGGACTTTTCCTTGCTATGGCAGATGATGGCAGACAGATTTTCGTAATGGGACATCCGGAATATGACCGGGTAACTCTGGATGGCGAATACAAACGTGATCTTTCCAAAGGCCTGGAGATCGCAATGCCGAAGAATTATTATCCGGATGATGATCCGGAAAAGACACCGCTCCTTAAGTGGAGAGCGACTGCGAATAACCTGTATACAAACTGGTTGAATTATTACGTATATCAGGCAACGCCGTATGATATGATCGGAACACCGGATTTTCGTTGATTTTACGGGGATTACGAGTATCCTATATATCACATAATTTATTATAATTTAGTATGATTTGTTACGAAAATGGTGTAGAAAAATAAAAAAATGGTGTACACGTAATTATATACGATAAGAGAAGTTTTATTTTAATTTCTATACGATCAAAAAATCGTAAAACTTCCAGAAGGGATTCGAAAACAACAGTAGTCAGGAACCGCCAATTACGGCGGTTCTCAATTTTTCAATGTACTCGCTGTTGAGCGTTTACCTTCTTTTTTGTCAAACATGTCTTTGATTTTGTCTTTAAGATATTTGCCAGAACCGCTTTCAGAGAAGAAAGAATCTATTTTATCTTTTGACCTTTCTAATGGAGTTAAATCCATATTAGCAATATCTTTAAGAGCTAACTTGATTTCTTTGAATTCAGATTCGTATCCCGCTAATGCTTCCTCACCTTTGCCATCGACAGAAAAAGCGGAGAGCAAATCATTCAAATCACCTTGTCTTGATGACATGTCTGTTTTTAGCTCATCTATAAGTTTAGTATATTCTTTTATTTCTTTATTAGATTTTTTCCATTGCTGACTATCCTTGGTAGCACCAATCTGCTTTTGCTTTGCATCTTCAATACTGTTATTAAGTTTATCAATCATTTTAAGATCATCGGATACCTGTGTCGTAACTGATGATTTTTTATAAGCAAATGGAGTTACAAGATTAGTGTATTTTTTTGAATCATATTTTGAAGCTTTTCTTTCTATTTCTTGAGCAAAAGAAGCAGTGCCTCGTTTTAATGACTTGCTTGCGTGTTCGGCAGCCTCTTCTTCTTTAGAGCTAACTGCTTTTTTTTTAAGTAATAGATGCTTGTAATGATTGATTGGCTGTTTGGATTTTTTGTATTTCTTCTTTGTCAATTAAAGAAATCCCTTTTTGACTATTTATCTTAGTAATCATATCATTGATATTATCTACTCCAGATAAATCAACGTTATATTTTGCACCAATATCAGTTAGTGACTTTTTATACTCATCTTGTTTAGATATCAATGAGTCTAAATCGGAAACTGCGGTTTGTGTTCCTGTATTTGATTCTTTTGTGTTTTTTAATGCTGAATCGTAAGATAAATCATATGCATCAGACACAGCCTGTATTGCTTTTTGCATACCATATACTGCAACAGTAGCAGCCGTTACTTTCCCAATTGTTGTGCTTAAAAATCCTTTCACACCAGCTTTGAGACTTTCTAATGGCTTACTAGCATTTTCAAATTTTGACATTGCATCTGTGACATCGGTAACACTATCTAATTGATCAAATATTTCTTTTGCTGTATTTTTCTTTGTACCGCTTCGAGATAAAACGTTTACAATATCATCAATATCAGACATACCGTTTAAAGCAGAAATTACATCTTTTGCATTATCTCCGGCTTTAGCTACATTCTTTCCAACATCAGTAAGATCACCTAAACTTGCTATTTTAAAGAACATCGTGTATTATGAAAATAAAAACGGAGGTATTTTTATGTCATTGATTAAATGTCCTGAATGTGGGAAAGAAGTTAGCGATAAGTCAGAAGTGTGTATCCACTGTGGATATCCGATTAACAAAAAAAGAACTATTGTTGTAAATGGAACGACTTATGACGCAGAACCATACTATGATTTAATTGAACAATAAAAAAATGAAAAAATTGATCATAGAAGTTTTCAAAGAGGTGTTGTTCGTTTAATAATTGATTACAATTTACGACATGATTATTATGAAAAATTAGAGGATATTATAATGAGCACGCATACAGTCCCGGAAACATTCGATGGTCCATTAGCAAACTCTGGTCCATCGTGTCCTAAATGTGGTTCATATTCTGTGTCTACTACGAACAGAGGATTTTCGTTACTTACAGGATTTATTGGTTCCGGAAAACCAATGAACGTATGTCAACAGTGTGGACATAGATGGAAAGTAGGGAAGTAGAAGAATAATATAAAAGACAGGACAGAAGAGAAGTAGAATAAAAGAGAGGTGTTAAGCCTCTCTTTTATTAAATACTATGTGTTCTTGTGAAGGAATTCTGAAACAAAAATTTGTTTTTCCGTTATAGTTAGAAATTGAAAAATCACCAGTAGATATAACATCCATGCCGAGACCGTTTCAAGTTTGTGTAAACGTTAAAAACTGATATAAGATTTATGAATAGTTACAAATGGGCAGAGCCGATTTTCCGGGTTTCTGCCCATATCTGCATTATACAGGAGTTTTTTGCATGTCAATAAAACCTGCCTAAACGTATGTAGCAGTAGAAATTATTTATAATAATTCAAAAGAACCAGCGCATGATTTCATGTGCTGGTTCTTTTATGAGGGGCAAATATCTGAACAAAAATGATAATGTCACTTAGGAATGAGCGCGTTCCCCGGCAAGCTGTCTCACGTCCGGAATGGCGATCAGAGCCGGATATAAGATTGCGGAAATGATCAGTCCGCCGACACCCTGAATGATGTTGGCCGGAACACTTGCAAGTGCTCCGGAAGTTCCGTAAAGGAAAATCTCACAGAGGCAGTAGCCGCCGGCAACAAGTACAATATCAGCAACTCCGCCAAGGATAACGGCTGTAAATCTTGTCTTGGAAGAATGTCCAAGTTTCTGGTAAATCAGTCCTGCTGCAAGAGCAACCAGACCTTTGATCACAAATGTAATCGGTACATAGATAAAATATCCGCCAATCAAATCAGCCATTGCAGAACCGATACCGCCGGCAAGGAGTCCGTATACCGGACCTAGGATCACACCGGAGAGAATCACAACTGCATCACCCGGATGGATATATCCGCCGGTTCCAGGAGTAGGAATGTGAATCGACATGGTTGCTACACACGATAAAGCAGCAAATAAAGCTGTCATAACAATTTTTTTCAGATTTGAATTCATAACTATCAGACCTCATTTCTTTTGTTTTGTTGTAGAAACTTTACAACGAAACTGGATTGAAATAAAGAACCAGTTATTGCAAAAATAACCATGCCAGTTTGAAGAGTGATAATATTTATCAGTTTGGAAACCCTTGTTTTACAGACTGACATTGACAGGAAATAAAACTACTTTGGCTGTCTTCTTTTTTCTTAAATTGTAGTCATATACGGAATATTTAAAACATATAATATACAAAAAATACTTGCATGCAAATTCCAAATATGGTAGTATAATTTTGTCAATTGGTTTAATGAATACAAGTTGTGCGAAAATTAGACTCCAAGGATGGAATTTCCCCGTAGTCTTTTTGTTATGGTAAAGAGGAAAATACACGCACTTATGCAAGTGCATCCTCGAACGCTAATCAGCGGATAAAACATACCAGTGTGTATTGACGAATACATGCAAGGACAACTTATTTGAAAAGATATTTTCTGAAAATATTAGATAAAATGCCGAATTATTCGATAATTATATAACAATTATTGATGTGTTCGATAAGTTCGGTTAAAATGTATTCAATAACTAAATAACCGGTATAGAAAGTACATGTACAGTAACTTAAGGACAGAGAATTCATGAAAAGGGGGCACATTATGTTAGAAGCAATTAATTCTGTCGTTACCGCAATTAATGGTGTTGTATGGGGCTGGCCGATGATCATACTCTTGTTTGGAACTCATCTTTATATGACTTTCCGGACAGGATTCATCCAGTGGAAGTCCGTAACAAAAGGAATCAAGTTATCTGTAACAAAGGATCCGGAAGCAGAAGGAGAAGTATCACAGTTTGGTGCGCTTACGACTGCTCTGGCGGCAACAATCGGAACTGGTAATATTATAGGTGTAGGAACAGCAATCGCTCTTGGTGGACCGGGAGCAGTTCTCTGGATCTGGCTTACCGGCGTTTTTGGAATCGCAACAAAATATGCAGAGTCACTGATCGCGGTGAAGTATCGTGTAAAGACAGACGATGGACGTATGCAGGGTGGTGCTATGTATGCGTTGGAGCGTGGATTGAATATGAAGTGGTTAGGTTTTCTGTTTGCTATTTTCGGAGGATTTGCTTCATTCGGTATTGGATGTGCAACGCAGGTGAACGCAATTGCAACAGTCTGCTATACAAACTTCCACATTCCAAGATGGCTGGTAGGTGTGGTAGTTGCAATATTAACAGCAATTGTTATTTTCGGTGGAATCAAAGCGATTGCAAATGTATGTGAAAAGCTTGTTCCATTTATGGCAATTTTCTATGTACTGGGATGTATCGTGATTCTCTGTATGAATTATGATTACATAATTCCAGCACTTGGAGTCATATGTCGGCTTGCATTTACACCGGGCGCAGCAGCAGGTGGTCTGGTAGGAAGCGGAATTATGATGGCACTCCGGTTTGGTGTAGCAAGAGGGCTTTTCTCCAATGAATCCGGGCTTGGATCTGCGCCGATCGCAGCAGCGGCAGCACAGACAAGGAATCCGGTCCGTCAGGCTCTGGTATCTTCTACAGGAACATTCTGGGATACTGTTGTTGTATGTGCAATGACAGGTCTTGTACTTGTAACAACAATTATGAAGAACCCATCGATTAATGCAGATGAGATCCCGGATGGTGGTGTCTTGACATCTCTTGCATTTGGTCAGATTCCGGTTCTTGGACCGATCATTCTGACACTTGGTATTGTTTCATTTGCATATTCTACTGTTCTTGGATGGGCATATTACGGAGAACGCTGTGTAGAATATTTTGCCGGGAAAAAAGTATTATTACTGTATCGTTGCCTGTATGTGGCAGTTGCAGTTATCGCACCGGTTGTAGCGCTGGATCTTGTATGGCTGATCGCAGATACATTGAATGCGCTGATGGCGATACCAAACCTTGTGGCAGTATTGTTGTTGTCAAATGTTATTGTCAGTGAAACGAAGAAATACATCAACGATCTCGACGCAAAAGATGACACACCAATTCCGGTTATTAAAGATTAGTTAAAAATTTGAGTTACAAAATTAATCAAAGTTGTTCTTGACAAATATACTTTAATGAAGTAAAGTAGTGATTGTAGATAAGCAAAACCGTTGAGAAAGAGTAGTAGATTATCTGATGACATTACAGAGAGCGATGGGTGGTGGAACATCGTATGGAATGGATAATTGAATGGCCTTTCGAGGGCAGTCTGAAATCTTTGAGAGTAGGGCTTGTCGGGAACCGAACCCGTTATCAATCAGGAGTGTATGTTAGTACATGAGAAAAGTGGACGATTCGTCAAGTTGAGTGGTACCGCGATAATATTTCAGAATAATATTACCGTCTCAAACCGATAGGTTTGAGGCGGTTTTCTTATTTTATAAGACTTCCTTATCTGCCAGTCGGTTCCGATCATTTTTCTCTCCTAACAGGAAACAAAAATCAATAAACACAGAAAAAGGAGAAAAAGACAATGAAAAAAAGAGTATTAGCAGCAGTATTAGCAACAATGATGGCAGCAACGATGATGGCAGGATGTGGAAAGTCAGAGACAAAGAGTGAAGCAAAGAAAGATAGTTACACAATCGGTATTGAACAGTTCGCAGAGCACGGTTCACTGGACAACTGCCGGGAAGGTTTCTTAAAAGGACTGGAAGACGAAGGAATCAAAGAAGGCAAGAATCTGAAAGTTAAGTATAAGAATGCAGCCGCAGATATGGGAACTGCCGGACAGATTTCAGACAGTTTTGTTTCAGATAAAGTGGACCTGATCTGTGCGATCGCAACACCAAGTGCACAGAGTGCATACAATGCAGCAATGGACAAAGACATTCCGGTTATTTATACAGCCGTTACTGATCCGGTAAGTGCTGAACTTGCAGACAAAGATGGCGAAGCCGTAGGAAATACAACCGGAACATCTGACAAACTTCCGATAAAAGAACAGCTGGAAATGATCCGTAAGATGTTACCGGATGCAAAAAAGATTGGAATCATGTATACAACGAGTGAAGCAAATTCTGTATCTGCGATCAAAGAATATGAAAGCCTTGCAAAAGATTATGGATTTATACTTGTGAAGAAAGGAATCTCAACAACAGCAGATGTTTCGCTTGCTGCAGATGATCTGTTAAGCAAAGTGGAATGCATCACAAACCTGACAGACAACACAGTTGTATCTTCCCTGCCGACAATTCTTGACAAAGCAAATGCAAAGAAGATTCCGGTATTCGGAAGTGAGATCGAACAGGTTAAGCTCGGATGCTTTGCAGCAGAAGGACTGGATTACATTGCACTTGGAGAGCAGACTGGTAAGATGGCAGCACAGGTATTAAAAGGCGAAAAGAAAGCAGAAGAAATGAACTATGAAACCATTAAAAAACCAGGTTTCTATGTAAATAAAAAAGTAGCTTCAAATCTTGGAATCAAAGTTCCGGATGAACTGTCCAAGAGTGCAGCAGAAAGCTTTAACGAGATCACAGCAAGCAAAAAGACAGAAAAATAAGAAGAATTAAGAAAGTAATGTTTTGGGAGGAAGTTTCATGGATTTTATCGTAACGATTTTAGAACAGGGGCTGATATATGCAATATTGGCGCTGGGTGTATATATTACTTATAAGATACTGGATTTTCCAGATCTGACAGTAGATGGAAGTTTCCCACTGGGAGCAGCTGTTACGGCTGCTCTCATTACAAGAGGGATGAATCCTTATCTGACACTGCCGGTTTCCTTTTTGGCAGGAGTGCTGGCAGGTGTATGTACCGGACTGATTCATGTGAAATGTAAAGTAAGAGATTTGTTGTCCGGAATTATTATGATGACAGCACTGTGGACTGTAAATCTTTACATTGCAGGTACAGCGAATGTACCGCTTTTTTCTCGGGACAGTATTTTTAAAAATGATTTTCTAATAGGAATTGTACCGGAGAGCATGAAAAGTTATGTGACGCTGATTATTGTACTCATCCTTGCGGTTGTATGTAAGATCATTCTGGATCTTTATATGAATACGAAGTCTGGCTATCTGCTCCGGGCAGTCGGAGATAACGAGACAGTCGTAACTGCACTTGCAAAAGATCAGGGCAATGTGAAAATATTAGGACTTGCAATTGCAAATGGACTTGTATCTCTGGCAGGATGTGTATTTGCACAGGAAGAGCGTGTGTTTGAAATCTCCATGGGAACAGGTGCGATCGTTATCGGACTTGCGAGCGTAATCATCGGAACAAGTATTTTCAAGAAAATCTCGTATGTAAAGACGACAACAGCGGTCATTATCGGTTCGATCATTTACAAAGCATGTGTGGCGGTTGCAATCCGTAACTTTGAACCGCAGGCAATGAAGCTGATCACAGCAATATTATTCCTGATCATTTTGGTCATCAGTATGGAAAGAAAGACGAAGGTGAAATAGATGTTAGAATTAAAAGGAATTCACAAATATTATAATCCGGGAACAGTCAACGAGATGTGTCTGTTTGATGATTTTGGACTTCAGATTGGAAAAGGTGAATTTGTATCTGTAGTTGGAAGCAACGGCTCCGGCAAGACATCTATGCTGAATCTGATCTGTGGCAGTATTTCACCGGAAAAAGGCAGTATTCTGATGGATGGAAAGGATATTACAAAAGAAAAAGAATATAAAAGAAATCTCCGGATTGGAAGAGTATACCAGAACCCAGCGATGGGAACCTGTCCTTCCATGACGATCCTTGAAAATATGGCACTTGCCGACAACAAAGGAAAAATGTATGGACTTTTGCGGGGAACAAACAAGAACCGCATTTCTTATTACAGAGAACAGTTATCCAGACTGAATCTCGGACTGGAAGATAAGATGAGTGTGAAAGTCGGTGTATTGTCCGGTGGTCAGAGACAGGCGATGGCACTTCTGATGTCAACGATGACACCGATTGATTATCTGATCCTCGATGAGCATACGGCAGCGTTAGATCCAAAGACGGCAGACCTTATCATGGAACTGACCGATCAAATCGTAAAGGAGAAAAATCTTACAACGATTATGGTAACACATAATCTCCGTTATGCAGTAGAGTATGGGAACCGGCTTCTTATGATGCATCAGGGAAAAATTGTTTTAGATAAGAAGAAAGAGGAAAAAGAAGCAACCTCTATTGATGATGTTCTTACAATGTTTAATGAAATCAGTATTGAATGTGGGAACTAAATAATGGTATGCTATATGATAGTTGATCAAAATAAGGAGAATTATGATATGGCTAAGAGAATTGCACAGTTTGAAAAAGTAAGTTTTGTACAGTTTAAAGAAGGATACAAAGATGCATTCGGAGATGTTTCGGATGAAGAAATCCGGGAAATTTATGAAAAAATAAAACTTCCAAGACGAGCAACAGCAGGTTCGGCAGGATATGATTTCTTCATGCCTGTGACGAAGACATTAAAAGTGCAGGAGACATTAAAAGTTCCGACAGGAATTCGTGTGAAGATGGATGAAAACTGGGTACTGAAATGCTATCCGAGAAGTGGTCTTGGATTCAAATACCGTCTGCAGCTTAATAATACAGTTGGAATTATTGACAGCGATTATTATGGTTCCGATAATGAGGGACATATTTTCGCAAAGCTGACAAATGACGGAAAAGAAGGGAAAGAAGTCGAATTAAAAGAAGGTACCGGATTTATGCAGGGAATTTTCGTTGAATATGGAATTACCGTCGATGATGATGTAGAAGAAGTACGCAACGGAGGATTCGGAAGCACCACAAAGAGTGAATAAGATAAAAGAAAAAGGACATCCTAACTGTCAGTAAGACAGTGGAGGGTGAACATATATGAAAGACGGGAAAAAGATTACCGCTTCAAGAGAAGAAAGCACATCCTATATGAATCAGACTCTCCCGATGAGGGAGAGCTTTGACCTGATTCAGCGCGATTTGATGATCGGCGAAAGGGTGGCTTCTTTTTATTTTATCAATGGTCTGAATAAAGACGATGATATGTTAAAGCTGATGGATGCACTTTTAAAGATCAAAAAAGAAGATATGCCGGCAGGGATTCTGCAATTTATGGAAATGGCGATTCCCTATACGGAAGTAGAGCTAATAGAAGATTTTGACCAGGTGTTAAAAAATCTGTTTTCTGGTGTTACCTGTCTTTTTGTGGATGGCTATGAGGGAGCAATCGCAATCGATTGCCGTACTTATCCGGCAAGAAGTGTGGAAGAGCCGGATAAAGATAAATCACTTCGTGGTTCCAGAGATGGTTTTGTCGAGACCGTTGTCAGCAATACGGCAATGATAAGACGAAGGATAAGGAGCGAGCATCTTGTAATGGAGATGCAGGAGGTTGGCGACAGTTCGCGCACAGATATTGCCATCTGCTATATGAAAGACCGGGTGAACAAGGAGATTCTCTGCGATTTAAGACAGAAAGTCCTTTCAATCCGAACCGATGATCTCAGAATGAACCAACAGAGTCTTGCAGAATGTCTAATGAAGAGAAAATGGTACAATCCATTTCCGAAATTTAAGTTTACAGAACGACCGGATACGGCTGCGGCATGTCTTTTTGAAGGAAAAGTGGTTCTGCTGGTAGATAATTCTCCATCAGCGATGATCTTGCCGACATCGATTCTGGACGTCATAGAGGAAGCAAATGATTATTATTTTCCAACACTTACAAGAGTGTATCTGAAATCAGCGAGAGGGCTGATTAGCTTTTTGACGATTTTTTTAACACCGGTGTTTCTTCTGTTTATGCAAAATTTGAACTGGCTCCCGAAAATGTTTGCATTTGTGGCAGTAAAAGATATGATAAATATTCCGCTTATTTTCCAATTGTTGATTCTGGAGATTGCAATTGACGGATTAAGACTTGCAGCTCTTAATACACCGAGTATGTTAAGCACACCGCTCAGCGTGATCGCAGGTCTTGTGATGGGAGAATTTTCCGTAAAGTCCGGCTGGTTTAACAGTGAGGTAATGTTATACATGGCTTTTGTGGCTGTCGCTAATTACACCCAGCCGAATTTTGAACTTGGCTATGCACTCAAATTTATGCGGCTTCAATTGCTTATATTGACTGCTCTCTTTAACTGGATCGGTTTTCTGATCGGATGTATCGTTGTGGTGTGTAGTATCTGTTTTAATAAGACATTGTCCGGGTGGAGTTATCTGCATATACGGTTAAACTGATACGCCGGAAAATGTGAACAAACCGTAATAATTTTGGTGTAATTTTGGTGTAAGTTGGTGTAGTATTATGTTTTGCATATCCTGTTTCCAGGTGGTATAATGTAGCCAACCTAAGAAATAGGAGGATTTGAAAGATGAGTGAATATGTAATTTCTGTCAACAGTACAGTTGACTTACCAAAGGAATGGCTTGAGGAGAGAGCTGTTCCGGTGATTCCGTTAAAATATACGATAGATAAGGAAACTTATGATGATATGTCAGGTCTTACGTCAAAGGAATTTTTCCAAAAGTTAAGAGAAGGAAAGATGGCTGTGACGACACAGGTAAACCCGGAGCAGGCAAAAGAAGGTCTGGAGAAGATTGTAAGAGAGGGAAAAGATATCCTTCATCTGGCATTTTCTTCCGGACTCAGCGGTACATATAACAGTATGCGGATTGCGGCAGAAGAGCTGAAAGAAGAATATCCGGAGCGTAAGATTATCGTGATTGACACGTTGTGTGCTTGTATGGGAGAAGGACTTCTTCTGTATTATGCACTGAAACATAAGAAGGAAGGCATGTCCGTTGAAGAACTTGCAGACTGGGTAGAGCAGAATAAATTACATGTCTGCCACAATGTCACAGTAGATGACCTGCATCATCTGCAGAGAGGCGGGCGTGTGTCAAAGACAGCGGCAGTTCTCGGAACAATGGTACAGATTAAGCCGATCATCCATGTAGATGACGAAGGTAAGCTGCAGGTGATCGGTAAAGAGAGAGGAAGAAAACGTTCTATCCAGAAAATTGTAGAAATGTCTGTAGAGCGTTCAAAAGGATGGGATAATGAGATTATCATGATCACACATGGAGACTGCCCGGAAGATGCAGAATATCTGGCAAAAGTTGTCCGTGAGAAGATGGGAGTGGAGAATATTCTTATCAATAATATCGGAACCGTGATTGGAAGCCATACCGGTCCGGGTGTACTGGCGGTGTTCCATATGGGTGGAAAGAGATAGGCAAAGAAGCCTGCTCAGATCTTGCCAGACAGTCTATGGATGGAAAGATTCAAAAGGTAGTCATTCAATGGCGATTTTTACGAGCTTCTGGTAATCAAATAAACAGCGGACAGGATTTTAGAAAATATTAACTGAAATCCTGTCCGTTTTATCTTGGGAAGAAAGTCCCTAATTATCATATTCTGCTGTTGGTGTATAATGTATTCCTGTAGTTGCAATATACTTCTTACAGAGTAAAGATTCCTAATGCACTTGCTACGGAACTTAAGAGGATCAGCACAAGGAAGATCGGAGCGATCCATTTGATCATAACTGCAAATAATTTTTCGCCTTTAAACGTTCCATCTGTCACTTTTACTTCGTCTGCGATCGTAGATGGCTTAATTACAAAACCGATAAAGATACAGGTGAAGAATGCTACGATCGGCATTAGTACGCTGTTGCTGACAAAGTCCATAATATCAAGTACAGACATTCCCATCCAGGAAATGAAACTGAGTGGACCGAATCCGAGAGAAGACGGAACACCCATAACAAGTGCCAGAATTGTTACAAACACACAGGTTCCTTTTCTTGTCCAGCCAAGTTTATCTCTTAAGATTGATACAATCGTCTCCATCAGTGAAATTGCGGAAGTAAGCGCCGCAAAGAACACAAGCAGGAAAAATACTGTTCCGACAACATTGCCAAATTTCATATTGCCAAATACTTTTGGAAGTGTAATGAACATTAGCCCCGGACCTGCCTGCAGTGCAGAACTGTCACCACCGGAAAATGCGAATACTGCTGGGATAATCATAAGACCTGCAAGGAAAGCAACACCGGTATCGAATATTTCAATCTGTCGTACAGAACTTTCCAGATGATTTTCTTTCTTCATATAGGAACCGTATGTGATCATAATACCCATGGCAAGTGACATGGAATAAAAGAGCTGTCCCATAGCTGCAAGGATTGTCTTCGCGGATACGTCAGCCATATGTGGTTTCAGATAGTAAGAAAGCCCGTCCATGGCACCGTCGATCGTCAGTCCATATAAGGCAACGAACAGAGTCAGAAGAACGAGGATCGGCATCATGAATTTGCTGACCTTTTCGATACCCTGCTCTACACCAAAACCAACGATAACTGCTGTAACTGCAATAAACAAGAAAAACCATCCGATCGGTTCGAATGTTCCGCCAATGAAATCTGTAAAATAACTGTCGCCCGCTGCTGCGTGACCGGAACCAGTGACAAATACGAAAAAGTATTTGACAACCCATCCACCGATAACGGAATAATACGGGAAAATAATGATCGGCACTGCTGATGCCAGAATACCGAGAAACTTGAATCTTTTATCAAGTGTAGTGAAAGCACCAATGGCGCTGAGTCCTGTCTTACGTCCGATTGCGATCTCTGCGGTCATCAGTGTAAAACCAAATGTGACTGCCAAGATCAGGTAAATAAATAAAAACGTTCCTCCACCATATTTTGCAGCGAGGTAGGGGAATCGCCAGATGTTACCGAGTCCTACCGCAGATCCGGCGGCTGCCAGTACGAAACCGAGCTTGCCGGAAAAACTACTTCTTTTTTGCATGTTAAAACCTCCTCTAATGATAAGCATTCCTTATAGATGTATTGTGTTATATTATGACACGAAAAACTTGTATTTTCAAGAAAAAATCATGCGAAATACACAATTTGAAGGATGAAAATATAACTCAACTGACAGTGTGGTGAGAAAAATAAGAAATTATGTTATGATATGGGCAGTGAATCAGAGAGGAGTACAGAATATGATTGATGTACGGAAGACGGGAAAATTTATAGCACAGTGCAGACATGAAAAAAATCTGACACAGAAAGAATTAGGAGACAGACTGAATGTAACAGACCGTGCAGTTTCCAAATGGGAAAACGGAAGGTCCTTTCCAGATGTGAATCTGATCGAGGAGATTTGCAGAGAACTGGATATCGAAGTAAGTGAACTGTTGGCCGGGAAAAAGATAGAACCGGAGCATTATAAAGAAGAGACCGAAAAGATGCTTATGGGAACAGTAAGAGAAAATACGATGCACAGGTTTCAGCTGATTATTTATCTGTTGATGACTTTACCATTTGTATTAATATTATTGCCGATATTATGGGGGGATCCGGTATGGATATTGAATGTACTGTTCTGGCCAGAAGGAAATGTATTGCTACTAAAAGGACGAAGCATATTGTTGATTGGTCTTATTATAGTGTTCATGTGGTGTGGTTCCTATCTGGAACGTTACCTGCCAGAAAAAAATCTCAGACATTCCAGCAAGAAAGTAGAACTGTTTTATGCAACTATGGGAGCTGCATGGATGATCTGTAGTGTTGGCGCAGGTGCTGTAATAAATGGAATTAAAGCAGGTGGTATAGAAGGAATTGCAGCGGCAGGTATTGGAACAGTGATAACGGTTAGATACAGTATCATTAATTTCAAGAGAGCGATAGAAACAGCAAGAGCAAACAAAGAAAAGTATGAAGAGGAGAACCCGGAGAAAAAATAGATTTTATTCATATTTTATGTAAGCATTTATTATATTAGTAGTAACTACATAAAATTGGTGGATGCCGGATGAAACAGATTATAAAAAGAGGGATAGTGTTTTTGCTAGCGGTTGTTATGATGACCTGCCAGAGCAGTATCTTAAGTCTGGCGGAAGAAGAAAGGGAAACTACAGAAAATACAGATAATGAAGAAAAAGAGCAGAAGGAGACAGAGGATACAAAAGAAATGGTATCGGCTCCGTCTGCTCTTTTAATGGAAGTATCGACTGGGAAAGTTTTGTATGAAAAGAATGCAGATGAAAAACGCCCGCCTGCAAGCGTAACGAAGATTATGACACTTCTGCTTGTATTTGACGCACTGGATGCTGGAAAAATAAAACTGGAAGATCCGGTGACCGTTTCTGAGTATGCTGCATCTATGGGCGGTTCCCAGGTATTTCTTGAACCGGGAGAGACACAGAGCGTTAAGACGATGATCAAATGTATTGCTGTGGCAAGCGCCAATGATGCGGCAGTGGCAATGGCAGAACATGTCGGAGGCAGTGAGAAAGTGTTTGTCGGACAGATGAATAAGCGAGCAGAAGAGCTGGAAATGATGCATACACATTTTAAGAACTGTAACGGTCTGGATACAGACGGACATGAGACAACAGCAAGAGATATTGCAAAAATGTCGAGAGAGATGCTGCGTAAACACCCTCAGATTGAAAAGTATTGCAAAATCTGGATGGAAGACATTACACACGAGACGAAAAAAGGAAAGACAACATTCGGACTTAGCAATACGAACAAACTGATCAGGCATTATGCATATGCAACCGGGCTGAAAACAGGTTCTACCGGAAAAGCAAAATTCTGCATTTCTGCGACTGCAAAAAAAGACGATGTAGAATTGATCGCAGTGATCATGGCGGCAGATGACAGTAAGAAGCGGATGAAAGATGCCATTTCTCTTCTGGAATATGGATTCGGCTCATGCAAAGTATACCGGGAGAAAGAAAATCTGAAATTAAAAGAGATAAAACTGATACGCGGCAAAAAAGATATGTTTAAAATTATGACGAAAGAAAGGTTTTCTTATGTCCTGTCACAGGGAGAAGATATATCCAAAATTAAGCGTTCTCTTCATATAAAGAAGAATCTGCATGCACCGGTGAAGAAAGGTGACAAAGTGGGAACAATAGAATATACACTGGATGGAAAGTCGATTGGAACTGTTCCGGTTGTATCGAAAGAAAGTGTCGGCAGACAGAGATTATTTGATGTTATCCGGGAGTTTGCGACTTCTTTTCTGTTTGCAAAGTCCTGACATTAATTATATACTGTTACTGAATGAAATGAAGGAGAACATATATGCTGAAAGACAAAAGATATTTTTTATTTGACATAGACGGAACATTGGCAGTGGACGAGACTTTATATGACGGAACAAAAGAACTGCTGGATTATATAGAGGAAATCGGAGGAAAATCCTTTTATATCACAAATAATTCTGTGAAAAGCAGAAAAGATTATATAGAAAAATTTGCCCGCTGGGGGATCCGGGCGGAGGCATCTCAGTTTATGACAGCATCTTATGCAACCTGTGAGTATTTGAAAGCGCACTATGCCGGAAAAAAGCTTTTCGTTCTCGGTACACCATCTTTCAGAAAAGAAGTAGAAGAATGTGGGTTGTTTGTAACAGAGCAGGTAGAGCCGGATGTTGCCTGTGTTGTGGCAGGATTTGACCGGACGCTTCATTATGGAAAAATCGAGACAGCCTGTGAATTGCTTCTTCGCACGGAAGTGGATTATATCGGTACAAATCCAGATTACCGCTGTCCGACAGCGTTCGGCTTTGTGCCGGATTGTGGTGGAATCTGTGAAATGTTAAAAGTGACGGTTGACCGGACGCCTTATTATGTCGGGAAACCGAATCCGGAGATTGTACAGATGTGTATGGAACAGGTGAATGCCAGGCCGGAAGAAGTGCTGGTAGTCGGAGACCGTTTGTATACGGATATTGCCTGTGGCATCAATGCCGGAGTGCAGACGGCACTCGTCTATACAGGGGAGGCAAAGCCGGAAGACTTAAAAGAGACAGAATATATGCCGGATTATGCATTCGCAGATATTCGTACACTGTTGCAGGCATTTAAGAGGGCAAAAGGAGAATAAGCCGTGCAGATCATAGCAGAAATTATTCTCGTTCTGGCTATTCTTGCCGGAATCGAGATTTACAGAGAAGTACATTGTTTTAAGAGAACCGATTATGCGATCGTATCTGAAAAACTGAATATTCCGGAAGGAAAAGAAAAGAAAATTGTATTTTTAAGTGATCTTCATAATCAGCAATACGGACAGAATAATGAGAACCTTGTAAAAGCGATCCGTGAGTCTGATCCGGATTTTATCTGGATTGGCGGTGATATGTTGATCGGAAAAGAAGATACCGATTATGCACCGGCGCTTTCTTTTGTAAAAGAAATAACCGGGATCTGCCCGGTTTATTGTGCGAGTGGTAACCACGAGCAGCGTATGAAAGAGAACCCGGAAGATTATCAATATTCTTATGTGGAATACAAAGAAGTATTGGAGGCTTGCGGAGTACATTTTCTGGAAAATGAAACAGTGCGTTTTGCGGAGTATAATGTCACACTTCGCGGGCTGGAGATTCCGTTATCCTGTTATCGGCGTTTCCGGAAAGGTACGCTTACTGTGGAAGAAATAATCGAACGGATCGGACAGCCAGATGAGACAACATACGAGGTATTGCTTGCACATAATCCAACTTATATGGAGACATATCAGAAGTGGGGGGCGGATTTTGTGCTGTCCGGACATCTGCATGGAGGTGTGGTGAGAATACCGGGAATCTTAGGGGTTATTTCTCCGGCATTTGAACTATTTCCGAAATATTCAGGTGATCTGTACCGGGATGGCGACAAAATCAGTGTTGTAAGCAAAGGTCTTGGAACGCATACATTTCATATCCGTCTGTGGAATCCGGCGGAATTTATCGTATTGCATTTGAAAACTTGTAATTAACAGGAAAATTCTGTATAATAAATTGGTTACGGTATATGAAAATAATGTGAGGATGAGAAATGGGAATTCCGGTAAAACTACAGGTGTTTGAAGGTCCGTTGGATCTGCTTTTACATTTAATAGACAAAAATAAAATAGATATTTATGATATTCCAATCGTAGAGATCACAAACCAGTACATGGACTACATCAAAGCCATGGAACGGGAAGATCTGAATATTATGAGTGAGTTCCTCGTTATGGCGGCTACGCTTCTGGATATTAAGTGCCGGATGCTACTTCCAAAAGAAGTGACGGAAGACGGGGAAGAGGAAGATCCGAGACAGGAATTAGTAGAACAGTTACTGGAATATAAGATGTATAAATTCATGTCCTATGAGTTGAAGGACAGAGAGACAGATTCGGAAGGAATCCTGTACAAGGAAGCAACTATTCCGGAAGAAGTCATGGAATATGTGGAGCCGGTCGATCTGGACAAGCTATTAGGAGATCTTACGCTGGCAAAACTGAACCGTATTTTCAAAGATGTCATGAGACGTCAGGTGGACAAAGTCGATCCGGTGCGGAGCAAATTTGGTAAAATTGAAAAAGAAGAAGTGACGCTGACAGACAAGCTTGGCTATGTTTATGAGTATGCAAAGGAACACAGAAACTTTAGTTTCCGGAGTCTTCTGACAAAGCAAAGTTCAAAAACACAGGTTGTGGTAACATTTCTTGCGATTTTGCAGATGATGAAGGAAGGACAGATCAGTATCAATCAGGAACAGCCGTTTGATGACATTCTGATCACTTCGCATGTAGGAGAAGAAAGGTATGGAGACAGTGGAGATCAATAGATTAGAAAGCGCAATAGAAGCAATTTTATTTACAATGGGAGACTCTGTGGAACTTGGCAAGATTGCATCTGCCATTGAACACGATGAAGAGACAACAAGAAAGATTGTCCATCAGATGATGGATAAATATCAGGCAGAAGATCGTGGAATCCAGATCGTAGAACTGGAGGATTCTTTCCAGTTATGTACGAAAAAGCAAAATTATGATTATCTGATCCGTATCGCCAAACAGCCGAGACGGTATGTGCTTACAGATGTCCTGCTGGAAACGTTGTCGATTATTGCGTACAAACAGCCGGTGACGAAACTGGAGGTTGAAAAGATCAGAGGTGTGAAGTCGGATCATGCAGTGAATAAACTGGTGGAATATAACCTTGCCTGTGAAGTGGGAAGGCTGGATGCGCCGGGTAAACCGATTTTGTTTGGAACGACAGAAGAATTTCTGCGCAGATTCAGTATCCAGTCTGTAGATGATCTTCCGGTTCTGAATCCGGAACAGGTGGAGCATTTCAAATCAGAAGCGGAAGAAGAAGTGCAGCTAAAATTAGATGTATAGATTCTGGACTGTCTGCATACATTTAGGATAGTAATGTATGGGCGGTGCAATATGAAAAATAGAAGAAACAGAGCATGTATTTTGCTTATCGTTTTTCTTGTGAGTTGGTGGAGCCGGAAACCGGTTGCAGTTAAAGCAGAGGGAGAACAGTTTGCAGAACAGTTATACGCCCGGTCGGCAGTCCTGATGGATGCAGATAGTGGGCGTATTTTATTTGAAAAAGAAGGAAATGCGGTGCGCCCGATGGCAAGCACAACGAAGATTATGACGTGTATTCTGGCACTGGAAGAAGGAAAAACAGATAGTGAAGTAAAAGTATCAGAAGAGGCATGCCGGCAGCCACAGGTCCGTCTCGGCGTGCGGAAAGGAGAAAATTACAGACTGAAAGATCTGTTATATTCGCTGATGCTGGAGTCCCATAACGACAGTGCAGTGCTGGTTGCGGAAAACGTTGCCGGGAGTGTACAGGAATTTGCTGTGGAAATGAATAAAAAAGCGAAAGAGATTGGATGCAAAGATACGCACTTTGTGACACCGAACGGTCTGGATGGAACGGATGAAAAAGGTGCACATCGGACGACAGCAGAAGATCTTGCACGGATTTTCCGATATTGCATCACAGAATCGCCAAAACGAGAACAGTTTCTTGAGATTACACGAAAGGAGATGTATTCGTTCCAGAACATCGAGCAGACAAGGACATTTTCCTGCCGGAATCATAATGCGTTTTTGAAAATGATGGATGGGGCACTAAGCGGAAAAACGGGATTTACAGCGAAAGCAGGATACTGCTATATCGGAGCGTTAAAAAGTGATAACCGGACATTTATTGTGGTACTTCTTGCCTGCGGGTGGCCAGGGAACCGTTCTTATAAATGGAAAGATACGAGAAAACTGATGGAGTATGGACTGAAAAATTATCAAAAGGCAGAGTTTCCGGATGAAGAAGGAATCCAGGTATATATAAAGGATGCTGTAAATAAAGGAAATCCATACCAGAAAGGGGAACATCTGACGGCACATATCCAGAAAGAAACAGAGAAAATTCTGATGAGAAAAGATGAAAAATTGGAAGTGAAAAAGAAGATTCCGAAGAATCTGCATGCGCCGGTGAAAAAGGGAGAACAGATTGGTGAAGTACAGTATTTCCTTAACGGAAAAGCCGTGTGTGCCTGTCCGGTTATTGCAGATGAAACGGTAGAAGCCCGTTCCCCGGGAGGATGTCTTGCGTTTGTTATGAAAAAGCTGTTTTTGTCACCATAGCATTAGGATGGAGCAATCAGTGGCAGGTTTTGCAGGTAAAAGGATTTCATATGGGACGGTTGCGCTTGTGCAAAGAAAAAAGTATAATGTTTTACATATGACAAAAGACGAAAACGAGGAATAAAAACATGGCAATTGAAAAAGTAAAAGCATATTTTAAGAATTATGGGATGGAAGACAGAGTCATGGAGAAAGATAGTTCCAGTGCAACGGTGGAAGAGGCAGCAGATGTATTAGGCTGCGAGCCGGGAAGAATCGCTAAGACACTGTCTTTTCATCTGGATGAAAAAGTAATCTTGATCGTAACGGCGGGAGATAAGAAGATTGACAATAAGAAATACCGTACAGAGTTTGGAAGCAAAGCGCATATGCTGAAATTCGAGGAAGTAGAACTGCTGGTAGGTCATGCGGTCGGCGGCGTATGTCCGTTTGCTGTCAATGAAGGCGTAGAGGTATATCTGGATGAATCACTCAAAGCTTATAAAACGGTCTATCCGGCAGCAGGAAGCGGCAACAGCATGATCCAACTTACGATTCCGGAACTGGAGCGATACGGACAGTGTAAGAAATGGATCGACGTGTGTAAATAAAGTGTGGCGATATCAGAAATTCTCTTTGACTTGTTCCGGAGAGTATGCTAGAGTAAAAATGTATTTAAGCATGCTGAATATAAATACATTCTGTAATTCAACATCGGCACTTCGCCGGATTATTTCACAGAGAGAGACGAAAGTATATTGACAAAACAGAACAAGTGTACTACTATTGTAAACAGAAAAACGAACATGCGTTCGTCGCGAGAGAAGGAGATAACTTTTATGGCAGGTAATGATACAAAGAATGAGAATAAGAAGAAGGCATTAGATGCAGCCATTGCAAAGCTGGAGAAGGATTTCGGTAAAGGTACGGTTATGAAGCTGGGAGATCCGGCAGCACAGGTTGCAGTTGAGACAATTCCGACAGGATCTCTGAGTCTGGATATCGCGCTCGGTATGGGCGGTGTGCCGAAGGGACGAATTGTGGAAATTTACGGACCGGAGTCCAGTGGTAAGACAACGGTTGCGCTTCATATGATTTCAGAAGTGCAGAAGCAGGGCGGTATTGCCGGTTTTATCGATGCAGAGCATGCGCTGGATCCAGTATATGCCAAGAATATCGGTGTAGATATTGATGAGCTTTATATCTCACAACCGGACAGTGGAGACCAGGCGCTGGAGATTGCGGAGACGATGGTGCGCTCCGGAGCTATGGATATTATTGTTATTGATTCGGTAGCGGCTCTCGTACCGCGACAGGAGATCGAAGGAGATATGGGAGATTCACACGTTGGTCTGCAGGCAAGACTGATGTCTCAGGCGTTGCGTAAACTGACGCCTGTAATCAGCAAGTCCAATTGCGTCGTGATCTTTATTAACCAGCTGCGTGAAAAAGTCGGTGTTATGTTTGGCAATCCGGAGACAACTACCGGCGGACGTGCACTGAAGTTCTACGCATCTGTCCGTATGGATGTCAGAAGAATTGAGACATTGAAGCAGAGTGGTGAGATGATCGGTAACCGTACAAGAGTGAAGATTGTAAAGAATAAGATTGCGCCTCCGTTTAAGGAAGCAGAATTTGATATTATGTTTGGTAAGGGAATCTCCAAAGAAGGAGACATCCTTGATCTCGCAGTAAACCTTGGACTGGTAAGCAAGAGTGGATCCTGGTTTGCGTATAATGGTGATAAGATCGGGCAGGGACGTGAGAATGCCAAGAACTATCTGACAGAACACCCGGATATCATGGAGGAACTGGATCACAAGATCCGCAAGCACTATGCATTTGAAGAAGGTGAAGAGGAAGAAGAACAGATAGAGACTCCAAAGAAAGCTGAGAAAGAGTAATGACAGTCACCAGAGTGGAACCACTGACAAAGACAAAGTTCCGCATCTATATAGATGAACATCCGGCATTTGTTCTCTATCAGGGAGAGGTTAAGCGGTATCATCTGGCAGAGAGCCGGGAGATAACAGAAGACATATATCAGAAGATCCGGAGTGAGATTGTACTGAAACGTGCAAAGCTTCGAGCCATGCATTTACTGACAGATATGGGGAGAACGGAGGAGCAACTCCGTACGAAGCTTAAGCGTGGAGGCTATCCGGATGATATCGTGAAGGAAGTAATTGCTTATGTGAAGTCTTTCGGCTATATCAATGATGCGGCTTATGCCCGCAGCTTTATCGACAGCAGGAAGGATAAAAAGAGCAAGAGAGAGATTTATGCGGCGCTGGCAGAGAAGGGAATCGCAAGAGATGAGATTGACGAGGCGATGGAAGAGTGTTACGGGCATGAAGATGCCAGACATGCGATCATGACTCTTCTTGCAAAGAAGCATTATGACCCGGAGACGGCGGATCATGTGCAAACCCGCAAAATACTGGGCTATCTGACGAGAAAAGGATTCCGCTATGAAGACATACGTCAAGTAATACAAGTTTCTGAGGGGAGCGCTTGACATCTTTGGTAAAACAGTATAAAATTTAAGTGTTGTATTTGTACGTTGTATTTTTACAATAAAAATTAAATAAGGAGGTGCTCCTGTGCCGGACGGAATTATGATTGCTGTTACAGTAGTGCTTGTCATAGCAGGTGTAATCATCAGTCATTTTGTTACAGTTTCGAATCTGCGTAAGAATGCAGAATCGAAGATCGGAAATGCAGAATCAAAGGCGCGTGAGATCATTGATGATGCAGTGAAGACGGCTGAGGCAAAGAAAAAGGAGTCTCTCTTGGAAATTAAAGAAGAGTCTATCAAGAACAAGAATGAACTTGAAAAAGAGACAAAGGAACGCAGAGCTGAATTACAGCGTTATGAGAAGCGTGTACTTTCCAAGGAAGAGACTTTGGACAAGAAAGCAGATGCTATAGAAAAGCGTGAAGCAGGATTTGCAGCAAAGGAAGAACAGCTCAGACAGCGTGAAACTAAAGTAGACGAGCTGAGTAAGCAAAGGGTACAGGAACTAGAAAGAATCTCAGGACTTACCTCCGAACAAGCAAAAGAATATTTGTTGAAAACTGTTGAAGAAGATGTGAAACATGACACTGCCAAGATGGTAAAAGAACTGGAAGCCCAGGCAAAGGAAGAAGCGGACAAGAAAGCAAAGGAATATGTAGTAACTGCTATTCAGCGCTGTGCCGCGGATCATGTTGCTGAGACTACGATTTCCGTAGTACAGCTTCCAAGTGATGAGATGAAGGGCAGAATTATTGGTAGAGAGGGACGTAATATTCGTACACTGGAGACGATGACAGGTGTTGAACTGATTATTGATGATACACCGGAAGCAGTTGTCTTATCCGGATTTGATCCAATAAGAAGAGAAGTTGCACGTATTGCACTTGAAAAATTAATTGTTGACGGACGTATTCATCCGGCAAGAATTGAGGAGATGGTGGAAAAGGCACAGAAAGAAGTCGATACGATGATTCGTGAAGAAGGAGAAGCAGCAGCGTTAGAAGTCGGTGTTCACGGAATCCATCCGGAACTGATCAAGCTTCTTGGACGTATGAAGTTCAGAACAAGTTATGGTCAGAATGCGCTGAAACATTCTATGGAAGTTGCACAGTTATCTGGACTTCTTGCAGGGGAAATCGGACTGGATGTCCGTACTGCTAAGAGAGCAGGACTTCTGCACGACATCGGTAAATCTATAGATCATGATGTAGAAGGATCGCATATTCAGATTGGTGTGGATCTTTGTAGAAAATACAAAGAGTCTGCAACGGTTATTAATGCTGTCGAAGCACATCATGGAGATGTAGAACCGGAAACTCTGATTGCATGTGTTGTACAGGCTGCAGATACGATTTCTGCTGCAAGACCGGGTGCGAGAAGAGAAACATTAGAAACATATACAAACAGGTTAAAACAATTAGAAGATATCACCAACCAGTTCAAGGGTGTTGATAAATCTTTTGCAATTCAAGCAGGTAGAGAGATTCGTGTTATGGTAGTTCCAGAACAAGTATCTGATGCAGATATGGTATTAATGGCCAGAGATATAGCAAAGCAGATCGAGTTTGAACTCGAATATCCTGGACAGATCAAAGTCAATGTAATCCGTGAATCACGTGTTACAGACTATGCCAAGTAGAAGATAAAATATAGGCAGAATCGGTGAATATCGGTTCTGCCTTTTGTTATGGCAACGAGGAAAATGCGCCATGTATGAATGGCAGCATTTGATGACTGCTAATCAGTGAATAAAACTCGCGAAGCGTGTTTTGTTGCTGTTGTGGCAAGGAGGTAAATTATGAGCAACGAAGTAAAGAGAGTAAGCAGAGAACTGGCTTATACAGGAACAGTTCTAAAAATATACAAAGACCGTATGGAATTTTCGAATGGCAATCATGAAGACTGGGATTTTATTCACCATGACGGAGCGGCTGCCGTAATTCCGGTTATGGATGACGGCAAGATTCTGATGGTCACACAGTACCGTAATGCACTGGAGCGGGATACACTGGAAATCCCGGCAGGAAAGCTGGATGCACCAGGAGAGCCTGGAATCGAATGCGCAAGAAGAGAACTGGAAGAAGAGACCGGCTACAGGGCGGAGAATATAGAGTGGCTTATGGATCTGCGTACAACGGTTGCATTTTGTGATGAAAAGGTAGAGATTTTTCTTGCAAGGGATCTCAAACCTGCGAAACAACATTTGGATGAGAATGAATTTATCCAGGTGAAGGCATATACATTGGAGGAGTTAAGGGAGATGATCTTTACCGGTAAGATTGAAGATTCCAAGACAATCGCCTCAATTTTGGCATACGAATCCAAATACTGTCATTAAATGTATTTATTTTAGATAAGCCTCTTAAAAAACACTGTCATTAGTAAGAAGAATCCTGACATATAATAAATTATCTTTAGGTCGGGAGGCGTGGCAATGCGTGAACATACAAAAATCTGGGTAGCAGTATATGCAGCGGGAGTGATGGCAGGAATCCTGTATGCGAATTTGATTGCGCAGGAGTCCATCATGCAGATGGGAATATTTGCAGAAAATCATTTAACAGAGAGTGTGAAAGTGTGCGTACCTGGACTGGAATATATATGGTACATTGTGCGTATGCGCCTGTTACCTCTTTGCATTCTTACGCTTGCAGGGGCAACAAGATGGAAAAAGACAAGTGCGGTACTGTTTTTTCTATGGACAGGTTTTCTGGCAGGCGTATTGTTCTGCGCAGCAGTCTTACAACTTGGAATAAAAGGAATATTTATCTGCGTGCTGGCACTGCTGCCACATATGCCTTTCTATGTCGCGGCATATGTGGCAATATTGATCTATTTACTGAATTATCCTGTTGTAAATCGCTGGAATATAAATAAGACAACTGGTGTGTTAATTTTGTATGCTATCGGTATTTTCCTGGAATGCTATGTGAGCCCAGCTGTCCTTCGGTTCGCACTGAATCTGTAATGATAATGCAGATAAATGAAACAGAAACAAAACATAAATATCTGGCTTAACAGTAGTCCAGTCAGGTATCCTCGGATTCCGTATGCCGGGATGCTGAGATAGATACTTGCAATACGGATGAGTATTGTAAACATATTGATGAAAAGGGATATGCCAGCTTTACCGATTCCGTTTAAAACACTGATAAATGTTGTATTCGTATACAGAAATGGACAGATCCATGCGAGTGTAAAAATGTATCTGGATGCTAAAGGACTGTGAAAGAGACATACTCCTATAAAAGAGCTTGAAAGCAGAAGCAGGATACAACATGTGCTTCCGAGCAAAATGCACGTAGTTGTCACTTTACGTATCAGACGACGTAATTTTGGGGTATTGTTTTCTGCTTCAATCTGTGCAACAGATGGCAGGATCATTGTTGCAAGAGATCCGGTCAGCGCACTTGGAAACAGGACACACGGAAGTGCCATTCCGGTCAGTACACCGTAGATACGAAGAGATTCATTCCGATCCAGACCGTAATATTGTAGATTCCATGGAATGGAGAATGCCTCCAGACATTGCAGCAGTGTAAGCATGATCCGGCTTACGGTAAGCGGAATTGAAAAACGAAGCAGTGAAAGAAATGCCTTTAAATTATCCAGACAGCACAGCCTTCGGAGAAAAAGGATGCCTGTTGATTTGCGGGATGATAATGTCTCGGAATATGAATTTAAACTGTGGAGACAATACCATGCTGCGGCAGCTTCGCCTGCGATCATTCCAAGTACTGCAACGGAGACAGAAAAATGCTGCCCGTGTCGGATGCCAAAAGAATAGACTGCATATACAGAAAGAATTCGGACAGACTGTTCCAGAAGTTGAGACCAGGCGGGAATTTTAGCCTGTTTCATACCGAAATAATAGCCGAGGATACAGCAGTGGATGGCAGCAAAAGGAAAACAGTAAGAGAGCAGGAGCAGCAGGGGTTTGCATGCCGGTTCTTTCAACAGCGTACATGCGATGTCATGCGCATAGTGCTGCGTAAAAAGCATAAGAATCACCGAGAGAAAAACAGTATAAATCATAGAAGTAAAAAGAAGCAAGTCTGTTTCTTTTTTTTTCCCTTTAGCAACGTAACCGGCAACATGTCGGGAAAGCGCAGTCTGGATTCCGGCGCACGTTATGGCAATCCCCAGTGTATAGACCGGGAAAATGAGCTGATACAGCCCGACATTTGCTTCACCGAAGGTGTGACTTAAATACATACGGTAGAAAAAACCGAGGAATCGTGATATAAAAGCGGCAAGGGTCAGAACAAAGGTTCCTTTCAGGATGATATGTTTCTCTGTCATAAACAGACTCCTTTCGGTCGGAAAACCGCTGAAAATATTATTATATTATATTTGAATGAAGTCCTTGACAGAACTTTAAGAGGGTGCTATTCTACAAAAGGAAAAATCCTAGTAATTTAGTGGGAATTGAATTGGTAGGAATTAAAGAAGGTGATGAGATGAAGCTCTCCACGAAAGGCAGATATGGCTTAAGGGCAATGATAGATCTTGCCAGATACAGTGAAGAGGAACCGGTTTCTATTGGAAGTATTGCAATGAGACAGGGAATTTCCGAACGGTATCTGGAGCAGCTCGTGGCTAAGATGAAGAAAGCAGGTCTGGTGAAGAGTATCCGGGGAGCCTCCGGCGGGTATGTACTGGCAAAAGATTCCAGTGAGATTTCAGTGGGAGATATTTTGCGGGCACTCGAAGGAAGTCTGGAACCGGTCAAATGTGCAGCTTTTTTTTCAGAAGAAGGATGTATGGCTTCTGAAGGCTGCGTGACCAAATATGTCTGGCAGAGGATCAACGACAGCATCAATCATGCAGTTGATGAGATGATGTTAGATGAACTGGTAAAAGAAAGCAAAGAAATGAATCCGCACGGTGTATATGATCATACGAAGTGTACTCATTCAGAATAGAAAATGGAGGAATTTATCATGGATAAACTGTTATATCTTGATAACGCAGCAACAACAAAAACAGCACCGGAAGTCGTAGATGCAATGCTTCCTTATTTTACAGAGCATTATGGAAATCCTTCCAGCGTTTACAGCTTTTCGTCCGGTAATAAAGAAATGATCAGCAAACAGAGAGAAGCAATTGCTGATACACTTGGAGCCAGTGCAAATGAAATTTATTTCACAGCAGGTGGTTCAGAATCTGACAACTGGGCGTTAAAAGCAACAGCAGAAGCATATGCAGGGAAAGGCAATCACATTATTACAACAAAGATCGAGCATCATGCGATCCTTCACACTGCACAGTATCTGGAAAAAAGAGGATTTGAAGTTACTTATGTAGATGTAGATGAAGACGGAAAAGTAAAACTGGATGAATTAAAAGCAGCAATCCGTCCGACAACCATCCTGATTTCTGTTATGTTTGCAAATAACGAGATCGGAACGATCCAGCCGATCAAAGAAATCGGTGAGATTGCCAAAGAGCACGGTATTTTATTTCATACAGATGCAGTACAGGCATATGGACAGCTCCCAATTAATGTAGACGAGTGTCATATTGACATGCTCAGTGCAAGTGGACATAAATTTAACGGACCGAAAGGAATCGGTTTTCTTTATATCCGTAAAGGTGTGAAGATCCGTTCTTTCGTTCATGGTGGAGCACAGGAGAGAAAACGTCGTGCAGGTACAGAAAATGTTCCTGGAATTGTCGGAATCGGAACAGCTGCAAAGCGTGCTGCGAATACAAGAGAAGAGAGAGTGGCAAAAGAGATCGAGGTCAGAGATTATCTGATTGATCGTGTATTGAAAGAAATTCCATACTGCCGTCTGAATGGACACAGAACTGACAGACTTCCAAACAATGCCAACTTCAGTTTCCGGTTTGTAGAAGGAGAATCTCTTCTGATCATGCTGGATATGAAAGGAATCTGTGCATCCAGCGGATCTGCATGTACATCCGGATCTCTTGATCCTTCCCATGTACTACTTGCAATCGGACTGCCTCATGAAATCGCACATGGCTCTTTGAGACTGACAATCAACGAGGAGATCACAAAAGAAGACATTGATTACGTTGTGGATAATCTGAAAGAGATCGTGGCACACTTAAGAAATATGTCACCATTATATGAAGATTTTGTAAAGAAACAGAAATAAATAACAAGACACAGACAAGATATAAGATACAGGAGGAATTTAATATGTATTCAGAAAAAGTAATGGATCATTTTCAGCATCCGAGAAATGTCGGAGAGATAGAGAATGCCAGCGGAGTAGGAACAGTTGGTAATGCAAAATGTGGAGATATCATGAGAATTTATCTTGATATCGATGAGAACCAGATCGTGCGTGATGTCAAATTCAAGACATTTGGATGCGGAGCTGCTGTAGCAACAAGCAGTATGGCGACAGAACTAGTTAAAGGAAAGTCAATCCAGGAAGCAATGGAGGTAACAAATAAAGCCGTAATGGAAGCGCTGGACGGACTTCCGCCGGTAAAAGTACACTGCTCACTTCTTGCAGAAGAAGCAATTCATGCAGCACTCTGGGACTATGCAACAAAAAATGGTATTACGATCGAAGGATTAGAGAAACCAAAGTCTGATATTCACGAAGGTGAAGAGGACGAAGAAGAGGAATATTAAAGCCGGGAGACAAACATGGAAAAAAGCATGGATAAAAAGAAGGTAGTTGTAGGCATGTCAGGAGGAGTTGACTCCTCCGTGGCTGCCTGGCTTTTAAAAAAACAGGGATACGATGTAGTAGGGGTAACGATGCAGATCTGGCAGGATGAAGATGAATTTGTCCAGGAAGAGAATGGCGGATGCTGCGGTTTAAGCGCCGTAGACGATGCCAGACGCGTAGCAGCAGCAATCGGTATCCCTTATTATGTTATGAATTTCAAGGAAGAATTCAAAGAACATGTCATTGATTATTTTGTAAATGAATATAAAAATGGAAGGACACCGAATCCGTGTATTGCCTGTAATCGATATGTAAAATGGGAATCTCTCCTGAAGAGAAGCCTGGATATCGGAGCAGATTATATCGCAACCGGTCACTATGCGAAGATTGAACAGCTTCCAAACGGACGCTATGCGCTTCATACATCCGCAACCGGAGCAAAAGACCAGACTTATGCACTCTATAATCTGACGCAGGACCAGCTTGCGAGAACACTTATGCCAGTCGGGGCATATACGAAAGACCAGATCCGTGAGCTTGCATCGGAAGTCGCACTTCAGGTGGCGCACAAACCAGACAGTCAGGATATCTGTTTTGTTCCGGATGGAGATTATGCTTCTTATATAGAAGAGTATACCGGAGAGAAGATACAGCCGGGCAATTTCGTGACAAGTGATGGAACTGTTGTAGGCAGACATAAAGGAATCATCCATTATACAGTAGGACAGAGAAAAGGTCTCGGACTTTCTCTCGGATATCCGGTATTTGTCCTTGAGATCAGACCGGAGACGAATGAAGTAGTAGTTGGTTCCAATGAAGAGTCCATGTCGCGTTATGTCCGTGCCAATGCGGTTAATTTCATGTCTGTGGAGAACCTTAAAGAACCGAAACGCGTCTGGGCGAAGATCCGTTATAATCACAGAGGCGCCTGGTGCATGGTAGAGAAAACAGGGGAAGATGAGATCCTCTGTACATTTGAAGAACCGCAGAGAGCAATTACGCCGGGACAGGCAGTTGTCCTCTATGACCAGGATTATGTGCTTGGCGGTGGAACGATCATCGGAGACCGCTAGAGAATACGAAACAGTAAATGAAAAACAGTGACAGGAGGAAATGCGATGATGCGGGCAGATGTGCATATGCATACGAATTTTTCACATGATTCAAAATCCGCACCGGAGGAGATGATCCTTGGTGCGATAGCCAAAGGGCTTCAGGCAGTCTGTTTTACGGATCACCACGACAAAGATGATTTTGCATGGGGACCGGAAGAAGTGTTTGAGCCGGAAGAATATTTTAAAGTAATGCCGCCGCTGCGGGACAAATACAAAGATAAGATTGATGTACGGATCGGTGTAGAAATCGGACTTCAGCCTTATCTGGAACCGTTTTACCGGGAATTTGTAAAAAAATATCCATTTGATTTTGTGATTGGATCCGTACATTCCACACATAAACTGGATATCGCACACGGAGAGATCTTTGATGGAAAAACAGATGAAGAAGTTTACCGGGAAGTTCTGGAAGAGATGCTGGAAGATGTCCGTATTTATGAAGATTATGATGTGCTCGGACATCTGGATTATATGATCCGTTATGGAAAAGATAAAGAACAGGCATATTCGTATCTGAAATATGCAGAGCTGATCGATGAGATCCTGAAAAATATCATTGCGAAAGGCAAAGGACTTGAACTCAATATGGCAGGATTAAAATATGGACTTCCATATGCACACCCACACCCGGATGTATTAAAAAGATACCGGGAGTTAGGTGGAGAGATCATCACAGTCGGTGCAGACGGACACTGTCCGGAGCATATTGCATGGGATTTTGATAAAGCAAATGGCATTTTGCAGGCATGCGGTTTTACATATTATACAGAATTTAAGCAAAGAAAGCCTGTTTTTAAGCAACTTTCATAAAAATATAGAAGACACTTGAACTTTTGTACCAGATTTAGTACAATTAAGCCAGTTGGGAGTGCTTTAAAATGTTAAAGCGTTCACAATAAAGTATAGTTAGAATAAACTTTAGGAGGAATTGATCATGGCAGTAAAAGTAGCGATTAATGGTTTTGGACGTATTGGACGTCTGGCATTCAGACAGATGTTTGGAGCAGAGGGATATGAAGTAGTTGCAATCAACGACTTAACATCTCCTAAGATGCTTGCTCACCTGTTAAAATATGATTCATCACAGGGAAAATATGCACTGGCTGATACAGTAGAAGCTACAGAAGATTCCATCATTGTTGACGGAAAAGAAATCAAAATTTATGCAAAGGCTAACGCTGAGGAACTTCCTTGGGGAGAAATCGGAGTAGACGTTGTCCTTGAGTGTACAGGTTTCTACACATCTAAAGAGAAAGCATCTGCACACATCAAAGCAGGAGCAAGAAAAGTTGTTATTTCCGCACCGGCAGGAAACGATCTTCCTACAATCGTATACAATGTAAACCATACAGAACTGAAACCGGAAGACACAGTTATTTCCGCAGCTTCTTGTACAACAAACTGCTTAGCTCCAATGGCTAAAGCATTGAACGACCTTGCATCTATCAAATCTGGTATCATGTGCACAATCCATGCTTACACAGGAGATCAGATGACACTTGACGGACCGCAGAGAAAAGGTGATTTAAGAAGATCCCGTGCTGCTGCAGTTAATATCGTACCTAACAGCACAGGTGCTGCAAAAGCAATCGGTCTTGTTATTCCAGAATTAAATGGAAAATTAATCGGATCTGCTCAGCGTGTTCCAACACCTACAGGATCTACAACAATTCTTACAGCAGTTGTTGACGGAACAGTTACAGTTGACGAAGTAAATGCAGCTATGAAAGCAGCTTCTACAGAGTCTTTCGGATATAACACAGATGAGATCGTTTCAAGCGACATCGTAGGAATGAGATATGGTTCTTTATTTGATGCTACTCAGACAATGGTTCTGCCATTAGACAACGGAACAACAGAAGTTCAGGTTGTATCTTGGTATGACAATGAGAATTCTTACACAAGCCAGATGGTAAGAACAATCAAATACTTCTCTGAATTAGCTTAATTATGACTCAAAAAAGGGTCCGGTCTTATTGGACCGGGCCTCTTTTTTTGAATATTAGGAGGTAAACGATATGCTTAACAAAAAATCAGTTGATGACATCAACGTAAAAGGAAAAAAGGTACTCGTAAGATGCGATTTTAACGTACCGCTTATCGATGGTAAGATCACAGATGAGAATCGTCTTGTAGCAGCTCTTCCAACAATCAAGAAGCTGATTGCAGACGGAGGTAAGGTTATTCTTTGTTCTCACCTTGGAAAGCCGAAGGGAGAGCCAGTACCGGAGCTGTCTCTGGCACCGGTTGCAGTACGCTTATCAGAACTGCTCGGACAGGAAGTTAAATTTGCAGCAGACAGAGAAGTCGTAGGCGAGAATGCAAAAGCAGCAGTAGCTGCAATGAAAGACGGAGATGTTATTCTTCTTGAGAATACCCGTTACAGAGTAGAAGAGACAAAGAACGGGGATGCATTCAGCAAAGAACTCGCTTCTCTTTGCGATGTATTTGTAAATGATGCATTTGGTACAGCACATCGTGCGCACTGTTCCAATGTGGGTGTTACAAAATATGTGGATACAGCAGTTGTAGGATATCTTATGCAGAAAGAGATCGATTTCCTCGGAAATGCAGTAAACAATCCGACAAGACCGTTTGTTGCGATCCTTGGAGGAGCCAAAGTATCCAGCAAGATTTCTGTAATCAACAACCTGCTTGACAAAGTTGACACACTGATCATTGGTGGTGGAATGTCTTATACATTTGCAAAAGCAGAAGGTGGTACAGTTGGTAAGTCCCTTCTGGAAGAAGATTACTGCCAGTATGCACTGGACATGAAAAAGAAAGCAGAAGAAAAAGGTGTAAAACTTCTTCTTCCTGTAGATAACGTAATCGCAGATGATTTCTCTAACGATGCAAATATCAAAGTTGTAAAACGTGGCGAGATTCCGGACGGATGGGAAGGACTTGACATCGGACCAGAAACGATCAAGATTTTCTGTGATGCAGTAAAAGACGCAAAGACAGTTGTATGGAACGGACCAATGGGATGTTTCGAAATGCCGAACTTTGCAAAAGGAACAGAAGCAGTAGCAAAAGCACTTGCTGATACAGAAGCTACTACAATTATCGGCGGTGGTGATTCTGCGGCAGCTGTTAACCAGCTTGGATACGGTGACAAGATGACTCATATCTCTACTGGTGGCGGTGCATCCTTAGAGTTCCTGGAAGGAAAGGAACTGCCGGGTGTTGCAGCTGCAAATGATAAGTAAAGACTTACAAATATAAAATTAGGGAGAGATAAAAATGGCTAGAAAGAAAATTGTAGCAGGAAACTGGAAAATGAACAAAACTCCAAGTGAAGCAGTTGCTTTGGTTGAAGAATTAAAACCATTAGTTGCTAACGAAGAAGTAGATGTTGTATTCTGCGTACCTGCAATTGATATCATTCCGGTTGTAGAAGCATGTAAAGGAAGCAACATTGAAGTCGGAGCAGAGAATATGTATTTTGAAGAAAGCGGAGCTTACACAGGAGAGATTTCTCCGGCAATGCTCACAGACGCTGGTGTTAAATATGTTGTTCTCGGCCACTCTGAGAGAAGAGAATATTTCGCAGAGACAAATGAGACTGTTAATAAAAAAGTCCTCAAAGCATTTGAACATGGTCTTACACCGATCATGTGTTGTGGAGAGACGCTTGAGCAGAGAGAACAGGGTGTAACAATGGATTTCATTCGCCAGCAGGTTAAAGTCGGATTCCAGAATGTTACAGCAGATCAGGCTAAGACAGCAGTTATCGCTTATGAGCCAATCTGGGCAATCGGAACAGGTAAGACGGCTACAACAGAGCAGGCTGAAGAAGTATGTGCAGGAATCCGTGCATGCATCGCTGAAGTATATGACGAGGCAACAGCAGAAGCAATCCGTATCCAGTATGGTGGATCTGTAAATGCAGGAAATGCTGCTGAATTATTTGCACAGGCAGATATCGACGGTGGTCTTGTAGGTGGAGCTTCCCTGAAAGCTGACTTTGGCAAGATTGTAAATTACAAATAATAGGTATTTTGACTGCTTCGATTTCTGTATGCAGGAATCGAAGCAGTTTTTAATTGCAAAAAACGAGAAAGGAGATACAATATTTTATGAGTAAAAAACCAACAGTTTTAATGATTTTGGATGGTTATGGATTAAATGAGAATACAAACGGTAATGCAGTTGCGCAGGCAGCCACACCGGTTATGGATAAATTAATGGCAGAATATCCTTTTGTAAAAGGAAATGCAAGCGGAATGGCAGTAGGTCTTCCGGATGGACAGATGGGTAACTCGGAAGTCGGACATCTGAATATGGGAGCCGGAAGAATCGTATATCAGGATCTGACAAAGATCACAAAAGCAATCCAGGATGGAGACTTCTTTGAAAATAAAGCGCTTCTTGCTGCGTGCGAGAATGTGAAGAATAATGGCAGCGCACTGCATCTTTTTGGACTGGTATCTGATGGTGGAGTACACAGTCACAATTCACATATTTACGGACTTCTGGAATTGGCAAAGAGACAGGGCATCGAGAAAGTATATGTACACTGCTTCCTGGATGGACGTGACACACCACCGGCATCCGGTAAAGAATATGTAGAAGAACTGGAAGCTAAGATGAAAGAAATCGGTGTAGGTAAAGTTGCATCAGTTATGGGACGTTACTATGCTATGGATCGTGATAACCGCTGGGAGCGTGTCGAGAAAGCATACCGTGCACTTGTCTGCGGTGAAGGCGAGCAGGCAGTAAGCGGACCGGAAGGAATCAAGGCTTCTTACGACAAAGATACAACAGATGAATTTGTTCTGCCGACCGTTGTTGTTGAAGACGGGAAACCGGTTGCAACGATTAAAAATGATGATTCTGTTATTTTCTTTAACTTCCGTCCGGATCGTGCAAGAGAGATCACAAGAACTTTCTGTGATGACGCATTTGACGGATTTGAAAGAGGTGACAGAGTAAAAACAACATTTGTATGCTTTACAGAATATGATGTTACGATCGAAAATAAACTGGTTGCATTTGTCAAAGAAGAGATTACAAATACATTCGGTGAGTATCTGGCTGCACACGGTCTGAAACAGGCACGTATTGCAGAGACAGAGAAATATGCACATGTAACATTCTTTTTCAATGGTGGAGTGGAAGAACCGAATGAGGGCGAAGACAGAATCCTTGTTAAATCTCCAAAAGTAGCAACTTATGATCTGAAACCGGAGATGAGTGCATACGAAGTATGCGACAAATTAACAACTGCGATCAAATCTGATAAGTATGATGTTATCATCATCAACTTTGCAAATCCGGATATGGTAGGACATACCGGAGTACAGGAAGCTGCGATTAAGGCAGTGGAAGCAGTTGATGAGTGTGTTGGCAAGGCAGTTGAAGCTTTGAAAGAAGTTAACGGACAGATGTTCATCTGTGCTGATCACGGAAATGCAGAACAGCTTATTGATTATGAGACAGGAGAACCATTTACCGCCCACACAACAAACCCGGTACCGTTTATCCTTGTAAATGCTGATCCGGCTTACAAATTAAGAGAAGGTGGATGCCTGGCTGATATCGCTCCAACACTGATCGAATTAATGGGTATGGAGCAGCCAAAAGAGATGAATGGCACTTCTTTACTGGTGAAATAATGAACCGTGATACATGTAAATACATTGCAATTCTGACAATGGTTTGCAATCATATTGCCCGGATGTTCTTGACACCGGGCAATTTTTTATATGAGAGCTTAAGCGACATCGGATATTTTGCAGCAATAACCATGTGCTATTTTCTTGTGGAAGGGTATTATTACACGAGAAGCCGGAAAAATTATGCAGGAAGATTACTTGTTTTTGCAGTCCTTTCGCAGATCCCATATAGTATGGCGTTTCGGGATGGACAGTTAAATATGCTGTTTACATTGCTTTTATGCCTGGCGGTTCCGGAGCTTATGGAACGGCCGATGGCAGAGTGGGAACACAGGATTTCTCTGGTTCTGATTTTTGCAACCAGTTTCTTTTGTTGTTGGAAATTAATTGCGCCACTTGGCGTGTATTTATTTGTCCGTTATCGTGGTAGGAAAAAAGAGCTTGCAAAGAGTTATGTGATCGTGATAATTTTATTTATGATTTTAAATTTCAGTACCTATATAAGTGCGCATGGAATTTTTAAAGCGGCATGCCTCGCCTGCGGAAATGGACTTGGAATCGCCTTGTCCGGGATTATACTTTTGTGCTATTATAATGGAAATCAGATGACAAAGTTCAGGAAATGGAACCGGTGGTTTTTCTATATATTTTATCCGGTGCATTTGCTGATTCTATGTCTGATCCGCTATATGATAAAATAAATCAGGGGGAAGAAGCTTATGGAATATAACACATTTTTATTTGACCTGGACGGGACATTAATTGATTCGTCAGAAGGGATTATCAATTCAGTTATTTATGCGTTGAAGAAATTCGGAATCGAGGAGACGGAACGTGAGAAACTGCATGCGTTTATCGGACCGCCGCTTACGGATTCTTTTACAAAATATTATGGATTTTCTGAAGAAGAAAGCTGGAAAGCGGTTGACGCTTACCGCGAGTATTATCAGGACAAAGGCATTTTTGAGTGTAAGCTGTATGATGGGATACCTGATGTGCTGAAAGCCGTTAAACAAGCAGGAAAAAAAGCTCTGGTGGTAACTTCCAAACCGGAAGTATATGCAAAACAGATTATGGATCATTTCTCGCTTACGCCGTATTTCACATGCGTTGCCGGAATGGAACTGGATGGTGGCAGAGGGACGAAGGCGGAAGTGATAGAATATGCTTTTCGTGAAAATGGCATTACAGATCTGAAAAATGTGCTTATGATCGGAGACAGAGAATATGATGTTATCGGCGCGCATAAGATTGGAATAGACTGTCTTGGCATTTTATATGGATTCGGAGACAAAGAAGAATTTGCACAGGCAGGAGCCGATTATGTAGAGGCAGATGTTGCGGATATACTGAAATATGTATGATGCCGTAATTTCTGGTGTAATTGGAAATAAAAAATGACACAGAGAATAAATTAAAAGTAATTTTTCTCTGTGTCGTTTTTATATTGAAATTTTATTACTGATTTAAATTCTTATTAGCCGTAGACAGCATCAGTTTGATACGGTTCAGCTGGTTTACTTCACTGGCACCCGGATCAAAGTCGATAGCGACAATGTTGGACTGTGGGTAGCGTCTGCGCAGTTCCTTGATAACGCCTTTTCCTACGACGTGGTTTGGCAGGCAGGCAAACGGCTGTGTACACACAATGTTTGGTGCGTCACTGTGGATCAACTCTAACATCTCGCCGGTCAGGAACCAGCCTTCACCGGTCTGGTTTCCGAGAGATACGATCTTGGAAGCCATCTTGCCAAGATTTTCGATCTTAGCCGGTGGATCGAAGTGTTTACTTGCTTTGAATGCCTCGGTTGCCGGTGCACGAAACCACTCCAGTGCCTTGATACCAAGATTGCCAAGTGTGGCTTTGGATTTCTTAAATCCAAGTTTTTCTACCTTGAAGTTCTGGTTATAGAAGCAATAAAGCAGGAAGTCCAGAAGATCCGGAACAACAGCTTCGGCACCTTCACTTTCCAGAAGTTCTACAAGATAGTTGTTTGCCGCCGGAAGGAATTTGACAAGAATTTCTCCAACAACACCGACACGCGGTTTCTTAATATCCAACAGTTTAATGTTGTTGTCAAAGTCTTCGATAATCTCACGGCACAGTTTCTTGAATTTGCGTCTGGACGGATATCCGGAAGATAAGAAGTCAATGCAGACTTTCTTCCATTTCTCATGCATGGCATTTACAGCACCTTTTTCGGCTTCGTAAGGGCGAAGTCTGTAAGTACATTTCATGAAAATATCTCCAAATATAGCCGCATATACGCCACGGAGTGCGAGAGAAGGTGTAATCTTAAATCCAGGGTTGCCTTCCAGTCTGCTTAAGTTGATGGAAATTACCGGAATGTGTGCATAACCGGCTTTCTTAAGGGCGCGGCGAATAAATCCGATATAGTTCGAAGCACGGCATCCACCACCGGTCTGGCTGATGATCACAGCAATCTTTTCAGTATCGTATTTGCCGGAAAGAATTGCCTCCATGATCTGTCCGACAACCATCAGAGATGGGTAACATGCATCATTATTTACATATTTAAGTCCTACGTCAACAGCCTGTTTGTTGTCATTCGGAAGTACTTCGATGTTATATCCGGAAGCACGGAATGCAGTCTCCAGAAGTTCAAAGTGGATTGGTGACATCTGCGGGCAGAGGATCGTATAGTCTTTACGCATTTCCTTTGTGAAGGAAACTTTCTTGATCGCGGAAGACTGGATATGTCTTTCGTCTTTTCTCTGTTCTCTGACACGGATCGCAGCCAGCAGAGAGCGGACACGGATACGTGCAGCACCTAAGTTATTTACTTCGTCAATCTTCAGAGAAGTATAAATCTTATCTGAATTTGTAAGGATCTCAGCAACCTGATCTGTCGTAACAGCATCTAGTCCACAGCCGAAAGAGTTAAGTTGGATGAGATCCAGATTATCTACTGTCTTCACATAGTTTGCGGCTGCGTAAAGGCGGGAGTGATACATCCACTGATCCATAACATTTAATGGACGCTCGACAGGATTCAGATGAGAGATCGAATCTTCTGTCAGAACTGCAATGTTATAGGAGTTGATTAGTTCCGGGATACCGTGGTTGACTTCCGGATCAATGTGATATGGACGTCCTGCAAGGACAATGCCACGGTTGCCGGTCTCTTTAAGAAATTTAATTGTCTCTTCGCCTTTTCTGCGCATATCTTCACGACATGCTTTTAATTCTTCCCATGCTGCATGTACAGCAGTGTCGATCTCAGCTCCGGAAATATCAAATCTTTCGCAGAGTTCTTCTTTTAAACGATAGCGGATCGTCTCTTCGCTTTGCAGGGAAAGGAACGGATGAATGAAATTCACTTCGCCCTGGACGATCGCATCAATATTATTCTTAATATTCTCCGGGTAGGAGGTTACGATCGGACAGTTATAGTGGTTATTTGCTTCTTCAAACTCATTGCGTTCATAAGGAATACTTGGATAGAAAATATTCTGTACGCCCTGGTTGATCAGCCACTGTACATGTCCGTGCGCAAGTTTCGCCGGATAACATTCGGATTCACTCGGTATGGACTCAATTCCCAGTTCATAAATCTTACGTGTAGAAGCAGGAGAGAGTACAACGGAAAATCCTAATGTATTGAAAAATGTAAACCAGAACGGATAGTTCTCATACATATTCAGTACACGTGGGATACCGATCGTACCGCGTTTTGCATCCTCGGCTTTTAATGGTTCATAATTAAAATAACGTTCTAATTTGTAAGCAAAAAGGTTTGGAAGGTTATTTTTTGATTTTTCTTTGCCCAGTCCTTTTTCACAGCGGTTTCCTGTAATAAATCTGCGTCCGCCGCTGAAATGATTGATCGTCAGACGGCAGTTATTTGTACATCCTCGACATTTAGTCATTGTTGTAGAGTATTCCAGCGCTTCAATGTCCTCAATGGAAAGCATCGTAGTACCTTCACAGTCAACATAACGTTCTCTGGCAATGAGGGCAGCTCCGAATGCTCCCATGATACCGGCAATATCCGGACGTACGGCTTCGCAGTTTGCGATTTTCTCAAAACTTCTGAGAACGGCATTGTTATAGAAAGTTCCTCCCTGCACAACAATATGCTCACCGAGCTCGGATGCGTCGGAAACTTTGATTACTTTAAACAATGCGTTTTTGATAACGGAATAAGCAAGACCGGCAGAAATATCGGAAACTTCTGCGCCCTCTTTCTGCGCCTGTTTTACTTTGGAATTCATAAATACCGTACAGCGGGTTCCGAGGTCGATCGGATTTCTTGCAAATAATGCTTCCTGTGCAAAATCTTCTACACTGTAGTTCAATGATTTCGCAAATGTCTCGATGAAAGAACCGCATCCGGAAGAGCATGCTTCATTGAGCTGTACACTGTCAACTGTATGGTTCTTGATCTTGATACATTTCATATCCTGACCACCGATGTCAAGGATACAGTCTACATCCGGCTCAAAAAAGGATGCAGCATAGTAGTGGGAAACTGTCTCTACTTCTCCCTCGTCCAGCAGAAGAGCAGCTTTGATCAGCGCTTCGCCATATCCGGTCGAGCAGGAGTGAACAATCTCAACACCTTCCGGCAGTTTACTGTAAATATCCTTAATCGCACGGATTGTTGTACCAAGCGGATCTCCTTCGTTATTATGATAGAAAGAATAAAGCAGTGTGCCGTCTTCGCCGACAAGAGCAGTCTTTGTAGTTGTTGAACCGGCATCGATTCCCAGGAATGCTTTTCCTTTATAAGAGGCAAGGTCGCCCATCGGTACCTGGTCTTTGTCGTGACGTTCTTTAAATTCTTTGAAATCCTGTTCCGTTGCAAATAATGGTTCCATACGTTCTACTTCAAATTCCATCTGGATCTTGCCTTCCAGACGCTTTTGCATCTCCTGTAAGGAAACGTGCAGGTTTTTTTTTGAATTCAGTGCAGAACCAATCGCTGCAAATAAATGTGAATGGTGAGGAGCAATCGTATGCTCATCATCCAGTTTTAAAGTACGGATAAATGCTGCCTTTAACTCGGAAAGGAAGTGTAACGGTCCACCTAAGAAGGCAACGTGACCACGAATCGGCTTTCCGCAGGCAAGACCACTGATGGTCTGGTTGACAACAGCCTGAAAAATAGAAGCAGCCAGGTCTTCTTTGGAGGCTCCTTCGTTAATAAGTGGCTGGATATCCGATTTGGCAAATACACCGCATCTTGCGGCAATCGTGTAAAGCGCCTGATAATTCTTTGCATATTCATTAAGACCAGAAGCATCTGTCTGTAACAGAGAAGCCATCTGATCAATGAAAGAACCGGTACCACCGGCGCAGACACCGTTCATACGCTGCTCTACATTGCCGCCTTCAAAATAAATAATCTTAGCATCTTCTCCGCCAAGCTCGATCGCAACGTCTGTCTGTGGTGCGTAATCCTGTAATGCTGTAGATACGGCAATAACTTCCTGGACGAACGGCACTTTCAGATGTTTGGCAAGTGTCAGTCCGCCGGAACCGGTAATGACCGGGGATGCGTAAACAGGTCCGACTTTATAAATGGCACGTCCTAACAGATCGGACAGTGTCTCCTGGATATTAGCAAAATGTCTCTCATAATCAGAAAAGACTACTTCATTATCAGAATCTAACAAAGCAATCTTCACGGTAGTAGAACCAATATCGATTCCCAGTGTGTATACTTCGTTTTGGCTCATAATATGTACTCCTTATCTAGTTAAATATATGTATTCTTTCTTATTAAATGCATGTTAGCTTAATAGACTGTAACATTATACGACAAAAAAATCAAAAAGACAATTAACAAATGTTATAGAATTGTAAAAAAGCTGTGAAACTTATATGACAGAATTGACAAACATTTTTGAAGCCGTTAGAATGAGAGTCATGATAAGAAAAAGGAGTATAGAAGATTAGATTATGAACTGGTTAGATAAATTAGAGAAAAAGTTTGGCAGGTATGCCATTGACAATCTGATGCTTTACATAGTAATATTGTATGGTTTCGGGTTTATACTTGACATGGTGAATCCAACATTTTATTCTACATGGCTGAGCCTGGATGCTCCGGCAATTTTACATGGTCAGGTGTGGAGAGTTATTACATTTATTATTGATCCGCCGAGTACAAGCCTTATCTGGGTGGCATTTGCATTAATGCTGTATTATTTTATCGGAAAGCAGCTTGAAGCAGCATGGGGAGCGTTCCGATTTAATGTATATTTCTTTGCGGGAGTACTGTTCCATGTGATTGCAGCGATCCTTGTCTATCTGATTACAGGTATTTCCATGCATCTTGATACAGCGTATCTGAATATGTCGCTGTTTTTTGTATTCGCATTTCTGTATCCGGACGTACAGTTCCTGGTATGGTTTGTCATTCCGGTAAAAGCAAAATGGCTTGCATGGCTTGACGGTGCATTTTTCCTTTACGGGATTGCACAGGCGTTTATTCCAAGTTATGGCGGAAATGCCGTTTATGGCATTTATTATAAAGCAAATGCGCTTGCTGCATTTGTGTCGATTCTTAACTTCCTGCTGTTTTTCTTGAGTTCAAGAAAGACAAGAGCATACAGCCCGAAGCAGATGAAACGCAAGAGAGATTTTCAGAAGAATGTAAGACAGGCGCGTTCGACACAGAATCCGTATGCGACAGGTGGTGCAAAGCACAGATGTGCAGTATGCGGGCGGACCGAATTAGATGATCCGAATCTTGAATTTCGGTATTGTTCAAAATGCCACGGCAACTATGAATATTGCCAGGAGCATTTGTTCACACATATACATGTTCAGTAAATGAACAATAGTAAATTTAGTAAATGAAGTAAATGGAAAAGGATGAAGAGGTTTATTATGAAGAAAACAAAGATTGTATGCACAATGGGACCAAATACAAATAACGAAGATACAATGCGTGCACTTGTACGCAATGGAATGGATATTGCAAGATTTAATTTTTCACACGGAGATCATGAAGAGCAGAAGTTCCGTATGGATATGCTGAAGAGAATCCGTGAAGAAGAAGGCAAGCCGATCGCAATTCTCCTGGATACAAAGGGACCGGAGATCCGTACCGGTGTTCTGAAAGACGGTAAGAAAGTACATTTAAAAGAAGGCGAGACATTTACTCTGACAACAACAGAATGTGTTGGAGATGAGACAAAGACTTACATCACATACGAAGGACTTGTCAATGATGTGCAGATCGGAAGCACAATTTTGATCGATGACGGACTGATCGAACTGAAAGTTAAAGACAAAGGAAATGATGAGATTGTCTGTAAAGTCATCAACGGTGGTGAGCTTGGTGAGAAGAAGGGAGTCAACGTGCCGAATGTACCGGTCAGACTTCCGGCTATTACAGAAAAAGACAGAGACGATATCAAATTCGGTGTAGAACAGGGTGTTGATTTTATCGCAGCTTCTTTTGTAAGAAATGCAGAGTGCATTTTGGAAATCAAAGCAGTATTGAAGCAGTGCAATGCACCTTATATTCCAATCATTGCAAAGATTGAGAACGCAGAAGGAATTAAGAATATTGATGAGATCATCCGCTGCGCAGATGGAATCATGGTTGCCCGTGGAGATCTTGGTGTAGAGATTCCGGCAGAAGAAGTTCCGTATTTACAGAAATTGATGATCCAGAAATGTAATGATAATTTTAAACCGGTTATTACTGCAACACAGATGCTGGATTCCATGATCCGTAACCCACGTCCGACAAGAGCGGAAGTGACAGATGTTGCCAATGCTGTATATGATGGAACAGATGCAGTAATGTTATCCGGTGAGACTGCACAGGGTAAATATCCGGTTGAGGCATTGCAGATGATGGTCCATATTGTAGAAAGCACAGAAGAGCATCTGGAATACGATTCTATTCTGAGAAAAGCTGAAGAACACCGTATGAAGAGTGCATCCAGCGCATTGGGACATGCAACTGTTACAACAGCAACGAACTTAAGAGCAAAATGCATTATTACTCCGACTGTATCCGGAGCAACTGCAAGAGTGGTATCCAAGTTCAAACCAAAGACAAATATTATCGGTGTAAGCCCGAACGAGGCAACTCTCCGCAGAATGCAGATTTACTGGGGTGTACAGCCACTGAAATCTATTGAAGTAGCGACAACAGAAGATATCTGTACAGGGGCGATTGATCTTGTATGCGCAAAACAGCTTGCAGAGACAGGAGATATCGTAATCCTGACAGCAGGAATCCCTTCTCCAAATGTTGGAGCACAGAAGAGCGGATTCAGTAATATGATGCGTATTGCAATTATTGATTAAGATTATATTCTATTCTATATGTGAACAAGTGGGAAATTGCAGTTAAGCAAAGCGTGAAGCAATCTGCAAGTATTCAGATAACAAATATTTAGAAGTAGAAGTGAAAAAGGATAAACGAATGACGGTAACCAGAGTAACCGCCATCGTTTATCCTTTTTTGATAAAATTTTCCAATAGTATCCGTTGACATACGATAAAATATGCTATATAGTGTTCCTGTGGAGAACTACTAAAGAATAAAGGTGGAGTTATGGAACATACATCATTTGTTGAAAGATTAATGGATTTTGGACTGACCAGACAGGAGGCCGGTATTTACGAGTGCTTGCTCAGAGAAGGCAAAACAACCGGATATGAAGTCGCGAAACAGCTTGGGATTTCCCGGTCGAATGCTTACAATTCACTGGCGAGCATGACAGAGAAGGGTGCGGCATATCTAGTTGAAGAAGGTACAACTAAGAAATACGTTCCGGTTGTGCTGGATGAGTTTTGCAAGAACCGTATCCGGCATATGGAAGAGAACAAGAAGTGGCTGTGCAAGCACAGACCGCTGGAGAAGGAGCATGTCGAAGGATATATTACGATCGAAGGTTCGGAAAATGTGCTGGATAAGATGCGTAACCTGCTGGAAGATGCCAGAGAACGGGTGTACGTATCCTGTACACGTAACTATCTGCTCCTATTTGTAAAAGAGTTAGAAGAGCTGATTGATGCGAAGAGAAAAGTTGTGATCGTTACGGATCAGCCGGTCAACTACGAAGGAGCAAAGGTTTATATCGGTGAACAGAGAGGCACATCAATCGGTGTGATCACAGATTCTAAGTATGTACTGACCGGAGAATATGGGGAAGGCAGTATGAATACATGCCTCTATTCCGGACAGAAGAACTTTGTTGAGTTATATAAACGTACACTGGCGAATGAAATAGAATTACTTGCAATGAAGAAGGAGAATGAGAAGCGATGAAAAAAATACCATTTGTAACAAAAGAACAGCTTGATGAGATTGTAAAAGAATATCCGACTCCGTTTCATCTTTATGATGAAAAAGGGATCCGTGAGAATGCAAAAGCATTAAAAGAAGCATTTTCATGGAACAAAGGATACAAAGAATATTTTGCTGTAAAGGCAACTCCAAACCCTTTCCTGATTAATATTCTGAGAGAATATGGATGCGGATGCGACTGTTCTTCTTATACAGAGTTGATGCTGTCAGAGGCAATCGGAGCAAGAGGAAATGACATCATGTTTTCGTCCAATGATACACCGGCAGAAGAGTTCAAAAAAGCAGAAGAATTAGGTGCGATCATCAACCTGGATGATATTACACATATTGATTTTCTTGAGAAAGCAATCGGACATATTCCGGAGACGATCAGCTGCCGATACAATCCGGGCGGACTTTTCAAAATCAGTAATGACATCATGGACAATCCGGGAGATTCCAAGTATGGAATGACAACGGAGCAGATTTTCGAGGCATTTAAGATTTTGAAAGCAAAAGGTGCGAAAGAATTCGGTATTCATGCATTCCTGGCAAGTAATACCGTTACGAATGAATATTATCCGATGCTTGCGAAAGTTCTTTTTGAAGTGGCTGTCAAATTACAGAAAGAAACAGGCGTTCATATTAAATTTATTAACTTATCCGGTGGTGTCGGTATCCCTTACAACCCGGATCAGGAGCCAAATGACATCCGTGTGATCGGAGAAGGCGTAAGACGTGTGTATGAAGAAGTGCTGACACCGGCAGGAATGGGAGATGTTGAGATTTACACAGAGCTTGGACGTTTCATGATGGGACCGTACGGCTGTCTTGTTACAAAAGCAATCCATGAGAAACATACATACAAAGAATACATTGGTGTAGATGCATGTGCTGTAAACTTAATGCGTCCGGCAATGTACGGTGCTTATCATCATATTACAGTTATGGGCAAAGAGAACAAACCATGCAACTGCAAATATGATGTCACAGGCTCTCTCTGTGAAAATAATGATAAATTTGCAATCGACCGTATGCTCCCGAAGATCGATATTGGAGACCTGCTTGTAATCCATGATACCGGCGCACACGGATTTGCAATGGGATACAATTACAATGGCAAATTAAAATCAGCAGAAGTGTTACTGAAAGAAGACGGCACAGCACAGCTCATTCGACGCGCTGAGACACCAAAGGACTATTTTGCGACATTTGACTGTTTTGATATCGGAAAAAAACTGGTAAAATAAACGGATACATATTGAAAACTTCCATCCTGTAAGGTATCGTAAAGACAGGCTATAAGCGATAGCTTACGGGAAAATGGAGGAAAAAGATATGAGTAGAAAGATGGTTCTTAAAAAATATGGAAGTATTTTCATTGTCTGCATACTGCTTGTGGGACTCCTGTCCGGCTGCGGGATGCGTGAAAAAGACGCAAAAGCCTATGTGACGGCAACACTGGATGCCAGTTATAAAGGGAAGTTCAAGGAATACAAGAAGCAGACAGATGCTACAGAGAAAGAAGTAAAGAACTTATATCAGGAAAATATTGATACGATGATGCAGAGCAGTGGTCTGGACAGTATAGGTGCTTCCGAAAAGATGACAGAGAAGTTCCGCCTGCTGTTTCAGGACATTTTAAAAGCCGCGAATTACAAAGTGCAGAGCGCCGAAAAAACAGACGAGGGGTTCTCGGTGAAAGTAAAAGTGAAACCGCTTAAGTGCTTCTCAGGATTACAGGACGAGCTGACGAAGAAGCTGGAAGCGAAGATGAAGACGTTAAAGAAGATTCCGTCAGACGATAAGCTCAATGAGCTGATGCTGCAGGAAATGTATGATCTCATGGCCGATAAGCTCAAAAATCCGGAGTATGGGAAAGCGGAAGTTCGTAAAGTCCAGATTGAGAAGGACGATGATGGCGTGTATTCCATTCGGGAGAAAGATCTGACTTCGCTGGATGCGGCAATGTTCCCTATGTAGATGAAATATAATTTGAAATGGCGGAATACATATGTTATACTGCCGTCAGGCAAAGAATGATATGAGTATTCAATGGGTATACGAAATAAACCTCCCTGGAGTTGTAACTCCGGGGAGGTTTATTTCGTATTATGAATATTAAAATTGCAGAGTTTTTAATGCCTGTTGCGCATGGCTTTGATCAGATTCTTAAGAGCAGTTACTTCTTCTTCAGAAATACCGGATAAATCTATCCCCTGCTGTGATTCTACACCAAGCAGATAATCCGTAGATACTTTGAAAATTTTAGAAATATGGATGAGCACATCATAAGACGGCAGACGTAAACCAGTTTCGTATGCACTGATAACGGATTTGGTCAAACCAAGTTTTTGGGCAAGCTGCGCCTGTGTCATATTTTCTCTTAATCGTAATGTCTTTAAGGTGTTTCCAAAATCAACCATACCAAAATCTCCTTTTGGATAGTGTACTACATTATATGTATTTGGTTGGTGGAAAATACCTTTAATTAGTTGACTTTACAATCAACTAATAGTAAACTAATAACATCTGGATAGCAGAATTGAAAATTATGCTGTCACACCAAAGTAGGAGGATTACAGAATGAAGAAAAAGGGTAGTAAGTTAAAATGGATAGTCATCATAGTGATTGTTATTGCAGCAATTAGTATGGCTACAAAAGGAGGAAACAATGATTCATCAACAGGAAATACAGAAAGTAATACTGCATCTTCGGAAAAGAAAGATACTAAGAAAAGCGAAAAGAAAAAAATAGAATATAAAAATGTATCTGCAAGTGAATTAATGAAAGCTTTGGAAGATAATGCTGCTGCTGCATCTGACAAATACAAAGGGAAATATTTAAGAATTACAGGAAGAGTATCAACAATTGATAGTGATTGTAAATACATTACTGTACTTCCGGATGATGATGAATACGCTATAATTGGAATTCAATGTAATACACAAAATGATAAACAAAAAAATGATGTAAAAAAATTATCAAAAGACAAAAAAATTGTTGTTAAAGGGAAATGTACAGATGTAGGAGAAGTTATGGGATACAGCCTGGATATTGATGCTATGGCACAATAATATCTCTTAATAATAATTAACGAACTTCACCTGTTTCTGATGATATGAGAATCAGGTGAGGTTATTTTATAAGATGAATTATATTTTGCGGAAACGGGAAGTTTTATGCAAAGAAAAAGCAGTAATGACCAAAAATCATTACTGCTTTCTTAATACCTGCGGATAGTGGGACTTGAACCCACACGAAGTCACCCTCGCAAGATTTTGAGTCTTGTGCGTCTGCCATTCCGCCATATCCGCATACTTGTTACTCAAAGCAACAAAATTATGATAATGTATTTTGAAACGAATGTCAAGAAAATTCTTTATAAAAATAGAAAAGAGGCTTATAATAATAACGGCAAACGAGAAAAGACAGGGTGGAGGAAAGAAACAGATGAAAATTCGTTTTATTGAGCCGGGCAATCGCCCGTATAAACCCACAATTTTAAATTATTTCGTATATGACCGCTATATCCGCACACCGTCGGTGGGCTTAAATACACTTGCGACGATTGTGAAGCGGGAGTATCCGGATACTTATATGTACAGTGAGTCGATTTCTAAGATTCCGATGAAGGATCTTCAGGATGCGAATATTATATTTATCAGCATTTTTACTTATGCGGCGGTTCGCGGGTATCAGATCGCAACATATTTGAAGGAGCATACGAATGCAACCATTGTGATGGGTGGGTTACATGCATCCATGAATGTGAAAGAAGCAGTGAACTATTGCGACTATGTGATGCTGGGTGAAGGTGATGAGACGATTCTTCCACTTATAAAAATGATACAGGAGAAAAAGAAACCGGATACGGCTGGATACGCCTGGCTGAAAGAGGGAGAATTTTACAGCACAGGAAAGACGGTTCCACCGGAAAATATCGATGTGATCCCGGACAGAAGTCTGATTCATAATTATAAGAAGATGACAAAACATATGACGATTTGGCCGCAGGTACATGCCTCTAGAGGATGTCCGCATAACTGCGACTACTGTGCGCTTGTGAGACATTTTGGCAGATGTGTCAGAAAACGTACACCGGAAAATATTATAGAAGATATTAAATATTCCATTGATTTTTTTGAAAAAGGAAATCACAGAATTGTGCAGGATTTGTGGATCACGGATGATAATTTCTTTGCTGACCAGAAATGGGCAATGGAAGTCCTGCATGCGATCATAGACAGCGGAATCAAATATCGTTTTAATATCCAGGCAAGATATGAAGTGGGTTTCGATGATGAGATGTTAGAGCTGTTAAAGAAAGCTGGATTTTTTGAGCTAGATATGGGTATCGAGTTTATTGATGATGCATCTTTTGAAACTTATCACAAAAAGAGTACAAGAAAAGAGATTGAAAAATCTATCCGCAATATCCAGAAACATGGACTGAGCGTGCGCGGATTATTTATTCTTGGGTCGGACAATCAGAAAAAGGGTTGTGGAAAAGAACTGGCGGATTTCGTGATCCGCAATCATATTCAGGGTGTACTGATCCAGAGCATGTATTTTGTACCGGGGACACCGGCATATGAGGCAAATAAAGACCGTCTGATACATAGAAACTGGGCAAAATATAATGGAAATACGGTACATTATCCAAAGCAGATGACACCGTACGAACTTCAGCTTGAACAGATAGATGCCAGCAGACGGATTTATTCTGTGAGACGGCTGATCGGAGCATGGCTTAAAGAAGACTGGATGCATAAAGTTTTATTTACAGGAGAATTTTTCTGGCATATGAGTACCCGGTATGATTTGAAAAAAGAATTGAAAAATCTGCCAAAAGAGAATATGATAGAAAAAGTGAATAAAAATGCAATGGAGGTACTGCATAATGCGTGAAATTGATGTAGCAAAAATTACAGAAGTTGTAGAAAAATTATGCATTCAGGCGAACCAGTTTCTTCCGGAAGATGTGAAAGGTGCAATCGAGAAGTGCCGTGCATGTGAAGACTGGGAGATTGCGCAAGGCGTGTTAGACAATATTATAGAGAATTATGAGATTGCAGGTGCACAGGAAGTACCGATCTGTCAGGATACCGGTATGGCATGTGTCTTCCTTGAAATCGGACAGGATGTACACCTGACAGGCGGTGATCTTACAGAAGCGGTAAATGAAGGCGTAAGAAGAGGATATGACAAGGGTTATCTGCGCAAATCTGTTGTGAAAGATCCTGTGCGCAGAGGAAATACCGGAGATAATACACCGGCAATGCTCTACACGGAGATCGTTCCTGGAGAACAGGTGAAGATCACAGTAGGCCCGAAGGGATTTGGCAGTGAAAATATGAGCCAGATCCGTATGTTCAAGCCATCTGCAGGACTGCAGGGCATCAAAGATTTTATTCTGGAAGTCGTTGAGACAGCAGGACCGAATCCATGTCCGCCAATGGTGATCGGTGTCGGAATCGGAGGTACGTTTGACAAAGCGGCACTTCTTGCGAAGAAAGCGCTGATGCGTCCGGTAGATTCCCAAAATTCGGATCCATACTATGCAGATCTGGAAGAAGAGATGCTTGAAAAGGTCAATGAGCTTGGAATCGGACCACAGGGATTTGGCGGTCGTACGACAGCAATCGGGCTGAATATCGAGACATTGCCAACGCATATCGCAGGTATGCCTTGTGCAGTCAATATCAACTGCCATGTGACCAGACATAAAACGGAGGTGATCTAAAATGGAAAAACATATCACACTTCCTTTGACAGAGGAACTTGCAAAAACATTACATGCCGGAGATACCGTGTATCTGACCGGAACCATTTATACATCAAGAGACGCAGGACACAAGCGGATGTGTGAGGCGCTTGCAAAAGGAGAAGAACTTCCATTTGATCCCCAAAACGCAACGATCTACTATGTCGGACCGACACCCGCAAAACCGGGACATGTGATCGGGTCTGCGGGACCGACAACAAGCGGTCGTATGGATGCGTACGCGCCGACGATGATGTCTGTAGGTGCAAGAGGCATGATCGGAAAAGGAGCCAGACTTCCGGAAGTTGTTGAAGCAATGAAGAAATACAGCGGTGTGTATTTTGGAGCAATCGGAGGCGCCGGAGCACTTCTTGCAAAATGTATCAAAAAAGCAGAAATGATCGCATATGAAGATCTTGGAGCGGAAGCGCTTCGCAGATTATATGTAGAAGAGATGCCGTTAGTTGTCGTGATAGACAGCGAGGGAAACAACCTTTACAAAGAGGGAAGAGCGGCGTATTTACAGAAAAAAGAGAAATAAAGGATGTGAAAGTAAGTTCATGATACAGTTAAATAGACAGGTTTCAGAATCCTATTTCATTGGGCTTCTTCTTGCGGTTGCAGGAGGCTATTTGGATGTCTATACATATATAAGCCGGGGCGGCGTATTTGCCAATGCACAGACGGGAAATATCGTCCTTCTCGGGATTCATATTGCACAACACAATTTTGAAAAAATAACAACGTATACCTTGCCGATTCTTGCGTTTATGGTCGGAGTTATGATTACGGAAATTGTAAAACTGAATTTCCGCTACAGCACAAAGATCCACTGGCGTCAGATCGTTATTGCACTGGAAATTCTTGTGCTTCTGGCAGTTTCTTTTGTCCCGGAAGGCATATGCAATGATCTGGTCAATGCGTCAGTTTCTTTCGTCTGCTCTATGCAGGTAGAGAGCTTCAGGGCTTTTGGCGGAGGAAAGAAATACGCAACAACGATGTGTACCGGAAACTTAAGGACAGCTACCGAGAATCTTTTTTATTCCGGTGTGCACAGAGACCGGAAAGTACGTAATAACAGTCTTCAGTATTACGGAATTATTGCAGCATTTATCTTCGGCGCAGTTATCAGTACAAAATTGACGACGGGGGTTGGCACAAAATCTGTATATACCGTGTGTATCCTGCTTTTTGTTGTATTTGTCCTGATGTTTATCCAGGCTGAGGAAGAAGAGAAAGAAGAAAAAGAAAAGCACTTTTAAAATCAAAGGATTTGGTGTATAGTATTAAGGTAGCGAAAAAATACATGGAGTGTTGTTTTTATGAGCGAGAAAATAGTTCTGATCGACGGACACAGTATATTGAACAGGGCATTCTATGGGCTTCCGGATCTGACAAATTCAGAGGGGCTTCATACGAATGCCATTTATGGTTTTCTGACGATCATGTTTAAAATATTAGAAGAAGAGAAGCCGGAGTATCTGACGGTGGCGTTTGATGTGCATGCACCGACGTTCCGTCACAAGATGTACGATGCGTACAAAGGAACGCGTAAGCCTATGGCAGAGGAACTGCGTCAGCAGGTTCCGGTGATCAAAGAAGTGTTAAAGGCGATGGGAGTGCGCATTATCGAGCAGCCGGGACTGGAGGCAGATGACCTGCTTGGAACGCTGTCGAGAAGAGCAGAAGAACAGGGCATGGAAGTATCTGTGATTTCCGGTGACAGAGATCTTCTGCAGCTTGCGACAGAGCATGTGAAGATTCGAATCCCGAAGACGAAGCAGGGACGCACCGAAGTGGAAGATTATTATGCGGCAGATGTAAAAGAACGCTATCAGGTGAATCCGGTTGAATTTATCGATCTGAAAGCGTTGATGGGTGACACTGCCGATAATATTCCGGGAGTTCCAAGCATCGGCGAGAAGACAGCAACGAAGATCATTACCGAGTATCATTCTATTGAGAATGCACATGAGCATGTGGAAGAACTGAAGCCACCACGAGCATCCAAGGCATTAAATGAACACTGGGATCTTGCGGTTTTAAGCAAGACACTGGCGACGATCGAAGTGCACGCGGATGTGGAATACGATTTTGAAGAGGCAAAACTTGGCAATCTCTATACGGAAGAGGCTTATGCATATTTCCAGAGATTACAGTTTAAGAACCTGTTATCCCGTTTTGATGTACAGCCAGAAGCGCCATCGATTGAAGAGACTTTCTGTGCGATCAAGACAAAGAAGGAAGCTGAAACATATCTGAAGAAGCTTGAGGGAGAAAAAGTTGTTGGCGCAGCTGTTTATAAAGATACAGAAAATGTATTGCCATTATTTGCCATGCAGGCAGCTCTTGGAGGAGTTGCATTCTGTGCATCACAGGAAAAGACAGCGTTAATTCTTACAGGTGGAGAGATTTCCGCAGAATGGTTATTAGAGCAAGTCTCGCAGATTCAGCGGAAAGCCGGACAATTTGTTGTATTTGATCTGAAAAATGTCATAGCTGAACTGCCGATAGAAAACAGGGCGAATTGTTTTGATGCGACAGTTGCGGCGTATCTTCTGAATCCACTGAAAAGCGATTATATGTATGAAGATGTCGCAAGAGAACAGCTCGGACTTATGATTGATGAGAAAGCAGACGGGAGAACAAAAGCCTGCTATGAAGCATATACAGCATTTGCGGCGAAAGAACCGCTGGAGAACCGTTTAAAAGATACAAAGAGCTGGGAGCTTTTTGAAAACATTGAGATGCCACTTGTATTTACCTTATATGAGATGGAACAAAATGGTGTGAAAGTGGAAGCAGAAGCGCTGAAAGCTTACGGAGATCAGCTTGTCGGTAAGATTACTGAACTGGAAAAAGATATCTACGAGCTTGCAGGAGAAGAGTTCAACATCAATTCACCGAAGCAGCTTGGAGTAATTCTGTTTGAAAAAATGGAACTTCCGGGCGGAAGAAAGACAAAGACCGGATATTCAACTGCGGCGGATGTGCTGGACAAGCTGGCACCGGATTATCCGGTCGTATCAAAAGTACTGGAATACCGACAGCTTACGAAGCTTAAGTCTACGTACGCAGACGGGCTGGCGGGGTACATTCAGGAAGATGGAAGGATCCATGGAAAGTTCCATCAGACAGTGACGGCAACCGGGCGTTTGAGCAGTGCGGAACCGAACCTGCAGAATATACCGGTCAGAGTGGAACTTGGCAGAATGATCCGTAAAGTATTTGTGCCGGAAGAAGGATATGTATTTGTAGATGCTGATTATTCGCAGATTGAACTGCGTGTGCTTGCACACTGCTCGCAGGATGAGCAGCTGATCCAGGCATACAGGGAGGAAGCAGATATTCACAGAATTACCGCATCACAGGTATTTCACATTCCGTTCAATGAAGTGACACCGTTGCAGAGAAGAAATGCAAAAGCAGTAAACTTTGGTATTGTATATGGAATCAGTTCCTTTGGCCTTAGCCAGGATCTGAGCATTACGAGAAAAGAAGCGGCAAAATACATCGAAGATTATTTCCGGACATATCCGGGAATCAAAAAGTTTCTGGATGATACAGTCGCACATGCAAAAGAGAACGGATATGTAGTAACATTGTTTGGCAGACGGCGTCCGGTTCCGGAATTATCATCGAGCAATTTCATGCAGCGCTCATTTGGAGAACGTGTGGCGATGAATGCACCGATCCAGGGAACAGCAGCAGATATTATGAAGATTGCCATGATCGGTGTGGGACGCAGACTGAAAGAAGAGCATTTAAAATCAAGACTTGTGCTTCAGGTACACGATGAACTTTTGATCGAAGCGTACGAACCGGAAGTTGAAGAAGTGAAGAAAATCCTGGAAGAAGAGATGGAACATGCGGCTGACCTCCGGGTACCGCTTGAGATAGATATGCATACTGGAACGAATTGGTACGAAGCAAAATAAGAGGTGAAAAGACATGAAGATAATAGGATTAACAGGTGGCGTTGGTTCCGGGAAAACACAGATTCTGGAATATCTGAATGACAAATATGGTGCAACCATCTGTCAGGCTGACAAAGTCGCAAAGCATTTACAGAAAAAAGGAACAGAATGTTATGATCAGATTGTTGCTTATTTCGGAGAAGACATCCTGGATGAGAAGAAAGAGCTGGACCGTGAGAAAATTGCGGATATCGTATTTACAGACAAAGCCAAATTAGAAGCACTCAATGCAATTGTGCATCCGGCTGTAAAGGAAGAGATTAAGAAAAAAATCCGTCATGAAGAGCGGAAGAATACGAATCTGTTTATTCTGGAATCTGCACTTCTGATCGAAGATCATTATGAAGAGGTCTATGACGAACTCTGGTATGTATATGTGAAGACAGAGGTTCGTAAGAACCGTCTGTTTTATTCCAGAGGATACAAGGAATCCAAGATTGATGATATCATGGCTTCCCAGCTTACAAAAGAGCAGTTTATGAAGGAATGTGACAGAGTTATTGACAATAATGGTGTTTTCGCCGAGACAATGATCCAGATCGATCAGATCGTAAAGAATCTGTAACAGTTAAAAGACAGCATGACGGTACATAATAGAAAAAATAACATTGTAAAGAACAGGTGGAAATAACAGATGAGATTATGCAGCATTGCCAGTGGAAGCAGCGGAAACTGTATTTACATAGGAGATGATACTACGCATCTTCTGGTAGACACTGGAATCAGCAAGAAGAGAATTGAAGAAGGCTTGAAAGAGCTGGAGATCAAAGGAGATGAACTACAGGGGATTCTCATTACACATGAACATGTCGATCATATTCAGGGACTGGGTGTATTCAGCAGAAAATATGCAGTTCCTGTTTATGCAACTCATGGAACGATTGAAGGAATCAAAGCCAATAAAAATATTGGCAGGCTTCCGGAAGGTCTTCTGCATGAGGTGCAGGTAGATCAGACATTTCGTCTGGGAGATATGGACATCCGTCCTTTTGCAATTTCCCATGATGCAAATGAACCGTCCGGTTACCGGATTGAGAATGGCAGTAAGTCTGCTGCAGTTGCAACAGACCTTGGAATATATGATGACTATACCATTGAGAACCTTAAAAATCTGAATGGTATTGTGCTGGAGGCGAACCACGACATACATATGCTGGAAGTCGGTCCATATCCTTATCCTCTGAAAAGAAGAGTTATGGGCGACAAAGGACATTTATCAAATGAATTGTCAGGGCGCCTTCTTTGTGATATACTGCATGATGATATGTCCGCAGTTGTACTCGGACATCTGAGCAAGGAAAATAATTATGAAAGTCTTGCTTATGAAACTGTGAAACTGGAAGTTACGATGGGAGACAATCCGTACAAGGGAGAAGAACTTCCAATCACAGTTGCAAAAAGAACATCCGTTTCTAACATTATTCAGCTGTAGGAAGAGATGAACAGGCTTTGAAGGAGGACTCGCATATGAAGAAATGTATCATTACAGTAGTTGGAAAAGACAATGTCGGAATTATCGCAAAAGTAACGGCTTATATTGCCGGTGCGAATATACATGTGTCTGCTCCGTTGGGTTAGATATGATCGCAATACCGGGAAAGACAAAAGCAACAACCATTTCCGGGATCATTGCCGATGAGATGGCAATCGGAATGGTGAACCAGAAGACGACAGCGGTTCGTCTCATTCCGGTTATTGGAAAAGATGTAGGAGATGTGGCGCAGTTCGGTGGGCTGTTAGGCTATGCACCGATCATGCCGGTAAACGAATACGATTGCAGTTCATTTGTGAACAGGAAAGGACGTATTCCGGCACCGATCCACAGCTTTAAAAATTAGTGAGGTATAGGTAATGGGAAAAATAGCAATTGTAACAGACAGCAACAGTGGCATTACACAGGAAGAAGCAAAGGAACTGGGAATCCGTGTTGTGCCGATGCCATTTTATATCAATGGGGAACTGTATTACGAAGATATTACACTGACACAGGATGAATTTTATGAAAAACTGGAAACCGGTGCGGATATTTCAACATCTCAGCCGTCACCGGGAGATGTTATGGAACTGTGGGAAGAACTGCTAGAGGAGTATGATGAAGTCATTCATATTCCGATGTCCAGCGGACTGAGCAGTTCCTGCGAGAATGCGATCATGCTCGCCAGAGAATTTGAAGGAAAAGTGTATGTTGTGGATAACCAGCGTATTTCCGTAACACAACGCCAATCTGTGGAAGACGCCATGATGATGCGCGATAAAGGAATGTCCGGTGAAGAGATCGTCGATGTTCTGATGCGTGAAAAGCTGGAATCCAGCATTTATATTACAGTTGATACTTTGAAATATTTGAAAAAAGGTGGAAGAATCACACCTGCTGCCGCAGCAATCGGAACGGTACTGAATCTGAAACCGGTACTCCAGATCCAGGGCGAGAAACTGGATGCATTTGCAAAAGTGCGCGGATGGAAGGCTGCAAAAAAGACAATGCTGGATGCAATTGACAAGGATATTCATTCCCGTTTCGCAGGAGAAAAGGTTCATCTGGAAGCTGCATATACATGCTCAGAAGAAGAGAAAGACAAATGGATCGCGGAGTTACAGGTGAGATTTCCTGATTATGAGATTCGCACAGAAAAATTATCTCTGAGCGTGGCATGTCATATCGGTCCTGGAGCAATGGCTGTTGCCTGCAGTAAATATATAGAAGTATAGGTAGCTGGGACAATCAAGACTGGACGACAATATGTGCCATTCGCGGATACTTGGTGGCACATATGAATGGAATAAAGCAATAAAAAGACGATCGCAGTAAAGTGATCGTCTTTCTTTTGCTTTATTCAATTATCTGTGATCGTCAGCTGAAACATCTAAAGAATACCAGCTACTAGTGATTTTTTTGGAAATTATTCGAATAATGAAGTTCGCCATCATTTGTAATAAAAATGGCGTCAACATTATCTAACTGGTTTACCATATTCAGTGCACGGTCATATCCCATCATCAGACAGATGGTACTCAGCGCATCTGCTGTTAGTGATGAATCTGTGATAACAGATACACTGTACAGATCTGTCTTGCATGGCTTTCCGGTTGAAGGCGAGAGCACGTGATGGTAAATCTTTCCGTTCTTTTCAAAATATCGTTCGTAAATGCCACTGGTGACAACAGACTGATCATCAATCTTTACAGAAGCGATCGCTTCGCCGTTTTTTCCAAATGGCTTCTGGATGCCGATGTGATAATCCGAACCATCCGGTTTGGTACCAATCGTCTGTACATTGCCGCCGAGATTAATCGTCGCGTGTTTCACGCCTTTCTTTTTCAGATAGTCTTTTACGCGGTCTGCAATATAACCTTTGGCGATTCCGCCGAGGTCAATTTTCGCATGTTTGTCTGCCAGCGTAACAGCATTGCCATTTATTATTACATCGTGATAATTGACGTGGGAAAGCTTTTTGTCGATTTTTGCGGAAGATGGTACCTTTTTCTTGCCGGAACGGAAATCCCACAGGCGGGAAACAGAACCGATGGTAATATCAAATTCACTTTTCGAGAACTTTCCATAATAAAGCCCTTTTTTGATCAGACTGATCGTATCGTCCGAAACGGTAACAGCTTTTCCTTTTGCATGATTAATCTTATATACATCGCCTTTTTTGTTGTCCGGTGAGAACATAGCGTCGTATTTCTTACATAATGTTTCGCAGCCCTTGATGACAGAAGTATTGGCAGAATCCAGGATCTGCACCTTAATTGTGGTGTCAAATAATGTGTCACTGTAAGTAAGCCCGCGTTTTCCGGAAAGTCCGGAACAACCGGTCAGAAGAAGTGAAACACACATGGCTGCTGCCGTGATTTTTTTTAGTTTCATAATACACCTCCAGGTCGGCAGTCATAATCTTAAGTTATTATACCATGAAAAATAAGATATGCAATCGAACATGTGATTGCAGTGTTTGATTTCTTGTGTTAGAATGTAACGCAGAGAGGAACGGTGTATATGAAAGAAAAGATGCATTTGAAGAAAAAAGACTGGGTTTTAATTGCGATTATCATTGTTGTAGCGGGTCTTGCCTTCTTTCTCCATAACCTTCTTGGCGCCAAAGGTGCGAATTGCGTTGTAGTGAAAGTAGACGGGAAGATTGAGGGAACCTATTCTCTTGGAGAGGATCAGGAGATTTCCATCAATGGTGGAACGAATACACTTGTGATCAAAAATAACAGAGCGAAGATGAAAGAGGCAGACTGCCCGGATCAACTCTGCGTGAACCAGAAAGCAATTTCAAAAAACAATGAGAGCATTATCTGTCTTCCGAATAAAGTAGTTGTTGAAGTTGAGAGCAGTGAGAACAGTGAATTTGATGCTGTATCAAATTAAGGTATTGTAGCAGGAAGGAAGATAAGGAGTACGTGAAGAGCAGAGTAGCATATTTTGGTGTGTTTACGGCATTGGCATTGATTTTTAGTTATGTAGAGACATTGATTCCGGTCAACCTCGGGATTCCCGGTGTGAAACTTGGACTTGCGAATCTGATCATTGTTGTTGCCTTATATAAGATGCGCCTTTCAGAGGCGTATCTTCTTTCTGTCGTGCGTGTATTGCTGGCAGGATTTATTTTTGGAAATTATTTCAGTATTATATACAGCCTTGCCGGAGGACTTTTAAGTCTGACTGTAATGGCGCTTCTTAAGAAGTGGGGAGGATTCAGCTTGCAGGGAATCAGTATTGCAGGCGGTGTCTTCCACAATATCGGACAGCTTATTGTTGCGGCTGTTGTGGTAGAGACATTCAGCGTTACTTATTATTTTCCGGTACTTCTGGTAGCAGGGCTGCTTACCGGACTTGTGATCGGCATTGTTGCGGAGATGATGCTTAAGAGGCTTGTGAATATACAGTTTTAGGTAAATGGAGGAACAGATGATTCAATATATCAGAGGTGAACTTGCGGTTGTGGAAGCAGATCGCGTGATCGTAGATGTCGGTGGCGTCGGCTATGGTATTTTCATGCCGGTAGAGTCGATCAGCCAGCTGCCGCCGGTCGGCAATGAGGTGCGTATTTATACTTATCTTAATGTAAAAGAAGACGCGATGCAGTTATTCGGATTCCTGACAAGAGATGATCTGCAGGTATTCAAGTTGTTGATCGGTGTGAACGGGATCGGACCAAAAGGCGGTCAGGCAGTACTGTCTGTATTAAGCCCGGATGCTCTGCGTTTTGCAGTATTATCCGGTGATGTGAAAGCAATCTGTGCGGCACCGGGAATCGGCAAGAAGACAGCAGAAAAGGTCATTTTAGAGCTTAAGGACAAGCTAAGCCTTGAGGATGCGTTAGAACATACGATGACCGGAGACGCCGGGGATATTTCTTGCGGAGATCCGTCCGGAGTCCAGAGCGAAGCTGTTCAGGCGCTGACAGCGCTTGGCTACAGCAGTACAGAGGCTTTAAGAGCTGTGAAGAAAATAGAAATAACAGAAGCAATGGATGTCGAAGCTGTATTAAAACAGGCTTTGAAACAGATGCTGTAAAGGATCGATAAAGATGAGCAGAAGAATCATAACAACAGAGAATCTGGAAGAAGATGCGAAGATCGAGAACAATCTCCGCCCGCAGCTTCTGGACGATTATATCGGACAGACAAAGGCGAAGGAGATGTTGAATGTATATATCCGTGCGGCGAGAGAGCGAGGAGATGCACTGGATCATGTCCTGTTTTATGGCCCGCCGGGACTTGGAAAGACAACACTTGCCGGGATCATTGCCAATGAGATGGGCGTGAATATTAAGATCACATCCGGACCGGCAATTGAAAAACCGGGTGAGATGGCAGCAATTTTAAATAATCTGCAGGAGAAGGATGTTCTTTTTGTAGATGAGATCCATCGGCTGAATCGGCAGGTAGAAGAAGTACTTTATCCTGCGATGGAAGATTATGCGATTGATATCATGATCGGAAAGGGCGCAACTGCAAGATCTATTCGGTTGGATCTTCCAAAATTCACACTGGTAGGTGCAACGACGAGAGCAGGTATGCTGACAGCGCCGCTCCGGGACCGTTTCGGAGTTGTACACCGGATGGAATATTATACAACTGAGGAACTGGTGACGATCATCAAGCGTTCAGCGAGAGTACTGGAAGTAGGAATCGATGAAGCGGGCGCTCTGGCGCTGGCGAGACGTTCCAGAGGAACACCGAGACTGGCAAACCGTCTGTTAAAGCGTGTGCGGGATTTTGCACAGGTAAAGTATGACGGAGATATCACAAAGGAAGTTGCAGACTATGCACTGGATCTTCTGGATGTAGATAAAGAAGGCCTTGATCAGACAGACAGGGAACTTTTGCTTACGATCGTGAATAAATTTGCCGGAGGCCCGGTAGGGCTGGACACACTGGCAGCTTCTGTCGGAGAAGATGCAGGAACGATCGAGGATGTATACGAACCGTATCTGCTGAAAAATGGATTTATCCAGCGTACTCCGAAGGGAAGAATTGTCACAGAAAAAGCATATATACATCTTGGCATTGAGATGAATATGGAAGTCTGAAAAATCGGCAGAAAAACCATCAGATGAAAAAAAGGTTGGTTTTTTGCACAGATTAGTTTATAATGGTAAAAAGATTATGAATGTATGCGGGAGGCATTTATGGCATCATCAAAGAATTTTACAGAAGTATTAATCGGAGGAAAGGTATTTACACTGAGCGGATTTGAGAGCGAAGACTATCTGCAGAAAGTATCTACTTATCTGAATCATAAACTGGACGAGCTCGGAGCAAGCGACGGATATCGCAAGCAGAACGCTGAGACAAGAAGTATCCTTCTGGCACTTAATATTGCGGATGATTATTTCAAAGCAAAGAAGCAGGGGACTTCACTGGAAAACGATATCGAGGAGAAAGACAAGGACATGTACGAACTGAAACATGACTTGATATCCGTGCAGATCAAGCTTGAGAATGCTGAGAAAGCGATGGATAAGTTAAAAGAAGAGAACAAAGAACTTCAGCTTAAGATCGTTCAGTTGGAGACAGAGAATAAAAATAAGTAAGGGCTGTCGAGTGACAGCCTTTTTCATGTAACAGGAAATTGCATTTTCTGTTACATGAAAAACCTCCGGTGGGATGCGCACTCGCACGAAGAGGTAGATTGTTGTAAACTGTCTACGTTTCACTCCGGTCGTTGCTAAACGAGCGTCGCAGGCGCTCAGCAACGCACTCGGTGCGGGAATATGCCAGGACACAATTTATTTGTTTAAAAGGAAACTTCGCTGCCAGAGATATTCAGATGAGATGTGAAGTATCTGGCAGGGCAGATATTATAGAACAAGGAGTAGTTGGATGAACAGAGAGGCGGAGAATAGGCACAATCATATAGAGATACTGGCACCGGCAGGTTCCTATGAAAGTCTGACTGCGGCACTTGCCGCCGGAGCGGATGCGATTTATGCCGGCGGGATGCGTTTTGGCGCAAGGGCATATGCAGGCAATCTGGATGAAGAGCAGTATCTGCGTGCCATTGATGAGGTACATTTACAGCAGAGGAAGATTTATATGACGGTGAATACGCTGCTGAAGGATTATGAACTTGCAGAATTGTATGAGTATCTGTTGCCATATTACCGTCAGGGGCTGGATGCCGTAATTGTTCAGGATTTGGGTGTTTTTTCGTTTATCCGTGAGGTTTTTCCGGATCTGCCGGTGCATGTCAGCACGCAGATGACAGTGACAGGCGAGTACGGAGCAGAATTTTTCGGCAGAAAGGGTGCAACGCGTATTGTTCCGGCAAGAGAGATCAGTCTTGAGGAAGTGCGTCGGATGAAAGAACGAACAGGTCTGGAGATGGAATGCTTTGTTCACGGTGCAATGTGTTACTGCTATTCCGGCCAGTGTCTGATGAGCAGTATGATTGGCGGAAGAAGTGGTAACCGGGGACAGTGTGCACAGCCGTGCCGTCTTCCATATTCAGTAGAGGGAAAGAAACCGCAGGATCTGATGAGCCTTAAGGATCTGTGCACAATAGAGATGATCCCGGATCTGATCGAAGCCGGAATTGACTCTTTTAAGATTGAAGGCAGGATGAAGCAGCCGGAATATGTCTATACGGTTGTACGGATGTACCGCAAATACGTGAATCTTTATTTGCAGAAAGGGCGCGATGGTTTCCGTGTGAAGCCGGAAGATCTTAAAACTCTGGAGAATGCCTACAGAAGAAGAGGCTATATGAAGGGTTATTATCAATGCGAAAATGGCAGATCGATGTTATCACTAAAACGGCCAAAAGGAGAAGAACAGGTAGAGACGCTTCCGGAATTTTCAAAAAAGCAAGAAAAAATTAAGGGAGTCTTCACACTTTCCGAAGGAAGTCGTGCTAAAATAGACTTATGCTGTCGGGAGGTATCTGTTTCTTGTGAAGGCGCTGAAGTGCAGAAAGCACTGAAGCAGCCGTTAGATGAGAAGCGTATTGATAAGCAGATGCGCAAGACAGGTCAGACGCCATTTACATTTGATGAGTTGGAAATCCATACGGAAGGCAGTATTTTTCTACCAATGCAGGCAATCAATGAACTGCGACGGGAAAGTCTGGGATTATTAGAAGAAAAATTATTAGAATCATATCGCAGAACTTCAGAGTCATCGGAATGTGTCGAAACATTTTTTGAGAGACAGGATGAGATCTGCAGCGAATATAATAATGTTCCGGCGGATGAGAGATTTACAGTGCGCTTATGCACACCGGAACAGTTTGAAGCCGCAGCAGGCAGAGAAGATGTTGCAGTGATCCTGGCAGAAAGTACACTTTGTGAGGCGAAAGAATGGAAAAATCTCAGAGAGAAGCTCTCTGATGATCAGAAACTATATCTTGCTATGCCATATATTTTCCGGAAACGTGCAGTTAAGCTGTTTGAACAGTACTATGCAGAACTTAAGAAGAGTTTTGATGGCGTGATGATCCGCAATTTCGAGAGCCTTGCATGGTTGAAAGAGAAAAATTATACGGATGAGATTCTGACAGATTACAATATGTATGTATTTAACCACAGTGGAAAAGCTTTTCTGAAGCAGGAAGGCATTTCCCGGTTTACGGCATCTGTTGAACTCAATGGCAGAGAATTAAAAGACTGCGGTCTTTTGGGCGGTATGCTGAGTATTTACGGATACCAGCCGGTGATGATCACGGCAAACTGTATACAGAAGAATACGAGGAGCTGTGAGAGAAAGCCGTCACTTTTATATTTGACGGACCGTTATCAGAACAGATTTCCGGTAAGGAATGAGTGCAGTTTCTGCTATAATATTATTTATAACCCGGTTCCGCTTATGCTTATGAAACAGCATAAAGAGATCCGGAATTTACAGCCATCGGCACTGCGGCTGGATTTCACGATGGAATCCGGAAAAGAAACGCGGGATATTATAAATGTATATGGAGATGTATTTTTACGGGGAAGAAATGCACAGCTTCCGGAAGCCTCCTATACAAAAGGACATTTTAAACGAGGAGTGAAGTAGGTGAGAGTTTGGTAAATATAATCGTACAACTATCCAAATATGTGATGATTCTGCTGATCATTATGTACACATTCTTATGTTTCAGCATATTTGGTTATCAGGACCCGGACAGAAAACGTTATCTTCTGCGCCGACAGAATATATTAATGTTTCTGATGCATGCGATCGCATTTGCAGTGATGTATTTACAGACGGATGACATCAAAATGCTGGCGTTTTATCTGATGCAGGTAGTATTGTTTGGAGCTACGATCATTTTGTACACATTGCTATATCCAAAGGTATCCAGACTGGTCGTCAATAATATGTGTATGCTGTTATGCATTGGATTTATCATGCTGACGAGGCTGAATTATTCTTATGCGATCAAGCAGTTTATGATCGCGGCGGCAGGTATTGCATGCAGTCTGGTTGTACCAGTGATCATCCGGAAATTCAAGTTTCTGGCAGAATGGAGAAAATTTTACGCAGTGATCGGTATCTTTTCACTGGCGGCAGTTGTTGTCTGGGGAGGCGTATCCGGAGGTGCAAAGCTTGGATTTTCAACAAAGGTTGCGAATATCCAGCCGTCAGAGCTTGTGAAGATTGTTTTTGTATTCTTTGTTGCCTCCAGTTTTAAGCTTTCACTGGAATTTAAGAATATTGTGATCACGACAGCGCTGGCAGCATTCCATGTGCTGATTCTGGTTGCATCCAAAGACCTTGGTGCGGCACTCATCATATTTGTTGTATATCTCGTTATGCTCTATGTGGCAACGAGACAGCCTCTGTATATATTTGCCGGACTGGGTGCCGGGAGTCTGGCGTCCGTGGCGGCATATTATCTGTTCAACCATGTGCGTGTGCGTGTCATCGTATGGAAAGATCCGCTTGCTGTATACGCGAATGGCGGACAGCAGGTAGCACAGTCTTTATTTGCAATCGGCACCGGAAGTTGGTTCGGACTTGGTTTATTTGAGGGAGTGCCGAATACGATCCCGGTTGCAGTATCCGATTTCATTTTTGCAGCGATCGGTGAAGAGATGGGACTGATCTACGGACTTTGTATGATACTGATCTGTGTGAGCTGTTATATTATGTTTTTAAATATTGCAATGCAGCTTCACAACGGATTTTACAAGCTGGTAGCGCTGGGGCTTGGAACCTGTTATATTTTCCAGGTGTTTCTTGCCATCGGAGGTGTGACCAAGTTTATTCCATCCACCGGTGTGACCATTCCTCTGGTCAGCTATGGTGGTAGTTCACTGTTCAGTACAGTGATCATGTTTGCGATTATTCAGGGACTTTATATTTTAAGAGAAGACGAGGAAGAGGACATTGAAAGAAAGAAGAAGGAACGGTTACGAGCAAAGAGAAGCAGACAGGAACATGCGCCGCAGAGAAGAACGCCGGCATATGACCGCCAGAGATCGCAGGCGCGCCCGCAGGGAAGAAAAGCGCCGCGCAAAGCGCAAACGCGCCCGCAACAAAGAGTTCGCTAGAGTAACATATGTTTTTGTCACACTTTTCTTAGTCATGATGGGATATATATCCTATTTTAATGTTGTAAAAAGTAAAGATTTCATAAGCAGTCCGTACAACCGGAGATCAGATACGCTTGCCAAACGTGTTACAAGAGGTAAGATTCTGGACAAAAGAGGGAAAGTACTTGCTCAGACGACAACTTCCGCAGATGGAAGCGAGACGAGGGAATATCCGTATGGAAGAGAATTTGCCCATGTAGTCGGGTATACGGCAAAAGGGAAATACGGTCTGGAATCCAGAATGAATTCCGAACTTCTGTCGTCAAATGCATTTTTTTTGGAGAAGCTAACGAATGAATTTCAGGATAAGAAGAATCCGGGAGACAATGTTGTCACAACACTGGATGTGAAATTACAGAGAGCAGCGTATGATGCGCTGGGAGACCGAAAGGGTGCGGTTGTTGCCATGGATCCGAAGACAGGCAAAGTTCTTGCCATGGTATCAAAGCCGGACTTCAATCCGGAGACAGTGGAAGACAAATGGCAGACACTCAATACGGATTCATCGGCAAGACTGTTAAACCGTGCAACACAGGGACAGTATCCGCCGGGATCTACATTTAAAGTGATAACAGCACTGGAGTATATAAGAGAACATGGCAATCCGGATGATTATTCTTATGTGTGCCAGGGACAGATCGAAGCTGGATCGAATACGATCCACTGCTTTGGCGGAAAAGTGCACGGACAGGTAAGTTTCAGAGACAGCCTTGCTTATTCCTGCAATACCTCTTTCAGTAATATCGGACAGGGACTGAAGATCCCGGATTTTAAGAAGACTACAAAGAAGCTGCTGTTTGATTCAAAACTTCCGGGGAATATTTCTTATAAAGAAAGTCATTTTGCATTAAGTGACCAGGCAGGAATCGCGGAACGTATGATGACAGCGATCGGACAGGGAAAGACACAGGTAAGTCCATATCATATGGCACTCATTACTTCGGCAATTGCAAATGGCGGAACATTGATGAAGCCGTACCTTGTGGATTCTGTGACAAATTACAAAGGCACTGTGATAAGCTCGACGAAACCGGAAAAATATGCAGAACTGATGACAGCGAAAGAAGCTTCCATGTTAAAGGATTATATGTCCAGTGTAACAAAATACGGAACAGCAGCATCAGCAATGAGCGGAACAAGTTATACAACAGCAGGAAAGACCGGAACAGCAGAGTACAGTTCGGATAAGAACAAAGACCACTCCTGGTTTATCGGTATGTCGAACGTGGATGATCCGGATCTTGTTGTCAGCGTTGTGATCGAAGCAGCAGACGGTAATGCGAAAGCAGTCAATGTGGCAAGGAAAGTTTTTGATGCCTATTATTAAAGAAAGAGGGCGGCATATGCATATTTATAAATATTTATATGTGCCGGAAGGCCTGCAGAAGAAAAAAGAAAATCTGATTAAAAAACTGAAAAACGGGAAATTATTACCCGGAGTTTATCTGATCACACTTGCATCGACAGATCAGAACCAGCTGGATATTTTCCCGGCATGTATCCGCAGGCAGAAAAATTATCCGGAGGAGCTGCCGCTTGTCGTGGGTCTTACAAAAGATTTTGAGGATGCGCTGGAAATAGTGGAAGGAATCACACAGGAAGTGTATAATGAAACCAAAGGTGCGGATATCCGTTCCTATATTTTAGAAAAAGAACGGGAAGGTTAAGATGCTACATATATTGTTGTTGATCTTGAAAATAATAGGAATCATAATCGCAGTGATACTGGGAATACTGCTATTGCTGATTCTGATCCTGCTGTTTGTTCCTGTTCGTTACAAAGCACAGGGCGTATGCAGAGGGACTACAGACAGCTTGAAAGGAAAGGTGTGCATAACGTGGCTTTTACATTTGTTCAGAATCGATCTGCTGTATAAGGATAGCCATCTGATATGGAAATTACGGATTGTGTTCTGGAAACGAAGATCTGCAAAGAAGCGAAGCGCAGAAATAAAGGAGGAGAAAGCCGATGAGAAAGATGACGAAAAAGAACGGTCTGTTAACGAAGAACCGGATACAGCAGTGGAAGAAACTGATGAAACGCATGAAGAGCCAGAAAAAAAGAGGTCTGTTGAAGCGTATGAAGAGCCAGAAGTGGAAGAAGAATTACAGGTGGCTGAAAAAGCACAAGATGTTAAGAAACTTCCGCAGACGGTACAGTGTGAAGAAGATAAAGAAAAATCTGGACAAATTTCAGAAGATCCTGAAAAAACTGAAAAGAAAAAATCTAAACGGAAGAATCCGGATAAAAAAGAATCTTACATTCAGAGGATTGTAAAGAAGATAAAGAGAACGCGCGATAAGATGCGTGAGCAGAAGCAGACAGTTGTGGATAAGAAAGAGCAATTGATGTCCTTTCTTCGGGACGAGACGCATAAAGCTGCATTTGAAAAAGCTAAAAAAGAGCTTTTCCGTTTTCTGAAAGCGTGGAAACCAAAGAAGCTGGAAGGAAAGGTAAGATTTGGATTTGAAGATCCGGCTTATACCGGTGAAGTGCTGGCTGTATTAAGTGCATTTTATCCGCTCTTTGGGTCGGCATTTGAAGTGCATCCGGATTTTGAACAGGCAGTATTTGGAGGAAGCCTTCTCTGCAAAGGAAACTTACGGTTAAATCATCTTGCGAGACTTGCATGGGTATTGTTCTGGAACCGGAATATCAGAACGACCTATCGGGATATAAAAAATTATGAAAGATAAAGTCAGGAGGAAATAATATGGCAGACAATAATTTTAAAGGAACAGTAGAAGCATTGTTCCGGGGAATGGACAGTGTTGTTTCATCAAAGACAGTTGTCGGAGATGCAATTCACATCGGAGATACGATCATTCTTCCACTTGTAGATGTTTCTTTTGGTATCGGAGCCGGCGCATTCAGCGGCGATAAGAAGGAAAAAGGAGCAGGAGGTGTCGGCGGTAAGATGTCTCCGTGTGCGGTGCTTGTGATCCAGAATGGTAAAACAAAACTTGTAAATATCAAGAATCAGGATACGATGACGAAGATCCTGGATATGATTCCGGATGCCATCGACAAGTTTACCGGCGATAAAGATGACAAGATGACGGAGAAAGATGTTATGGATATTCTTGACGAGGAATAACCAGGCAGAGAACTTTGTAATATTTTCCGGCAAATTTGCATAAAATAATATGAAAAGAATTGATAAAGGCAGTGAGAATTATGAAGAAAGTAATCGGATTTGCTTTGTTCTGGGTTGCTGTCGGGCTTATTCTGTCTATGATCTTACCGAATGCTTTTATAGAAGTGATCTGTATTATTTTATGTATACTGGCAGGGTATAATCTGTTCTGCTGCTAGCAGGCGGTGCAGACAGGAGAGAACACTTTTGCCGTCTTGAAAACATATTTTCATCTTAAGATTACATTTTTATAAAAAATACTTGCAATTAGATAACAAGTCTGTTACAATGTCAATGTTGCGAGTCTGGAGAACAGACTTATTATGAGCGTTAGGAGGTGCAGTCATGGCTAAATGTGCTATTTGTGAAAAGGGTGCTCACTTTGGTAACAATGTAAGTCACTCACATAGAAGATCACCAAAGATGTGGAAATCAAACGTAAAATCAGTTCGTGTTAAGACAGAAGGCGGAGCTACAAAGAAAATGTATGTTTGTACTTCTTGCTTAAAATCAGGCAAAGTTGAACGTGCTTAATCAAGAATGTGATTGGAATTAAAAACTCAGGTTCGATTTGGAATCTGAGTTTTTTATATGATAAAAATTACATTTTATGACAGAACAGGCGCTGTCTGCTATGCGTGACTTGTAATAAATGAGCAAACAGGGTATAATATAGAAGATTAGACTATACTTAAAATGATAAATAGAAGAAGTGGAGGTTGCAGTATGAAGGGATGCGTTAGTACAGATCTTGGAATTATTACAATTGATCCTGAGGTTATTGCAAAATATGCCGGAACCGTTGCAGTAGAATGCTTTGGTATCGTTGGTATGGCTGCTGTTAATATGAAGGATGGTTTTGTACATTTGCTTAAAAGAGAGAGCCTGACACGTGGTATTCAGGTTCACATTTCTGATGACAATCACATCAGTCTTGATTTTCATGCGATCGTCGCATATGGTGTCAGTATCTCTGCAGTAACAGAGAACCTGATCAGCAATGTACAGTATAAAGTAGAAGAATTTTCAGGTATGCCGGTTGATAAGATCAATATCTATATCGAAGGTGTAAGAGTCATCGATTAGTTAAGGAGGAACATAAGAAGTGGCTACAAAGACAATTAATGTGGACATGCTTGCAAAGATGTTTCTTGCAGGTGCACAGAATATAGAGGCAAAGAAAGAATTTATCAATGAGCTGAATGTTTTTCCGGTTCCGGATGGAGACACAGGAACGAACATGTCACTGACAATTATGTCTGCAGCAAAGGAAGTAACAGCACTTGAGAATCCGGGTATGAAAGAGCTTGCAAAAGCAATCTCATCCGGTTCCCTGCGTGGCGCAAGAGGTAACTCCGGTGTTATCCTGTCACAGCTTTTAAGAGGATTTACCAAGTCAATCCGCGAAGAGAAAGAGATTGACGTGATCGCACTTGCAGCAGCATGCACAAGAGCGCGTGATACAGCTTATAAAGCAGTTATGAAGCCGAAGGAAGGAACAATTCTTACAGTTGCCAGCGGTATTGCTGAGAAGGCTTCTGAGCTGGCACAGGAGACAGATGATCTCGAAGAGTTCATCCCGGCAGTGATCGAACATGCAAAAGAAGTGCTTGCAAAGACTCCGGAGATGCTTCCGGTTCTTAAAGAAGCCGGCGTTGTAGATTCCGGCGGACAGGGACTTCTGGAAGTGATTTCAGGAGCATATGATGCATTCCTTGGAAAAGAAGTAGATTACAGTGCGATCCAGCCTGCCGGCGGTGTGACTGTAACGAAAGTGAATGCAGAAGATACGGCAGATATCAAGTTCGGATATTGTACAGAGTTCATTATCCTTACAGAGAAAGAATTTACAGAAGCAGATGAACATGATTTTAAAGCATATCTGTCATCCATCGGCGATTCTATCGTATGTGTTGCAGATGACGATGTTGTGAAGATTCATGTGCATACAAATGATCCGGGACTTGCGATTCAGAGAGCGTTGACATACGGACAGCTCTCCCGCATGAAAATTGACAATATGCGCGAGGAGCATCAGGAAAAACTGATCCGTGATGCCGAGAAACTTGCGGCAGCACAGGAAGAAGAGAAGGCCAAAGAGCCTAGAAAACCAATGGGATTTATTACGGTATCAATTGGTGAAGGACTGAATTCCATTTTCAAAGAACTTGGAGCTGATTATATTATCGAAGGCGGTCAGACAATGAATCCGAGTACGGAAGATATGCTCAAGGCAATTGATGCAGTGAATGCAGACAGTGTATTTATCCTTCCGAACAATAAGAATATTGTCCTTGCTGCAAATCAGGCAAAAGCGCTTGTGGAAGATAAAGAGATCATTGTAATTCCGACAAAGACAGTACCACAGGGAATCACAGCACTGATCAATTTTGTGCCGGACGCAGATGCGAAGAGCAACGAAGAGACGATGCTGGAAGAGATTAAGAATGTTAAGACCGGACAGATCACATATGCAGTCCGTGATACGAAGATTGATGAGAAAGAGATCCATGAAGGAGATATCATGGGAATCGGTGACAGCGGAATCCTTTCTGTTGGAACGGAAGTGGAGGCAACAGCGCTGGATATGCTGGAGCAGCTTGTAGATGATGATTCGGCACTGATTAGCCTGTATTATGGAGCTGATGTATCAGAAGAAGATGCAGATGCATTTACAGAGAAAGTGACGGAGAAATATCCAGATGTAGATGTTGATGCGCAGTTTGGTGGACAGCCGATCTATTATTACGTATTGGCAGTTGAATAGAAAAAAGCAGGATAAAAGGGGACTTTAAGCGGTCCTCTTTTTGTTATTGATGTTACTACGCAGGAGCAGTTATGATCACAGAAACAAGTATTAAAGAATTAAAAGGAATCGGAGAGAAAACAGAAAAACTGTTTGCGAAGATTGGTATTTCTACGGTAGGAGATATGCTCCGTTATTATCCGAGAGGCTATGATATATATGAAGAGCCGGTGTCGATAAGCGATGTAAGAGAAGGACAGGTAGTGGCAGTAAACGGCATGATTTTTGGCCGTGTGCAGGTATCCGGGAACCGTAGCCTGCAGGTGACAACGATGCATGTGAAAGATCTGACCGGAACGCTTAAGGTTATCTGGTTCCGGATGCCGTATCTTCGTAATACATTTCAAAAAGGCGGTGCAGTTACGCTCCGCGGTAAGATTGTGCGAAAACGAAACGAACTTGTCATGGAACATCCGGAGGTCTTTTATCCGCCGGAACAGTATGACGGGAAAAAAAATACGCTGCAGCCAATCTATGGTCTGACAGCCGGACTTTCCAATCATGCCATTATGAAAGCAATGCATCAGGCGCTTGACGGGATGGATCTGACCAGAGAACGTCTGCCGAAGGAACTGCGTATGCGTTATGAACTTGCAGAGTACAATTATGCGGTCCGGGGAATTCATTTTCCAGAGGACAAGGCTGTTTTCATGCATGCAAGAAAGCGTCTTGTATTTGAAGAATTTCTTCAGTTTATTCTTGCAATCCGAAAATTAAAAGATAAGAATGAAAAACTGGAAAATGAATATGTGATCCCGGTACACCCGGATATAGATGCATTTATAGCGAAGCTTCCATATAAACTGACAAATGCACAGAAGAAAGTCTGGAAAGAGATTGCAACAGATATGGCGGGAGAGATGACCATGTCACGTCTGGTGCAGGGGGATGTCGGTTCCGGAAAAACGATCGTTGCAGTTCTGGCGCTTTTTAATACAGCGCTTTCAGGATGCCAGGGCGCAATGATGGCTCCGACAGAAGTTCTTGCAAGACAGCACTACGCGTCAATATGTAATATGCTGGAAACCTATGATATTCCAGTGAAAGCAGTGCTCCTGACAGGTTCCATGACCGCAAAGGAAAAACGGCGTGCCTATGACCGGATAGAGTGCGGATTTGCGAAGATTATCATCGGAACCCATGCGCTTATACAGGATGCGGTAAATTATGATAATCTGGCGCTTGTTGTGACCGATGAACAGCATCGTTTTGGTGTGAAGCAGAGAGAGAGTTTCGCGCAGAAAGGCGGTACACCGCATGTGCTTGTTATGAGTGCGACACCGATTCCGCGCACGCTTGCAATCATTTTATACGGTGAACTGGACATATCGGTGATCGATGAGCTTCCGGCAAATCGTATCCCGATCAAAAACTGCGTCGTAGATACCGGATACAGGCAGACTGCCTATCAGTTTATGAAAAAACAGATCGCAGAAGGAAGACAGTGTTATGTTATCTGTCCGATGGTCGAAGAGAGTGAGAACATGGAAGCAGAAAATGTCACGGACTACAGCAGGATGCTTCAGGATGAGATGGGCGCAGATGTGCAGGTGGGCTGCCTGCATGGAAAGATGAAACAGGTATACAAAGATGAGATCATGCAGCAATTTGCAGAAAATCAGATTCAGATCCTTGTATCCACTACGGTAATTGAAGTCGGAATCGATGTGCCGAATGCGACAGTCATGCTGATTGAAAACGCGGAACGATTTGGGCTTGCCCAGCTCCATCAGCTCCGGGGACGTGTCGGAAGAGGTGCATATCAGTCTTATTGCATTTTTATGACCGGTTCTGATGCAAAAGAGACGAAAAAAAGACTGGATATTCTGAATCATTCCAACGATGGTTTCAAAATTGCAAGTGAAGATCTGAAGCTTCGTGGTCCGGGTGATCTGTTTGGCATCCGTCAAAGCGGTCTTATGGATTTTAAAATCGGAGATATTTATCAGGATGCGGCAATCTTGCAAATGGCAAATGAAGCGGCAGACTGGATTTTAGAAGAATATCCGGAATGGTTGAAAAAAATTCCAGATTATGAAAGAACTTCTAGTGTAATAATTTAATTCCTCCATATACTAGGATCGTAACCAAAACAAATATTACAAAAGGTTACAGAACAACACAGAGATTAAAAGGAGGAGTATAAAATGGCAAATCGTTCATCAAACAGAGCCGCCGTACCGGAGGCAAAAGGAGCATTAGACAAATTCAAATACGAGGTAGCAAGTGAACTTGGTGTACCATTATCAGACGGGTACAACGGAGACCTGACATCAAAACAGAACGGATCTGTTGGTGGTTATATGGTTAAGAAAATGATCGAAGAACAGGAAAAACAGATGTCCGGTAAATAAGGAAAAGAAAAATCGGCGCATGGCAGAAAATGCTGTGTGCCGATTTGACTTTTATATAGTAAATACGTATAATGAACGGGAAAAAGATATTTTGCTGAAAGAAGAAATATTGATAGAAGAACTATATAATAAGCGAAGCAAGTGAGGATGTTATGAGAGTAATAGCAGGATCTGCCAAAAGATTACAACTGAAAACGATTGAAGGAATGGACACACGTCCGACAACCGACCGGATCAAAGAGACATTATTTAATATGATTACACCGAGCCTTTATGACTGCCGGTTTCTGGATTTGTTTGCCGGAAGCGGCGGTATCGGAATCGAGGCTTTAAGCCGTGGCGCGAAGGAAGCCGTGTTTGTTGAGAAAAATCCGAAAGCAGTTTCATGTATCAAAGAGAATTTAAAATATACAAAACTGGATTCCAATGCACAGGTAATGGCAACAGATGTATTAAGTGCACTGGCAAGACTTCGCGGAACCAGTGCGTTTGGCATTATTTTCATGGATCCGCCGTATAACCATAATCTGGAGAAACAAGTACTTGCGAGTCTGAATGATTCAAATCTGGTGGATGAAGATACACTGCTGATCGTAGAAGCGTCCAAAGAGACAACGTTTGACGATGTAGAAGCACTCGGTTATTCGATTATCAAGGAAAAATTATATAAGACAAATAAACATGTATTTTTGGAGAAAACAGGAGGAACGGTATGTTAAGAGCAATTTATCCGGGAAGTTTTGATCCGGTGACGAATGGACATCTGGATGTGATCAGAAGAGCAAGCGGACTTGTTGACGAACTCATTGTCGGAGTGCTGAATAATAAGGCAAAAACCCCGTTGTTTTCCGTAGAAGAACGTGTTAAAATGTTAAAAGAAGTTACAAAAGAACTGCCGGGAGTGAAGATTGTACCATTTGAAGGACTTCTGATCGATTTTGCGAAAGAGATGTCAGCGAAGATGGTCGTGCGTGGCTTGCGTGCTGTGACAGATTTTGAATATGAATTGCAGATGGCACAGACGAATCACAAGCTGGCAGAGGATATTGAGACAGTGTTTTTAACAACAAGTCTGGAATATTCTTATCTTAGTTCCACGATAGTAAAGGAAGTGGCAGCTTTTGGAGGGGATATATCTCAATTTGTTCCAGAACATGTTGAGGAGAAAATAAAATCGAAGATCACGAAAAAAGGAGAGTGTGAATAATGAGCAGCCGTATTGAACAGATTATTGAAGAAATTGAGGAGTATATCGACAGTTGTAAATTTCAGCCGTTATCTACAACGAAGATTATTGTAAATAAAGACCAGATGGACGAGCTTCTTCGTGAACTGCGTATGCGTACGCCGGAAGAGATCAAGCGTTATCAGAAGATTATTGCAAATAAAGATGCAATTCTTGCTGATGCACAGAACAAAGCAGACAATATGATCGAGGAAGCGCACATTCAGACGAATGAACTTGTCAGTGAGCACGAGATCATGCAGCAGGCATATGCCCAGGCAAATGAAATCGTAACCGCAGCAACTGACCAGGCACAGGAGATTCTGGATAATGCGACAAGAGATGCGAATGATATCCGTATCGGAGCGATCCGTTATACTGATGATCTGCTTGCCAATGCAGAGAGCATTATTGGACATACACTGGACAGCTACACTACAAAATACGATGGGCTTGTCAACTCTCTGCAGGAATGTTATGACCGCGTACATAACAATCGTCAAGAATTAGAAGTTCCGGATCAGAATATGGTTCAAGAAGAACCGGTCTACGAAGAGGCGGAAGAGATTCCGGAAGTAGAAGAACCGGTCTATGAAGAGACAGAGAATGTTGAATACAAGGAATAATTTCTGTATAAAACAGAATATAATATAGATCCTGTTTTAAAAACAAAAGATATATATGTAAGCAAGCAAGCTGGTTATCCCTGTGATGATCAGCTTTTTTGCAATGTAATCGCCAATAGAAAGACCGCTTCCACGGATCATGCTGTACGTCTGTGCCACGGAACACCAGCCTCCAAACGAAGCCAGTCCGGTTGCAAGTACAAAAGCCAGGTCTGTCGGAACTCCCGAATTACAGATTAAAGCAATACCATTTGTAATTTCAAGGGAAGGAAGAAATAGGAAGGTCAACAACGGATGTGTAAATGGCAATTCTTTACCAAACTGCAGAAAAACGGAAAAGATAATAATATAACCGCCAATTTTTGTGATTGTCTCAAAAGACTGCATGATGCAGTCATCCAGCATATTCCAGGTAAAATGAGGTGAAGGAGAAGAAGCGCTGGATGTGACAGCGGGGCAGTATATTTTGCGGAACGGAATACTCATAAGGATAGGAACGCCCTCGATCAGGAGCATACCGGGGAACAGAAGATCCGGACGCTTTAAATGAATGTAGAAAATGTAACTGATCAGAAACATTGGACTTGTCTGGTTGCAGAAAGAAAGCAGATAAGAGGCTTCGTTTACTGTGATTTTACCTTCTCTTTTTAAATCAGCCGTGACTTTACTTCCCATCGGATAGCCGCATAAGAAACCGACAAGCAGTGCGAAAGAACCATAGTCGGAGATACCGAACAGAGGACGGAGTATGGGACGGACAAGTCTGGAAATCAAGAAGAATCCGTTGCTTTTTAAAAGCAGGGCTGTCAGTATTAAAAATGGCAGCAATACAGGAAGGACTGTCTGAAACCAGAGCATCAGACCAAGGCTTGCCCCACAGATCGCAGTCTGCGGAAAAAACAGCATCAGGAAAAAAATGATAATTGTAACTACGATAAAAAAATAACAATCCATAATTCAGACTTTCGTAAGAAGATTCTTAATTTATTTTATGAATTAAGTTGATTTTTTATGATTTGTATACCATAATATAGATAGAATTTGTCGAAAAGAGAGGTAAGAAAAATGGCAGTATTAGAAAATTTAGAACCTAAGAAAGTATTTCACTTTTTTGAGGAAATCAGCAAAGTTCCGAGGGGAACATTTGATACGAAGAAGATCAGTGACTTTTGCGTTGAGTTTGCAAAAGAAAGAAATCTTGAGTACATTCAGGACGACACGAACAATGTAATTATCAAGAAACCGGGAACAGTAGGATATGAGAACAGCGATCCGGTGATCATTCAGGGACATCTGGATATGGTCTGCGAGAAGAGACCGGGAAGTACACATGATTTCAAAAAAGATGGACTGGAGCTTTATGTAGAAGATGGTTTTGTAAAAGCCAAAGATACAACGCTTGGTGCTGATGATGGTATTGCGGTTGCGATGGCAATGGCATTATTAGACAGTGACGATATTCCACATCCACCGATCGAAGCAGTTTTTACAATTGATGAAGAAACAGGCATGTATGGTGCGATTGCTTTAGATTTCAGTAACTTAAAAGGCAAGACACTGATCAATGTGGATTCTGAGATTGAAGGCATTCTGACAACCGGATGTGCAGGTGGAATTAACATTGAAGCAAGAATTCCATTCCACAGAGAAAAGATGGATGGAACAGAGGTGTTGGTGAAAGTTCACGGACTGCTTGGGGGACACTCCGGTATGGAGATTGACAAACAGCGCGGTAATGCAAATAAGATGATGGGACGTCTTCTGGATGCCGTTTCCAAAGAAGTTAAATTCCATATGGTATCCATCAATGGAGGATCCAAGGATAATGTTATTGCTCGGAATTGTGAGGCAGTTTTACTTGTAGCTGAGAGTGATATTGAGAAAGTAAAAAAATGTACAGATCAGATGAGAGAAATCTGGACAGCTGAATTTGTCGGTGAAGAACCAACATTGGAACTGGATGTAGAAGTCAAAGGTCAGACAACGATGGATGCTTTTGATGATGAAGCAACAGATCATATTATTACATATATTATAATTTCACCAAACGGATTGGTTGAATTCAGCCGTTCCCTGAAAGGTCTTGTAGAGACTTCCCTGAATATGGGTGTTGTCAGCACGGATGAAGATCATGTAAAAGTAAGATACCAGATGCGAAGCTCTTTCGAATCCAAGAAGCAGGAGATGCGTGCAGAAATCGAACGGTGCTGTAAAGCAGTCGGAGCGGAAGCTGTTATCAACGGAGAGTATCCGGCATGGCAGTACAATCCGGAATCTAAATTACAGAAATTGATGTCTGATATATACGAAGATATGTATGGAAAGAAAGCGGTTGTATTTGCTACGCACAGTGGGCTGGAATGTGGTTTCTTCATGGATAAGTGTCCGGGATTGGATTGCGTATCTATGGGACCGGATATGCTGGATGTACACTCTTTCAATGAAAAACTGGATATTGCTTCTACAGAGAGAACATGGGATTATCTGAAAGCAATTCTTGCGAAATTAAAATAATACGCAGTATCTGAAGAGTAATAATACAGAACGCTGAAGGATGTTTAATTAGCAGTTTAATAAGTTTAATAATTGAATAAGAAAAATAAAACACGGGCACTGTGGATCATAACGATCTGTAGTGCCTGTGTTTTGCTTTTTTCAATCATTAATCGAAAGCAGAGTCGCTATAACAGAAGATTATATAAAGAATTATATTGTATGATACGCCAGGGTATAATGATATGCTTAAAATACATATAGTGGTATTAAAAAGAACTAATAATAAATGCGAAATGAAACGAAGATTCAAAACAAAAAGAAATAACTGCCGAAAAGCGGGAATGTATATTTTGATAATGCTGATAGTGGTTCTGATTAACACCACTTATGATAATAGCGCGAATAAAAGCATAGAAAAGAATATGTTTGTTGAAGAAATACGCGCGGGATTCGCGTCGGAAAAACTTGAAAAATCCAGTAGCAAAAATACAGATGTCCTGCAAAAATACCACAGGTGGACGAAACAGGTGAAAAAAGAAGTGGCGTATTTTCCACTGCCCGAACCGGTAGATGATACAAAATTTAAAATCACTTTTGAAAACTCCTGGATGTTGGAACGCACTTATGGTGGGAAAAGAGGACACGAAGGCTGTGACCTTATGGTTGCGAACAGTAAAGCGGGAACGTGTCCGGTTGTAAGTATGACGGATGGGACGATTACGAATCTTGGGTGGACAGAAAAAGGCGGATATAGAATCGGCGTAACTTCTGGCAGTGGTACTTATTACTACTACGCACATTTACATAGCTTTGGCAATAAGAAAAGAGGGGATACAGTTATAGCGGGAGAGGTGATTGGGTTTATGGGTGATTCCGGTTATGGGGAAGAGGGAAAAACAGGAAAATTCCCAGTACATCTGCATGTCGGAATTTATAAATACGATAAAGGAATGGAAATCAGTGTGAATCCATATTACATTTTACAAAAATGCAAACGACAAAAGCTTAAATATCATTTTTGACGGTGCCGATTTTGCAATCAGTATTGTTATATGTTATACTAAAAAAGCGTATAGGCATTTGCGAAACGGATGATGAATCAGCGATATGTTATGCGTATATTTTGCAAAGAACATAAGGAAGGTAAGACATGAAACTGCCCGATAAATTTGAAGAAAAGATGCAGGCGCTTTTAGGAGATGAATTTCCGGAGTATCTGTCCTGCTATGAGGAGCCGAGATATTACGGCTTGCGTGTAAATACAAATAAAATATCTGTAGAAGATTTTAAGAAGATCTGTCCATTTGAGATCACGCCGATTCCGTGGATCGAAAATGGGTTTTATTACGATGGAGACAAGGTAACACCATCCAGACATCCATATTATTTTGCTGGATTGTATTACCTTCAGGAACCAAGTGCCATGACACCTGCCAATCGTCTGCCGGTAGAACCGGGCGATAAGGTTCTGGACGTTTGTGCAGCTCCGGGTGGCAAGGCGACAGAATTAGGTGCAAAGCTAAAAGGAGAGGGGGTTCTGATAGCCAATGATATCAGCAATTCCAGAGCAAAAGGATTGTTAAAAAATATAGAAGTATTTGGTATTGGCAATGTTCTGGTGCTGAGCGAAGAGCCTGGAAAGCTGGAAGATTATTTTGCGGAATATTTTGATAAAATTCTGATCGATGCACCGTGCTCCGGCGAAGGTATGTTCCGGAAGGATAAAAAGATGGTGAAGGCATGGGAAGAACATGGCCCTGAATTTTTTGCTAATATCCAGAAAAGTATTATTACGCAGGCAGCGAGAATGTTAAAACCTGGTGGCATGCTGCTCTATTCTACCTGTACCTTTGATGGCAGGGAGAATGAAGGGACAATTGAATATTTATTGAAAAAATATCCGGAATTTGAGATATTAGATATAAAAGGCTACGAAGGATTTGAAAAAGGGATGCCGGAGCTTACAGCTTCAAAGTCTGAAGAATTTGCAAAAACAGTCCGTATTTTTCCTCATAAGATGAAAGGGGAAGGACACTACCTTGCACTTCTAAGAAAAGGAAAGCCACTCCCTGCAACCGATAAGCAACTGCTTCCTGGCAAGAAAAGCAAAAAGAAATTACCGGAAGATCTGGAAGTGTTCCTTGAGGATACTACGTGGGAACTGGATGCAGCAAGGCTGGATGTTCATGGAGAACGGGTTTACTACATGCCGGAAGATCTGCCGGATGTATGTGGCATTCGTTTCCTGCGAACAGGGCTGTTGCTTGGCGAACTTAAGAAAAAACGGTTTGAACCAAGTCAGGCGCTTGCCATGTGCCTGAAAAAGGACGAGTACAAAAAAGTATTAGATTTCCCGGTATCAGATGAGCGCGTGAAACGTTATCTGAAAGGGGAGACACTGGATGTAGAAGATATGACCGGATCAAAGGAAAAAGGCTGGTATCTGGTTTGCGTAGACGGCTATCCGCTTGGATTTGGTAAATTATCAGGACAGACGCTGAAAAATAAATATCTTCCGGGATGGAGGCTTTGCTAATGATCAGACTGGATAAATATCTGGCAGATATGAGTGTCGGTACACGCCAGGAAGTAAAGAAATATATCCGTCAGGGACGCGTGAAGATAAATGAAGATATTATAAAGAAGCCGGAATATAAGATCCGGGAAGACGAAGATAAAATTACGTTTGACGGTGCACCGGTTGCTTATGAAACATTTGAATATTATATGCTGAATAAGCCGGCTGGTGTGATATCTGCAACAGAAGACAAAAGAGATAAAACAGTTCTGGATCTCATAAAAGAGAAAAAACGTAAAGATTTATTTCCGGTCGGTCGTCTGGATAAAGATACAGAGGGGCTTCTTCTTATAACAAATGATGGAGCACTGGCACATAGACTGTTATCGCCCAAAAAACATGTCGATAAGTGCTATTATGCGAAGATCAGCGGTTGCGTGACAGAGGATGATGTTCGTGTATTCAAAGAGAGAATCAATATTGGTACTCAGGAAGAACCAGAGTGGACAATGCCTGCGGAACTGAAGATTCTGGAAAAAGGCACGGTTTCACGTATCCGGCTGACAATCCGGGAGGGAAAATTTCATCAGGTAAAACGCATGTTTCTGGCTGTTGGTAAGGAAGTTGTCTATCTGAAACGGGAACGTATGGGTGCACTTGTACTGGATGAAGAGCTTGCTCCGGGAGAATACCGGAAACTTACAGACAGCGAATTGAAGAGTATTCTATAATTTAGTAAGATAACTAGTAATTAATATGAGAAAACATGAATCTCAGAAGAGATAGATAAGAGGTATAACGATTAATGAAACAGCAATTTTTGCCAATCTGCAGACAAGACATGATCGACCGTGGATGGGAGCAGGTGGATTTTGTATATATTTCCGGTGATGCTTACGTAGATCATCCGTCTTTCGGACATGCAATTATTACGAGAGAACTGGAAGCTTTTGGTTACAAAGTCGGGATCATTGCACAGCCGGACTGGAAAGATAAAAACAGTATAATGATATATGGAGAACCAAGGCTTGGTTTCCTTGTGTCTGCGGGCAATATGGATTCGATGGTCAATCATTATTCTGTATCAAAAAAACGAAGAAGCAAAGATTCCTTTACTCCGGGCGGCGTAATGGGAAAAAGACCGGATTATGCGACAATCGTTTACAGTAATCTGATCCGGCAGGTCTATAAGAAGACGCCGATCATTTTGGGGGGAATTGAAGCGAGTCTCAGGCGTATGGCGCATTATGATTACTGGTCAGATAAATTAAAACGATCCGTACTCTTAGATTCCGGCGCAGATCTTATTTCTTATGGAATGGGAGAGCGTTCGATCATCGAGATCGCTGAGGCTCTGGACAGTGGGATCGATGTGAAAGATATTACTTTTATTGATGGAACAGTCTGCAGAGTAAAGAGTCTGGACAGTGTGTATGATGCAGTTATGCTGCCGGCTTTTGAGGATTTAAAAGCGGACAAGCTCAACTATGCCAGAAGTTTTTATACGCAGTACTGTAATACAGATCCATTTACCGGAAAGAGACTGGTAGAACCGTACGGCGAACATATGTATATCGTACAGAATCCGCCTTCAAAGCCTCTTTCCCAACAGGAGATGGACGAGACATACAGCTATCCTTACATGCGGACTTATCATCCGTCTTACGAGAAAGATGGTGGCGTCCCGGCTATTTCGGAAGTCAAATTCAGCCTGATCAGCAACAGAGGATGTTTTGGCGGCTGCAATTTCTGTGCGCTTACGTTCCATCAGGGACGCATCATACAGACGAGAAGTCATGAATCCCTGCTGGAAGAAGCAGAACATATCACACAGGATAAGGATTTTAAAGGTTATATCCATGATGTGGGCGGACCAACGGCTGATTTCAGACATCCATCCTGTGAGAAACAGTTAAAATATGGAGTCTGCAAGAACAGGCAGTGTTTGTTCCCGACACCTTGCAAGAACCTTAAAGCGGATCACAAAGATTATGTATCGCTTCTCAGGAAACTGCGGAAGATTCCAAAAGTAAAAAAAGTCTTTATCCGTTCGGGAATCCGATTTGATTATGTGCTTGCAGATAAGGATGATACATTTTTTAAAGAGCTGTGTAAATATCATGTGAGCGGTCAGCTTAAGGTAGCGCCGGAGCATGTTTCAGATGCGGTACTTACCTGTATGGGTAAGCCGCGGAATGAAGTTTATCAGAAATTTACTGAGAAATATAAAAAAATCAATGAACAGCTTGGTATGAAGCAGTACCTTGTGCCCTATCTGATGTCTTCCCATCCGGGATCGACACTAAAAGAAGCTGTTGAGCTTGCGGAATATCTGAGAGATCTTGGGTATATGCCGGAACAGGTACAGGATTTTTATCCGACACCGTCAACGATTTCTACCTGTATGTATTATACAGGTGTGGATCCAAGGACGATGAAACCGGTGTATGTTCCGAAGAATCCGCACGAAAAGGCGATGCAGCGTGCTTTGATCCAGTATCGCAATCCGCAGAATTATGATATCGTGCTGGAAGCGCTTAAGAAAGCGGGACGTATGGATCTGGTAGGTTATGATAAACACTGTTTGCTGCGTCCAAAACGGCACGGTGGGAAGAATCAGGGAACATCCTATAGTAAGAGCCGTGCGCCGGAGCGGGGAAATGATTCCGGTCACAGAAATACATCTGGTAGTGGAAATGCTTCTGGCGGAAAGCGCCCGTATAAAAAGAAAGCAATCCGTAACGTACACAAAAAGAAAGGCAGATGATCCTATGAAAATTGCATTAGTAACAGGAGCTTCTTCTGGCATTGGCAGAGAATTTGCAAGACAGATTGTAAAACTGTACCGGAATCTGGATGAGATCTGGCTTGTGGCAAGAAGAACAGAGCGCCTGCAGGAACTGGAAAAGGAATTTACTGTTCCGGTACGGATCTTTGACGGAGATCTGAACCGAGATTATATTTATGAAAGAATCGAAAAAGAGCTGGAACGTAAAAATGCAGAGATCCGGATACTTGTTAACAGCGCGGGCTGCGGGTTGTCCGGCTGTTTCGGAGAAAGAGAGCAGGATACAGAACTTCGCATGGTAAAACTGAATTGTCAGAGTCTTACAAGAATGCTTCTGCTCTGCCGGCCGTTTCTTGGCAGAGGAAGCCGTGTGATCAATCTGGCGAGTGCAGCGGCATTTGCACCACAGCCGGGATTTGCAATATATGCTGCGTCAAAATCATATGTTTACCGTCTGTCCATGGCAATCCGCGAGGAATGGAAACCGGCGGAGATATCTGTAACAGTGGTGTGCCCGGGTCCTGTGGACACAGAATTTTTTGCACACAGCGGTGAACTTCTTGGAAAAAGTAACAAAGTTACAAAAGTGGATCCAAAAGCGGTTGCCAGAAAAGCATTGCTGGATGCGGTGGACCATAGATGTGTTTCTGTATACGGCACATCTATGAAAGTTGCCAGAATTGCAGGAAAATTGCTGCCGGATGTTCTTAGCGCATATTTGATGCGTAAGTTAAATGGAATCTGATTCGTATCAGGCATGCTGATTGATAAAAGAGGATAGAATAACAGGAAAGAAGGATAATAATAAATGAAGATTGAAAAAGGACGTCCGGGATATATCCGTTTCCGCAAAACAAAATATCTGCTCTGGGCGGTCATTGAATTTGCAGTGGTCATAGCGCTTGTTGTGATCGGTATTGTACAGAGTGGTTCCCGCATGAACTTGCTCACTGTAGTAGCAGTTGTCGGATGTCTTCCGGCTGCAAAGATGCTTGTTGAGTATATTACAATGGCTCCTTATCAGAGCATTGCGTCGGACAAGTGCAAAGAAATTGAAGAAAAAGCACCCCTTCTGACAAGAGTCTATGATCTTGTCATTACAAGTCCGGAAAAAGTCATGCAGGTAGATGCAATCGTCATTTCCGGACATACGGTGTGTGGCTACACCAGCAATGAAAAAACGGATGAGACAAAGGCGGCAAGATATATTAAGGAAATGCTTCACAACCATAAATATGAGAAAGTTACTGTAAAAGTTTTTCATGATTATGTTGCGTTTTTATCACGTGCGGAGGGAATGAACAGTATTGCAGCAATCGAGAAGCCGGATAACCGGAGAAGAGAACGGCGGATACGGCATCTCCTTCTGACAACATCCATGTAAAATATTTATATAAGGAATCGTGTATGAGAGAAATATATATTAAGGAAAATGAATCCGGACAGCGGTTCGATAAATTTTTAAAGAAATATTTAAGTGAAGCTCCGGGAAGTTTCCTGTATAAAATGCTGCGTAAGAAGAATATTGTGCTGAACGGCAGAAAGGCAACAGGTAGTGAAAAGTTAAAAAAAGGGGATCAGGTGAAACTGTTTCTTGCTGATGAAACACTGGAGAAATTTACCGGAAAGCAGGAAACTGCACATAGTAAGAAAAAGCTTCCAAAGATCCAGATGCCTGTTGTGTACGAAGATGAAGATGTTGTTTTTTATAACAAACCGGCCGGGGTGCTATCCCAGAAAGCAAAGCCTTCGGATGTATCGGTTGTCGAATATTTAATGGAACATTTGCTTGAAACGAAAGCTTTGAGGCAAGATGATCTTAAGACATTCAGACCATCCATCTGCAACCGGTTGGACCGGAATACGAGCGGCCTTATTACTGCCGGAAAAAGTCTGGCGGGATTACAGAAGCTTTCAGAACTTTTCAAAGACAGGACACTGAAAAAATATTACCTCTGTCTTGTGAAAGGAACAATCGATAAAAGAGCACATATCTGCGGCTATTTACAGAAAGACAAAGCGACCAACCAGGTGCGAATTGCAAAACAGGCCGGCGCTGATGCAGTTCCAATCGAGACAGAATATGTTCCGGTTGCATGGAATCAGGAAATAACACTTTTGAAAGTGCATCTGATCACCGGACGGACGCATCAGATCCGCGCACATCTGGCATGGCAGGGACATCCGCTTCTTGGTGATCCGAAGTATGGTGATCCAAAGTGGAACCGGAAATGGAACGGAAGAATGAAGACAGCACAGACAAGACAGATGCTGCATGCATATGAACTTGTAATGCCGGAGATGAATAAGACATTAAAGAAACTTTCCGGGCGAACGTTTACAGCTCCGGTTCCGGAAGATTTCTATAAAATCATAAAGGAGATAACATGGGAACATGGAACTCAAGAGGTCTTAGAGGTTCAACATTAGAGGATTTCGTAAACCGGACCAATGAATATTATATGGAAAAAAATCTGGCGCTGATCCAGAAGATCCCGACACCGATCACGCCGGTCCGCATGGATAAGGAACACCGGCAGATCACACTGGCATATTTTGAACAGAGAAGTACAGTTGATTATATCGGTGTTGTGCAGGGCATTCCGGTATGCTTTGATGCAAAAGAATGTGTGGCAGATACCTTTCCATTACAGAATATCCATGAGCATCAGATAGAGTTTATGGGCAGATTTGAAAAACAGGAAGGAATTGCATTTTTTTTGCTTTATTATTCAGCAAAAAATATACTGTATTATATGCGCTATGAAGAAATGATGAAGTTCTGGAACCGTGCAAAAAAAGGCGGCAGAAAAAGCTTCCGTCTGGAAGAACTGGATCCGGAATTTTTTATGGAATTAAGGCGTGGAAGTCTTGTTCCGTATCTGGACGGGATTAATAAAGACCTGGATGTCCGGGAGCAGAAACAGAAGTAATGGCAGGCTTTGTCATATACTTGACAAAGAATCAGAAAATGTATATAATACGGAAAGGGTTTTAACGTATTAGCACGCTAAAGTGAAAGAGCTAACAGGAGGTCATATGAAGAAAGTATTGCATACACCGGAAGGAGTCCGGGATATATATAATGTAGAATGCGGAAAGAAACTTGCACTGGAGAGCCGTTTAAAGAAGACGTTCCATTTATATGGCTATCATGATATCCAGACACCGATGTTTGAATATTTTGATGTGTTTCGTAAAGAAATCGGAACAACGGCATCCAAAGATTTATATAAGTTTTTTGATAAAGATGGAAATACACTTGCACTGAGGCCAGATATCACACCGTCCGTTGCAAGAGCAGCAGCAACACTGTTTGGTGAGGAAGAAGTGCCGATTCGGCTTTGCTATACAGGTAATACATTTATTAATCATTCCAACTATCAGGGGAGATTAAGAGAAGTCACACAGATGGGCGCAGAGCTGATTGGTGATGATTCCGTGGAAGCAGATGCAGAGATGCTTGCACTTGTGATTGAATCGATGCTTACAATTGGCGTGAAGGAATTTCAAATCAGCGTGGGGAATGTTGATTTCTTCCAGAGCCTGATTGAAGATGCATCGCTGGATGAGGATGCAAGAGAACGCGTCATTGAACTAATCAATAACCGGAATTATTTCGGTGTGGAAGAATATCTGGACAGTATTCTTGTAAAGAGAAGCTCCAAGGAAGCTTTTGCAGCACTTGGAGAAATGGTTGGCGGAGTAGAGATCCTTTCCCAGGCAAAAGATCTTGCGCCTAACTCTGCCGGTATTATGGCAATCAGACGTCTGGAACATATATACGACATTCTAAAATTATATGGAATGGAAAAATTTGTAACATTTGATCTGAGCATGACAGGAACTTACGGATATTATACCGGTATTGTTTTCCGCGGTTATACTTTTGGAACCGGAGATGCGATCGTAAAAGGTGGACGTTACGACCATCTGTTGGAGAAGTTTGGTAAGAAATCACCTTCTATTGGATTTGCAATTGTCATTGATGAGCTGATGAATGCGATGAACCGACAGAAACTCCGCATCGTATATACAAGAAAGAATACGATCATTTTATATGATGAAGGGAAGACAAAACAGGCGGTTATGCTTGCAAAAGATTTCCGTAACAAAGCAAAGAATGTGGAACTGATCAAGAAAGCGGATGGCAAGATCCTGGAAGAATATATTACTTATGGAAAAGAGTATTATGCAGGAAACCTTGTATATATAAGAGAAGATGGAGAAGTGGTCATGATCAATCTTGTGACAGGTGAACACAAGATTGCCGGAAACGGAAAGAAGACCACATCATAATATATAAGAGAATGGAGTTTTTACTATGAGATATCTTACATTTGCCCTTGGAAAAGGGCGTCTGGCAAGACAGACGCTGGAACTGTTTGAGAAAATTGGTATAACCTGTGAAGAGATGAAAGACAAAGATTCCAGAAAACTGATCTTTACAAATGAAGAATTGAAGCTTTGCTTCTTCCTTGCAAAAGGACCGGATGTACCGACTTATGTAGAATATGGTGCAGCGGACATCGGAGTTGTCGGAAAAGACACGATCCTTGAAGAGGGACGTAAAGTTCATGAAGTTCTGGATCTTGGTTATGGGAAATGTAAAATGTGTGTGTGCGGTTATAAAGATGCAATACCGTTATTGAAACATCATGAGCTGATCCGTGTCGCAACAAAATATCCGAATATTGCAAAAGACTATTTCTACAACACAAAACACCAGACTGTGGAGATTGTAAAATTAAACGGTTCGATTGAACTGGCACCGATCGTTGGTCTCTCTGAAGTGATCGTGGATATTGTAGAAACGGGTTCCACACTGCGTGAAAACGGTCTGGAAGTGCTGGAGGAAGTTTGCCCACTGTCTGCGCGTATGATCGTCAATCCGGTAAGCATGCGTATGGAGAGTGACAGAATTAAGGCATTATTAATGAAATTACGCGCACAGATATAGGAATATAGGAGTGATAAAAATGAGAATACAGCATCTCGATAAGAATATAAAAATGAATCTGCTGGAGGATCTTTTAAAGAGAAGTCCGAATAACTATGGCAAATATGAGCAGGGTGTTGCAGAAATCCTGGATCATGTACGCAGTGAAAAAGATGCGGCTGTATTTGCATATACAGAAAAATTTGACGGAGCAAAGATTGATGCATCGAATATTAAAGTAACAGAAGAAGAGATTAAAGAAGCTTACGAATTAGTCGGCGAAGAGTTAACAGGTATTATCCGCAAGGCATTATTTAATATCCGTGATTATCACGAGAGACAGCGTCAGAACAGCTGGTTTGAGAGCAAACCGAATGGAACAATGCTTGGACAGAAAGTTACACCTCTTCAGAGAGTCGGCGTCTATGTGCCAGGCGGAAAAGCTGCTTATCCGTCTTCTGTCCTTATGAATATCGCACCAGCGAAAGCTGCAGGAGTTAACGAAATCGTAATGGTAACACCTCCGGGAAAAGACGGAAAAGTCACACCGACAACACTGGTTGCAGCACATGAAGCAGGTGCTGATGTTGTATATAAAGTCGGCGGCGCACAGGCGATCGCTGCACTTGCTTATGGAACAGAGAGTATCCCGAAGGTTGACAAAATTGTAGGACCTGGAAATATTTATGTTGCACTTGCAAAGCGTGCTGTATACGGGCATGTAAGCATTGATGCGATAGCAGGACCAAGTGAAATCCTTGTAATCGCTGATGAGACAGCAAATCCACGCTATGTAGCTGCGGATCTTCTGTCCCAGGCAGAACATGACGAGCTCGCTTCTGCAATTTTAGTGACAACCAGCCAGGAGCTTGCAGAGAAGGTATCTGAAGAAGTAGACGGATTTTTAAAAGAACTTTCCAGAAGTGAGATCATCCGCAAATCACTGGATAATTATGGATACATACTGGTAGCAGATACCATGGAAGAAGTGATTGACATTGCGAATGAGATCGCTTCGGAACATCTGGAGATCCAGACAAAGAATCCGTATGACATTATGACACGCATCCGCAACGCAGGCGCTATTTTCATTGGCGAATATTCCAGTGAACCGCTTGGAGATTATTTTGCAGGACCGAACCATGTCCTTCCGACAAACGGAACAGCAAAATTCTTCTCACCGCTTTCTGTTGATGATTTTATTAAAAAATCAAGCATTATTGCCTACTCACAGGAAGCACTTGGTGCGATCCATACCGATATTGAGAAATTTGCAGAAGCAGAACATCTGACAGCACATGCAAATTCCATCAAAGTACGTTTTGAGAAGAAGTAAGGAGGATGTAAAAAATGAGCAGAATCGTTACTTGTGAAAGAAAAACAAAAGAAACCGACATTTCCATTACGCTGAATCTGGATGGAACCGGAAATAACGATATTCATACGGGGATTGGATTTTTTGACCATATGTTGGACGGATTTGCAAGACATGGACTGTTCGACCTGACTGTTCGAGTAAATGGCGATCTGGATGTAGACAGTCATCATACGATCGAAGATACAGGAATTGTGCTAGGAAATGCCATTTTAAAAGCCATCGGAGATAAAGTCGGTATTAAACGCTTTGGGAATATGATCCTTCCGATGGATGAGACGCTAGCACTTTGCGCGGTAGATTTGTCCGGTCGTCCATACCTTCGCTATGATGCAGAATTTACAGTTCCAAAGATTGGTGATATGGACACAGAGATGGTGAAAGAATTTTTCTATGCTGTTTCTTACAGCGCAGGAATGAACATCCATCTTAAGATTATGGATGGTGAGAACAATCATCACATGGCTGAAGCACTTTTCAAAAGTTTTGGAAAAGCGCTTGATATGGCAACTATGGATGAACCACGGATCAAAGAAGCGTGGACGACAAAAGGAAGTCTTTAAAGGAGTTTTTGAACATATATGAGTTATAAAAGATTGATTCCCTGCATTTTTATTGCAGGTGGGAAGGCTGTAAAATGGTTTAATGATAAGAGCGTATTACAGGACGATGTGATCGCACTTGCAAAATACTACAGCGATCACGGGGCAGATGAGTTGCTTGTGTTCGATCTTTCTACATCTGATGATGAGCACGAAGAAGCCATTGACTTGATGCGCCGTATTAATCGCTTGATCCGTATCCCAATGGTAGCGGGTGGTAATATCAAACGGCAGGAGGATGTAAAGAAGATTTTGTATGCCGGAGCAAAGCGTGCAATGCTGAATTTTTCCAAACCGGACAGTGCGAAGGCAGTGGAAGAGGCGGCAAAACGTTTTGGAAAAGAGAAAATTGCAGTATCGCTGAATGATTTTGATGCGCTTTTCAAACATCAGCATCTGATTGATGAATATTCCAGTGAGATTGTGTTCATGCATCGTCTGGATCTTAATTCGGTTATGGACGTAACGGATATTCCATGTGTAATCGTAACAGATACGCTGGAAAAACCGGAGTTATTCAAGATACTTAAATGTCCGGGAGTGAAAGGGCTTTCAGGAAAATATGTCAGTCAGCCGGATATGGATTTTGTGGAATTTAAGAAAGAGTGTTCAGAGGAAGGCATCCAGATGACTTCTTTTGAAAGTATTATGGAATTTTCACAGTTTAAGACAAATGAGCAGGGGCTGATCCCGGTTATTGTACAGCATTATAAGACGAGAGAAGTATTGATGTTAGCCTATATGAATGAAGAATCATTTGATCAGACGATCAAAACAGGAAAAATGACTTACTTCAGCAGAAGCCGCCAGAAGCTCTGGGTGAAAGGTGAGACAAGCGGGCATTTCCAGTATGTCAAGTCGCTGACAATTGACTGTGATTATGATACGTTACTTGCAAAAGTAGATCAGGTTGGTGCGGCATGCCACACCGGTAATCCGACCTGTTTTTTCCAGCATCTTGCAGGAACGGAATATAACGAAGCAAATCCGCTGGAAGTTTTTGAAATCATTTATAATACCGTTGTAGACAGAAAAGAGAATCCAAAAGAGGGTTCTTATACGAATTATTTATTTGATAAAGGAATTGATAAGATTTTGAAAAAAATCGGCGAAGAGGCAACGGAGATTGTGATCGCTGCCAAGAATCCAAGTGCAGAAGAGACGAAGTATGAGATTTCGGATTTCCTTTATCATATGATTGTATTAATGGTTGAAAAAGGACTGAACTGGGAAGATATTGTAAAAGAACTGGCAAGTCGCTAATGCGCGTACACTGTCTTTTCAGGTATAGAACCGTATATCCATGCATATCCTAGAGTGGAAAGGATGTGACCGGGATTGAATGAAGCAGAAAGACGAAGGCAGAAATTATTAATGCGGACACGGGAACTGTACCGGGATTCTTATGACTCTCCGGCGATACACCCGAGATATGGAGCGGCATACCGTTTGCTTTATGAAGAGCCGCAGGAATTTAAGAGCGGTACACTGGGTCTCCGGCTTTTCATAAGCTTTCTGCTGTTTGCTGCATTTGTTGCAATGGATTACAAAAAGGATGAGTTTATGAGTGTGAACAGCTCAGAAATCATTCAAATGATCTCTGAAGATACATCGGCGTTTCCGATTCTGGAACACCGGTAATTTCATGAGTAAATGAGGAACGAAAGAGGAGGATGAAACATGTTAAAAATATGGATTGCAGGATCGGCAGGACAGATCGGAACTGCTATTAACGAAGTGTTAGATCCACTGGAGATGGAAGTTTTTAACACAGATAAAGATGAGTTGGATATCACACAGACAGATGAAGTATTAAGCTTTGGTGAGATCAACCGTCCGGATGTGATCATCAACTGTGCCGGAATCACAGATATGGAACTTTGTGAAAAAGAACCGGAACTGGCGTACCGTGTTAATGCGCTCGGTGCAAGAAATTTAAGTATTGTCGCACGTAAGATCGGTGCTAAAATCGTCCAGATATCTACAGATGATGTCTTCGATGGTAACAAAAATACGCCTTACAGTGAATTTGATGATACGAATCCGAAGACCGTGTACGGACGCTCTAAGAGAGCCGGTGAAAATTATGTGCGGGAATTTACACACAAACATTTTGTGATTCGGAGTAGCTGGATTTTCGGACATGGCGATAATTTTGTGACATGTGTATTGCGGAAGGCGGAAAATGGAGAACTGATCGAGGCTGCAATAGATGAGACCGGATGTCCGACCAGTGCGAAGGATTTGGCACGTATTATTTTGTATCTTGTTACAACGAATGAATATGGAACCTATCATGCGACATGTAAAGGACTTTGCAGTCGATATGATTTTGCAAGAGAGATTCTATCTCTGGCAGGTCTTCATGCAGAAGTAAAAGAGATTTCAATTGCAGATTCTAAAGAACATCTGGTACGGCCAGCATATGCGGTTCTGGATAATTTTATTTTACGGATCATTGATGTATATGAAATGCCGAAATGGAAACAGTCTCTTGAGGAATACATTGCCGAGTGGAAGGAGGAGACTCATGAGTAATACAAAAGAAAAGAAAAAGATGGGACTTACCACGAAAATATTCATTTCCCTTCTTGCAGGAGCGCTGTTTGGTGTGATTTTATGTTATCTTGTCCCGAAAAGCAGTATCAAAGATGATGTAATCGTAGAAGGAATTTTATATGTAATCGGGCAAGGATTCATCCGTTTGATGAAGATGCTTGTTGTTCCACTTGTATTTTGTTCGATCGTATGTGGAAGTATGTCGATTGGAGATACAAAAAAACTCGGAACAGTCGGCGTGCGTACACTCGTTTTTTATCTGTTTACAACAGCCGTTGCAGTTACAGTTGCGTTATCTGTCGGTAATCTAATTAATCCTGGCAAAGGACTGGATATGAGCAGTATTCAGCAGAATGCTGCGGAAGTGGAGTCCATGAAAGCAACTACACTGACAGAAACGCTTCTGAATATCATTCCGGACAATCCGCTGAATGCGCTGGCAAACGGAACAATGCTTCAGATTATTGTATTTGCACTGATCGTCGGTGTTATTCTGGCAAAACTAGGAGAGCGTACAGAGACAGTCAGCAATTTCTTCAGTCAGTTCAATGACATCATGATGGAAATGACAATGATGGTTATGGGACTTGCTCCGATCGGAGTGTTCTGCCTGATCGCACGCACTTTTGCTAATATCGGTTTCAGCGCGTTCATTCCGCTTGCAAAATACATGATTGGTGTCCTGCTTGCACTTGCCCTGCAGTGTTTTGTTGTATATCTGGGACTTTTAAAAGGATTTACAGGACTGAATCCATTCAAATTTATTAAAAAATTCTTCCCGGTTATGGCGTTTGCATTTTCAACAGCAACATCCAATGCGACCATTCCGCTTTCCATCGATACGCTGTCTAAAAAAATGGGTGTATCCAAGAAAATTTCGTCCTTTACGATCCCGCTTGGTGCGACGATCAATATGGATGGAACAGCGATTATGCAGGGTGTAGCTGTTGTGTTTGCGGCACAGGCATTTGGAATCCATCTTTCTCTTACCGATTATGTTACGGTTATCGGGACAGCGACACTTGCATCTATCGGAACGGCCGGAGTACCAAGTGTAGGTCTTGTTACACTTACAATGGTATTTAATTCTGTAGGACTCCCGGTTGAGGCAATCGGACTGATCATGGGTATTGACCGTATTCTTGACATGACACGAACAGCCGTTAATATTACAGGTGATGCTGTATGTACAACAATCGTTGCACATCAGAACAAGGCGCTGGATCGTGAGATATTTAATAAAAAGGAAGAAAAAGCTTAAGATAAAAGGAGAGATGTTTCTATGAAAGAATGGTTGAAACACTGGGATGAGACAAAGAGACTTACGAGAGAGGAAGCAATTAAAATTTTAAATCTTCCAAAGGAAGACATGGATGATCTGATCGCATGTGCCTATGCGCTCCGTACAAAGTATAAAGGCAAGAAAGTAAGCGTACAGCTTCTGACTAATGTCCGCAGCGGAAACTGTTCACAGAACTGTGCATATTGTGCACAGTCCTGCGAGTCGCATGCGGCCATTGAAAAATATCGTCGTGTTTCGGATGAAAAACTTTACGGAGATAACGATCTGGTAGATGACAAGCATCTGGCAAGACACTGTATCGGTCTGAGCGGAATTCAGTTTTCAGATGCAGAGATTGAAGATCTTGCAGAACGTATCCGGGAAATGAAGAAGAAAGGAACGCAGATCTGCTGTTCTATTGGATTTCTGACGGAGAAGCAGGCGAGACTTTTAAAAGATGCCGGACTGGACAGGATCAATCATAATCTGAACAGCAGCCGGAGATTTTACCCGGAGATCTGTACGACGCACACTTACGAGCAGCGTGTGGCAAATATACATATGCTTCAGGATATCGGCTTCGAGATCTGCAGCGGTGGTATTATCGGAATGGGAGAGAGCAAAGAAGATGTTGTGGACATGCTTCTAGATCTTCGTGAAATTCATCCAGAATCTGTACCAATTAATTTCCTGCTTCCGATTCCGGGGACACGACTTGCAGACAGGGATATTTCCGGACTTACACCGGAATACTGCATGAAAGTTTTATGCCTTGCAAGACTTATGATCCCGACTTCTGATATCCGTTGTGCGGCCGGAAGAGAAGTATATTTTAAAGGAATAGAGCCGACGCTTTTCAAAGTTGTTGATTCGATTTTCGCATCCGGATATCTGACCGCAGACGGTCAGGGGATTGATGCTACAATGCAGATGATTCGAGATGCCGGATTTGATGGTGAAATAGAGTCTACAGACGAAGAGTAGGATAATACAATGAAAAAAAAGAATAGTAAAATACTTCGGACTTTATTTTTATCAACTTTATATTTAAGCACATTCACCTTTGGAGGTGGATATGTCATTGTGTCATTAATGAAAAAAGATTTTGTCGATGCCAGACACTGGATCGATGAGGAGGAGATGCTGGATCTTGTGGCAATCGCCCAGTCAGCGCCGGGGGCAATTGCTGTCAACGGCGCGATTGTTGTCGGATATAAACTGGCAGGAATTCTAGGCGCATTCGTTGCTATTTTCGGAACAGTTATCCCTCCTTTTGTCATTATATCGATATTATCTGTCTGCTATCAGGCATTCCGCTCCAACCTGCTGGTTGCACGGATGCTGGAAGGTATGCAGGCGGGTGTAGGAGCTGTAATTGCTTCTGTTACTTTTGGAATGGGATGTTCGGTTATAAAGGAGAAAGATGTGATATCCGTGCTTGTTCTGATTCTTTCATTTCTTCTTGCATGTAGCGGGAAAATTAATATCGTCTGGATTATTCTCGGATGCGGAATCCTTGGTGTCATACGGACTATGCTTGAAAGGAAGGTGCGGAAATGATTTATATCCAGCTTTTCCTTAGTTTCCTTCAGGTTGGATTATTCAGCTTTGGCGGTGGTTATGCAGCGCTTCCGCTTATTCAGAGCCAAATCGTCGATGCGCACAGATGGCTGGATGTTAAAGAATTTACAGATCTTATTACATTATCACAGATGACACCCGGACCGATCGCCATCAATTCGGCAACATTTGTCGGAATTAAAGTAGCAGGAGTGCCGGGAGCGCTTGCAGCAACACTTGGGAATATCCTTCCGTCCTGTATTATTGTGACAGCTATTGCGAAACTATACTTAAAATACCGGAAATTAGATTTGTTGCAGGGAGTTTTGAAATCCCTGCGCCCGGCAGTAGTCGCACTAATTGCCTCCGCAGGAGTCAGTATTTTAAAAAATGCTTTCTTGGAAGCAGGCAGTGTACTGTCTGTCACTGGTATAAATATACCGCTTTTCGTAATTTTTCTGATTTGTCTGATATTATTATGCTGGAAAAAATGGAACCCGATTATAGTCATGCTACTGGCAGGCATACTAAATGTCATATTTTGTTATGTCAAATAGTGAAGAATTTTTGGGGATTTTACCAAAGACTAAGGTACAGATTTTATTCATTTGCATATACGATTTAAAACACCTTTTTGCAAAATATACAAAAAGGTGTTTTTTTTATGTACAATCAAATTAAAATAGATCAACTTAAAGTGTATGAATTGTGGAAAAGATGAAAAAACTATCTAATTTTTATACAAATAAGATAATATCAAACAGCTTTCACAATGCTACAGTGAATTGAAAATATTTTTCAGCATATTGACCAAAATTTCAATAAACTATTGTTATTGTTGAAAAATGTATGTATAATAGGGATAAATCAGATGAATATATAAGGTTCATCTATAACAGTCGTGAAACAATGAGAACGAAGGAGGGTATTCTATGTTAAGTTCAGTATTTCAAAATCTAGTCGGGCGGGAATCGCTCATCGCAGCAGAAGATACATGGGCATTACTCGCAATCATGTGTCTTGGTGTTGCTTTTTCTATCTACTTAGAGCAAAAGTACAATTGGGCATCGAAAGTTTCCGGTGCGATCCTGGCACTGATCATTGCAATGGTACTTGCAAACTTAAGTATCATTCCTATTCACAGTGTACTGTATGACGATATTGTCTGGGGTATGATCGTACCAATGGGTATTCCGTTATTGCTTCTTCAGTGTAACCTTTCCCGTGTATGGAGAGATACCGGTAAGATGTTGATCGTATTCCTGATCGGTGCAGTTGGTACAGTATGTGGTGCAATTATTGCATTCTTTGCACTGCGTGGGCCATTCGGTGATGCAAGCGGACTCGCAAAAGTAGCAAGTATGATGACCGGTTCTTATATCGGTGGTGGTGTAAACTTTGCAGCAATGGCATCACAGTATGCGGCAGGTGAAGATTTAACAGCGGCAGCAACGGTTGCAGATAACCTTTTGATGGCTGCATATTTCTTCGTACTGATTGCATTTGCAGGTATGAAATTCTTCCGTTCACACTTCGCACATCCACATATTGACGAAGTAGAAGCGGGAATTTCAAAAGACGCTGCTCAGACACAGGCTGCAGCATTTTGGAGCCGTAAAGATATCTCTTTGAAGGATATCGCTTACAATATTGCATATTCTGTAACAATCGTATGGGTTTCACAGTTTATCGCTGGAACGATCAGCGGAGCTGTTGGTGAGAATGCAACTGGATTTATGGATTTCATCGGTAAATTCTTCGGAAGCCAGTATGTATGGATCACAACATTCTCAGTAATCGTTGCAACATTCTTCCATAAACAGGTAGAAGAGAATCTGCATGGCTCACAGGAGATTGGTACTTTTTTAATCTACTTATTCCTGTTTGTAATCGGTGTTCCGGCAAACATTATCACAGTAGTTACAAAGTCACCTCTGCTTCTTGTACTTACAGCTATCATGGTTTGTGTAAACATGTTATTCTGTTTCATCGGAGCAAAGATCTTCAAATGCGATTTGGAAGATGCGATTATCGCCTCCAATGCAAATATCGGTGGACCGACAACAGCTGCTGGTATGGCTATTTCACAGGGATGGAGCCGTCTGGTTGGACCTGCAATGTTAGTAGGTACTCTCGGATATGTAATCGGTAACTACCTTGGAACTATGATTGGAGTTCTCTTAGGAGCATAAGAATTACATAATATATTGAAAGCGACTGGTAAACGGCGCGTTCCCGTAAAAGGGGACGCGCCGATTATAAAAAATGGGATTTTATAAATGTCGGAACTGAAAGCAGAATGGATTAGACAATGTAAGAAAGGATGGTAGATTATGTATTTTGACGCACATTCGGATATTTGGTGTGATGTAACCGCACGTAGATTAAAGGGCGAAACCGATGTATTACGCAGACGTCATCTGGAGAGGCTTAGAAAAGGCGGCGTAGAAGGAAGCATTTTTGTAATCTGGGTAGATCCGCCGTATGATGTAGATTATGTAAAGAGAACAAAAGAGATTATGCAATGTGCAAAAGCGGAGGCTGAGGAATGTGATGAAATCCGTATTGTACATAACTACGCAGAGATGATGCAGGCGAAAGCTGATGGCAAGATTTATGTATTTCATGGAATTGAAGGACTCGCAGCAATCGGGGAAGATATTTCTAAGATCGATGAATATTATGATTTTGGCTGCAGGCATGCAATCCTTACGTGGAATGAAGCAAATGCACTTGGCGCAGGCGCAAACTCCGGCGAATCCTACGGACTTACGGAAACAGGTAAGAAAGCTGCCAGAAAAGTACAGGATAAGGGCATGATCCTTGATATGTCACATCTGAATGAAGCTGGTTTCTGGGACTGCATGAAGCTTGCTACGAAGCCAATCATTGCTTCTCATTCAAACTGCCGTGCGCTCTGTGATGTGCCGCGTAACCTGACAGATGATCAGCTTCGTGCCATCCGTGATGTAGACGGTGTTGTCGGACTTAATTCTTTCAAAGACTTCATTGATCCGAGAGGACCGGAACAGACCGTTGAGAATCTTGCAAGACATGCAGATCATATGATCAATGTAATGGGCATCGATCATGTTGGCTGTGGATTTGATTTCTTTGAGTTTATCAATGATGAGGCGATGGGAACTATGACAGAAGATTCCAGCCCGGCAGCACACGGTATGAAGGATGCTTCAGAGATTCCGAATCTCTTTAGCTGTTTCGAGAAGATGGGAATGACCAAAGAAGAGATGGATAAGATTGCCAGAGTTAATTTCCAAAATCTTGTTAAACGGACAATTGGATAATAAAAAAATTTAAAAACATGCAATTCGAAGGCTCCCTTTTAAGGGAGCCCTTTTTAGGTTACTATAATAACCAGTGAAAGCTGCCGGTGACAGGTTATGAAGTGATTTGGGAAAAAATACTTCCTATTTACCAATGTGTTCAATTTGTGGTACAATTAAACGAGTGTATGCAAAGAGAACATTTAAAAACCAAGGAGTAACCATGAGAAAATTAGCATTAACTGATGATATATTGATGAAGATCGAGAAGCCGGCGCGCTATATCGGAAACGAAGTGAATTCGGTCATGAAAGATAAGACAAAAGTCGATATCCGGTTTGCCATGTGTTTCCCGGATGTGTACGAGATTGGAATGTCACATCTTGGAATCCAGATTCTCTATGATATGTTTAACCGCAGAGAGGATGTCTGGTGTGAGAGAGTTTATTCACCGTGGACAGATCTGGATGCGGTTATGCGCGAGAAGAAGATTCCGTTGTTTGCGCTGGAATCGCAGGATCCGATCAAAAATTTTGATTTCTTAGGCATTACGATCCAGTATGAGATGTGTTATACGAACATTTTACAGATTCTGGATCTGTCCGGGATCCCGATAAAAACAAAAGACAGAACAGAAGAAGATCCGATCGTGATCGGTGGTGGTCCATGCACGTACAATCCGGAGCCACTGGCAGATTTCTTTGACCTGTTTTATATGGGTGAAGGCGAAACCGTTTATGATGAATTACTGGATCTTTACAAGAAGAATAAAGCAGCGGGAGGCTCCAGATGGGATTTCCTTGAGATGGCTGCAGAAGTAGAAGGAATATACATTCCGTCTTTTTATGATGTAGAATATAAGGAAGATGGTACCATCCTCTCTTTTACACCGAACAATGTTCATGCAAAAGAGAATATTAAGAAGCAGGTTGTAATGGATATGTCCAGTGCGCCATATCCGGAAAAACCGGTTGTACCTTTTATTAAAGCAACACAGGATCGTGTTGTACTGGAGATCCAGCGCGGTTGTATCCGTGGCTGCCGCTTCTGCCAGGCAGGAATGCTATATCGCCCGACAAGAGAAAAAGACGTAGAAGTTTTAAAAGATTATGCATATAAGATGCTGAAAAATACAGGACACGAAGAAATCTCTCTAAGTTCTTTAAGTTCCAGTGATTATAGTCATTTAAAAGAGCTGGTCACATTTCTGATTGATGAGTTTAAGTCCAAGGGAATTAACATCAGTCTGCCATCGCTTCGAATAGATGCATTTTCGCTGGATGTGATGGGACAGGTGCAGGATATCCGCAAGAGCAGCCTGACATTTGCGCCGGAGGCTGGGTCCCAGCGTATGCGTGATGTCATCAACAAAGGACTGACAGAGGAGATTATTTTAGATGGCGCAGGACAGGCTTTTGAAGGAGGCTGGAATAAGGTAAAACTTTATTTCATGCTGGGATTACCGACAGAGACCGAAGATGATATGCGTGCTATTCCGGAGCTGGCAGATAAAATTGCAAGACGTTATTACGAGATCCCGAAGGATCAGCGGAACGGAAAATGCCAGATTACGACAAGTACATCGTTCTTTATACCGAAACCGTTTACTCCGTTCCAGTGGGCGAGAATGTATACGAATGAAGAATACATCTCCAGAGCTGCGATTGTAAAACACGCATTTAACGATCAGTTGAACCGGAAGAGTCTGAAATATAACTGGCATGATGCAGAAGTAACGGTATTGGAAGGTGTTTTTGCCAGAGGAGACCGTAAGACTTCCGCAGTTATTGAAGAAGCTTATCGTCTGGGATGTCTGTATGATTCCTGGAGCGATCAGTTTGATAATAATAAATGGATGCAAGCGTTTGAAAATACAGGACTGGATATTGCATTTTATAATCACAGAGAGCGTTCACTTGATGAAGTGTTCCCGTGGGATTTCATAGACATTGGCGTGACGAAAGATTTCTTGAAACGGGAATGGAATCATGCAATGAACGCAGAAGTTACACCGAATTGCCGGATGAAATGTTCCGGTTGTGGTGTGGCAAAATGGAAAGGAGGTGTCTGTATTGAAAGCAAGAATTAAATTCCGTAAATATGGAGTAATGCGTTTTATTGGACACCTGGATGTGATGCGTTTCTTTCAGAAAGCGATCCGCAGGGCAGAGATCCCGATTGCATTTACGAGTGGATACAGCCCACATATGATCATGTCATTTGCGCAGCCACTTGGTGTCGGTGTGACAAGTGACGGAGAATATTTTGATATTGAGTTGACAGAAGCAATCGCCTCAGAGCAGGCAGTTGCACAGCTAAATGCTGTAATGGTCGAGGGGATTGAAGTTACCGGTTTCCGTGAGATCTCTTCGGATAAAAAAGCGAGCGGTATGACGATCGTAGCTGCGGCAGATTACAAAGTGACTCAGCCACAGACTTTTCAGCATGCGGAAGATATAAGAGTACTTTCGGCAAAATGGAAAGACAGTGTGTGTGCATTTATGAAAGAACCGCAGATCATCGTATGGAAGAAAACAAAACGAAGTGAGAAAGAAGTCGATATCAAACCGATGATTTACGATATGCATGCAGAGGATGACGGCATTTTTCTGTTCCTTGCAACAGGTAGTGAGCAGAATTTGAAACCGGATCTCGTAATGGAAGCGTTCCTGCGCTTCATCGGTGAAAATCCGGAGGAAGTACCGCTTCATTTCCACCGCCTGGAAGTATATGCGAAGAATCCGGAATCAGCAGGTGGAACAACAAAAAACGATTTCATTTCGTTGGAAGACCTGGGAAAAGACATTGTAACCACTTAAATATGTGTGCTTATACAGATATAAACATGAATGATATAAAGGAGTGAACTTCTTATGAGCAAGAAGGAATTAAAGACAAATGCCATGCGTATGCTGGACCGCATGAAGATTCCTTATGAATATGAAACTTATGAATGTGAAGACTTCACGGATGGTATTGAAACTGCAGATAAACTTGGATATGACCATGCGCTTGTATACAAGACGCTTGTGACGACCGGTAAGAGCGGTGAACATTATGTGTTTGTCATTCCAATCGAAGCAGAGATTGATTTTAAGAAGGCAGCAAAAGCAGTCGGTGAGAAATCGCTGGAAATGCTGCATTTAAAAAATCTGACAAAAGTAACCGGATATGTGCGTGGCGGCTGTACGGCAATTGGAATGAAAAAACAGTTTCCGACAGTCATACAAAAAGATGCGGAAGAACTTACGCAGATGCATGTCAGCGGCGGTAAATTAGGAATGCAGTTAAAACTTGCTCCGGCGGATCTTAAGAAGGCAGCAAAAGCACAGTTCGCAGACGTTATCCGCGATCATTAAAAATCTGCGGATATATTGGAAATATTTCCGTATACAGTTTTTGGAAACAAAGTACAATCAAGAAGAGAAGGAAGAAAAAATGATACCTGAATTAAGGGAGAATACCAATACAGTTATTTTTGATATTGGAAATGTATTAATTTATTTTGCGTGGAAAGAATATCTGGAATCATTAGGATTTTCAGAAGAGACGAACAAGCATGTGGCGGATGCTATGTTTTGTAATAAAGACTGGGATGCAGGAGATTCCGGTCTGGTAACGACCGAAGAATGGCTGGAACTTTTTATAGAAAATGATCCGGCGTATGAGAAAGAGATACGGACAACCTTTGCTGGATTCGGAGCATCTATCGTACCATTTCCTTTTATTGAAGAATGGTTTGCATATTTTCGCGAAAAAGGAATGAAGCTTTATTATCTGTCTAATTATTCGGATGAAATGTTCCGTCAGTCAGAAGAAAAGCTTGCGTTTTTAAAGAGCTTTGACGGCGGTGTGTTTTCATGGCAGGAAAAATGTATGAAACCGGATCCAAAGATTTATCAGATATTATTAGACCGATATAACATAGATCCAAAACATACAGTATTTTTTGATGACCGTGTCGCGAATGTGGAAGCTGCCGAGAAATTCGGCATACAGGGCATTCTGTTTCATACAGATATTCCATTGCAGATGATGGGAAAATAAGGTAATATAGTAGCAGCAAAAGAAAAGGCAACCTGGAGGAATACAAAAATGTTAATTAAAGTTGTTAAATTCGGAGGAAGTTCACTGGCAAGCGCCGAACAGTTTGAAAAAGTCGGTGCGATCATCAGAAAAGATTCCAGCAGACGTTATGTGATTCCGTCTGCGCCGGGAAAACGTACCTCTGACGATACAAAAGTAACGGATATGCTGTACAGTTGTTATGGACAGGCAATCCTTGCATATGACGACGAAGAAAAAGAAGAACACATGGAGAATTTTGAGAATCTTCTGACTGCGATCAAAGCACGTTATCAGTCAATTATTGACGGGCTTGGACTTAAAATTTCGCTGGAGGAAGATTTCAAGATCATCCGTAAGAATTTTCTTGCCAAGATTGGAAGAGATTATGCGGCATCCCGCGGTGAATTTCTGAATGGTAAGATTATGGCTGAATATCTCGGATATACATTCATTGACGCAGCCGAAGTTGTTTTCTTTGATGAAGAAGGTAATTTTGATGCCGAAAAGACCGATGAGGTGTTGACCGCAAAACTTGCAGATATAGAACGTGCGGTAATTCCGGGATTTTACGGTTCTAAACCGGATGGAAGTGTGAAGACATTTTCCCGTGGTGGATCGGATATTACCGGATCTATCGTTGCAAAAGCGGTTCATGCAGAGATGTATGAAAACTGGACAGATGTATCCGGATTCCTGATTACGGATCCAAGAATCATTCCGAATCCGAAACCGATCGATGTGATCACATACCGTGAACTTCGTGAGCTGTCCTATATGGGCGCTACGGTTCTTCACGAAGATGCCATTTTCCCGGTGCGCAAGGAAGGTATCCCGATCAATATCCGCAATACGAATGCACCGGAGGATAAAGGAACTCTGATTGTGGAAGCAACATGTCAGAAACCACGTTTTGTTATTACCGGTATTGCAGGTAAGAAGGATTTCGCTTCTGTAACTGTGGAGAAAGCGATGATGAACTCTCAGGTTGGGTTCTGCCGTAAAGTGTTGGAAGTTTTTGAAGAGAACCATGTTTCTATCGAACATATGCCATCCGGAATTGATACGATGACAATTTTTGTTCACCAGGAAGAATTTGAAGAAAAAGAGCAGAAAGTGATCGCAGGCATTCACAGAGAAGTGGAACCGGATTATCTGGAACTGGAATCTGATCTTGCACTGATCGCAGTTGTAGGACGTGGAATGAGAGCAACCAGAGGTACTTCCGGACGTATTTTCTCTGCGCTTGCACATGCAAATATTAACGTCCGTATGATCGACCAGGGTTCCAGTGAGCTGAATATTATCATTGGTGTCAGCAACCATGATTTTGAAGGCGCGATCAAAGCAATTTATGATATTTTTGTAACTACACAAATTTAGGAGGCTGTTCAGAAGATGAATATTTTATTTTTCCTGAAGCCAAAGAGTGAACTTGCATTTATTTATGATTATCATACACTCAGACAGGCTTTGGAAATTATGGAACACTACAGATATACATGTGTCCCGATTTTGAATAAAGAGGGAAAATATGTCGGCAGTATCACAGAAGGTGATCTTTTGTGGGCTGTCAAAAAATTAAAACTATTGAATCTTAAAGATGCTGAGAATATCAGTATCATGAAAATTGACAGAAGGAATGATTACCAGTGTGTCAATGCCGAATCTAAGATGGAAGACCTGATCGGACGTGCAATGGAGCAGAACTTTGTGCCGGTTGTGGATGATCAGGAACATTTTATCGGAATGATCACAAGACGTGATATTATCAAATATTGTTACGACAAGATAAAGGAGTATGAAAAAAATGGTAATTGATTTTCATACACATATGTTTCCAGATAAGATCGCTGACAAAACGATTACATTTCTGGCAGAGGTCTGTCAGATACCACCGCAGACAGATGGAACATACACGGGACTTTCAGAGTCTGCGAAAAAGGGTGGTGTAGACTTAAGTATTGCACTTCCGGCTATGACAAAGCCTTCCCAGTTTGATTCGGTCAATACATTTGCCGCTGCACATCAGGAAGGAAATGTCATCTCTTTCGGAGGCATCCATCCGGCGACAGAACATTACCGAGAAGAACTCCGGCATATAAAAGAACTGGGACTTAAAGGGATCAAATTACATCCGGATTATCAGGATATGTATTTTAATGATATCCGTTATAAAAGACTGGTAGATTATGCCACAGAACTTGGACTTATCATTGTCGTCCATGCGGGACTTGACCCGAAATGCCCGGATGACGTTCACTGTACACCGGAGATGGCTGCAGAAGTTATAGATGAGGTTCACCCTGCGAACCTTGTCCTTGCCCATCTCGGCGGCAATGAGATGTGGGATGATGTAGAAAAATACCTGGTCGGAAAAGATGTATATTTGGACACTGCCGTGGTACTTGATGTGATAAAAGAAGATCAGTTTCTTCGGATCGTGCGTAATCACGGTGCTGATAAGATCCTTTTCGGAACCGATGTTCCGTGGCGGGATCAGGGGGCATTTGTACATCTGTTAAATGATTCTAAACTTACACAGGAAGAAAAAAATAAGATTTTTTATAAAAATGCTTGTAAACTGCTTGATTTTCAGGGAAACATGTGCTAATATACAATAGTATGCCGCACAATGAGGTTGAAGTTCTGCCATAATTCATGTGACGGACACCGTAATTGGCGAGTAATGATAATAGGAGGTGCCATATGTACGCAATTATAGCAACAGGTGGTAAACAGTACAAAGTAGCCGAAGGCGATATCATTAAAGTAGAAAAGCTTGGTGTAGAAGCCGGAGAGACTTTTACATTTGACCAGGTGCTTGCAGTAAGTGACAACGGATTAAAGATCGGTAATCCTACAGTTGAAGGTGCAACTGTTGAAGCTTCTGTAGTTGAAAACGGAAAAGCTAAAAAAGTAATCGTTTACAAGTACAAGAGAAAAACAGGATACCACAAGAAAAATGGTCACAGACAGCAGTACACAGCAGTAAAGATTGAAAAAATCAATGCTTAATATTGGAGAATATCCATGTTTCATGTAACAGTATATGTGAATTCAGCAAAAGAATACATCGGTTTTCAGACATCAGGTCATGCAGGATATGCACCGGAGGGACAGGACATTGTCTGTGCAGCAGCGTCGGTTCTCACGATTAATACAATAAATGCGATTGATCAGTTTACAGGTGATCGTGCAATACTTGAGGCAGAACAGACGGAAGGATACATTTCCTACCGGATTGACGGAGAAGTGTCTGCGGATGCGGAACTTCTTCTTAAGTCGATGGTTCTCGGATTGACAGAGATGTCACATGATGAAAACTATGCACAATATATTGATCTAACATTCGAGGAGGTGTAACAACCATGATGAAATTAAACCTTCAGTTTTTCGCTCATAAGAAAGGTGTTGGTTCTACAAAGAACGGTAGAGATTCTGAGTCTAAAAGACTTGGCGCCAAGAGAGCTGACGGACAGTTTGTAAAAGCTGGTAACATCCTTTACAGACAGCGCGGAACAAAGATTCACCCAGGTGTTAACGTTGGACGCGGTGGTGATGATACATTATTCGCACTTGTTGATGGTGTAGTTAAATTTGAGAGAAAAGGAAGAGATAAGAAACAGGTTTCTATCTATCCAGTTGCTCAATAATTAAGAATCAGAGGAGAGTGTTGCGATATAACTGATCACAGTTATGAGGCAGCACTCTTTTTGAATAACAGAAAATTGCATTGTAACCGATTAGACAGGTTTTTATATATTTAAGGAGAAAGATTTATGTTTGCAGACAGAGCAAAGATATTTATCAGATCAGGAAAAGGCGGAGACGGACATGTCAGCTTCCGCCGGGAGCTCTATGTCCCGAACGGCGGTCCGGATGGCGGTGATGGCGGCCGCGGTGGCGATGTCATCTTTGAAGTTGATGAAGGTCTTAACACACTTCAGGATTTCAGACATCGCAAAAAATTCTCTGCAAAAGACGGAGAACAGGGCGGCAAGAGACGCTGCCATGGAAAAGATGCTGAAGATATCATTTTAAGAGTACCGGAAGGTACTGTGATCAAAGAGTCTGAATCCGGAAAAGTAATCGCAGATATGTCCGGAGATAATCGCAGACAGATTGTTTTAAAAGGTGGCAAAGGCGGTCTGGGAAATCAGCATTTTGCAACAGCTACAATGCAGATTCCCAAGTATGCACAGCCTGGTCAGCCTGCACAGGAGCTCTGGGTGAATCTGGAGCTGAAAGTAATTGCTGATGTGGGACTTGTCGGATTTCCAAATGTAGGCAAATCTACATTGTTATCCAGAGTAACAAATGCGCAACCGAAAATTGCAAATTATCATTTCACAACACTGAATCCAAATCTTGGTGTTGTCGATCTGGAAGGAGCAAGCGGTTTTGTAATCGCAGATATTCCAGGATTGATCGAAGGCGCTTCTGAAGGAGTCGGTCTTGGACATGAATTCCTTCGCCACATCGAGAGAACAAAGATGATGATCCATGTAGTAGACGCTGCCGGAAGTGAAGGACGTGATCCGGTTGATGATATTCACAAGATCAATGCCGAACTTGAAGCTTACAATCCTGAGATTGCAGCCCGTCCGCAGGTTATTGCTGCAAATAAGACGGATCTGATATACAGTGAAGACGAAGATCCGGTTGCAAGATTAAAGGCCGAATTTGAACCAAAAGGAATTCGTGTATTTCCAATCTCAGGTGCAACCGGAGTCGGTATTTCAGAGCTTTTATATTATGTATCCGGCGAAATTGCCAAGCTGGATGATACACCGATTGTATTTGAACAGGAATATTTCCCTGAGGAAGAACTTTTATATATCGATCTTCCATATACCGTTGAAAAGGAAGATAATGTATATGTTGTAGAAGGACCAAAGATTGAGAAGATGCTTGGTTATACAAACCTGGATTCTGAGAAGGGGTTTGCATTCTTCCAGAAATTCCTGAAAGACACCGGTATTTTAGATGAACTGGAAGAAGCCGGTATCCAGGAAGGTGATACAGTAAGAATGTATGGATTGCAGTTTGATTATTATAAATAAATGATAACAAAATAGGAGAGAAAGCATGACAACGAAACAGAGAGCTTATTTAAAAAGTCTTGCCATGACAATGGATCCGATCTTCCAGGTCGGGAAAAACAGCATGACACCGGAATTTACAAAAGCGATTGCTGAAGCTTTGGAAGCACGCGAACTAATTAAGATCAGTGTGCTGAAAAACTGTGCAGATGATCCGAAAGAACTGGCGTCACTGCTTGCTGAGCGTACACGCTCCCAGGTTGTACAGGTGATCGGCAAGAAAATAGTCCTTTACAAAGAAGGAAAAGATAAAAACAAAAAAATACAGCTTCCATAGTGAAATTGAAAAACAGCGGAACAAAGTAAGCAGGAGAGAAGCAACCATGAAAATAGGTATTATGGGTGGTACGTTTGATCCGATCCATAACGGACATTTGATGCTCGGAGATACGGCAAGAGATCAGTTCGGTCTGGACGTTATATGGTTTATGCCAAACGGACATCCTCCGCACAAGGCATTGGATTCTATAGGATCAGACACAGATATGCGTGCAAAGATGGTGGCACTGGCTATCAAAGATCACAAATCATTTGAATTACAGGACTATGAATTAAAAAGACAAGAAGTCTCCTATTCGTATGAGACACTGGAATATTTTCATGCAGTATATCCGGAAGATGAATTTTATTTTATTATTGGTGCGGACTCTCTTCGTGATATTGAAAAATGGGTGCATCCAGAGCGGTTGCTTGCGGTCTGCCACGTGCTGGCTGCTTACAGGGATGGGTGGAATACCAGACAGACAATGCTGGAACATATTTCTTACCTGAATGATAAATACCATGCACGTATCAAGCTTTTACAGTCTCCGCTGATTGCAATATCTTCTCACGAATTGCGTGCAAAGATAAGAGCAGGAGAACCTATTACCGGACTTGTTCCTGCGGAAGTGGAAGCATTTATTGCAAAGGAAGGTTTGTATGAATCATAAAGTACATAAAATACGCAAAAAATTAAAGTCAGAACTGGACACAGACCGTTATGAACATACATTGGGTGTTATGTATACAGCTTCATCGCTCGCTATGTGCCATGGCGAAGATATTGAGAAGGCATTACTTGCCGGACTCCTGCATGATTGCGCCAAATGCATTCCTTCAGAAACCAAGATCCGTCTCTGTGACAAATATCACCTGAGCATATCTGAAGTAGAGATGAAGAATCCAAATCTCCTTCATGCGAAACTGGGCGCCTTTCTGGCTGCCAGAAATTATCATGTTGAGAATCGGGAGATTGTAGGTGCAATTGCCTGTCATACGACAGGAAGACCGCATATGTCCCGTCTGGATAAGATTTTGTATATTGCCGACTACATTGAGCCTGGACGCAGGGAATTGCCGAATATGGCGGATGTGCGAAAAATGGCATTTCAGGATCTTGATGAATGTCTCTACAGAATTTTAAAAGATTCGCTGGTATATTTAAACAGCCGGAATCTTCCACTGGATCCAATGACGGAAAAGACATATTTATATTATAAAGAAAAACTCGGAAAGGAGAGTTGACGATGGATCAGGCATTAGACATGGCTAAAATCGCTTATGAAGCACTTGACGAAAAAAAAGGCGAGGCGATCAAAGTAATCGATATCTCACAGATATCTGTAATTGCTGATTACTTTATCATCACAAACGGTACCAGTGACAGTCAGGTGAAGGCACTGGTCGAAAATGTACAGGAAAAACTGGCAAGAGTCGGTCATCATCCAAAGCAGACAGAAGGAAATAGAAGCGGAACTTGGGTACTGCTGGATTATGGTGATATTATCGTACATGTATTTGATAAAGAGAACCGTTCTTTTTACAATCTGGAGCGCACCTGGAGCGATGGGACAGAGGTAGAGATGTAAAATAACAATTCTTTTAAAGGATTTAAAAGGCGTTTGTGAAAATAATTATAGAATAAAAAATAGAAATGATAAAAGGCCTGCAAGTGCGTCTGTTAAAGTCAGCGCTTGCAGGCTTTTTTGTTATGACGACGCTTAAAATGCATGCACTCGTACAGATGCAGCCTCCAACCGCCAGCGAATCAATGATAAAATTATTAATCTTAGCGCATAAAGCGGAACACACCGATAACTTTACCTAAGATCGTACAGTCCGGAACAATGATTGGATCCATAAAATCATTCTCCGGCTGCAGACGAATGACACCTTCCTCTTTATAAAAGGTTTTAACTGTAGCACCATCTTCAATCATAGCAACAACCATATCACCGTTGTGTGCAGTATTCTCTTCCTGAGCAAGAACATAATCCCCATTCAGAATTCCGGCATTAATCATACTTTCACCACAGACTTTTAGAAGAAATGTTTGCTTATTCGGCATAAATTCCATTGGGATAGGAAAGTATTCTTCAATATTCTGTTCTGCGAGAAGTGGTTCTCCGGCTGCGACACGCCCTACGATCGGGACGTTGACCATCTCACGTCTTGTAAAGTTAAATGCTTCATCTAAAATCTCAATCGCACGAGGCTTTGTCGAATCACGGCGGATATATCCGTTCTTCTCCAGTGTTTCTAAGTGGGAGTGTACAGAAGAAGTAGATTTTAAATGAACAGCCTCGCAGATATCACGAACGGCAGGTGGAAAACCACGTTCCAGAATCTGTGACTTAATGTAATCCAGAATCTCCTGTTGTTTTGCGCTTATCTTTCCCTGTGCCATATGTCATTGCCTCCGTATTCTATAATATATTATATAAGATATCAAAGCAAAATCCTCCGCAGTGATACCTGTAGTTCGTTATATGTCAGGAACTTTCTAATACCTAAAAATATTTTATCATAGAGATATTTAAAAAGCAAACAAATGTTTAGAAAATATGTTCGATTATTTGAAATAAATCTATTGACAACCGAACATTTGTTTTGTATAATGCATTTAGAACAAATGTTCAGGAACATATATTCGAAACTGTACAGAGGGGGAATCAGTTATGCGTAAGGGAAGTAATCATAGAACAGTAAAGAGAAGAAGAGAAGTGTTTTTGAAAAAAATATGTATTACGCTTGCACTGGCAGGTATTGTATTAACCGGTAGTATTGTCGGTGGAAGCCGGCTTGTATCAGCACATGATAACGCAGCGAAGGAATCTGTTGAATATAAGTACTACAAGAGCATTGAAGTTTCCAGAGGAGACAGTTTATGGAGCATTGCAAAAGAATATATGAGTCAGGACTATGATTCCATTTACGATTATATAGATGAATTAAAGCAGATGAATCATCTAGATTCGGATGATATTCATGCAGGACAGTATTTGACAGTATCATATTATGAGGCGAATTTCCAGTAATCAGGTAAGGATGTTTAATTGTCATAGCATCTTGAGAAAGTTGTCAGTTGCAAGTCTTGTAAGTTATTAATCCCGTGGATTTCAAAGGATTAATAATTAGTAATCTATTTTGATATATAAGGGAAACCCTATCTTATATATATTATACTCACCAAAAGAACAGATTTTGATAATGGTATTTCGTTATCTGAATTTGTTCTTTTTTATTTTAATTTTTCAAAATGTTGTTTATTTTCGCAAAAAGATGTATAATGAATTTAGAATTTCAATACGGATATAGAGATTATAAATATACAAAACGTCAATGAAAAAAGACGTTAATATAAAAGAGGAGGAATGTTACAATGAAAAAACAACTTTTTGATGCACATGGGGATATCTGGTCAGATGTTACAATTCACAGTCTGAAAGGAGAACGCGATATTTTCAGGAAGTACCATTTGGATAAGTTCAAAAAAGGTAATGTTTTTGGTGGTACGTTTGTAATGTGGATTGATCCACCATATGATGAAGATCCAAAGAAACGTATCAAACAAATTGAAGCTGCCGTACGTCAGGAGATTGAAGACTCAAAAGATATTCTGAATATCGTTAAAAAGTATGAGGATTTTGAGAAAGGTACAGCGGAGGGTAAGATTAATGTATTGATGGGACTGGAAGGTTTATCTTACATAGGCGAAGATATTGATCAGATCAATTATTATTATGACGAATTTGGTGTACGTGATATCATGGTAACATGGAATGAAGAGAATGCTCTTGGTTCCGGATGGCCGGGAGACAAGAACAGAGGCTTAACTCCAAAAGGGAAAGAAGCAATCAAACGTATGAATGAACTTGGTATTGTTCTGGATGTTTCTCATCTGAATGACAAAGGTTTCTGGGATATTATTGAATTATCAGACGGACATCCGGTTATTGCATCCCACAGTAACGCAAGAGCATTATCTGCACATGGACGAAATTTAAGTGATGAGATGATTAAAGCTTTAGCTGCAACCGGCGGTGTAATGGGAATGAACCGTCTGGATGCATTTATCAGTCCTGATAAAGCAAAACAGTCCGTAGAAGGTCTGGCAGAACATGTAGATTATATCGTCAATCTGGTAGGTATTGATCATGTCGGATGCGGATTTGATTTTGAAGATTATCTGAGTTCAGATGCACTTTCTAAGAATGGTGCACCGGACGAGAATCCGCTTGGAACAAAAGGCCTGTTATCTGCAGCAGATGCGTGGAACTTCATTGAGACATTGAAGAAAAAAGGCTACAGTGATGAAGATCTTGAAAAGATTGCTTATAAGAACTTCTACAGAGTATACAAACAGGTATTAAAATAAGAGACGCAGATAAAAAATATTTTATTATAATTTAATTTATGAATAAACGCATAATCTCTTCATAATATTTTTTAGCAGGAAGGTCAGGTGATTCTCTATCAACTGACCTTCCTGCTGTATCAAACATCCATCTTTTCTCTTATTATAAAATAAAAGTTTTTATTTTCCATATTCATAATATTATATCTCGTAGTTTGTTATCAAAAAGAGAATATGGTTCATAATATATCTATACGACAAATACCGATTTTTCCAAAAGATATAGACACGAAATTAAAAAATATGGTATAATACAGATGTCAATATAATACACGGCAATTAAAATTAATCTTGATACTAAGTCTTTTCATATTGATGTTAGTTAGCTTTTAAGTTAAGTATATCTATATTATGTAAATAAGTTCAAATAGTAAATAAATTGTATAATAAGGAGTCACAAGATATATGCAGACCAAAACATACCACGAACAGATTCAGATTGATGAAACGATACGATTAAGAGAAATCCTGCAGACGCTGCCGCCATTTGCCAAAGATTATTTTCGTGCCATAGAGCCCAGATCTTCCGCAAAAACAAGAATGAATTATGCATATGATATCCGGGTTTTCTTTCATTTCCTGATGGAAAATAATTCGTTTTATAAGAATTACACAATCGATCAGTTTAAAGTCAGTGATCTGGAGCGTTTAAAACCGGTAGATATCGAAGAATATATGGAATATTTGAAAGTATATAACCGTGAAGGCGAACGGATCACGAACAGTGAAAAAGGGCTTTCCAGGAAGATGTCGGCTCTGCGTAGCTTTTACCAGTATTATTTCAAACATCAGATGATTGAGAAAAATCCAACATTGCTGGTTGATATGCCCAAATTACACGAAAAAGCGATTATTCGTCTGGATACGGACGAGGTAGCGCTCTTGCTTGACTATGTAGAACATGCAGGCGAACATTTAACTGGTCAATCACTAACATATTACAGGAAAACAAGAGATCGTGATCTGGCAATCCTGACATTGCTTCTAGGCACTGGAATCCGTGTTTCAGAGTGCGTGGGACTGGATCTTACAGATGTAGATTTTAAAAATAATGGAATTACAGTTACACGAAAAGGTGGTAATCAGATGGTTGTTTATTTTGGGTCAGAAGTTGCGAATGCATTGGATACTTACATCTGTGGAGACAGAAAAGCAGCCACACCTCTCTCCGGTCATGAAAATGCACTTTTTTTATCTACTAGGCGCACACGTATGGGTGTTCAGGCTATAGAAAATATGGTGAAAAAATATGCCAGACAGGTGACACCGAACAAAAAAATAACACCGCATAAGCTGCGCAGCACTTATGGTACGGCGCTCTATAAAGAAACCGGTGATATTTATCTTGTTGCGGATGTTCTAGGACACAAAGATGTAAATACGACAAAGAAGCATTATGCCGCAATTGACGAAAACCGGCGTCGTCTTGCCGCTTCTGCCGTAAAATTAAGAGAGAGCTGACCGGCTTTCTCTTTTTCTTGTATTAAGAAAACCACGCGATAGTCGCGTGGTTCTATAATTAAATTCCGATATTACAGCTTCTTATTACTGTCGCGTTCTTTCAGTTCTACAAGTTTCTCAATAGCCTCTGCAGTTCCATCGATGCCAAGCACGGAGCTGTCCAGGCTCATATGATAACTTTCTGCAGATCCCCATTTCTTATTGCTGTAGTAATTATAATAGCTTGCACGCTTTTTATCTGTTTTCATGATCATATCTTTTGCTTTTGCATCTGTCAGATCATAGATTCTGGCAATTCTGCGGATCCTTGCATCCAGATCGGCATGAATAAATACACTCAACAAATTCTCATTATCTTCCAATGCGTAATCTGCACATCTTCCTACAAGAATACACGGTCCTTCAGAAGCAATCTTCTTGATCGCATCAAACTGTGCAAGAAATACTTTATGGTTGATTGGCATATCCGCATAATTTCCGGATGAATATCCAAGAGAATAAGTATCCATTACAAGAGAATAAAGGAAACTGTTTGTTGGTTTCTCATCATGTGTCTCAAATAATTCTTCGCAGAGCCCACTTTCTTTTGCCGCTCTTGCAAGCATTTCTTTATCGTACAGCTTAATTCCAAGATCTTTTGCAACTTTATATCCGATCTCACGTCCGGCACTTCCAAATTGTCTTCCTATTGTAATGATTGTATTTGTTTTTTCCATATCCATCACGCTCCTTTTTTATACCTGCGTATACAAGAGAAGCTGAAGATAACAGGTTCTCTGTATATCTATTATTATACAATAATTCAAGCGGAATGTATATAATTTTTAGATAATTTATGCTTTTTTTCTAAGTATATCGAGAAGATTGTTAAAATACTCTGGAATTGGCGCATCTACTTCAATATATTCACCGGAGCGCGGATGAATGAAACCAAGCGTTTTTGCATGAAGTGTCTGACCGGTAAGTCCTGGAAATGGACATTTTTTCGGTCCGTACACCTGATCCCCTAACAGTGGATGTCCGATACTGGACATATGCACGCGGATTTGATGTGTACGTCCGGTCTCCAGCTTACATTGGATATAAGTATAATTGCCGAAACGTTCCAGTACTTTATAATGCGTTACTGCATGCCTGCTTTGCTTTGCATGCGTACTCATTTTTTTCCGGTCAATGGGATGTCTGCCGATCGGAGCATTTACGGTGCCTTCGTCTTCTTTTATATTGCCGTGTACAATTGCAATATAAATCCGGTGGATTGAGTGTTCTTTAAGCTGTTCAGACAGGTTCTGGTGTGCCAGATCGTTTTTACAGACGATCAGAGAGCCTGTCGTATCCATATCGATACGATGGACAATACCAGGTCTTAAATCACCATTGATTCCGGACAACTGATCTTTGCAATGATACAACAATGCGTTTACCAGCGTACCTGTATAATGGCCTGGAGCCGGATGGACAACCATCCCCTTTGGTTTATTTACAACGATAACATCCCTGTCTTCATACAAAATATCCAGTGGAAGCGCCTCAGGGAGGATATCCGGCTCTTTTAGCTCCGGAATGGACAAAGATATTACATCATCTGTAAGAAGCCTGTAATTGGATTTTACAGGCTTCTCATTGACAGTAATATGTGCATCTTTTATTAACTTCTGAATCCGGGATCGGGAAAGCTCCGGTGCTGCATCAGCGAGAAAACGGTCAATCCGAGCCCCGTTATTTTCCTTTTCGATTATGAAAGATCTGCTCAAGGTCTTCCTCCTTATAATAAAATAATAATAAAATAATCAGTCCAAATGCCGAAACCGTTACATAAATATCGGCAACATTAAATATAGGGAAATCAATGAGAGAAAAATAAAAGAAATCCACTACATAATGCCGGATCACACGGTCGATCATATTACCGAACGCCCCTGCTAATATAAATACCGCACAGATACGAAGTGGCAAAAAATGTTTCGTCATCGGAACTGTCCTGTAAAAATATATGGAAAAAAACGCAATAAGAGCGACACAGAAAATAAAGAAAAACTGTTTGCCCTGCAGCATTCCAAAAGCAGCGCCTCTGTTTTCCAGATATTCAAGTTCAAATACATTCTTTATAACAATATAAGAATCATGTCCTTTAAGATGCGTAAGTACCAGCAATTTGGTCCACTGATCAAATAAAACTCCGGCAGCAACTGCGATAATTGCAATGAAATAATGTACCGGACGTGATTGTTCTTTCTTCATAATTTTCCTCTTTTTCTTTTAAATATATTTTCTGACAGTTACCATATAACGCCCTTTTTTCGTAGCAGCAATTGTTTCTTCATACATGATCCTGCCGAGCCCGCGTACGGAAATAAAATCTCCTTCTTTCAGATGGCATCCGTTGCTTGTGATAAGCTTTCCATTTACAAATACTTTCCCAGCTTGAATATAAGCGGTCAGCTTGCTGCGGGACAATGGATATGCCACAGAAAGGATCGTATCCAGTCTTACCGACGGAACCGTCCCCTTTATCTGTTGGTATTTGGGTTCATAGGAAATGTCTCCTGGTTCCTGAATCTTAGTCTGTACTGTAGTGTGACGGATACGTGTCAGATTATCGGCGATAAAGTCAGCAATCTCCGGTTTAACAAATACGATTGCTCTCTGGCCGTCAATGAGAATATCGCCCATACGGCTTCTTTCAATACCAAGATTCATTAAAGCGCCAAGGTAATCTCGATGTGTCAGTGATTCTGAAAAATTCAGATTTAACGGTTCGATTATCACTGTTTTCATTGGATAAAAATATTCATAACAAAGAGCATCAGGTAGAAATGCAACCATCTGACGCTCTGCTGTGTCATACCCACCGTAAGTTTCGTAGGCAACCGGAAACTGATCCTTCGGCGTAGTATGAAGTATATTTAATTCATTCAGATTCAGAAAATCCGAAAATGTTACGATATCTCTCTGATAAGCCTGATTCGATAATTCAATCAGACGTTTTCTTAACATAAGTTCTTCTTTGTTCATAGCTTCGCTGTTAAAGATCCTTAAAATCTTGATCGCATGGAAGAAGCATCAAAAGAAGTATTTAAAAGATCCTGAAGATCACCGGAAATATCTACATCTGTCGGTGTTACCAGGAATATGTAATTTGAAATCTTCTGAAGATTACCGCTGATTGCAAACGCAGCTCCGGAAGTAAAGTCGATAATACGCTGAGCCACTTCCAGATCCAATCCTTCCAGATTCAGAATTACAGTTCTTCCACTCAGAAGTGTCTCTGTAATCTCGCGTGCATCTTCTACGGAATTTGGTTTGATAACACAAACTTCCATATTAACATTGCTTCTTCTTGCAGGCTGACGCATCGGAGTAACTTTATTGCTTGAATGAACCGGTTTTGTAGATTTTTCCGGAAGATCAAAGTCCTCTTCTGCTTCTTCATCATCAAAATCTTTTCCCTTATTATTTTTTTTGAAAAAGCTCTTTTTCGGTTTTTCTTCAAAATCGTCATCATACTCATCATCATAAAAGTCATCATCGTAATCTTCGTCATCGCTTAACTTCATGATGTCTAAAAACTTATCTAATACTCCCATTTTCAATAATCTCCTATCTTCCGTTTATACTTGAGCATAATTGCGCGCACCGAAAATACCTGTTCCGACACGAACCATTGTTGCCCCCTCTTCTACGGCTACTTCATAATCATTCGTCATACCCATAGAAAGTATACTCACATTAACATTATCAACGTTTTTCTTTGCAATGTCAACAGATAATTTACGTAAATCAGCGAAAACTGTACGATTTTTTTCTGGATTTTCTACAAATGGAGCAATTGTCATAAGTCCTTTTACCTGAATATGTTTTAAGTTTGCAATTTCATCAATGAAGCCGTCTACTTCTTCCGGCATAAGTCCGAATTTGCTTTCTTCTTTTGCAACATTGACTTCTACAAGAATGTTTGCGATCAGATCATGTTTCTGCGCTTCTTTGTCAATTGTCTCAGCAAGACGGATGGAATCTACAGAGTGGATCAGATCTACTTTATCAATAATATATTTGACTTTATTGCGCTGCAGATGACCGATCATATGCCAGTGTATATCTTTTGGAAGTGAGTCGTATTTTTCTGTCAGTTCCTGTACTTTGTTCTCTCCGAAGACACGGACACCAAGATCATAAGCTTCCTGAAGTGTCTCTACAGGTTTTGTTTTACTGACCGCGATCAGTGTTACATCCTCTCTGTTACGACCACTTTTTTTACATGCTTCCTGAATTTTTTCTTCTACGCTTTCCAGATTTTCTTTTAACATGTTGTACCTCCTTTATTCAAAGACGATATCATTATCCTGAACAGATTTACCGTCTAATGCAATATGGTCATAATTAGACAGACCATAATCGTTTCCTTCTTCCACAATGTAATATTCATCGCTCTTACATAAAATATTGATCTGTTTGAATACAGCATAACCTTTGTTAATATTATAAACGCCTTTCAGCGATTTTGTCTCACTTAATGTATATTTCTGTGTAGAATCCGGCTTGATCAGTACAGCCCCTTCTTTAAAATCAGCTGGATTCAGATAAACAAGTCCCTTTTTCGAATCGCGGTAATAAATCGTTTCGACCTGAAATTCCGCATTCTCCGATCCATTATCCAGCAGGACGCCCGTACTCTTGCTGTTGCCGCCCTGTGTCAGGTAATCTTCCGGAACTGCATAAAAATCTTTGGAAACAACAGAGGATTTTGGAATCTTAAGTCCTGATTCGTCTTCCAGTATAAGTTCCAGGTCAAGGAATCGTTCATCTGCATAACGGATCATCCCATTCCGGAAACTTAAATATGCAAGATAGCCTCCATCTTTCTCTTTGATCGTGAGACCTGCGGAAGCTGTTTCATTATCTTTCAGAAACCGCACTTTGACCATGGACTGCTTTTTCAGAGAATCTGCAGTTTTGGAATCCAGCGGAATGATCACTGTCCAGGAATCTCCTGTAACAAGACGGTATACCGGATTCTGCGCTTTTACATACTGGTTATTGGATAAAATCTTTTTTTCATAAGATTTACCGGAAATCATCTGCTCCGTGACCTGGTTCGCCGCCGTGCTTTCATATCCGTCATAAGAATAAAAAACAACGCCGTCCTTCGTTCCCTTATATACACTCACGGTTCCGGTATTGGAAGTCAGAATATCCGACAACTGTGCCTGACGATTCTGACTGGATTTGTTGTCCAGTACGGATTTTACAGAATCCTTTACGGAATATACATCCCGAAAAGAATCTTCTTTGAAATTCTCGCTGAAATTCTGAATCTTTACAAGCATCGCCTCTTCTTCTTCACTGCTCAGTTCATTTGTTTCAGTGGAAGTACTGTTATTTAGATTTAATTTCTTCGCAGATGATGTATAAACACTGGTTCTTGCACCGACTTTGCTCTCCTCCGGAGCAAAATAATTCACGTAGCCATCCCGGTCTGCGGTGATGGTACTCTCCTCACGAATTACAAATCCGGTATAAGTATTATCTTTTACAATGGATCCCTCTCTTACTTCATAAGCAGAAACATGCTTATTGGTCAGATACATCAGTACTGTTGCAAACAGGTAAATGAAAACAGCACCAAATATAATGATCCCGACATTTATATGTGTTTTTTTGCGGTAAACCGCAATATTTGTCATTTTGTTATCTGCCAAAATACAGCCCCCTATTTTTCATTTAGTGCAGCACCGTCAAGATATCCGGATAATCTTCCCTGATAATGCTCTCCGGCTATCATATGTGCTTCAAGTTCGTCTTTTAATTTCCACCAGCTTGTCTGCCAGTTGCAGAATACAGCATCTTTTTCCGGAATACGGCTGAAAAGCCGCTCTACTGCAATGCGTGGTTTCAGATACTCAAGAAATACCGTTACACGCCGGAAATATTCTTCTTTGGAACACAAAGTTATTGTACCATTTTCGTATTCTTCACACAACCGCGTGTTTTTTGCAATGTAAAGGGAATGTACCTTCACGCAATCATTAGAAAGAGCACTTAAGATTTTTGCGGTTTCGATGCTGTCTGTGATTGTATCTCCCGGCAGATTTAGTATTACATGTGTGCAAAGATCAAAACCGTATCGTTTTATCTGTATTGCGGCATCGATATATTCTGCAAGTGTATGTCCACGGTCAATCTTCAAAAGTGTATGATAATTTGCGGTCTGCAGTCCTAGTTCAATCGTGATATTGCAGTGGTATTGTTCAGAAACACTACGTAAAGCATCAAGATATTCCTCTTTGATACAATCCGGTCTTGTAGAGACAGCAAGCTCTGTAATATCTGGAAACTGTGCTGCTTCTTCCATATATTTCCGGAAATCATTAAGTGGAAGAAATGTATTTGTATAATTTTGGAAATAAGCGATATACTTCTTCGCTTTGTATTTCTTTGCAATATGTTCCTGATTTTTTGCAAGCTGTTCGGTAACGGTATAAACTGCATCTAAAGATTCAAATCCGGTTCCACATTCTGCGCAGAAGCTGCAGCCACGTTTGCCGTTTAAACGGTTTGGACAGGTGATTGGCAGATTAATCGGAAGCTTGTATACTTTCTCTCCATATTTATTTTTTAAATAATCCGAATAAGGATAGTATAACGGTGATTCTTTTACCATTTTGAATTTCGTCCCTCTAAAATAGAATAAAATGACAGATCCTGTATATTTTTCGTTATATTAGTAATACTAGCAAAAAGGAGGTATTTCTAATATGAAATGGTTTGACAATACATCATTAACACTTGTCATTATTGGCGCCGTCAATTGGCTTCTGATCGGTATTTTTCGCTTTGACTTTGTGGCATTTCTTTTTGGAAATCTGACATGGCTTTCCAGAATTATCTATACACTGATAGGTCTCTGCGGGCTGTATCTGATCAGTCTGTATGGAAGAATCGGTTCCATGTCCGATTAATCATACACACAAAAGGGGCAATCATTTCTGGCTGCCCCTTACATATAAATTCTAATTCGTATTTGGTATCTGATCAATAATGGCTGACATATCTTTATATAACAATTCTTTTGATGTAGCCCCCATTACAATCGATATATATGGTGCCTTCTCATCTGTCTGGTCAAGAAGAACAAGGCAGTTTCCAGCTTTTGCGGTAGTTCCGGTCTTACCGCCTACTACAGTCGCTCCTGATGGGCGTTTAGCTTCTCCGGTTGCATAGTAGTTCGTCGGTTTCCAGGTTACTTTTCGTGTTGTTCCATTGGCACTCTGAATGTCCGCAGTATAAGATGATCTTCCGATGATATCTGTAAACTCTTTGTGTTTGACACACTCATTGAAGATCAGATAAATATCATAGGCAGTCGTATAATGGTTCTCATCATGTAATCCGCTTGGATTTGCAAAATGAGTGTTAGTAGCCATTAATTCCTGTGCTTTCTTATTCATCATATCTGCGAAGCCTTCGATACTTCCGCCAATGTAATAAGCGATTGCCTCTGCATTGTCATTGCCGGAATACAGAAGTAATCCGTTTAACAACGCTTCCAGTGTCAGTTTATCTCCTTTGTGGATTCCGCAGGTCTGTTCATCGGCTGCAAAATCTGAGGAATCTACTTCTACGGTGACCTCTTCGGATAAATCTGCACTCTCTATTGCAACAAGAGCCGTCATAATCTTCGTAATACTTGCAGGATACATCTTTGCAGTTGCATTATATGCATACGTGGTCTTAGAATTGTTCACATCAAATAGCGCCGCAGCTTTATACGTGGAAGTGTCCGGAGCACCGGACATCTCTGTATCGCCATTCACAAGACACAGATCCTTTGCAAATAATTCACCGGTATATATTGCTTTATTATACTGCTTCTTTTCATAGGCATAGACAAGCTGTTTCGTTCCCATTCCGCCGGAAATGATAAGATAGCCGGCAACAACACATAACACAAGAAAGATTCCTGTCATCAGGCGCAGTGTCCGCTGACGTTGTCTTCTCCTTCTGGAATATGATTTCTTTTTTCTGTTATTATCGGTACATTTCACGCCAGTCAAGATCTCCTCTGTCAATTGATAAAATAATAAGTTCAGCCGTAGCAAGATTCGTTGCTAACGGAATATTATAAGTATCGCACATCCGAATCACATCATTAAGATCCGGATCGTTTGGCTTCGGTGCATATGGTTCTCTTAAGAAAATCAGTGCATCGATATCATTCTGTGCGATCTGTGCTCCTAACTGCTGCTGTCCCCCCAGGGAACCTGCAAGATATTTGTGAATATTAAGATTCGTCACTTCCTCGATCAAACGTCCGGTCGTCCCAGTTGCATATAAATGATGTCTGCTTAAAATACCTCTGTATGCGATACAAAAATTCTGCATTAATGTTTTCTTTGAATCGTGTGCAATTAGACCTATGTTCATTGTATTCTCTCCTTATTTGTATTTTTTCGGCTGTAAACCAACATTCAATACAATTCCGATACCAATGTACAGACTGACAAGAGAAGTCATTCCGTAACTGACAAACGGAAGTGGAACTCCTGTGTTCGGAATCAATCCTGTTGCAACACCGATATTGATAAAGCTCTGGACTCCTATGAGTCCGCCTACCCCGCAGCAGATAATCCTCCCTGCGAGGTCCTTCGCTCGAATTCCTATCAGAATACATTGTAGCACAATTAATAATAATAAAGCAATAACAACGCAACTTCCAATGAAACCTAATTCTTCACCAATGATCGCAAAAATAAAATCAGTCTGTGGCTCCAGAATAAAGTTACCATTTTTTACAGAGGTTGTTGTATTATTATTCAGTCCTTTTCCGGAAAGCTGTCCGGAACCAATTGCCATAACAGAGTTGTTCTGCTGATAGGCTCCATCATCTGCATATTTATCCGGTTCAAGGAAGGAAAGAATACGTTCCTGCTGGTAATCTTTCAGGAATGGCTGGTTCGGCTGCACAACAATGCTCAAAAAGATAATTGCTGTCGGAATCAGGATTATCAAAACAGTTCCGATAAAGCGGTAACTGAGTCCTGCAATATAAATCAGAAAACAGATTACTACAGCTGTACAGATCGTTGTGGAAAGATTTGGCTCCATAATGATAAGCGTCAACGGTAATCCCGCAAGAATCGCATATTTGCAAAGTGTGTTACGGTCGTTTACATCCCGTTCATGTTCCATCAGGAACTTTGCGAAAAAAAGTATCAGCAGGATCTTTGCCATCTCAGATGGCTGGAAGGTAGTAAATCCCAGATCGATCCATCTAGTCGCTCCGCCGACCTTTTTACCTGCAACAAGTACCAGCCCCAGTATAAAAATAGAAAAGCCATAGAAAAACCAGTAAAAATCAAGCAGCCAGACATAATCAATGAATGTGACGATCATCATAAAGACAATTCCGATCATGACCCCCAGTACCTGACGGCTCTGATATACCTGCTTGGCACTTCCTACAACAAGTATTCCAATTACAGATAAGATAAAAACAAGTGTAACTAATGTAAAATTGTAATCTCTTAACCGATACGGTTTCGTAAATTTTGGTAATTTCACTCTTCTTCTCCTGAAAAACTAATTAAAATTTGTGTTCTGAATATTTCTACTTTAAAATCCTCTTCTGTAAATTCCATATACTTGGAAAGCGTCTCATACAATTCCCGACATATTTTATCATAAGAATCTGGTGTGCATTTCACCCTGTCGCTAGTAACCAGTGCTTTTAAACGGTTTTTTGCAACAAAAACAGAAGATTTTTTTAACATAGGCTCTGCCTCCTACCCTTTCCGGAAAATTCCAGAAAGCTTTGAAAAGAATTTGTGGCTGCTGTTAAGATCCATAAATGGAACATCTTCACCCATAATTCTTCTGCTGATATTACGATACGCTTTTCCAGCCAGAGAGTCAATTCCGATGACTGGTTCTCCCTGGTTTGTGCCAATGACGACGTGTTCATCATCCGGCAATGCACCGATCAGAGGGATCGACAGAATCTCTGTCACATCATCCACGGACATCATATCGCCGCGTCTGACCATATCCATGCGGATCCGGTTAATGATCAATGCGTTATCCCTGAGACCGCTTTTTTCCAGCAGTCCTATGATACGGTCTGCGTCACGGATCGCAGACACTTCCGGAGTTGTGACTACAAGTGCGCGGTCAGCACCTGCGATCGCATTATGGAAGCCCTGCTCAATTCCCGCCGGGCAATCCAGCAGGATATAATCAAAATCTTCTTTTAATTCAGAAGTCAGCTTTTTCATTTGTCCCGGTGATATTGCCGACTTGTCCTTCGTCTGTGCAGAAGGCAGAAGATATAGATTCTCATATCGTTTATCTCTTATAAGCGCCTGTTTTAAGCGACAGGAGCCTTCGATCACATCTACCAGGTTGTATACGATGAGATTTTCCAGTCCCATGACTACATCCAGGTTCCGAAGGCCAAGATCGGTATCGATCACGACAACCTTCTTTCCGGCTTCTGATAAGCCGGCACCGATATTTGCTGTTGTAGTTGTTTTACCTACACCGCCTTTTCCTGAAGTAATTACAATAACCTCGCCCATGAATAACTTCCTCCTATTACTGGTTTTACTTCGATCTCACCGATTCGAAGCAATTCTGGCTTCATATCAACTGCTGCGATCATCGCATTATAATCTCCAGTTGCGCCTGCAATGACTGTTCCGTATATCGTCCCGGTCACTGTAACGCTGCCCTTACATATGACAGTTGCGCCTGTCTCAATATCTCCAACAATTACAATGCTTTTATCCGCTTCAAGGATGGCACGTCCTCTCAGATTGCCTCTGTAGAACAGTCCATACTCTGTGTGTATTGTCTCTGCGGAGTCATAAGCTTCACCTGCTGTATCATTAGAAGTATTGTCTCTTGTCTTACGGCACAGATGTCTGCCAGACACCGGAGTATCTGTTATAGTATGTGTTTCCTGTGTATTATCTTCCGTGTCTGTCAGGCACAGAATCTGAATCCCGGCAGATTCTTCAATTGTCTCTGCCATTGCCTGTTCTTCCTCTTTCGTAAACGTACGCCCTTCAAAAGTTACTACCATACATGCATGATTAAAAAAATGAGTAAATGCATGCAGTTTTTCGTGAACCCGTTCTCTTAACAGATCAAACGGAAGTTCCGGATCAAAACGAAGAGTCATACCATATCTGTTACTTTTGATCAGAACAGGATCTTTCACATAGAACCACCTCTTTCTTTTAGTCGCCTCCGGAACCGCTTCCAATCGTTGCAGCTTCTCCGGTGATGATCTTCTTCTTGTCGCCTTTGTTGTAATAGTATTTCATAACATCTCTTCCGACTTCGGCCGCACGGGAAGAGCTGTATCCGTTTGCAATACGGATTGCCCATGCGACTTCCGGAGAATTGCTTGGCGCAAATCCGACAAACAATCCGTGATCCGGATGTGTCTTTCCCTGCTGTGCAGTACCGGTTTTACCGGAAATTGCGAGATTTGTATGATTCAGGCTCGAGAAAATATCATTATGTTCCAGAAGTACCACATTACGCATACCTGTGTGTACTGCACTCCAGGTGGAATCCGGAACATCTGTGATCTTATTCTTTACTTTGGCTTTGTAAGATTTGATCCTCTTTCCTTTAACATTGGTTACTTTATCAAGAACTGTCAAATTGTATACAGTTCCTTTATTCGCAACAGTTGTAATATATCTTGCAAGCTGGCTGGTCGTGTAGTTATTTGTACCCTGTCCAATTGCTGACGGAACAGAAGAATCATCAGAAATCTGTGGCTGTGCCTCCGGAATCTCAATACCGGAAGTACTTCCAAGTCCGAATTTTTTCGCATATTTCTTCAGTACATTAAGTCCACGGTCGCTGGAATAATAAGAAGAAGTTGCTTTTCCTTCTGCATTGTCTGACTGTATCTGATTCAGTCCATTCTGTTTCAGACTCAGACGGTATCCGACTTCATAGAAGAAGCTGTTGCAGGAATGCTGGATTGCCTGTGAGACGTTCAGACTTCCATGCGCACTCGGATAAGCCCAGCATTTTGGATTCGGTGTTACTTTCTTATAAATACCGGAACAATTAATAATAGATGATGGTGTAATAACACCTTCCGATAATCCGGCAATTGCAGACAGTGGCTTGTATGTGGAACCGGGTGCTGTCTTTTCCTGCGTTGCACTGTTATATAACGGTCTGGAACTGTCATTTAACAGCTTGCTGTAATAATTGGAATCCATTGTATTTGCTAGCTTGTTATTGTCATATCCCGGATAAGATACACATGCCAGCACATCTCCATTATTTGGATCCGTCATGACAAGTGAGCCTGTAGATGGTTCCAGTCCCAGCTCGCCCGGCGTGATTTCCAGTTTCTTGATCTTTGCACGGATAAAATCATAAGAGCCAAGACTACCGGCTTTTAACTGTGCATACTGTGCATCACTCTTCTTCAGCACATTCTGCTCATATAACATCAGACAAATCTGGCGTCCGGTGATTGTACCGGCTTTGATCATGTACTTGTATATCATCTTATCAAAACTGCTGTTTGATTTCAGTTCGTCCATGATATACGAAACAAGTGCTTTGTATAGCTCTGTAGAATCCGAATATTTTCCGCTCTTCGGCATATAATTTGTTAATTTTGAAGTATCAATCCAGTTCTTGGAAATCGCATAGTTCAAATACTTTTTAATGTTGATTGTCTCAGAATCATGCCATGCTTTGTAAGTTTTGTCACTGGAATCGATTTTTCCTGAAAGCAGTACTTTATTATTGCTTGTCAGCATATCATTAACAAGGTAACTCAAGTATGCCTGATATTCCTTTGACTGATCTTTATATGCGGCAGCACCTGAACTGTTTAACATTTTTTTGAGCTTTTTAAGCACTGCTTCTTTATTTGCTGAAAATGTTTTGTGAACTGCCTTTTCTGTAGACTTGGCATCATCATCCGAAAAATGTGTCATATCCAGAATATCATTGGAAATGAAGGAATTATATACATCACCAACCGGAATGATCACATCACTTCCGTCGGATACCTTCGTACGGTCATAATTCAAAGTATTCTGCAATTTACTTAATATAATTCCGGCAAGTTCCTGTTCCAGAATATTATAAGCTGCAACCTGCAAATCCGCATCAATTGTAAGATAAAGGTCGTTTCCTGCTTTTGCCTTCTTGCCCTGAACAGTATCCAGAACTTTACCTACGTTATTAACATACAGCTTGACTGTTCCTTTTTTACCTTTTAAGGTTGTATCCATTGTTTTTTCAATACCGGCTTTACCAACGGTATCGGTCCTATCATATTCTTTCTGTTCTTTTTGGCTCAACGCATCATATTCTTCTGTAGAAATCTGTCCGGTATAACCGATCAGATTGGCGAAACATTTGTTGTTCGTATATTTACGAAGTGATTTCTCATCGATATTGACTCCCTGTAAATGATCCATATTTTCCATTACATCTGCAACGGTATCATCGCTGACATCTTCTGCAATCGTTGTTGCAATGTATTTCTGATAACTGTTCAAAGCGATCGCATAGCGAATATTGATCAGCTTAAGAACACTCTGCTTATCCAGCTTCTTCTCATTGATTCCGTAACCACTCCGCTTGTCTGTGCAGAGATAATGGATAATATCTGCAGCAGATTCATTTTTCTGCTCTTTGCTAAGTTCATCGATCGTCTTCTTGCCGTAAACATCGGCAACAAAACGAAGTCTCTGTGTATCTGATTCTGCGGCAAATACATATTCTTTATCCTTGTCAAGAATAATACCAAAGTTATTGATCACCGTATCACCATTTGATTCAACCATCTTGATTACCGTTGTGATGATCTTGTTCAGAGCTTTGTTCTTTTCTTTTAAAGTATCATACTCTCCGTTATCTTCAATCGTAACAGAATATGCCAGTTCATTATAAGCAAGCAGCTTTCCGTTACGGTCATAAATATTCCCGCGGGTACCTTCAACATCTTTTGTTTTCTGGATTTGCAGTTTATAGTTATCCAGATATTCCTGTCCTTTTACAATCTGCAAATAAAAGACACGTTGTACCAAAACCGCAGACATAATACAGAATACAACCACGGCAACAAATATTCTGGATTTAAATATTTCTGCAATACGATCTCTCAATCGTTCGAATAAATTAGACAAATTTACTAGCACTCCTTTGTTCTTCTGATTCAAGTTTTCGGTTAATATGAAGGATCACCTGATAAAGGATCAGGGTTACCAGTATGGTGTATACAAGTTCCGGTATAATAATACTGAACAGGTATGTTCCAAATGCAAAGTCTCCCTGCAGCATATATACAAATACATAGATACAGATTCCATATAAGAATTCGCTTGCGGAGATCAGTATGATCGGAAGTTTGACATCTTCATCGTAAAAAAGGCGCTCAAACGAACCGTTCAGATATCCGATCACGGTATATAGCAGTGTATGAAATCCAAGGAGCTGTCCCCAGAATATATCTACTAAAAGTCCGGATATGGCACCGACAGCTATTCCGGATTTGCGTCCTCTCATAAATCCGAAGGAGGACGTTACTACGAGCATAAGATTCGGACTTGCTGCACCGAATTTCAGTTTGACAAATAGCGTACTTTGCAAAAGGAAACTGATTAATATGATGAAAAAAGTAATTACTTTTCTTTTCATGAATCCTTACTCCTTCTTACTTCTTTTTTGACCGGCTGCTGATCATCTCCTGCTTGGTTTTTGTAATGACAAGCACTTCCTGGATCTTGCTGTAATCAACAGCTGGTGTAATATAACCAGAACGCGTCAGATTGTTAGAATCCACCTTCACTTCACTGACATATCCGATAAACAGTCCCTGTAAGTAGCGGTCACTGACGTGGGATGTGACAACCTGCTCTCCCACTTCAATCTTATTGTCGTTATTGGCAAGTTTTTCAAAACGAAGTCGTCCGTCAGAGGCAAGTTTTAAATCTCCGCGGACAATACAGGTATCTGAAGTAGAAAGCATCATTGCACTGACATTGCTTGCATCATCAATCAATGCACGAACTCTTGCATAATGTGGTCCGACTTCTGTGACAATACCGACCAGACCGCTTCCGGCAAGAACGTTGCAGTTCTTTTTGATACCGTCTTTGCTTCCCTTATCAATTATAAAATCACTGAACCAGTTCGTGCCATTATCGGCAATGACATGCGCTCCGATCTTCTTATAATCAGAGTAGTTTTCATCCAGTTTGTATAACTGCTTGAGCCTGTCCAGTTCATACTGTTCCTGACGGAGCCTTGTATTATCGGTTGTAAGCTCATCTACTTTTTTCTGTAATTTTTTATTTTCCTTCGTCATATCTTTCATTGTCTGAAAGTTTTTGGATACGTCACTCATCCATGTACCGGCATAGCTGATCCCTTTTTCCATTGGAATAACCGTATAGTTGGCAACAAAAGTAACCGGACCGGCATGGCCGGTAAAATGTTCAATTCCCATCAGAAGTATACAGACAACCGCTATGATCAGAAGCCAGTATTTGCTTGGAAGTGACGATTGATTCTTTATCTTCATATTATCTCATCCACCTATAATTTTGATCTAACATTGAGTATGCAAGTTTGCTTAATTCTTTTGATTTAATGATCTTCTCCAATCCGTTTACGACACAAATGTCCGGTTCCGACGACGTCGATGTATGGATACCGGTTGCCTTCTCGATATAGGTCTCAAGTCCCGGCATATATGCCATGCCACCGGTTAGGTAGATCCCGTTCTCATGAATCGCTTTGCGTACTTCCGGTGGTGTCCTGTCAAGTAAGGAATGAATGGCGCGTACGCAGTCCAGCAAAGGATCACGAAGCGCTGCACGGATCAATGTATAAGAAATTGTCTTACGCATTGGAAGTCCTGTGATTAGATCACGTCCTGCAACAGACAGTGCTGCATCTTTCTCGCCGGTAAAAACGCCGAAACGTTTTCTTAAGATCTCAGCTGTATGATGACCGATCAGGAAATCATGGCTGTGCCGCACCAGATTGACGATTGCCTGGTCATAGGCTGTTCCGCCGAGCTTTAACAGCCGGTTCAAAACCATACCGCCTTCTGCAAGAACTGATAGTTCTGTTGTCTCACCGCCAAAATTCACGATAAGCACACCCTTTGTCTCTTTGACATCAAGTCCGAGCCCGACTGCATCTGCAATGGAACGCTCCACGATATTTACTTCTTTTGCCTTTGCAGTAGAATGGATCACCAGGTCAAAGAATGCCTTTTTCTCAACTTCTGTCACATCCGTCGGAACTGCGATTACATATTCCGAACCTCTGGCGAACTGTCTTCCTTTCTTCAACAGATTCTGGAGCAAAAACTGCATATCATTAAAATGGGAAATTACACCCTCCTTCATTGGAAATACAACATTAATGTTGTCCGGTGCTTTCTCATACATGCCATATGCATCATCTCCGACAGCGAAAATCTCCGTACCGTCTTTGATCGCAATTACATCTTTTTCTTTCCAGATCGTATCTTTTTTCTTATCATATACCTTGATCTCATAAGATCCAAGATCCAGTCCGTAAGTATTTCTTGCCATCTGATATTTATCCTTTCTCAAGCATTTTCTAATAGTCCTTCTTCGCGAAAGCTCATATAACAATGATTGCCAATAATAATATGATCTAACAAATCAATTCCAACCAGCGCTCCTGCCTGTGCGATACGACCTGTGATCAGTCGGTCATCCGCGCTCGGAGTCGGATCTCCGCTCGGATGATTATGTAACAGCACAATGGATACAGCTTCCTGTTTCAAAGCTTCCACAAAAAGCTCTCGCGGCGTAATGATCGATGCTTTCACTGTTCCTTTTGAAATGTTTCGTTCACAGATCAGTTCCGCTTTTGTATTCAGCATCAGAAGTTTCATAACTTCCTGACTCTCATGCCGTAAATCTTCCATATAATAATCAGCTATTGATGTGGGGGATGAAAACCTGAGATGCTCTTTCGCAGACGCTTTTGCCAATCGTTTTGCCAGCTCTGACAGACACAAAATCTGTATGGCTTTCACTTTCCCTATTCCCTTAAGCTTAAGAAGCCTGGGTAAGGAAAAATGGTGAATACCCAGAATCCCGTTCTGACCGGAATCATATAAGATCCTTTTCGCCAGTTCAACAGCATTCTCACCTTTGGTCCCCGTACGGAGAAACACTGCCAGAAGTTCGATATCTGTCAAACTCTCCGGTCCCATCTCCACACATTTCTCATAAGGCCGTTCCACACTTGGAATTTCTTTCATGGTATTTGATTGATTCATCTCATCTTTAGATTCGTACGACGATCCCTTTAAAATCTTAAATTAAAGGAAACGATAAATGAAAATTGCTACAATCACGCCAATGATGCTTGCAATGGTAATTTTAATTGTAAGTCCGAATGTCACAGCAAGCAGTCCCAGATTCAGAACCACCGGATCATCCAGTCCGAACGTCTGTCCATAGCTGAGCCAGTTCAGTGAAGATACACCGTCTGCCAGCATGCCGATAAAACCACCAAGAACAATTCCTGCCAGTAATAGCAGAAATAAAGCCCAGGCGTTTTTGCCTCCTTTTCCCTTCATAATATGTACTCCTCCTCGTGTTTATCTCTTCGAAAAACTCAATACATTTTATCATATTTCCGAAAAAGTGTATAGAGTTATCCCATTAATTTTTTCTTAACATGTACCAGATATGTCGAAAGGACGGTAAACCCGGCTGATTGCTTCGGCTGTCTTAAGCCCGTCCATTGCAGCGGAAGTAATTCCTCCGGCATACCCTGCGCCCTCTCCGCAAGGGTAAAGTCCGCGCACGCAGCTCTGCAGTGTCTCATCCCGCAGAATGCGTACCGGAGAGGATGTCCTGCTCTCCACTCCTGAAAGCACCGTATCCGCATCCGCATATCCCTTTATCTTCTGATCAAACGAGCGTATCCCCTCTTCCAGTGAATCAGCGATCACTTCCGGGAATACCGGACGCAGGTTCGTCCAGTGATATGCACCTTTCATCTGTGGGGTAACTCTGCCTTCTGCTTCAGAAGCTTTGTCTTCACAGAAATCTCCGAATAACTGCACCGGGATTTTCCCTTCTCCTGCTCTGTATGCGGCTTCTTCGAGTTTCCGCTGAAATGCCATTCCTGCAAGTACATCATCCGTGCCGTAATCTTCCGGTGTTACCGTGACAATAACTGCACTGTTCGCATTTTGACCATCTCTGCCACTGTAACTCATTCCATTTACGGCAAGTCTTCCGGCTTCCGAAGATGCATTCACGACATATCCGCCCGGACACATACAAAAAGTATAGACGCCTCTTCCATTTTCCAGATTGGCAGTCAATTTATATGGAGCTGCCGGAAGTCCATCCGGCTGTGCGCTTCCATACTGATTTTCATTGATCATGGACTGTTTATGTTCCACACGGACACCAACCGCAAAAGCCTTTGTTGTCATCGGAATTTCTTTTCTTTTCAGCATTTCAAATGTATCTCTTGCACTGTGCCCGATTGCAAGGACAAGTACCTGCGTTGGCTTGTCTGTCACTTCGCCACTATGTGTATCCTGAAGTTTTATTCCGGTAAGCTTTCCCTCTTCTGTTAAAAGTTCTGTTACCTGTGTATGAAAATGGACCTGTCCGCCCAGACGGCAGATTTCTTCTCTCATACGTTTTACAACAACAGCCAGAATATCTGTCCCTACATGTGGTTTATTATCATAAAGAATTTTTTTAGACGCTCCGAATTTTACAAATGTTTCCAGAACAGCTCTGCCTCTGCCCTCTTTATCGTGAACCAGCGTATTCAGTTTCCCGTCTGAAAACGTTCCGGCTCCACCTTCTCCGAACTGGACATTGGAATTGGGCTTTAAAGAGCCTCCGTTCCAGAACGCTTCTACATCCTGCATTCGTGTATCCACATCTTCTCCACGCTCTACAAGAACCGGTGCATAGCCCATTTTTGCCAGGCTATATGCACAGAATAATCCTGCCGGTCCGCTTCCGGCGATTATCGGCGCATGTGCAAGTGTTTCTGTGCCGGTTGGAACCGGTGCATATATCGGCTTTGCCTTGCAGACGTTTACATTTTTCGGCAGATTTTTCTTCTGCAATCCTGCTTCGTTTTTTACTGACAGTTCCAGTGTATAGACATAATACAACACCGGCTTTTTCCGTGCATCCAGAGAACGTTTTGCAATCCGGAATCCGATAAGGTCCTGCTCGCGGATGTGCAGTTGTTTCAAAGCTTTTTCCTTAAGACGCTTTGTTGTATGTGGAATCTGTAGTTTCAGATTTGAAATTTGGATCATCCGTTTTAACTCCTGTTATTTTATTACTTTTATTTTCCGGTGTTTTTCTTACCTGCGGCAGCACATCCGGCAAGATACCCACTTGCCCATGCCCATTGCAGATTGTAGCCTCCGCAGATGCCGTCAACATCCAACAGCTCTCCGGCAAGATACAGGTCTTTACAGATACGCGACTCCATTGTATCAGATGCAATCTCTGTAAGCTTTACACCTCCGGCGCAAACCTGTGCATTGTCAAACCCATTCGTGTCAGAAATGACAAGTTCCAGCCTCTTTAATGTAGAAATAAGTCTATCCCAATCCGGTGTTTTCAACTTTTTCACATACAGTTTTTCCGGTATTCCGGCCGTTTTTAAAAGCACTGTGATTAGTTTCTGATTCAGAAGACCGAGTAGAAATTCGGAAACCATATAAGTTTCACGGTTCTGCGTACGTTTCTGTAAATAGGATTTTAACTCTTCTTCAGACATTCCAGGAAAGAAATCTATCCGTACAACCGGCGTCTTTTTCTCATACAAAAGTTTTGCCGCCAGACGGCTGATCTGAAATACCGGTATACCGGAAATACCATAAGCAGTGATCTGAACTTCTCCGGTGTCGCTTCCGAGAATTACGGGGTGATTGTTCGTATCGCTTCCATCAAAGATTTCAACTTTTGTTTCTGTACGCACACCGGAAGCCTTTGCCAGTGGATGCGATTTTACTTTTAACTGCACAAGTGCCGGAACAACCGGAACAAGCGAATGTCCAAGCATCTTTGCAAGTGTATATCCGCTTCCGTCTGAACCGAGAACAGCCGCTGCGCGTCCACCACATGCGAGAATCAACCGATCGGCATGAATACTCATTCCCGGTGTATCTGTAAAAATGCGGAATCCTTTTTTATTTCGCTGCACTTCGGTTACATGAATGTCTGTCTTATATGTTACGCCCAGTGCTTTTAATTCAAGAATCAACAGTTGCTGGATTGTCTGTGCCTGATCCGATCTCGGATAGTAATAACCGTTCCGGTCTTTCGGATATACACCTAATTTTCGAAAGAAATCCAGCGTCTCATCTGTTCCGAATTTATCAAGAACACATGGTATCACATCTTTCGAATCACTGTAAAAACATTCTTTTTCCATATAAGCATTTGTGAAATTACAGCGACCGTTTCCGGTAGATAATAATTTCTTTCCTAATTGATTTTTATGTTCTAATATAAGAATCTCATGAGACGGATCTGCCCAGGCTGCTGCGATCGCTGCCGTCATGCCTGCCGCACCGCCTCCGATGATTACGATCTTTGCCATAAATACTCCTTATATTTATTGCTTATAATTTTACAATACCGGCTCTTACAAGATGTTCCAGAGACATCAGGATTCCAAGTTTTGCGCTTGGCCATGTTAAACCGCCCTGGAAATAAACCGCATACGGCGGTTTGATTGGTCCGTCTGCGCTCAGCTCAATCGAAGAGCCCTGTACAAATGTACCCGCCGCCATAATTACATCACTGTCATATCCCGGCATTGCCCACGGTTCCGGAGCAACATAGGAATCTACCGGTGCGGCCGCCTGGATACCATGACAAAAGGCAATCATTGCCTCGGCAGAGCCAAGTTCTACTGCCTGGATAATATCATGACGGCTTTCCGTTCCGTTTGGTACAACCGGGTACCCTAGTTTTTCATAAATTTTTGCCGCAAGAATAGCACCCTTTAATGCACTTGCTACAACTGTCGGGGCAAGGAACAGTCCCTGATAGAATGACTGCATGATTCCGAGAGATGCGCCGACTTCTTTTCCAAGTCCTGGAGAAGTCAGACGATATGCACAGTTTTCAATCAGTTCTTCTTTACCGGCAATATAGCCGCCGATCGGCGCAAGTCCGCCTCCCGGATTTTTGATCAGAGAACCGACAACCATATCCGCACCTACATCACTTGGCTCGATTTCTTCTACAAATTCTCCGTAGCAGTTATCAACCATGCAGATCACTCCTGGTTTGATCTCTTTGACAAAACGGATCACTTCCCCGATCTGTGCAACAGAAAAGCTCGGACGCGTCTGGTAACCTTTGGAACGTTGTACCGTAACCATCTTTGTTTTTTCATTGATTGCTTCACGGATGGAATCAAAATCAAATGTCCCATCTTCCAGAAGGTCTACCTGTCTGTAAGAAATCCCATATTCTGCAAGCGATCCTTTGGAAGGGCGGATACCGATTACTTCCTCCAGTGTGTCGTAAGGCTTGCCGCCAGCCGCCAAAAGCTCGTCTCCCGGGCGTAAATTCGCTGCAAGAGAAAGTGCCAGCGCATGTGTTCCACAGGTAATCTGTGGGCGAACCAGTGCACTTTCTGTATGGAAGACATCTGCGTAAATTTTCTCCAGTGTATCTCTTCCATGATCGTCATATCCATATCCGCTGACATAGTTAAAGCAGTCTGCACTTACGTGATTTTTCTGCATAGCGTGCAATACTTTTAACTGATTGTACTCGGCACGCTGATCAATCTCGTCAAAACGTTCTTTTAAATCTTTTTCAATAGTATTTCCAAATTTCAGTACTTCCGGGCGAATACCCATTTTTTCATACATATTTGTAATCTCTGACATGTTCTTACCCTCTCATTATATATATTATTTTTCTTCTGCCTTCCACGGGAGTTTTGAAAGCATTTCGTCTAAAATCTGCTCCGCCTCATAACCAAATGATTGTTTGTTGATCCAGATTACATCCCGCTCTCTCTTAAACCAGGTGAGCTGACGTTTGGCGAAATGCCTTGTATCTCGCTTAATTGTATAAATAGCTTCTTCCAGCGTACAATTGCCATCCAGATAATCCAGAATTTCTTTGTAGCCAAGTCCCTGCATGGAAACAAGCTGCTTTGTATAGCCCTTGTCTTTTAAAGCCTGTACTTCATTTACCAGACCTTCCTCAATCATTTGATCGACACGCCGGTTAATACGTTCGTACAGATGTGCTCTGTCATCTGTCAGCACAAAATAGGCAAATGCATACGGGGACTCCCTTTGACGCTGTATCTCGTTGTGTTCGGAAATTCGTTTTCCGGTCTGCTCATAAAATTCCAGCGCACGTATCACACGCTTGATGTTATTTGGATGAATCATTTCAGCAGATGCCGGATCAACCAAAGCAAGCTTCTCATGCAAAGCTTCTGCTCCATGTTCTCTGGCATAAGCTTCCAGTTCTTTCCGGCATGCATCTTCTTTTTCATTTTCATCAAAATCAATATCATAAAGCAATGCCTGGATATAGAAGCCGGTTCCACCGGTAACGATCGGGATATGCCCGCGTTCCCAGATTTCCCGCATCGCTTTTTTGGCAAGCTGCTGAAATTTTACAACATGAAATTCATCATCCGGCTCCAGTACATCAATCAGGTGATGCGGTATGCCTTCCATCTCTTCTGGTTTTATCTTCGCAGAGCCGATATCCATATGCCGGTAAACCTGCATCGAGTCAGCGGAAATAATCTCGCCGTCAACTGCTTTTGCAAGTCCGATGGAGGCCTTTGTCTTGCCAACGGCCGTCGGACCGGTAAGAATGATCAATGGTTTTTTCTTCATTATACAATCCTCTTAAATTTCTTTTCTAACTCCCGTTTAGTCATGGAAATAATCGTCGGTCTTCCGTGTGGACAATGATACGGATTATCCAGAAGAAGCAGTTCGCCGATCAAGGTGTCGACTTCTGCAGCAGAAAGACTCATATTGCCTTTTACTGCCGCTTTGCAGGACATAGACGCAATCTTCTCATCAATCAGGTCGGACGGCTGGTTTCTGTTAAGCTCATCCGATAAATGGTCAATCATTTCCAGAAGCAGATCTTTTTTGGCAATGCTGAACAGATTATCCGGAACACTTCTTACCGCAAAAGAATCCTGCCCGAATTCTTCAAACTCAAATCCAATTCTTGTAAAGCGATCCATGTACTGTCTGAGCAGCTCCGCCTCTTGCATCGTCAGGTTCAGAATGATCGGCGGGCTGATCATCTGGGATGTGAATTCCCGGTTTTTCATTTCCCGCAATGTCCGTTCATACAGAACTCTTTCATGTGCTGCATGCTGGTCGATAATATACAGACTATTTTCGAACTGGACAAGCCAGTAGGTATCGAAAATCTGCCCAATCAACGTATAATCTGCTTTTCGTTCTTTGTCAAGAAAACGATCTTCAAAGAGATCCATCTGTTCCGGTTTTTCATTTGCTTTGATGTCAATACCTTGTTCATTTGCTGTTGTCTTTTCAGTCGTTGTTTTAGCAGTTCCCGGTATTTCTGGTGTTACATCTGTCTTTTTAGGAAACTCTTGTTTTTTCGCATCCCTTGCAGTCGCTTTGTACTGCGACACCGCTTCTCTTATCCGGTCTGCCTGCCGTTCAGGCTTAAAAATATCTGACCGGCTCTTTACTTCCGCAGATGAATTCTGCTGGTGATAAGATGTTACACGCTTTTTCATCTGTTCCATGAAATAATCCAGATTCCTCTCTTCTTTCGGCGGTATTTTCGATTTTTGTTTCACCGGTGTCTGCACCCCAGCCCACATTTCTGATTGCGCTGCCTGTTTTGTCATATTCCCGGCAGTTGATGCAAAGCTGACCGAAGATCCGGTTGTACGGAAATTTTGCTTTTCCTTCGTTACCGGCACAACCTCTGCCCTCGGCACTTTCGGCTCATCTAGTGTCACCTTCGGAATCAGTTCTCTTCCGTGAAGTGCCGAGTCGATTGCTTCATAGAGTGTATTATACACTTCCTGCTGATTGTTAAACCGAAGCTCCATCTTTGTTGGATGGACATTCACATCTACATGTTCTCCATCAATCGTAATGTGAAAGACGGTAAATGGGAACTTATGCTGCATGGAAAAATCTTTATATGCATCTTCAATGGCACGGTAAATAATATTACTTTTCACGTAGCGGCCATTAATAAAATAATTTTCAAAATTACGGTTTCCTCTGGAAATGAGCGGCGCTCCAATGTAGCCGCTTAAGGAAAGCCCGTTATTCTTATATTCCAGAGGAATGAGATTAGCAGTAATCTCTCTTCCATATACGTGATAAATGACATCTTTTAAATTTCCATTTCCGGATGTATGCAGTCTGGACTGCCCGTTATTGATGAACTGGAAAGAAATCTCCGGGTGCGACAGTGCAAGTCTCGTCATCAGATCGCCGACATGGCTTGCTTCGGTGATCGGTGTCTTCAAAAATTTCCGTCTTGCCGGTACATTATAAAAAAGCTGACGGATCAGAAATGTTGTTCCATCCGAAGCTCCGGTATCTTCCAGTCCTTCTTCTTTTCCACCGGCGATCTGGTAACGCGTTCCAAGAAGCTGTTCCTTTGTTTTTGTAATCATCTCGACCTGTGAGACAGCCGCAATACTGGACAACGCTTCACCACGAAAGCCTAAAGATGCAATATGTTCCAGATCTTCGGCAGCGCGGATCTTGCTCGTAGAATGTCTGAGAAATGCATTCTGAACATCGTCCCGTGCAATTCCGCAGCCGTTGTCAGCAATGCGCATATAAGAAATGCCGCCTTCTTTGATCTCTACAGTCACAGAACCGGAACCGGCATCAATGGCATTTTCTACCAGCTCTTTTACGACAGAAGCCGGACGTTCAATCACTTCTCCGGCTGCGATCTTATCGATTGTTATCTGATCTAATACATGTATGTTTGACATAAACTACCACCTGTTTTTTAACTTGTTCTGCAACTGATACAGTGTATTCAGTGCGTCAATCGGCGTCAGATTCGTTACATCCAGGTTTTTGAGCTCCTGAAGTACATCATCATCTTTGACGGTATCAAACAATGACATCTGTGCCAGATCCACATCATCATACTTCTTTGCTTTGTGTTTCGACTCACTTCCTGCCACTGCAATATCTTTGATCCGTGACGTGATGTCTGCCTGCACCAGTTCTTCTACAATTTCTTTTGCACGGTCTGTAACAGAAGCTGGGACACCGGCAAGACGCGCCACCTGAATACCATAACTTTTGTCCGCACCACCGCTTACGATTTTACGAAGGAAGATAATGTCATCGCCTTTTTCTTTCACGGCAATGCAGTAATTATTCACGTTATCAATCTTTCCTTCCAGTTCCGTCAGCTCATGATAATGCGTTGCAAATAATGTCTTTGCTCCCAGCAGTTTACTGTTGCTGATATGCTCAATCACTGCCCACGCAATACTCAGTCCGTCAAAGGTACTTGTTCCACGCCCGATCTCATCAAGGATCAGGAGACTCTTGCTTGTCGCATTTCGTAAAATATTCGCGACTTCTGTCATCTCTACCATAAAGGTACTCTGTCCGGAAGCCAGATCATCCGATGCTCCCACTCGGGTGAAAATACGGTCAACAAGTCCGATATTTGCCGAAGATGCCGGAACGTAGGATCCAATCTGCGCCATCAGTACGATCAAGGCTGTCTGGCGCATATAAGTTGACTTTCCAGCCATGTTCGGTCCGGTGATGATAGAAATTCTTTTCTTCTTATCATTCAGATAAGTATCATTTGTAATGAACATATCATTCGGAATCATCTTCTCTACGACCGGATGTCTGCCGTCTTTGATATCAATGACACCTTTCTCATTGATCTTCGGACGCACATAATTATTACGTTCAGCAACCAGTGCCAGAGAAGCCAGAGTATCAATCTTCGCAACCGCTTTCGCTGTTGTCTGGATACGCACAACTTCTTTTGCAATCGTGTCACGCACCTCACAGTAGAGCTGATATTCCAACGCATACAGCTTATCTTCTGCACCGAGGATCGTGTCTTCCAGTTCTTTTAATTCTGGAATAATGTAGCGTTCCGCATTGGCAAGTGTCTGTTTCCTTGTATAGTACTCCGGCACCAGATTTTTGAAAGAATTAGTTACTTCCAGATAATAGCCGAATACTTTATTATATTTGATTTTGAGATTCTTGATTCCGGTCTTTTCCCGCTCGTCTTCTTCCAACTTGGCAAGCCATTCTTTTCCGTCAGACTTGGCATGTCTTAACTTGTCTACTTCTGCATTGTAACCATCCCGGATGATGCCACCCTCTTTCATGGCAAGCGGTGGCTCATCCTTAATTGCCTTTTTCACCAGTGTACACAGATCTTCCAGTGGATCTAACGCATCGTACAGTTCCCGGTTCAGGGTACTTTGCATATCACTTAAGATCGTCTTTACATGTGGCAACATGGAGAGGGAACTCTCAAAAGCGGTCAGATCTCTTGGATTGGCAGACTGGTATGTAATCTTGCTGACGAGACGTTCCAGGTCATAGACCGGTGTCAGGTATTCTCGGATCTCTTCTCTTGCGATCGCATTGTTTTTAAATTCCTCTACCGCATCCAGTCTCTCATCAATTTCTTTTTTATGTAACAATGGCTGTTCAATATACTTGCGCAGTGTCCGCGCTCCCATCGCAGTTTTCGTCTTATCGAGAACCCAGAGCAGGGAACCTCTTTTCTGCTTCTCACGCATTGTTTCACAAAGTTCCAGATTCCGTCTTGTAGAACTGTCGAGAAGCATATATTTGCCATTCGTATACGGTATCAGTCTGGACATATGTGTCAGTGCATTCTTCTGCGTCTCCTTCAGATACTGGAACAGTGCACCTGCCGCTACAATACCGCAGTCATAATCCGCAAGTCCAAGCCCTTCCAGTGTTGCACAGTGGAAATGCTCTTCCAGCGTCTTCGTGCAGATTTCATCATCAAAATACCATGCATCCAGCGAGTAAACGGTGATACCAAGACGTTCTCTTAAATCGTCAAAATCCATGCCACTCATATAAAAAGCCTCATTGCAAATAAGCTCTGAGGGCATAAATTTGTAAATTTCATCAAATAACTTTTCACTGTCTTCTATCTCGGTCACAAAATAATCTCCGGTTGTCACATCCGCAACCGATACACCATACCGGTCTGCAATGTATGCGACACACATAAGATAATTGTTCTTCGTCTCATCCAATGCCTGGGTATCCAGATTCGTACCCGGTGTTGCGATCCTGACAACTTCTCTTTTTACAATTCCTTTCGCTGTCGCAGGATCTTCCACCTGTTCACAGATTGCAACTTTATATCCTTTGGACACAAGCCGGTTCAGGTAACTGTCCACAGCGTGATAAGGTACTCCACACATAGGTGCCCGTTCCTCTAGCCCGCAGTTCTTCCCTGTCAGGGTGATCTCCAGTTCTTTTGATGCTGTGATTGCATCGTCAAAGAACATTTCATAAAAATCTCCCAGTCTATAAAACAAGATACAGTCTTTGTATTCTTCTTTTGTTTTCATGTATTGCTGCATCATTGGTGTTAATTCAGCCACATCTATTCTCCTTTGTATCGATTCTAAGTTTACATTTTATTATAACATTATTTTTCCGGTGGGAAAAGATAGAATTTCTCATCTCAGAACATGAAAAACAGGTTTTTCTTCGCCGAACAGGTAACAGGCAAGGTAGCTGGAAAGAAAAATTCCAACCGCACAGAGTCCTGCAAAAATGATTGCAAAAGGCAGACAGATCTGCCCTAAGATCTGAAATGGCATATCTGTATAATCCCATACATTCATATGCCACATACAGTTTACAACGATTCCTGTCATAAATTCCATGGAAACTACAAAAATATCGCATCTCAAGATCTGTTTCCACAGTGGTTCATCCCATCCAATCTTGCTGCCCTGCAGATAAATAAACAGGAAACAAATTCCACCAAGCAGAAACATGCTCCAGTGCGAAAATCCACGAAACAATTGTTCAAATACATAATACAGACTGCCTCCGATTCCGATGAGGCAGAGATATTTTCCGGTTCTACCCATAAAAACGCCCTCACTATCCTTCTTACCAGATAGTTTGAGCGTTTTTGTATCTCTTTATAGGTGGAAGATATTGCAAATGATTTTATTCTGCAAGTTCTCCCAGATAATAGAATCCTTTACATTCTGTCAGGTGTGCATTGACATAGCTTCCGATCATGGAGGCCTCTCCTTTTAAATGTACAAGCAGGTTATTACTCATACGTCCGGTCACCATAGTCGAATCATGATCGCTGACAGACTCAATCAATACTTCCTGTGTTGTTCCTTCATGAACCGCACATACTTCAGCTGCGATGGATTGAACTTCATGAAGAAGGCGGTCAAATCTCTTTTTCACAACATCTGCCGGTACCTGGTTTTCCATTTTTGCGGCAGGTGTTCCGGTACGTTTGGAATAAATAAATGTAAATGCGCTGTCATAGCGGACTTTTCTTACAACGTCCAGCGTCTCTTCAAAATCTTCTTCTGTCTCCCCCGGAAATCCGACGATAATATCTGTGGTAAGAGAAATATCCGGCACTTTCGCACGCAGCTTTTCTACCAGTTCCAGATAAGATTCTTTCGTATAATGACGGTTCATTTTCTTTAAGATTTCTGTACTTCCTGACTGTACCGGAAGGTGCAAATGCTTACAGATTTTCTTTGAAGTTGCCATTACATCAATCAGTTCATCGGAAAGATCCTTTGGATGGGAAGTCATAAATCGGATACGTTTAAGTCCTTCAATCTTTTGAATTTTCTGCAATAACTGCGCAAAACTTATCGGTTCATCCAGTGTCTTTCCATAGGAATTGACATTCTGTCCGAGAAGCATAACTTCCGTGACACCGTCTGAAACAAGGCGCTCAATCTCCCGGATAATATCTTCCGGCTTTCTGCTTCGCTCACGGCCTCTTACATATGGTACAATGCAGTAGCTACAGAAGTTATTACAACCGAACATAATATTGATTCCTGATTTGAATGAATATTTTCTCTTATTCGGAAGATCTTCTACGATTTTATCGGTATCTTTCCAAATATCGACAACCATCTTACCGCTTTCATAGCGCTGGCATATAAGCTCTGCAAATTTGTAAATATTGTGCGTTCCAAATACAAGATCCACAAATGAATAGCTCTTCTTTAATTTTTCAATAACTTCCGGCTCCTGCATCATACAGCCACAGAGTCCAATCTTCATATGTGAATTTTTCTTCTTATGAGGCTTTAACTGTCCCAGTCTTCCGTACACACGGGTATTGGCATTTTCACGCACGGTACATGTATTGAAGATTACAAAATCTGCTTCGTCTTCAGGTGCTTCCATATATCCGATATCCAGTAAGATTCCCCTTAATTTTTCAGAATCTCTTGCGTTCATCTGACATCCAAAAGTAGTAATACATGCAGTCAGTGGACGTCCTGCTTCCTCAGACTCTTTCTGTACATATTTTTTTGCTTTTTCTATGTAATAATACTGTCTCGCAGTATCTTCCTCTGGTGGAGTTTGCATAAGATCGATGTTGTATTTCATATGATTTGACATATTGTTTCCTTTCTTCTATACAAATTGATTGGTATTTTCGTCGTAAGTGTAATCAATGTTCTGTAATTTAGTTTCCATCTTTTCTCTGTCTGCCTGCATATCCTCACACAACGCATCAAGAGATGTATACTGGTCGCGCAGTTTTGTATTCACGACGCTTAAAAGCAGCATCGGATCTTTTGGTAAATTCATTATTCATATATCCTTTCTTCTGTGATCAGTTTCTGTGGACGGATATCATTCGCCTCTGTCGGCACACCTTCCACAATCTGAAATCCGAATGCAACCGCAGCCGTAAAAAGCTCCGGATATAGTTCCAGATATTTATCATAGTAACCACCGCCGAAGCCGATGCGGTTTCTGTCTGCATCAAAAGCAACACCCGGCACAACCATGAAGCCATCTCTTGCTTCTTCTTTCCCGGCTTTACTCTCGCCTTTTGGCTCCAGGATTCCGTATGCTCCGATCTCGAAGTCATCTTTCGATCTGACCCGGAAGAAATCCATAATATCACCGTTCACTCTCGGAAGCCAGAGATTCTTGCCAAGTCGGAGAGATTCTTTCAGTATCATTTCTGTCTTTACTTCCCCCGAAAAATCCATATATGCGTAAATATTCTTCGCTTTCCGGTATTCCGGCAGGGCAAGCAGTTTTTCGGCGATCACCATGCTTGATTTCTCGCATGTCTCTTTGGACTGTGCTCTCCGCTGTTTTAAAATGCAGGATCTAATTTCCTTTTTTGTTTCCATATTTTTCTGCATGTCTTTTTCCCAGATCTGTAACACTTCCGTCATGTTCTTTGATAGAAATATTATTAAGCTGACCGCGCAGGTTCATCCGGACAGAATCAATATATTCGCGGCGCAGGATCTGCTGTTCCTTTCTCTCTTCTTCAGTAAGTGTTCCTTCTTTTGATTTATGATATAATTCGTTAATTCTTGCGATTTTCTTCTCGTCCATTTTCTTTTGTCCTTTCCGTCATTTATCTGTATTCGTTTAAATCTTTTCATTTTCTATGGTTTCAGCTGGAATAATTTTCCAGAAATCCGTACAGATCTGCCTGGGAACGGATATATTTTCCATAGCGGATCTCATTGCGGACATTCTCCGGCAGATCATCATAAGCAATATCTGTATATTCATATACAGTTTTACGATCACTGGCATATACAACCAGGAATCCGCCTTCCTCTATCAGATAATATCCTTCTTTTTTATTTGCATCCGCAGGAACTGTCTGCGTCTCTCTTTTTACTTCCGCTTCTTCCTGTGCATGTTCTCTTGCCTTCTGGAAACTGAACTGATAGGCAAATGTCAGGATCAGCACTGCCAGAACTGCTGTCGTGAAAAAACCAATACCATACTTATTCATAATAAGGACAACTCCTTTTTAGTATAGTATTGGCATGTAAAATCTTTTTTATACGCTCCTAAGACGGAAACAGACGGCATTTTTTACAAACGGCAACCAGTTTTGTTCCCATCGGCATCTGCCGCATTTCTGCTTCGGTAAGACCGCCAAGCAGGATGATTGCTGTACCATAAACAGCTACCGCCGCAAGAAGTGCCAGAATTGTAGCAATATGTGTTCCAAGGAACAACTCAAAGAACAGGTGTACAACTAATGCCACAACACCCATGATCACAGAGGCAATCGCAGGTATAATAAATGTCTTCTTGCGTTCCTGTACAAAGCCAGCATATTCTCTTAAGGCATGTGCATTGAAAATACAAGCAGTAACAGAGAATACAATCTTACTTAATACAACAGCATAAATGCCCCACTTAAATACAACCATCATAATAAACAATGAAATAATATGTACAACAAGTGCTGCCGCTGCACTGTATACCGGTGTCATCATACGATCCATGCCCTGTAACGCCGCATTTGTGATTGTTGACAAACAGTAGAAAATAACTGACAATGCTCCAAACTGCAGTGTCACGGCTGCAATCCGGTTATCTTCTGTAAAGAAAATAAGATCCAGAAGCGGTTTTGCCAGCACGATAAATCCTACTGCACTTGGAAGTGCCACAACCATTGTAAAACGGCTGAAAAGTTCAATCTTATTATGTAACTGTTTGCGGCTTCTGTTCTTAACTGCCGCTACAATACTCGGCATCATCGCAGATGCGATCGCACTGGAAAAGGCAAGTGGAACGTTGATCAGCGTATCGTACTTACCACTGATGATTCCAAGAAGTGCTGCGTATTCACTCTCCTTGTGCCCCTGTGCTGCCATGATCTTGCCAAACATTGCATTGTCAATAACACCACAGATATTATATACCGTCGCACTTAAAATAACCGGTGCGATCGTCAAAAGCAGAACCCGGAATATCTCTTCATAAGTTTCCTTGTGCCTGCTTCTGTCTTTTTTCATTTTTTTCTTTACAACTCTCTGGTAAACGAGAAAGATAAAGACTACAAGCACAAGTGCTGCGGCTGCACCGGCAACTGTTCCTAATGTACCACCGGCCGCACCATAAGCTTCTCCGTAAGAGGAATCACCTCTTGTCTTTCCAACCGCACGTCCTGCTTTTAATAAGACATAAGCGCCACCGATGCTGACAACCGCATTGATGATCTGCTCTAAGATCTGCGAGATTGCCGTCGGCATCATAGAGCCGTTGCCCTGAAAGAAACCACGGAATACACCAAGAATCGCTACAATCAGAATACAGGGTGCAAGTACGCGAAGTGCATAGACACTCATGCTCATCGCCATAATATTTTTGGCAATGACTCCCGCGCCGAAGAATATAATCAGTGCTGCCGTTCCTCCTACTGTGATTGCAAATGCAAGCGCACCACGGAATACTTTATATGCATTTTTATATTCGCCGACTGCAACTCTGGCGGATACCAGTTTGGAAACAGCAACTGGGAGACTGTACGAAGTCAGTGTCAGCGCAATCGCATAGATCTGGAACGCAACACCGTAATATCCCAGTCCTTTATCACCAAGAATACCAACCAGCGGAACTCTGTATACCGCACCGATGATCTTGGTAATCACTCCTGCGGCTGCCAGAATTGTCCCCTGGATCAGCAGATTTTTTTCGCTTTGTTGTTTTTCCGACATGTTCTACTCCATCTTAACGTAATATTTCTAATTTTTCTAAAATCTCTCTTTGCTTCTGTTCCATAACGAGGCGTTCTTCCTCCTCCATATGGTCATATCCACATAAGTGTAACACAGAATGTGCAATTAAAAAAGCATATTCTCTACGGGGAGAATGTCCGTATTCTTCAGCCTGTGCGAGAACTTTTTCCTTTGATATGACAATATCTCCAAGAACAAGCTCTCCGCTTTCCGGATCAAAAGCTTCCGCACAGTCTTCAAGAAAATCAAAATTACCTGCCTCTTCATAATCAAGCATCGGAAATGACAGGACATCCGTCGGTCTGTCAATCTCTCGGAATTCAAGATTCATCTCATGGATTTGTTCATTCATGGTAAGAAGCAGATTCACCTCCGCTTCATAAGGACATCCGATATAATCCAGTGCTCCTTCCACGACTTCTTCGGCAATCTCTTTTGCATTTACAGGCAATGTGAGGGCACCCTCTTCTTCAAAGTAAACCGTCATTATTTTCTCCTTTTTTCACGTCCGCGTACCTTGGCGGCAATTGCTTTATTTTCATATTCTTCATAAGCTTTTACAATCTTCTGTACAAGTGGATGACGCACAACATCCTTGCTTGACAAGCGGCAGATGCTGATATCATTAATGTTTTTTACAACTTTTACAGCTGTATCCAGACCGGAAATCTGACCGGACGGCAGGTCTTTCTGCGTCTCATCTCCGGTGATAATGACTTTGGAGCCAAAACCGATACGGGTAAGGAACATCTTCATCTGTGCCGGAGTTGTATTCTGCGCTTCATCCAGAATAATAAATGCATTGTCCAGTGTACGACCGCGCATGTAAGCAAGTGGCGCCACCTCGATCAGACCTTTTTCAGAATTTTTCAGAAAACTCTCCGCCCCCATGATCTGATACAGTGCATCATACAGTGGCCTTAAATAAGGATCGATCTTGCTCTGCAGATCTCCGGGAAGAAATCCAAGTTTTTCTCCTGCTTCAATTGCCGGTCTTGTAAGAATGATACGTCCTACTTCATTATTTTTAAATGCCGTGATCGCCATCGCCATTGCAAGGTAGGTCTTTCCCGTTCCTGCTGGTCCGAGACCGAAGGTAATCATCTGCTTACGGATCGCATCGACGTATTTTTTTTGTCCCAGCGTCTTTGGCTTGATCGGCTTACCCTGGATCGTATGACAGATAATATCTTTATCAATCTCCAATACACTGTCTTCGCTGTCTTCCATTGCAAGTGAAAGTGTATAATCTACCTGCTGTTCTGTGATACCACCACCACGTTCGGACAGTTTTACCAGATTCGCAAGTACGCTTTTTGCTTTCTCAACGCGGGCAGCTTCACCCATGATCTTTACATGTTCATCTCTTGCTATAAGTGTGACATGTAAAGATCTTTCAATTTTTTTCGCATAAACATCGAACTGACCGAACACATTCTGCTCATGCTCGGTCGGAATCTCAATGACTGTTTCCATCATGCCCATCTATATTCTCTCCTTGTTGCGATTTTGAATTTCGCGGAATCTTTTTTATCTTCGACGGTCTTAAAACACCGATACTCCTGACTGCAGTGATCGTGCCTCTCGCACTGGCGTTTCCTGACCCTGTGTATATTTTAACATCATTCTCCAGAATTTCTACCCCTTTTTTCTCCAAATCACGGCAATATTGTGAAAATGTATGGCTTAAAAGCTGCTGTTTTTCCTTTGTTGTATGATTTTTCTGACTTATTCTGTAAAAAACTGTTGTTTTCGTGCCATAAGAAACCGGCAGTTTGATGCGGTCAAAAAGGCAGAGTGGATGATTTGTGATATAAATTTCCTGTTTTTTCGTCTGTTCTGTCTGTTTTTCGGGGAAAATATCTCCGGTCTGAAACTGCCAGTCTGCAATCCTTATATAGTCTTCTTTCTTCTTTATTGTTCCATAAACTTTTTTCGTATAACTGTTTGCTAAAACCTCTTTATATGGAATCTTTACTTCCGCTTTGATATCCGCATCTGCCCTGTGATACTGGTAATCGATCACTGTCTGACTGTCATCCTTTACCGGAACCTGACCGGACACAAGCACCTGTCCCTTTCTGACCTTCTTTCCTTTCCGGATTCTGGGAATACCTTCCCTTGGAACAATTTCTGTGATCACACCATCTGTATCTGCGACAAGATCATAAGGGGACACGGCTTTCTCTTTTCTATTTTCCGTCAGTTTCTTTGTCTTACTTCTGTATGCATCCATATTTTCCCGGACACGGATACAGAGCCGATTGCCGTCAATGCTCGCTGAAACCCATATGATATTTTTATAATTCCTTCTAAGATCTGCTGCAATCTTGCCGCAGTTTACTTTCGATTTCACCATTCCGGTATGTACCTTATTATTTTCCAAATAATGAAGAATCTGCTCTCTCGTATAGATCTGATTTCCCGACAGATCAATATCCCAGATAAAACGTGTCAGCATGACCAGTAATGCAAAACACAGTACACATCCCGTAAAAAATAATTTTCTCCTGCGATAGCGGAGCAGAAAAAAAGGAAGACCAATACGCTTCACGATCGTGACTTTCGTACCGGTCTTTCGAAGAATCGTTTTCAGTTTTTTGAAATCGCATACGAACATATTTACTTCATATGCGCCATTTACCACCTGCAGATTCCAGAGACGGATGTTCCTGTGACGACAGCCATTAATAAAACGCTCGGTTCCGGAGCCTGTAATACGGATTCTTAAATATCCCCGGGTATATCTCCACAAACGGATCAGCATCTTTTCCGACACCTCCTTATTCACTGCAATGATATTCGATATCCCGGATCCATCCGGTCATTTTCATCTCATCATTCGTATAATAGGAGATCATCAGATGCTCTCCGGTAACTTTTAACTGGCCGCCTTTTACCTGCACCCGGACAAGTTCGCCTGTATATTCCAGAATCCCACGGTAGTTCTCCAGCGTAAGCTCCACATTACCGGTTACTGTCAGAACCGACAGCCCCGGAAGTACATCTTTCGGTATCTCTGCAAACTCCATACACACCGACTGCCTTCTTATGGATGTTATTGTAATCTATGCAGATCTTTATTTCAATATGCTCACATCCACGCAAAAAACTTTACTGATCGTTGGTTGCATCCCCGTCTCCGCTCACCGGGATCGCTTCTCCAAGATATGTCGGTTTTGTCTTGCGCAATACCGATACAACGTCTTTATCTCTTGCCAGAAGTTCCCGCAGATCCCGGTACATCTGTCCTGCATAGCGCGTTTCCTTTGCCGGAACTCCGGTCACCTTCATTCCAAGCCCCTTGCCACTGTACAGTGCACGATACAGATGATATTTCTGTGACACAACGATCATATTCTTTACCTGAAAAACCGCCTTTGCACGATACATACTCTCATAAGTGGAAAATCCGGCATGATCCATAAAAATATCTGAAGACGGAATCCCTTTGTCTATGGCATAATCTTTCATAACCTGTACTTCGTCATAGTCTTTTCTGCCATGATCGCCACTCATAATGATCTTGGATGCTGCTCCTTCTTCATAAAGTCTGCATGCCGTCTCCAGACGGTCCCGTAACATAAGCGACGGTGAATTGTCCTTGTGTACGCCTGCTCCAAGTACAAGGATACAGTCTGCTTTTGAAGATTTCACTTCAGATTCCTTTTTGATCAGACCTTTCGTGCTTCCGATCACCCATGCATTTCCAAGAAGTGCTGCAAGAATAACAAACAATCCGATACAGATCAGATTTCTGAAAATACGCAGTATCAATCTTTTTTTCTTTTGTCTTTTCATATACTTCCCCATTTCTTTTTTACTTAACTACAATTCTTTGTCGCCATAGCATCTGAAGAAAACTGCCAATAGCAAATTTTGCATGTGCTGTATTTTAACGTTCCTTAATCATTTGATAATAATCAAGTCCTTCATATCCAAGCCTTTTGTATAACGCGATTGCTTTTTCATTGCACGGTGTTGCCTCCAGGCGGTATCTCTTAGCATCCGGGTATTCTTCTTCTACCCATGCAAATACTTTTGTTCCATAACCTTTGCCTCTCGCTTCCGGTTTGAAGAAAAGTTCTTCTAAGAGAACTGTCTGTCCTCCCGCCTCGTTGCTCCAAGTAAGAGACATATTAAAATATCCGACAACGCCGGTTTCATCTTCCAGCATCAACATTCTCGCATACTGTCGGCTGCGCAGGCATTCCTTAAGTGTTGCCTCAAAATTTTCTTCCGGAACCGTGTGGTCACACGCCGGTCCTTCATAAAATTCCTTCTCCATCGCAAAAAGGACTTCTCTGTCTGTCTCTTTAACATCTCTGATTGTAAACATAAAAACCTCCGATACTTTTCTTATTTCACATCTGTTATATACAGATTCCATACGAATTGTTTCGTACTTCGTACTCTCACAATTCTACCCAATATTCGCATATCGTGAAGCTTACGCTCCACTTTTATGCTCATATCGGGGCGGGGCATTAAGCCCTAAAACTACTCATGTGCAAGCACATCGTAGTTTTAGGCTTTTGCCCCTGGCATCTAACATTATACATGAGTTTATTCCGCCTGTATAGTCTCTTAGACCTTGCATTCTGATTTCTGGATGCTATAATAGTACAAGATATGCATTTACCGAATGAAGGAGGAACTATTTTATGAAATTTATATATCCTGCCATCTTCCGTCAGACTGAAGAAGGCAGCTACAAAGGTTATTTCCCGGACCTGGAATATTGTTACGGAGAAGGGGAGACTCTGGATGACGCCATCGACAGTATCAACGATGCCGGAAAAGACTGGTTGACACTGGAATTATCCGAAGACGAACCACTCATCCCATATGTCAGTGATCTGGAAGATCTGACTTTGGAAGAAGGCGATATTGTCCGCAACATTTCCATGAACATCCGTTTTTATGAAGGATGGGATGAATAAAGAGATAACAGAAAGCATGTAAGATAAAAATCTCTGGAAATAAAGAGCGTGACTGCTCCTGTTTTCCCAGAGATTTTCTTTTATTATTATTTCGTTCAGCGAACTCTTTCACACAATGTTTTGTAAATTTATTTCTGATTTTATTCTTTGAGAATGTAATTTCCATCCGCGTTTGCTTTTATGTGCGTTTGATAAAATTCCTGTATGGCACGTATCATAGAATCCACATCTTTGACACCGGCTGTCTCATATGCGGAATGCATGCCAAGCTGTGGCAGCCCGATATCAACTGTGTTCATGGACACCTGAGCCATAGCAAGATTACCAAGCGTACTGCCACCTGCTTCATCCGAACGGTTTGCGAAAAACTGTACCGGAACACCTGCTTTTTCACAGATCATCTTAAATACCGCAATACTGACCGCATCACTTGTATATTTCTGACCGGCATGTGATTTCACAACAATTCCTTCGTTCATATAAGTACAGTTCGTCGTATCTGTTTTCTGCCTGTAATTCGGATGCACAGCATGTGCATTGTCGCAGCTTAACAGAAAGCTTCCTGCAAGTGCACGGTAAAAATCTTCTTCGCTGTATCCCAGTGCTTGATTTGTGCGCCACAATACATCAAAAAGGAAGGTAGACTTGGCTCCTTGTTTCGTTCCGGAACCGACTTCTTCATTATCAAAGCAGGCAAAGACATTGATATTTTTCTGATTACCGGCTGTCAGGAATGCTTTTGCAGAAGTAAATGCACACTCTAAATCATCCAGTCTCGGACATCCAATAAATTCTTCTTCACTTCCCCAGCGTACCGCTTTCATACGGTTATATAAGAAAAGATCCATTCCATAAATATCCTCTGTTTCTACATCCAGTTCTTTTGCAATGATCGCTTTTATCTCGCCGGATTCTTTTACACTGCCGGACAGAACCGGAAGCATGTCGATCTGTTTGTTGTAGGATTTTCCATCGTTTACTTTGCGGTCCATATGAATGGCAAGACTTGGGATCATAAGCAGATCACGATTAATTTTCACTAATTTTGTTTCAATACTGTTTCCATCTTTTACCATAACACGGCCTGCCAACGAAAGCGGTCTGTCGAACCATGTAGAACAGATCATACCGCCGTATCCTTCTGTGTTGAGCACGGTATACTTTCCAGCGACATTTATCTCGATATTTTCTTTTAATTTGAATGTCGGTGAATCGCTGTGGGATGCCGTCACATGAAAGCTGTATTCATCCAAAGCATTTCCTATTTTCAATGCAATAATGCTGGAATTATTTCTTGTGACATAGTATTTTCCGTCTGGTTCCAGATGCCATTTTTCAGCTTCCTTTAATTCCTGGAATCCATCTTTATCCAGCATGGTTTTCAAATTTTGTACCGCATGGAAAGCGGTCGGTGACTGCTCTATAAAATCCGTTAATTCAGTTATCCTGTTTATTTCCATTTTATTATGCCCTCTCTAATTTTTATTATATACACATCATACAGCAGATCGCATTTTCTCACAAGGACTATTCCCAGACGCAATATATGCTTTCCTTATCTGTAAATCATTTTTATGTTTCACTTGACATCTCACTACTATGTGTTACAATATAGTCAATAGCTACTATGTATTGTAAGGTAGTAAATAAAGAATTTGAAAAAAGGATGGTGATTACAATATGTATGACAAGTCACAGCTTATGCGCGGGACACTGGAAGGTTGTATTTTACAGATTCTGTATCGGGAAACCACTTACGGCTACCAGATTGTAACCAGCCTTACAGAGTATGGTTTTGAGGATATTAAAGAAGGAACGATTTATCCACTTCTCGTCAGATTGGAGAAGAAGAATTATATTAGTTCAACTCTGCGTCCGTCTCCTCTTGGACCAAGGCGCAAATACTATTCCATTACCGACGAAGGACTTACCTATCTGCATGGATTTATAAACTGTTGGAATCAGGTGCAGAAATCAGTAAATGAAATCTTAAATATGGAGGAATCATTATGAAACTAACAAAGGAAAATGAAAAAATTATGAGAAAAGCAAAACGATATATCCGTACGTTCCCTCTTTCTACTGAAGAGATTCGTCAGATTGAAGAGGACATTACTGGAATGGCATTAGAATCACAGGAACGAGGAGAAGATTTTATGGAGGTTATCGGAAAACCGATTCGGGAATTCTGTGAAGATCTTGTATATTCCATCGGCGGAATGCAGGCACTTGGCGGCAGAAAATTATTGCGAATCAGCGGAATCTATTTTCAGCTTTATGGACTTCTCGCACTCTTAATGGGACTGGTGACTGTATTTGGTGTTTTTTCTGCGACGGAAATTATTTATTTTTTATACTTGCAGCTTATGTTTTCTTTATGGGATTTTATGCCGAACATGGCTGTAATACACCAGAAAAGGGAAATAAAATCCTTGCACTTGGACTTATTTACCTCATATTCATAGCCGGAAATGACATTTATAATGCCATTATGAGTATTGACAGCCCGATTGAAACGGGTGATTGTATTATTTTCCTTTTCGGGTTGATATTAGATTATCCGATGACGCTTATCTATATCATCGGAGCCAGACGTAACCGAGCACACTCTCCAAATGAAATTTAATATACTGCAACGTATAATCTGCTAATGACAGATTATGCATCCGATTCAAAAAGGCGCCTAGATTGCTCTAAGCGCCTTTTTGAATCGAACAGAAAATAAAATTGCCGTAAATGTAACTGCGATCAAATCTGCGACCGGCTCTGCCATATAAACCGCTGTTGTCTGATCCGCGCGGAAGATCTGCGGAATAATATAGATAAGCGGAATCAGAAGCACGAACTTACGTACAACTGCAACGATAATGGATTCCACAGCTCTTCCAAGTGAATTAAACGCCATCTGGCAGGAAATCTGGATACCGAACAGGAACATCACTGCAAGATATACACGGAGCGCTTTTGCTGTAAATGCAACCAGTGCCGTATCTGTTGTGAAGATTCCGGCAAAAATCTGCGGGAAGAACATGACGCAGCCCCATAAAATAACTGCATAGATCATACTGATCTTTAATAGTAATAAAAAGGCGGCTTTTACACGCTTTACATTTTTTGCGCCGTAATTGTAACTCATGATTGGCTGTGCCCCCTGGCCGAATCCCTGAAGCGGAAGCATTGCAAACTGCATGACGCTTGTAAGGATTGTCATAGCTCCAACTGCCATATCTCCGCCGTATTTCTGAAGCGAAGAATTGAAGCATACCGAAATAACGCTCTCACTTGCCTGCATAATAAATGTTGCAGATCCAAGTGCAAGACACGGTAAAATTACTTTCGGTATCAGTTTCAGATTCTCTTTCCGGATACGGATAAATGTCTTCTTCCCACACAGAAAACTCACGACCCAGATGCAGGAAAGAGCCTGCGAAAGTATTGTAGCAAGCGCCGCTCCTCTCACTCCCATACCCAGTAAAAAGATAAACACAGGATCCAGGATGATATTGGCAACTGCACCAATCAAAACGGAATACATTCCAGTCTTAGCAAATCCCTGTGTCGTAATAAATGCGTTCATACCAAGTGTCAGTTCTACAAACAGCGTTCCAAGTGCATAAAGATTCATATAGCTGTTCGCATAGGGAATTGTATTTTCACTGGCACCGAATGCAAGCAGAAGATCCCGATTCCAGATAATCAAAACTGCTGTCAGTATCAGCGATACAAGAATCTGCATTGTAAAGCAGTTTCCTAAAATCTTCTCTGCCGATTCAGCATCTTTCTTTCCGAGATAAATGGATGCTCTCGGCGAGCCTCCATATCCGACCAGTGCTGCAAATGCAGACACAATCATAATCAGTGGCATGCAGACACCGACTCCTGTCAGTGCCGCCGCACCTACATGTGGGATATGCCCGATATAAATACGGTCCACAATATTGTACAGCATATTGATAATCTGAGCCGCTAGGGTTGGAAGCGCCAGTCTTAATAATAATTTTCCAATTGGTTCTGTTCCTAAAAATTCTTTATCTTCGTTCATGTTCTAACCTTCTGTTCTATATAATCTATATAATGTTGATGTTGCGATGTCTGCAGATAATTACGTACTATGCACTTTCACCACACCTTATCTGATATCATCTTATTTATGATACGGCTCTCCATTGATAATGCGATAACTTCTGTAAATCTGCTCCAGCAAAATGACGCGCATAAGCTGATGCGGAAATGTCATTTTCGAAAAACTGAGTGCATAGTCGGAACGCCTTAAAACTTCCCTTCCAAGTCCGATCGATCCGCCGATCACGAATACCAGGTGGCTTTTCCCCTGGATTCCAAGTGTCTCGATCCGGTCTGCCAGTTCCTCAGAAGTTAACATCTTTCCGCTGATTTCCAGCGTGATGACATATGCATCCTCTTTGATCAGCTTTAAAATCCGCTCGCCTTCTTTTTCGCGGATATTCTCTTCTACTATCTCACTTGCACCATCCGGTGTCTTCTCATCAGCAACTTCCAGAATCTCCAGTTTGCAGTAACGGCTGAGCCGTTTGCTGTATTCTGCAATTGCATCTTTTAGATATTTTTCTTTTATTTTCCCTACGGTTATTATAGTTATTTTCATAGATTCTTTAATTCTCCTTGTGTCTGACAGACAAAAAGTTCATGCAGCGCCCTTGTTGCACTGATATAAGCCGCCTGCTTGTAAAGTGGATTGTCACGATGGAAAAATGCAGTGAATACCTGGTCAAATTCCAGCCCTTTTGCCAGATAAAAGGTTGTCACGGTAAGTCCTTTTTCAAACGCAGATGTATTGCGATCAATATAATGATAATTTTCTCCCCTGTCCTTCAAAATCTGACAGACGGTTAAAGCATCTTCTTCTGTCAGTGTTAAAATGGCAGCAGTCTCGTATTTTTCCAGATTTACATCTATAAGAACCTGATCCAGCAACGCTTCTTTTGAAGCAAATGTCTGTTCTGTAACACCCTGTCCATGACGCATCAGAAGTTCCAGCTCCTGATCGCCGCTCAGTGCTCTTGCATACTCTGCGATCTCGACAGTATTACGATAACTTTTATTCATCTCCAGTTTCCTTACTTTCCGGTCAAAAATCTTCGGAAGAAACCGGGTGACATCCTGTTGCTTTTCATCCATTGTCTGCATGCGGTCGCCGAGGATCGTCATTCTGCACGGGAATAACATGGCAAGAATACTGTACTGCAGATAAGAATAATCCTGCATCTCATCGATGACAAGATGTTTGACATTTTTATGCTGTGTGGCTCCGCACAGGCGGTATTTTAAATATAACATCGGATAGACATCTTCATAAGAAAGGATCCTTTTTTCATATGGCAGATCTGGTAATGTTTCATAACCTGCAAACTCCAGAAAGCGGTTATAAATATGATAAATATCACGTTCCATATACATCTGCCCTGCCTTTTCTTTCAGATATTCCTCTTCTTCCTCGGAGAGTTCCCTGCCTCTTAAAGTCACAAATTCATCTTTAAAATAATCCATGACTGCATCCATTCTTGCGAGCAGCGGTGTATTCTGGAATTTGAAATAAAAGAGAGAGATAATTTCACTCTCTGACTTAGTATATCCTTTATAAGAGATCTCTTTCAGATCAACCAGCTCTTCTTCCAAAAGTGCAAGAAATGCCTCCATCATTCCGATGATCTCCGGTGACTGTTTCAATTCATACTGCTTCTTTGCAGCTGCGTCCGGGAACTGCATCTGATGTTCCAGTTCGTCATAGCGGTCTTCACAGTCATTTACAATACTATGCAGTTCTTTGTATGCAAAAAGATCAAAGCTCATCTCCCGGATGTTTTCTTCTCCAAGTTCCGGCAGAATATGTGAAATATAATCCGAAAACACACTGTTCGGCGATAAGATCAGCACATTTGACGCTTTCAGATGTTCTCTGTCATGATACAGAAGATATGCCACACGATGAAGCGCTACCGATGTCTTGCCACTTCCTGCCACACCCTGGATCACAAGGATCTGGTCTTTGCGGTTACGGATAATTGCGTTCTGTTCCTTCTGGATCGTGCGCACAATATTCTTTAACTGTACATCGCTGTTGCTTCCAAGCTCCTGTTTTAAAATCTCATCATCAATCTTCGTATCGCTCTCAAAGGCATAGATCATTTTTCCCTTACGGATCTTATACTGCCACTTGGATGCAATCTTTCCTGTGATCGTACCGGATGGCGCCTCATAGGAAGCTTCTCCGGCATCATAATCATAGAAAAGTCCACAGACCGGCGCACGCCAGTCATAGATCAGCGGACACATACCTGCTTCCGGCGCAAAATTTCCGATTCCAATATAAAATGGCTCCGATTCGTCTTCTCCATCATAGATGAAATCCACTCGTCCAAAAAAAGGGTCATCCATGAGCCTTGCAATTCTCTGCTGCATGCGCAGTTTTTCCTGATTTGCATTCACCTGATGCAAAAGTGCCTGCTGATTATCATAATCTTCATATCCATACTGGTCCATCTCGGTATAATTTTCCCAGTAATAGTCATGCATCTGGCGGATCTCCTGTTCCCCGGCAGTCAGATCCTCTTTCAGTTCATCCATCTTTTTATGTAATTTTTCTAATACGTCTTCTAAAAAAAGTTCTCCGTCAAAGCGGATATCCTCAAGGTTCTGTCCCATAGCTGTTCGTGTCCTTTTATTTATTGTAACTTTCTGATATACAGCACTTTTATCCCAGTGCCACATCCAGAATCATCATTAATACGAATCCTGCTGCAAATCCGATGGTTCCAATATTACTGTGTTCACCTTCCGCTGCCTCCGGAATCAATTCCTCAACGACAACATAGATCATCGCCCCTGCCGCAAATGCAAGCAGATACGGCAATCCCGGTGTAATAAAAGAAGCAAATAATACAGTAATCCCACCCGCGATCGGTTCAACGATTCCAGAAAGCATACCATAGAAAAATGCCTTTCCACGTCCATTTTCACTTCTTATTGGCAGAGAGACAATAAATCCCTCCGGAAGATTCTGGATTGCAATACCAATAGATAGAGCAAATGCTCCCGCCAGAGTTATATTGGTATTGCCGCTGACGATGCCGGCAAATATGGCACCGCTGGATATTCCTTCCGGAATATTATGAATCGTTACAGCAAGAATCAGCATCGTTGATTTTTTCAGACTGCATGCCGGGCCTTCTGCCTCCTCGCATCCGATGTGCAGATGTGGAATAGCCCGGTCCAGAATCAGCAAAAACAGGATTCCGATAATGAATCCAACCGCAGCCGGAAGAAATGCAAGCCTGCCCATTGCCCCGCTCATCTCCATTGCAGGTATCAGAAGAGACCACACAGAGGCTGCAACCATTACTCCCGCTGCGAATCCGAGCAGCGATTTCTGGATCAACGGTTTTAATTCATTTTTCACAAAAAATACGCAAACTGCGCCAAGAGTTGTTCCGATAAAAGGAATGATAAGTCCTAAAAATACAGTCATAAATACTCCTTTCTGCTTGCTGTTTCCATCACGTCATATTTCAAAATTATACCACACCCAGAAAAAAAGACAAGGCACAGAATTACCTGTCCTTGTCTTTTCGTCTTCATAATCTTAATGATTAATGTCTGTATAAAACTTTAAGATTTTTATATGTTCTATTTGGATAATGCTTCGTGGATACCCTTTGCTCCTGCTTTACCGGCTCCCATAGCAAGGATAACTGTAGCAGCTCCTGTAACGGCATCTCCGCCGGCAAATACAAATGCTTTGGAAGTCTGTCCGTTGTCTTCTTCGGCAACGATGCATCTTCTCTTGTTTGTCTCCAGACCTTTTGTTGTAGAAGCAATCAGTGGGTTCGGAGAAGTACCAAGAGACATGATCACTGTATCCAGGTCAATATCATACTCAGATCCAGGAATCTCAACTGGACGTCTTCTTCCGGATGCATCAGGCTCACCAAGTTCCATCTTCACAACTTTCATACCTTTCACCCAACCGTTCTCATCAACGAGAATCTCTTTCGGATTGGTAAGAAGATCAAAGATGATACCTTCTTCTTTTGCATGGTGAACTTCTTCTGCTCTTGCCGGAAGCTCTGCTTCGCTTCGACGATATACAACATGTACTTCTGCGCCAAGACGAAGTGCCGTTCTCGCAGCATCCATAGCTACGTTACCACCACCGACAACTGCAACTTTCTTGCCTGCTGCGATCGGTGTATCATAAGAATCATCAAATGCTTTCATCAGGTTACTTCTGGTCAGATATTCATTTGCAGAGAATACGCCATTTGCAGTTTCTCCTGGAATACCCATAAACATTGGAAGTCCGGCTCCTGATCCGATAAATACTGCTTCGAAGTTCTCTTCTTCCATTAACTGGTCAATCGTTGTAGATTTACCGATTACAACGTTTGTCTCGAACTTAACACCGAGTTCTTTTACTTTCTCAATCTCTTTCTTAACAACTTTCTGCTTTGGAAGACGGAATTCAGGAATACCATATACAAGCACACCCCCGAGTTCGTGAAGTGCCTCAAATACAGTTACTTCATATCCTAATTTGGCAAGATCTCCTGCGCAGGTAAGTCCGGACGGACCGGAACCGATCACTGCAACTTTGTGACCATTGGTCTTCTCAGCTTTTTCAGGTTTAATATCATGTTCCAGTGCATAATCTGCAACGAATCTTTCCAGTTTACCTATAGATACGGCGTCGCCTTTGATTCCACGAATACATTTGCACTCACACTGTGATTCCTGTGGACATACACGTCCGCAGATTGCAGGAAGTGCAGAAGACTCACCGATTACTTTATATGCGCCTTCGATATCTCCTTCTTTTACTTTTGAGATAAATCCCGGAATGTTGATCGATACTGGACATCCCTGGATACATCTTGCATTCTTACAGTTCAGGCAACGTGTAGCTTCTTCCATTGCCTCTTCCTGATTATATCCATAACAAACTTCTTCGAAATTCGTAGCTCTTACTTTTGGATCCTGTTCTCTGACAGGCACTCTTTTTAATACATCTGCCATTAGTTCTCACCTCCGCACTGGCCACATCCACCGTGATGGGTGTCACCTTCCTGTAATTTTAACATCGCACGACCTTCCTGTGTCTTATACATCTGCTGTCTCTTCATAGCGTTGTCAAAATCAACGAGATGTCCGTCAAATTCCGGTCCGTCTACGCATGCGAATTTTACTTCTCCGCCTACAATCAGACGACAGGCTCCACACATACCGGTTCCGTCTACCATGATCGGATTCATACTTACAACTGTCGGGATCTCCAGTTTCTTTGTAAGCAGGCATACGAATTTCATCATGATCATTGGTCCGATTGCGATACAGACATCGTATTTGTTGCCTTCTTCTACAAGCTGTTCGATCTTTGTTGTAACCATACCTGCATGACCATAAGATCCATCATCTGTACATGGATAATAATTTCCTGCAGCTGCCTCCATCTGGTCTTCCAGAATTAAGAGGTCTTTTGTCTTGGAGCCGATGATAACATCCACATCGATTCCATGCTCTTTCATCCATTTTACCTGTGGGTATACCGGTGCGGCTCCGACACCACCACCGACAAATAAGATTTTCTTCTTTTTCAGTTCTTCCAGATCTTCATGAATAAATTCAGATGGACATCCAAGCGGTCCTGTGAAATCGCGGAAATAATCTCCGGCTTTCATCTCTGTCATCTTTGTTGTAGATGCTCCTACCGGCTGGAATACAATTGTAATCGTTCCGGCTTCTCTGTCATAATCACAAATTGTAAGTGGAATACGTTCCCCTTTTTCATCCATCTTAACGATAACGAACTGTCCCGGTTCACAGTGACGTGCAACACGTGGAGCTTCGACATCCATAAGATAAATGTTCGCAGCCAATTTCTCAGCTTTCAATATCTTGTACATCTTTCTTCCTCCTCGAATATAATCCTTTTATCATAATAAAATATTTTTAGAAAAATAGCAAGCAATACATCCTGTTTTTGTACAATTGTTTTGCAGTAATTCTCTTCTTTTGACTATTTATTATAATTATATACTTATAGATAAACATTTAACATTCATCAAATGCAGCCTGACGGACACATAAATGTTATATTTTTTATATTGCCCTGACGGCGATAAAAGAAGGAAGCGGAGTCAGGTTCCGCTTCCTTCCTTATGTATGGTAATTGGAAAAATGCCGAATTAAAAGTCAACTTCTGTTCCGTAATAAATGCATGTAAATAACTTTTCCATTGTTGCCGGATCGATGGCTCTTGGGTTAGATCCTGTACAGGCATCACCAACAGCATTTTCAGCGATTGTAGCAATCTTCTCTTTGAATTCATCTTCTTTGATTCCGAACTCTTTTAATGTTGCCGGAATGTTAAGTTTTACATTGAATGCCTGGATCTTCTCACACAAACTATTGATCAGTGCCTTTTCTGAAGCTCCCGGAAGTCCTACTTTACGTGCGATCTCCGCATAACGTTTTGCTGCGATCGGATCTTTTGCATTGTATTTGATTACATATGGCAGATACATTGCATTCGCAAGACCATGTGTGATATGACCGGTTGAGAAGACTGCACCCGTCTTATGTGCCATAGAGTGGACAATTCCAAGTAATGCATTGGAAAATGCCATTCCTGCGAGACACTGTGCGTCATGCATCTGTGCTCTTGCTTCCATATTTCCGTTGTAAGATGCCGGCAGGTAATCGAATACCATTTCAATTGCCTGGATTGCAAGTGGATCTGTATATACACAGTTCAGAGTAGATACATAAGCTTCAATCGCATGTGTCAGTGCATCCATTCCTGTATATGCAACCTGTTTTGCCGGAAGTCCTTCTACCAGTTCTGAATCAACGATTGCTACATCTGGTGTGATATTGAAATCTGCCAGAGGGTATTTGATTCCTTTTGCATAATCTGTGATAACGGAGAATGCCGTAACCTCTGTTGCCGTTCCCGATGTAGACGGAATCGCTGCAAATTTTGCTTTCTGTCTTAATTCCGGGAAACTGAACGGTGTGATCAGATCTTCAAATGTAATGTCCGGATATTCATAAAATGCCCACATTGCTTTTGCAGCATCGATTGGTGATCCTCCACCCATAGCAACGATCCAGTCCGGTTCGAACTCCTGCATTGCTTTTGCACCTTTCATTACAGTTTCTACAGATGGATCAGGTTCTACACCTTCAAACAACTGGACTTCCATACCAGCTTCTTTCAAATAACCGACAGCCTTGTCCAGAAATCCCTGTCGCTTCATAGAACCGCCGCCTACTACGAGGATTGCTTTTTTACCTTTTAAATTCTTAAGTTCTTCCAAACATCCTTTGCCGTGATATACGTCTCTTGGTAATGTAAATCTTGCCATTGTTCGCATCTCCTTTTCTTAAGATATATTATTTTGTTAATTCTTTAACGCAATTATATATCTGTTAAAAAAATAACGCAATAGTTTTTTAATAACTTTTTGCACTTATTTTCGTACAATCTTTTTTCATATCGTCATAACAAAATAGAATGTGCCAAGGCATTTTCTTGCGGTAAGCGCTGTTGCTTATTACACTCTGCCATTTCACGTGAGTGCGCGTCCTTCCGGAGAGTTTTTACGTAGTAGAAACGAAACTATTACACAAAAAAGGACACATGATAAGCTTCACTTTCCATGTGTCCCTGCTCATTTCTTATATTATCTTTTTGCTTTATTCTGACATCGATCCTACTCAGAAGCTCCTCCCTTTCCGGTGATCACACGGTTGGAACGGCTTCCGGTTGTTGTATCTGTTCCCAATCCGTCAGTATTACTGTCGGACGTAGATATATCCGAAGAATCGCTGTTACTTCCGGATATATTGGATGAGGTATCTGAATTGCCCTTCGAGCTGCTGAGATCCAGCACGTAATTACGTGTTGTAACACCACTTGAACGTCCGTCACTGTTTACAAGAATCGCCTTAAACAATGTCTCGCCCTCCGGCATCTTAATCGGCCCGGTATATTTCTTTGAGGATGTTGTCGGTGTCTTTCCATTCATCGTATAGTATGCCGTATATCCATCCGGTACTTTAATTTCAATCGTCTGACTACTTTCGTACTGTCCGGTAGACGGTGAAATAGCCGGTGCTTCCTCAATCGGGAACACAATCTTATACACCTTCTGTGCAGTGCCGCTCGGTATCCCTTTTTTATTGACAGCAATTGCACGCACGTCATTTTCCCCTTCTTCAAGCTGAATCGGTTCTTTGTATTTGTCGCTGTCAAATGTCGGATCCGTTCCATCGGTTGTATAATAAATCGTCATTCCTTTACCGGCAGTAAGTGTCACCTGCTGTACATCGTCATATGTCTTTTTATCATCCAGACTGTATGTTGGTCTGTCAATATCATATTCTGACAACTGTTCCTGTACAGAATCATCAGCGTCATCGAGAAGTTCCGGAATCTTAAGTGTCTGGTCTGTATCCAGATAAAACTGGAAACAGGCATCATAAAGGTCCGCATTTCCTGACTGCGAATCAATCGCGTCCAGGAATACATTCTCTGCCTTGTCATCTTCATCCTGACCGAGATATGTCTTTGCAAGACCGCTATAAGCCTCCGGCCGTTGCTTATTCTTTTTGATCGCTCTTTTAAAATAACTTTCCGCTTTTGAATATTCCTGATTCTTAAGTGCATTATTACCACTTCTTACAATTCCCGTATAGGAATTGATGTAAAGTGCATAACTGATACCAGCGATCGCAGCAATACAAAGAATAAGAACAAGAATGACAATCCGGCGCTTTCTCCTAAGTCTTGCCATCTTCTGTTCTTTCTTCTTACGACTCACAGACCTTTTACCGCCTCCGGTACGGTCTGCAATCTGACCGGTACGTCCGGTTCTGCCTGTATTTCCTGTTCTTCCGGTCTGGCGAAGCACCGTAGTTTTACCAGTTGCCCGGATAGATGTATCGCCCGTCACACGCGTATTCATCGTTCGTCTTGTCGTGCGGGCAGATACTCCTGTTATTCTACCGGTTGCGCCAGATCTTCCGCTGGTACGTCCACCCGTATTACTTCGGACATCCACCCGGGTACGGTCATATGCCAGATAATCCGGATCTTCTTTCCCTTCATTTTGTTCATCTATCGAAAACCGAACCTGCTCGGTTAACATATCATCAAGAGGATTATAATCAGGAACAATACGGACTTCATTCCCACATGCATCACAATACAACACACCATCCGGTATCTCATGTCCGCAGAATTTACATTTCATGATTCATCATGTCCTCCTCCCTGTATATTTTCTCGAAACTCCACTATTATACTTCAAAGTTTTTCTGCTTGCAACTGGAAACTTATGATTTTTTTGTAATATACTGCTCAAATTCCTCCGCAGACATCAAAATCTTTCGTGGTTTCGTGCCTTCTTCGCCGCCTACAACTCCGGCTTCACAAAGCTGATCCATAATGCGCGCTGCACGATTAAATCCAATCTTAAACGTACGCTGCAACATACCAATAGACGCCTTGTCCTTTTCAATGATCAGTCTTCCGGCCTCTATAAAATGCACATCCGTCTCCCCGGTATCTGCACTTCCGATGCTTCCACTTCCGATCTCCGAAGTATTCACATGGTTTACAACGTTTTCATCATATCCGGAATCATCATTATGTGATTTCAGATACTCCACAACATCCTGCACTTCTTTATCTGTTACAAACGCACCCTGTACTCTGGCTGGTTTCTGATAACCGGACGGGTAGAAAAGCATATCACCTTTTCCAAGCAGTTTCTCTGCTCCGTTCATATCGATGATTGTTCTGGAATCAACACCGGATGATACGGAAAATGCAATTCTTGACGGCATATTTGCCTTGATCAGTCCGGTAATAACATTTACGGATGGACGCTGTGTTGCAACAACCAGATGGATTCCGGCTGCACGGGCAAGCTGCGCCAGACGGCAGATTGCTTCTTCTACATCTCCCGGCGCTACCATCATCAGATCTGCAAGCTCATCTACGATAATGACAATCTGTGGCATCAGAACCGGTTTTGCCGGTTCACCCTCAGCTGGTTCCGGCATTGCTTCTACTTTCGCATTGTAGCCTTTCATATCACGTACATTGTATTCTGCGAATGCCTGATATCTTCGCGTCATCTCTGCAACCGCCCAGTTAAGAGCACCTGCTGCTTTCTTCGGATCGGTCACAACCGGAATCATCAGATGCGGAATCCCGTTATATACACTTAACTCTACAACTTTCGGATCAATCATGATAAGCTTCACTTCATCTGGTCTTGCTTTATATAAAATACTCATAATGATTGTGTTGATGCAGACAGATTTACCGGAACCGGTTGCACCTGCGATCAGAAGATGTGGCATCTTCGCAATATCCGTCACAACAACTTTGCCACCGATATCTTTTCCAGCTGCAAATGAAATATTTGACGGACTGTTCTGGAACTCTCCTGTCTCCAGCAAATCACGGAGCATAACTGCGGAATTTTCCTTATTCGGAACTTCAATTCCGACTGCCGCTTTTCCGGGAATCGGCGCCTCGATACGAATGTCTGCCGCTGCAAGATTCAGTTTGATATCATCGGCAAGCCCAACAATCTTGCTAACTTTAACCCCCATCTCCGGCTGTAACTCGTACCGTGTTACCGCAGGGCCGCAGCTTACATTCGTCACTGTAACCTGGACTCCGAAATTCTGCAGTGTCTGCTGTAACTTCATTGCGGTCTCTCTAAGGCTTGCATCAGATTCTCCACCTTTATTCTTTCCTCGTTTCAAAAGTGAGATTGGTGGGAACTGATATGCTTTCTTTGATTTTCTCTCTCCTGAAGCAACCGTAGCCGCAACCTGTGCAGTCTCCTTCGCCAGTTCTGCAGCCGCTTCACGTGTTTTGCGTCTGCGCGGTTTCTCTTCCTGAACATCTGCGTCTGCCACTGACGGCATCTCATTCTTATCAGCCGGCATAGACGCATCATCCCCGCGGTGGATCACGAACTGTGGTTCTGCTGAAACTTCATGCATATCTTCGTGTGCCGGTGTTTGTCCGCCGCCAAGTGTTGTATCAAACGAAACACCTTCCACATGCTTCTCACTGCGCTTACTTTTTCCGACACTCTTTGGTGGTTTCTCTGCCTGGAATTTCTTCTGTTCTAGCACTTCTTTTGCTTTCTGTTCACGCAGTCGCTCCCGCTCTTTACTGCGTTCTTCCCGGCGCTCTTTTGCAATCTTCCTTCTTCTGGCAGAATCTTCTTTTGCTTTGCCGTATGCTCGGTCTCCACTTTCTTTTACTCCCTTAAGCAAAGACTTTCCAGTCATAATGACAAAACAAATGATCATGAAAATAAGAACAACAACATATGTACCTGCGACTCCGATAACCGGTGCCAGTACATTCGTAATCTTTTCGCCGATGATACCTCCGATCTTGTCCACCAATTCCAGAAGTGCGCAGGTCAGGACAACAAATATAAGTCCTGCCGCTGTCTTTAAATATGCATTTACATTCCCTTTGTTTGAGATAAGAAATGCAACAATTCCAAATAATAGAAACGGAACTACATAGGCAACTGCTCCAAATGCATAATATAATCCGTGGGAAGCCTTTGCTCCCGCCGAGCCGCCCAGGCCGAAATTACTGAGCATGATCAGAATGCTGACTGCCAGTGTCAGCCAGATTGTCACTTCATCCCGCAGGAAACTCTGTTCCTGTTTTTTCTTTTTGGTCTGCCTTGTACTCCTCTTTTTCCTTGACTTTGCAGCCATTTATATTCCCCCTTATTCTTGGCAATACTATTATTAGTATAGCATTATTAAGAAGGGATGTCATTACGTTTTTTTGCTCTTTTTTGCTTCTCCTGCGCGATCATTTCATGCAGTTTGCCAAGTGCATCCTTAAGTCCCCCAACCGCATCGATCAGACCTTCCCTCACAGCATCTTCACCTTCCAGCAAAGTACCGACATCTTTTACAAGTTCTGTAGGATTGAGCATTAATTTTTCAATTCTCTCCTGACTCATTTTCGAATGATCTGAAAGAAACCGGGTGATCCGATCCTGTGTTTTCAGCATATTGCGAAGGCTCTGTTCCACGCCGATAAACATGCCGTTCGTACGCACCGGATGAACAACCATCGTGCCGCTTGGAACAATAAAAGAATATCTGGCTGATACTGCAAGCGGTCCGCCGATAGAATGGCTGCCTCCAAGAACAAGCGATACGGTAGGCTTGCTGAGCGATGCGATCATCTCTGCAATAGAAAGCCCCGCTTCCACGTCACCGCCCAGTGTGTGCAGAAGCACAAGCAGTCCATCAATCTCTTCGCTGTCTTCTATTTCCGCAAGCACCGGGAGAAGATGCTCATATTTCGTTGCCTTTGTATTGCCTGATACTGCCTCATGACCTTCGATCTCGCCAATAATCGTCAGTAATTTAATCCTGTCTTTCTCTTTATTTGTTCCCAGATCAAGACTCCCCATTTCTTTGATCTGTTCTCTCTCTTCTGACTGCTTCTGATCCATAAAAAACACCTCCATACTTCTTTATTGTTAGTATGAAGGTGTCCTGTTATTTTTATTCGTAAATCAGAAAATTAAGCCTGCTCAAGAGCCTGTGCAAGATCCGCAATAATATCTTCTGCATTCTCGATTCCGACGCTGAAACGGATCAGATCCGGCTGTACGCCAGCTTCTTTCAGTTCCTCATCATTCATCTGTCTATGTGTGTGGCTTGCCGGATGCAGCACACAACTTCTCGCATCCGCTACATGTGTCACGATCGCGATCATCTTCAGGCTGTCCATCATGCGTACAGCAGCATCTCTTCCGCCTTTTAAGCCGAATGTGATTACACCACAGGTTCCGTTCGGCATATACTTGGATGCCAGATCGTAGTATTTGTCACCTGGCATGGACGGGCAGCAAACCCATGCAACCTTTTCGTGGTTTTTCAGATATTCAGCTGCTTTTAAAGCATTCTCACAATGTCTCGGTACACGCAGATGTAAAGTCTCCAGTCCGATATTCAGAAGAAATGCATTCTGCGGTGCCTGGATTGAACCAAGGTCACGCATTAACTGAGACGTTGCTTTTGTAATATAGGCGCCTTTTCCAAATCTCTCTGTATAGACAATTCCATGATACGTCTCATCCGGCGCAGTCAGTCCCGGGAATTTGTCTTTGTGCGCTTCCCAGTCAAAATTACCACTGTCTACGATTGCCCCACCGACACAGGATGCATGTCCATCCATGTACTTTGTTGTAGAATGTGTAACGATATCTGCTCCCCACTCAAACGGGCGGCAGTTGACTGGAGTTGCAAATGTATTATCCACGATAAATGGAACTCCATGTGAATGTGCAGCTTTGGCAAATTTCTCCAGATCAAGTACAACAAGCGCCGGATTGGCGATCGTCTCACCGAATACAACTTTTGTATTCTCCTGGAATGCTGCATTTAACTCTTCTTCGGAACATTCCGGATCAACAAATGTTGCATCCACACCCATTTTCTTAATCGTATGGGCATACAGGTTATAGGTGCCTCCATAAAGCGCAGATGCGCATACGATATGGTCTCCTGCTTCTACAATATTCATAATTGCGTAAAAGTTTGCAGCCTGTCCGGATGAAGTCAGCATTGCGGCAACACCGCCTTCCAGATCACAGATCTTTGCTGCTACAGCATCATTTGTCGGATTCTGCAGACGTGTATAAAAATATCCGGATTCCTCCAGATCAAACAGTCTGCCCATCTGCTCACTGCTGTTATACTTAAATGTTGTGCTCTGATAAATCGGAAGCACTCTCGGTTCCCCATTTCCCGGTTCATAACCGGACTGAATACATTTGGTTTCCAGTTTGTAATCACTCATTTCCTTTTCCTCCTGACTATACCTTATAATATTCTGATATTTAGATATACTGCATTTTAAGATTCTGTACCATCTGCATATATAATGCCTGGCACTGTGCTTTCTTCCCTTGCTCGATCAGTTGCACGCATGGTAGCAAATATTTACAATACAGTTGCTTATAGATGGCAGCTGCATCTTTCTGCATATTTAAAATCATCACAATTCCCGGCGCGACCTCATAGTAGTCCTTTATAATACTACGTCCTTCATCCGTCTGCATCAGATATTCATCTCGGAATCTGCGCATCACTTGCATTTCATAGCAGTCGTCTTCTTTCTGCATATGTTCACACACTGCTGTAGTGATATAACATAGTTTGCTGCGAAATCCTTCCGCAATATCATCATAAGAAGAATGAGAAAGTGTTAAGGATGTAACCTTCTTCTCATTCCATACTTCTACAATGCGACGGGACAGTTTCTCGCAATCTTCATTTCTGGAGTAATTCAGAAACGGAATAACATATACTGCCATATTCATATTATAATCTACACCCAGACGCTCTCTGTTTTTTTTCGCTTCTTTCTGCATCTTATCATACGCATAAGCTGGAATCACCTGCGAAAGTTTTTCTATTAGCGCATCTTTCTCCTCATCTTCTGTCTCAGCTAAAAGCTGCTCAAGACTTACAAGTACAGGGCGGTATTTCAAATATCCTTTTTCAAAAACTCCGTTGTATGTTTTTCTGCGAAAGCCTTTGACATGTGTCAACATCTCGTCAAACAGCTCTTGCAGTGTCTTTTCTATATTGTCCATGCTTCTCCTCCGAAGTTTCCAGATATCCTATTCATCCCAGTTGTGATATACATCCTGTACATCATCGTCATCATCCAGCATATCCAGTGTCTTCTGAATGCTTGCAATATCTTTTGCATCTGTCAGTTCTACATATGTCTGCGGGATCATAGTTACTTCAGCGGAAGCCATAGCGATTCCTGCATCTTCAAGAGACTGACGTACTTCACTGAATGTATCCGGATCTGTAACAACTTCATAGCTGTCTTCCTCTTCTATAAAATCATCTGCACCCGCATCCAGTGCCTGCATCATCAGCTCATCTGCGTCCCCTTCATATTCCTCTTTATCAATGATAATCTGACCTTTGCGGTCAAACATGAAGGATACACATCCAGGAGTTCCGACATTACCGTTTCCTTTAGTAAATGCATTCTTAACATTCGTAGCTGTACGGTTTCTGTTATCTGTCAGTGTCTCTACAATAATAGCTGTTCCGTTTGGTCCATATCCTTCATATGTAATATGCTCATAATTCGCTGCATTGGCATCTCCGGATGCTTTCTTGATATTTCTGTCGATTGTATCATTCGGCATATTATTAGCTTTTGCTTTAGCAATAACATCACGAAGTCTGCTGTTGTTAGCAGGATCTGAACTTCCTCCTTCTTTTACTGCAACGGCAAGCTCTTTACCGATTTTTGTAAAAATCTTTCCCTTTGCTGCATCATTTTTCTCTTTCTTATGTTTGATATTGGCAAATTTTGAATGTCCAGACATAAATCTTATCTCTCCTTGTATCTATTCTTAATTATTTCACATCGTTTTATTCTAGCACTATTCAAGTACTTTTTCAATCTTAACTCTCTGTATTGTATTATTATCTACGGATAAGATTGTAAATCGGTAGGAATTGTAGAGAACTGAGCAGTTTTCATCCTCTCCGGGAATACGTTCAAGTTGCCGGATCAGGAATCCATTTAACGTGTCACATTCCTCTTCCTCAAAAGAAATCTGCAGAATATCTTCCAGATCTTCCAGTTCCGTCAGCCCATCCACAAGGTAGCTTCCGTCCAACTGCGCATGGATCATCTCTTCTTCTTCGTCGTATTCGTCCAGAATATTTCCAACAATCTCTTCCAGAATATCTTCCATCGCAACAAGACCGGAAGTCTGTCCATATTCATCCAGAACGATAACAATGTGATTTTTCTTTGTCTGCATTTCTTTAAATAATTTATCAATACTTTTCGTCTCTGGTATGAAGGAAACCGACCTTATATATGTATCCAATTCTTTTACCGGACGTTTTCTGAGCGATTCATCCAGATAACAGGTCGCCGCCTCCCGCAGATGGATAAAACCGATGATCTGGTCTATATCCTCCTCGTAAATCGGGAAGCGGGAATAGCTCTCTCCCAGCATGAACTGAAATGCATTTTCCAGTGTTTCTGTCGCATCAATCGCAATGATATTTTTCCGGTGTGTCATAATATCCTTTGCATCTTTGTCCATATAACGGAAGATATTGCGGATCAGACCTGCCGCCTTTCGTATCTGTGCTTCGTCCATCTCATCATCGAGTTTGAGACTCTGCCTGATCCGTTGAAATAAACTTTTCTTTTCCATAGTAAATTATCTTGTACTCCTTTTCTATGTATGAAGACTGAGACTGATTTTCAGTGCTTCATCAACTTTTGTCATAATATTTTTATCCAAGTGGCATACCAGATCTTTTAACCGCTGCTTATCGATCGTGCGAATCTGTTCCAGAAGGATTACTGAATTTTTCACTAGCTGGTACTGCCTTGCATCAATCTCCACATGCGTAGGAAGTTTTGCCTTATTCATCCTGGACGTGATCGCTGCACAGATCACAGTCGGACTGTGCCTGTTACCTGTGTCATTCTGAATAATTAAAACCGGCCGGATTCCTCCCTGTTCTGATCCAACAACCGGACTTAGATCCGCATAATATATATCACCGCGTCTTACCTGCACGTCTTCTTCACACTCCGCTCAAATTAAGATACTTTCAGTATTCCCATATTTTTCGGATGTATGCTTTTCTTTTATATTATGCGAAACAATCAGCCTGCTCTACAACTTTTCCGTCACGGATATATTCTCTCGGAATCCGCTTTCCGAGGTCACATACAAATTCATAGTTGAATCTTCCTGACAGCTCACTTAATGTCTCTACCGGCAGGAATTCGTCTCCGTCATGTCCGACAAGTGTGATCTTATCACCAAATTTCACGTCATCAATCTCTGTCGCATCCACCATAAACTGATCCATGCAGACACGTCCGATGATCGGTGCTTTCTTTCCGTGGATCAGGACATAACCTTTGTTGGACAGACTTCTCGGATAACCGTCTCCGTAGCCGACCGGAACCGTAACAATCTTTGTCCTTTTTGTTGTCCTATAAGTTCCGCCATAACTTATCAACTCATCCGGATCTTCCCATTTTACATATGCAACGTGACTGATCAGTTCCAATGCCGGCATCAACGCAACGTTTTCCTTATGAACTTCCTCAGACGGATACATACCATAAGTGGAAATACCTGCACGAACAAGGTTCAGATTATCTTCTTTGCAGTCAATGATCCCTGCACTGTTGCAGCAGTGATAATAAGTAAAATATACTTTCTTTTCATCCAGTGCATGTTTCATCCGCATATATTTCTCAAACTGACTGTTTGTATATGTTTTATCTGTCTCATCAGCTTTGGAGAAATGTGTAAACATTCCTTCCAGTACAAGTCCCGGAAGTTTGCTGATTCTTTCAATCGTATCAGCGCTTTCGTCATTGATTTTGAATCCGATTCTTCCCATACCGGTATCCAGTTTGATATGTACATAAGCTTTTTTGCCAAGTTTCACGGCAAGATCAGACAGTTCTTTTGCCATCTCTTCTGTATATACTGTCATTCGAATCTCGTTATTGATAAGATCTTCTCTCTGATCCTGGAAGACGCATCCAAGAATCAAGATCGGTTTTGTCACATCTGCTTTACGAAGTAATACTGCTTCATCTAATGTAGCAACTGCAAATCCCCATACATAAGATTTTGGCTCCAGCAGATGTGCTACCTGAGCAGCACCGTGTCCATACGCATCTGTCTTAATAACAACGATCATCGGAACATTTTCCTGTAAATTATTCTTCATATTCTCTACGTTTGATTCAATTGCATCCAGATTGATTCTTGCACACACTCTTGTATAATTTTTCATTGTTCTTCCTCCTTATAAATTACTATTTGTAATGTCTGTTGTTGCAAGGTTCTCAAGCAGATCCCTTGCCAGAATACTGTAACGGTTCTTCTCTCTCGCAGCTGTTTCACCACTTAGTCCATGTATATAAGTTCCGAGAGTTGCCGCCTCGAATGTACTGATTCCCTGTGCCAGAAGTCCGGCGATCACACCGCAAAGCACATCTCCGGAACCGCCTTTTGCCAGCGCCTGACAGCCACTTGTATTGACACAGGTCCGTTTTCCGGCTTCTCCGATCAACGTTCTTGAATCTTTCAGGACACAGGTAACGTTCCATTCTTCCGTCAGAGATTCCAGCACCTGCTGTCTGTTAGCTCTGATTTCAGGAACAGAAAGTCCGGTCAGTCTGGACATCTCTTTCATATGCGGAGTCAGGATAAAACTTCCTTCTGTAAGATATTCTGTATATTTCAAATGCTCCGCAAGCAGATTCAGTCCATCTGCATCGATCACACATGCTACTTCCACATTGGACAATACGGTTTTTAAAATCTTCTTTGCAGTCTTGGATCTGCTAAGTCCGGAACCAATGCATACCGCATCTGCGTGGCTTAAAAGCCGTTTCACTTCTTCCTTGTCAAATTCTGTATAGGTTGTGATGATTGCTTCCGGCAGGAGTGCCTGTAAAATGATCCGGTTCGATTCCTCCGTATAAATCTGTACCAGTCCGGCTCCTATCCGATAAGCTGCCATTGCATTAAGAAATGCAGCTCCGCTCATCCCTTTACTTCCGGCGATCACAAGCAGCCTTCCATAAGTACCCTTATTGGAATCTTCTGGTCTGTCCGGCAGCATTCTGATATATTCCTCTCTGTCCGGCAGATATGCAATGTTCTTGTTCTTCTCCATCGTCCGGAGTGATATTCCGATATCTGTCACTGTGACTTTACCTGCATATTCTTTTCCCGGATAAAAGATAAGTCCGATCTTCTCAACCTGAAACGTCACTGTATAATCTGCGCGGAATGCAATACCAAGCACACAACCATTTCCGGCATTGATTCCCGATGGAATATCCACTGCAACTTTTGTTCCGGACGCTTCATTCATCCACTCAATAACTTCCCGGTAATGCCCGGTTACTTCCCGACTCAGACCAACACCGAATATAGCATCAATGATCAGGCTGTATGTGCCATCCGGGTAATGGTCGCAGATCGATCCTCCAATGCTATCAAAAAGCTTCCACTGATACCGGCATTCCGCACTTAAATGTGCCGGATTCCCCGCCATAAAAACAGTAACCGCACATCCTTCTTCTTTTAAAAGTCTCGCAATAGCAAAACCATCTCCGCCATTGTTTCCCGATCCACAGACAATCAGAACATCTGTAAAATCCAGCTTTTCCTTTTTCATGGAATCAATACAACTCCTCGCCGCACGTTCCATCAGTTCCAGTGAGGGGATACCGAGATTCTCTATCGTATCCTTATCTGCCGCCTTCATACTGTCTCCATCCGGTAAAAACCTCATATGCTCATCTCCCTAATATAATCGTACTTATGACACCTGCGGAGTCACAAAACCTTACATCTGCTTACTGACAAGCTCACATGAATGCAGGTTTTTCTGCTCAGGTATCATATAAAAAGGACGTATAAAAACAAGCCTGTATACACATGCCTGTTTCTATACGTCTGCTTTTACTAGTTCTTTCCTTTTTTGCGCTGGTCTTCATTATAACGACTGATGTTATAAGATAACTGCATCAGACTCTCTGACAAATGCACATTCTCAACAATGATATTATCCGGCAGATTGAGGTCTGTATGTGCAAAGTTCCAAATCGCGCGCACGCCGTTCTCCACAAGCATATTCGCAACTTCGATTGCCTTCTCTTTTGGAATTGTAAGTACAGCAATCTCTACATCATTCTTCTGGACAAAGGACTTCAACTCGTCCATCATGCGGATCGGCACTCCACGAATCGCAACCCCCTCCAGACGCGGATTTACATCAAAAATTCCGGTCAGGATAAATCCACGTTTTTCAAACGCTGCATAATTTGCAAGTGCCTGTCCCAAATTACCTGCACCAATGATTATGATCTTATGATCTTCTTCCAGTCCCAAGATTTTGCCGATCTCTGTATATAGATATTTGACATTATAGCCGTATCCCTGCTGTCCGAATCCTCCGAAATTGTTAAGATCCTGACGAATCTGAGACGCAGTAACCTTCATCCTTTTGCTCAGATCGTTAGAAGAAATACGTTCTACCCCATTTTCAAGGAGTTCTCCTAAATATCTATAATATCGCGGCAAACGTCGGATGACTGCCTGTGATATTCCTCGATTATCCAATTTTTTCACCTTCCCATATGTATTCTAACTGTTATTATATAAAATTGTATGAATAAAGTCAATTTTTTAGTAGTTTTTTTATTACGTTTTCGCTATAATAAGAACGTATGTGAACAGATAAGGAGGAATTTTTTATGATACTTGCCTGTCATGGAATTAACAAAGCATTTGGTGAAGAAATCATTGTGAAAGATGGTTCTTTTCATATAGAAGATCATGAGAAAGCTGCCCTTGTAGGCCCGAACGGAGCCGGCAAATCTACTATTTTCAAGATAATTGCCGGAGAACTGCCGTCAGATGGTGGTTCCGTCATCCTGACCAAAGGAAAGACTATGGGATATCTCGCCCAGCATCAGGACATGAATACAGATCGTTCGATCTACGAAGAAGTGCGCACGGCAAAAGCAGATATCATTGCCATGGAACAGAAGATCCGTCAGTTGGAACTGGAGATGAAGGACTTAAGTGGAGACTCTCTGGAAGACCACATGGACTCCTACAACCGGCTGACCGCAGCATTTGAACGCGAAAATGGATATGCTTATGAAAGCGAACTGACTGGCGTCTTAAAGGGACTAGGTTTTCAGGAAGAAGAATTTACCAAACCGGTGAATACGCTCTCCGGAGGACAGAAAACCCGTGTTTCTCTCGGCAAACTTCTGCTTACTAAACCGGATATTCTGCTTCTGGACGAGCCGACCAACCACCTGGATCTGAATTCAATCACGTGGCTGGAAACTTACATATTAAATTATCCGGGTGCAGTACTGATCGTCTCACACGACCGTTATTTTCTGAACCGGATTGTTACGAAAGTCATCGAAATAGAAAACGGTGAACTGATGACTTATTCTGGTAATTATACTGATTACTCTCAGAAAAAACAGCAGATCCGCGAAGCGCGTATCAAAGAATATCTCAAACAACAGCAAGAGATCAAGCATCAGGAAGCTGTTATTGAAAAGCTCCGCTCTTTCAACCGCGAGAAATCAATCAAACGGGCGGAAAGCCGTGAGAAAATGCTTGAGAAGATCAAGCCGGTAGAAAAACCGATAGAAACAAACAAAGACTTTCAGTTAAAGCTGGAACCGGCAACCATCAGCGGTAATGATGTACTGACGGTAGAACATTTAAGTAAAGCCTTTCCACCACAGACGTTATTTTCAGATATCAGTTTTGAGATCAAGCGTGGCGAACACGTTGCGATCATCGGCGATAATGGAACCGGCAAGACGACTCTGCTTAAGATTTTAAATCAGGTTCTCCCTGCAGACAACGGAACTTTCACCCTTGGTACGAATGTCCAGATTGGCTACTACGATCAGGAACACCATGTGCTCCATATGGAAAAGACAATCTTTGAAGAGATTTCGGATGATTACCCGACTCTTACAAATACGCAGATCCGGAACATGCTTGCAGCATTCTTATTTACCGGAGACGATGTCTTTAAACGGATTTCCGATTTAAGCGGTGGTGAAAGAGGACGTGTTTCTCTTGCAAAGCTTATGCTCTCTGAAGCAAACTTCCTGATCCTCGATGAGCCGACCAACCATTTAGACATTACCTCAAAAGAAATTCTGGAAAAAGCACTGAATAATTATACCGGAACACTGCTCTATGTTTCGCATGACCGTTATTTCATCAATCAGACTGCCACAAGAATCCTGGATCTTACGCATCATACGTTTGTCAATTACATTGGAAATTACGATTATTACCTGGAGAAAAAGGAAGAACTCACAGCTGCATATACAGAAAATATCGATATGACTTCTGATTCTTCCACCGATTCCGGTGAAGTCTCCGCTTCCAAATTAAGCTGGCAGGAACAAAAAGAACTGCAGGCTAAGGAACGCAAACGCCAGAATGAATTAAAAAAGACGGAAGAACGCATCAGCGTACTCGAAGACCGCGACCGGGAAATTGATGATCTTATGGTGCAAGAAGAGATTTTCACAAACTCTGTCAAATGCCAGGAACTCGCCAAAGAGAAAGTACAGATTGCGGAAGAGTTGGAAACTCTTTATAAAAACTGGGAAATTCTTGCTGAAGACTAAATTATCGAGACTGTAATTAATTCTGTGTAAACTCTAAAAGAGCTATATACCCTCTTGG